>Ga0306922_10002434_pt1 | contig 17260 bp, 10 predicted proteins | sample sta12Cox44000082_FD_203758 | JGI IMG/M metagenome (GOLD analysis project Ga0306922, IMG submission 203758) | Lab enrichment of tropical soil microbial communities from Luquillo Experimental Forest, Puerto Rico - statoxic.12C.oxic.44.000.082 (v2)... | ecosystem: Environmental > Terrestrial >... | reverse complement strand
TTAATTCGAGATAGTCGCTGATGCCGCGCCCGCGCAGCCTACCCCCTGCCCTACTCTCCACTTCACGGGCGGCGAAACCGTCCCAATCGGCGAGCGCCAAGGCCTTGTTCAAGAGGTTGGTGAAGTCGCCACTGTCATAGGTCGTGCCGTTTGGCGCCTTGTAGGGCATCGCCTCAGGCGGGATGTGGTTCTTCCGGCGCAGTTCCACCCGATCGATCCCGGTCTCGGCCGCGGCGGTCTCGACCAGCCGCTCCATGTAGTAATTGGCCTCGGGCCGGCCGGCGCCGCGATACGCGCCGATCGGGGTCGTATTGGTGAAGGCGCATTTCGTCGAGACCTCGATCAGGGGGGTCTTGTAGACGCCGAGGGTGTTCCGGACCGCATTGCGGGTCGGCGGGCCGGGCGCCCCGTAGGTGGCGCCGAGATTGCCAAAGCCCGTCAGTCGGACCGCGAGGAACTTGCCGTCGCGGTCGAGCGCCAGCTCGGCTGTCATCTCGGCATCGCGGCCATGGCTATCGCTGAGGAAGCTGCCCGAGCGGTCGTCGGTCCACTTGACCGGGCGACCCAGAGCGCGGGCCGCGTGCAGGATGCAGTAATATTCGGCATAGGTCGGTTGCTTCATGCCGAACGAGCCGCCGACGCGATCGGTCAGCACGCGCATCTGGTCGCGCCCGACCCCGAGCACCCCGGCGATGTAGTTGCGGAACCCGAAGACGCCCTGGCAGCCGACATGGAGGGTCCAGTGCCTCCGCTCGGGATCGTACTGCGCGATCGCAGAACGCGGCTCCATCGCGTTGACGACGATGCGGTTGTTGCGCAGCTCGAGGCGGGTGACATGCGCGGCCGAGGCAAAGGCGGCGGTAACCTTGTCGCTGTCCCCGAAATGGAAATCGAGCCCGACATTCTCCGGCACGTCGTCGTAAAGGACGGGCGCGCCGGCTGCGGCCGCGGCGCTAGGGGTGGTGACGGCCGGCAACGGTTCGATCTCGACCTCCACCAGCTCGGCGGCGTCTTTGGCTTGGGCGAGGGTCTCGGCGACAACCGCGGCAACCGCCTCGCCGACATGGCGGACCTTTTCGGTCGCCAGCGCATAACGGACCGGGCTCAGCATCGGCGTGCCGTCGCGATTGTTCATGACCTGGCGCGCAGGTAACGGGCCGATCCCGGCCGCCTCCAGGTCCGCCGCGGTATAGACGCCGAGCACCCCTGGCATGCCGCGCGCCGCGGCCGTGTCGATCTTGCGAATGACGCCGTGGGCGAAATGGCTGCGCACCATCACCGTATGAACCTGACCCGGCAGGCTGACGTCGTCGGCGTAATGCCCCTCGCCACGCAACAACACCGGGTCTTCGCTGCGCGGCACCGGCTGGCCGATTGCAAACCGATCGAGATCGAGATCGAGCATCGTCTGATCGACATAGTCGTCCATGGATTACCTCCGTTCTCTCGCCGCGAAGCTGCTGCAAGGATACCGTTGGCTCGCCGTCGTGTACAATCGGGCCAGGGTGCGGCCGGTTGGCGAGGTGCGAGATGACGACCCCGGGACAGCACGATTTGCCGCTCGCCCGGCTCGAAAGCTGGATGCGCGAGCACATCGATGGGTTCCGCGGCCCACTCGCCGCCGAGCAGTTCGAGGGCGGCCAGTCGAACCCGACCTACCGGCTCCGCTCCGGCGCCGGTTCCTACGTGCTGCGGCGCAAGCCGCTTGGCCAGCTATTGCCAAGCGCCCATGCGGTCGACCGCGAACACCGAGTAATGCGCGCTCTCGCCGGCACGGCGGTGCCGGTGCCGAAGGTCTACGCGCTGTGCGAAGACGATGCGGTCATCGGCAGCGCCTTCTATGTGATGGAGTTTCTCGACGGCCGGATCTTCTGGGATCCGCGGCTACCGGACCTCGCCCCCGCCGAACGCCAGGCGATGTTCCAATCGATGAACGCGGTCATCGCCGAACTTCATTCCCTCGATTACGCCGCCGTCGGGCTCGCCGAGTTCGGCCGTCCGGGCAACTACATGGCGCGCCAGGTCGCGCGCTGGAGCCGGCAATACCAGGCCTCGGAGACCGAAAAGCAGCCGGCGATGGACCGGCTGATCGAATGGCTGCCATGCCACCTGCCGCCGGATGGTGAGCCGCGCATCGTCCACGGCGACTACCGCATCGACAATCTGATCTATCATCCGACCGAGCCCCAGGTGATCGGCGTGCTCGATTGGGAATTATCGACGATCGGCGACCCGCTAGCCGACTTCGCCTATCACGTCATGACCTGGCGGGTGACGCCGGAACTCTTCCGCGGTCTCGCCGGCGTCGACTTCACCGCGTCAGGCATCCCGACCGAGGCCGAGTATGTCGCCGCCTATTGCGCGCGGACCGACCGCGGCCAGACGCCGGATTGGGAATTCTACATGGTCTACAGCCTGTTCCGGATGGCGGCGATCGCGCAGGGGATCGCCAAGCGCGCGATCGACGGCACCGCTGCGAGCCGCGACGCCCACGAGCTCGGCCGCGTGGCGCGCCCGTTCGGCGAGCAGGCCTGGGCGCTCGCCCGCTCGTTGGGCGCGTGAGGGCGGCGCTGGGATTTCCCTGGTGGACGGAAAATAACCGGGAAAGACCCGATTTCGGCCTGATCGAGGACAATATTTTCGCGCCTAACCCATTGATGACGCGGGGGACCGGGGAGCAAATTCCCTAAGCAACCGAACAGGGTATTAAATCGACCGATCAGGGAGGCAAATCAGCCGATTAGGGAGTTAAATCAGCCGATCAGCGAACCGGTCATCGGTAAACAGGCGGGACCGACCGGGCGTCATTTGCGACGAGGGCGCGCTGATCTCGAATTGCATCTTCGCCGTCAGGGCCGCTACGCGATCCACACTGGCCGGCTGCGGAATCCTGGCGAGGGAGGCGGGCGGCAACACCTCGGCCGAGCCGCCCGTGCGGCTGGTTACATTCAGGCTGTGTTAACCTTTGATCGCTACCGGAATCGTTGAAATTGTGCGAAGTTGGCCGAAGGGCTGACCCGCGCGTTGGGTTGTCGCCTTGATCGCGAGGCAGCACATTTTCCATCCTGAAGACCGCGCACGGATGACGATCGACGGCCAGCTGGTCAACGCCGGATGGCTGGTGCAATCGCGCGAAGAAATGAACCGCAGCGCCGGGCTCGGTGTCGCCGTGCGCGAATTCCCGACCGCCTCCGGGCCCGTCGACTATGCCCTTTTTGTCGGTGGAACCTTGTGCGGTGTCGTCGAGGCGAAACCGGAAGGCACGACCCTGTCGGGGTTTTCGGACCAGGCGGCGCGCTATATGGGCGGCGTGCCCGAGCATCTCGTCCGGCGCGAAGGACAGGTCCGCTTTGAATATGTCGCCTCCGGCACCGAGATTCTGTTTCGCGATCATGCCGACCCGGCTTCGCGGTCGCGCCGCGTGTACTTCTTTCACCGCCCCGAGACATTGCGGCGCTGGCTCGTCGAGCCGATGACCATCCGCCGGCGGCTGCAAGCGATGCCACCGCTCTTAACCGAGCGGCTGCGTGAATGCCAGATTGACGCCGTCACAAATCTCGAGGCGCTCGCCGCCGATCATCCGCGCGCATTGATCCAGATGGCCACCGGCGCCGGCAAAACCTACACAGCTTGCGTGTTCAGCCACCGGCTGCTCGAGCATGCAAAATTCCGGCGGGTTCTGTTCCTTGCCGACCGTGCCAATCTGGTCCGCCAGACGCGGCATGAATTCGAGGATTTTCGCCCTCCGGGCACCGGCCGGTCTTTTACCGAGCTCTACAATGTCCAGCGGCTCGGACCTACAGGTCTCGATCGGGACGCGGCGGTCGTCATCGCGACGATCCAGCGTGTCTATTCATTGCTGTCCGGTCGCGAATTATCTGAAGAAGACGAGGAGAAATCGGGTTTCGAGACCGCTGGCAGCGAGCCAAAGCGCGTCGTCCGCTACAACCCGGCGATCCCGATCGAAAGCTTCGACCTGATCATCACCGATGAGTGCCACCGCTCGATCTACGGCACGTGGCGTGAGGTCCTCGAATATTTCGACGCGTTCATCGTCGGGCTGACCGCGACGCCGTCATTGCACACGATGGGGTTTTTCAATCGCAATCTCGTCGCGCAATACCCCCACGAGCGCTCGGTTGCAGATAAAGTCAACGTCCCTTACGAGATCTACCGCATCCGCACCGATATCGGCGAGCATGGCGGCACGATCCCGAAAGGTTATCAGGTTCCGGTGCGCGACAAGCGCACCCGGGCCGAGCGCTACGAGGAGCTCGACCAGGACCTCGCCTACACGCCGCAGGAACTCGACCGCTCGGTCGTCGTGCCGAACCAGATCCGCACCGTGCTCGAAGCCTATCGCGACAGCCTGTTCACGGAACTGTTCCCCGGCCGCAACGAGGTGCCGAAGACGCTGATCTTCTGCAAAGACGACCATCATGCCGAGGACGTAGTCGGCATTACCCGTGAGGTCTTCGGTCAGGGCAACAATTTCGCAAAAAAAGTCACCTATCAAACGAAGCCGGAGGACCCCGAGCAGCTGATCCGTCAATTCCGCACCGACTACAACCCGCGGATCGCCGTCACCGTCGATATGATCGCCACCGGAACCGATGTTAAACCGCTGGAGGTGCTGATCTTTCTGCGCGACCTGAAATCTGCGCTCTATTTCGAGCAGATGAAGGGCCGCGGCGCACGCACGATCACGCCGACGCAATTGCGCCAGGTGACGCCGGGCGCCGAAGAGAAAATACGCTTCGTATTGGTTGACGCAGTCGGCGTGACCGAGAGCCTGAAGCACGTTTCGCAGCCCTTGGACCGCGACAGGAAGATCGGCTTCGACCGCCTCATCGACGATATCGCCGCGGGCCCGCCGCGACGACGACGCAATCTCAACTTTGGCAGCGCGCCTCGCCGCGCTCGATCGCAAGATCGACGACAAAGCGCGTGCGGTCATTGCGAACGCTGCCTCCGGCCTCGACCCGAAAGCGTTGGCCCACAAGCTGCTCGACGCAATCGACCCCGACACGATCGAGCGCGAGGTTGCCAGTCGCCAACTCAATCCCGAAGCCGTGGTCGAGGCGCTGAAGGAAGAGGCGTGCCGGCCGTTCGACGATCCGGGCTTGCGCCGGTTGCTGAAGGACATCAAACGCCAGACCGAGATCCGCATCGACACGATCTCTACCGACGCAGTCATTTCCTCCGGCTATGACGCCACCCGCGCTCAGGACACCGTTGAGCGTTTCCGCCAATTCCTCTCCGAGCACCGCGACACCCTCGTCGCGCTCCAAATCCTGTACGCACGGCCGCACGCTACGCGGCGTCTCGACCGCGCGGCGATCGAGGAATTGCGCGATGCGATGCGCCGTCCGCCTTGGCTGCTGCAGCCGATCGACATCTGGCGCGCCTACAAGCGCCTCGACGACGAGCGGGTCAAAGGCAATCCCACCCGCGCGCTGTCCGACACCGTGATGCTCGTACGCTATGCGCTCGGTGGCACGACGACATTGGAGCCGCTGCCGGCGACAATCGCCGGCCGCTTCAATCTGTGGCTCGGCCGCGAGGAGCGCGCCGGCCGTGCCTACACCGAGGCCCAGCGCGCCTGGCTTTTCGCGATCCGCGACTTCATCGCGGTCAATGTCGACATCACGCCCGAGGATCTGATGGACGCCCCCGACTTCGCCGCCCAAGGCGGCCTCCTCCGCGCTCACGCCTTGTTCGGCGACCGCCTCCGCCCGATCCTCCACGAACTCCCGCAGGTACTGATCGCATGAGCCCGGACACGGGCTCTATCGCGCAGCTGAGCGACGAGGCTACGGCCACGAAGGGACTTTGGGACTTACCGACTGGATGGGCGTGGGCACCGGCATCCGGTTTCGCCACGGTGATCGGCGGAGGCACCCCCCGGGATGCTGCCGATCCGACGAATTACGATGCCGAGGGTACCCCCTGGCTTACGCCTGCGGACCTTTCTGGCTACCCAGGGAGCCACATCGAGCGCGGGGCGAGGAGCCTGTCTCAGCGGGGATTTGCGAATTCGTCGGCGCGGCTCCTTCCAGCGGGAACGGTTCTTTTCTCATCGCGCGCCCCTGTTGGTTATTGCGTCGTAGCTTCAAACCCGGTTTGCACTAATCAAGGTTTTAAAAGCCTTGTTCTACGACCGGGAATTGTGCCTGAGTATATCCGATATTACATGCTCTTTAACCGCAAATATTTCATCGATAATGCGAGTGGGACAACATTCAAAGAATTATCGGGCTCCGTACTAGCAGATTTGCTATTCCCAATCGCGCCGATAGAACAGCAGCGGCGGATCGTGGCGCGGATCGACGAGTTGTTCGGTGAGATCGCCGAGGGCGAGGCCGCGCTGCAGCGCGGCCGTCAGGGTCTCGACACCTGGCGCCGCGCACTGCTCAAGGCCGCGGTCACCGGCGAACTGACGCGCGACTGGCGCGAGACAAACCGTTTCGCCGAGACCGGCGACGACCTCCTTGCCCGCATCCGCGCCGAAACTGCGATACCCTCCACCACTTCCCGAACACCACGTAATTCGGCTTCGCCCGCATCACTCGACACGAAATCACTTCCCGAGCTGCCAGACGGATGGGCATGGGCTTGCTTAGGCGAGATTATCGAGAGTCTGCGAAACGGCACTGCAACAGTCCCAGTCAAACGACAGACAGAATGTCCGATCCTGCGAATTTCTGCCGTTCGGCCGCTTGGCGTTGATGGCTCAGATATTCGTTACCTTGACGAAAAGTCGGCCCATGGATTGGAGGAATTCCGGACCCAATCGGGGGACCTGCTGTTCACGCGTTACAATGGATCGCGCCATCTAGTTGGAGTGTGCGGCATCTTTCGAGGAGAGGAGCCCGTCTACTACCCAGATAAGATCATTCGGGTTCGTCTGCTGCCCCAACTGCAAGAGATCAGCTCGTTTTTTGAGGCAGCCATTAACTCTGGCGCGACCCGAAAATTCATCGACGGCGAAATCAAGACCACAGCTGGTCAACATGACATTTCAGGAGCTTCCCTCAAGCGCGCTCCAGTCCCCATTCCTCCGATTGCTGAGGCCGAAAGAATTATCGAATTGCTTGAGGATGATCTTTCGCGTGCCGGGGATATGGAGGCTCTCCAGGCGGCTGATTTGAAAGCGGCCGCTGCCCTTCGCCAATCCATACTGAAAACCGCGTTTGAAGGTCGGCTGGTGCCGCAAGACCCGGCCGATGAGCCGACATCCGCGCTTCTCGCCCGCCTGCGAGAAGGTCATGCAAATAACGGAATGCGTCGTCGGAGAGTGCAGGGGGCAGCGGATTCGTGCGCCCCGTCATTGCCGGGCTTGACCCAGCAATCAGTAGACCCGCGGGTCGAGCCCGCGGGTGACGACTAAATGAGTCACAATGAGGAAGCTTAGACATCAGCCCGAGGCGGGCGGCGGCATTGATCGAGAAGAGATCATCGGCATGTTGCGTGCACACCAAGCGGAGCTGCGCCGGCGCGGTGTTCGGCACGCTGCGTTGTTCGGTTCCATCGCACGCGGCAAGGGCAAGCGCACGAGCGACGTCGATATCTTAATCGAGCTGGAGCCCCAGGCGCCGGTCGGGCTTTTCGAATATGTCGGGATTACGCAATACCTCGCGGACCTGTTCCCGATCCGGGTCGATGTTGCCAACCGTAGCAGTTTGAAGCCGCTCGTCAGGCCGGCGATCGAGCGCGACGCGATTTATGCTTTCTAACCGCGCTCGGCTCGCGCTGACCGACATTCGCGACAACATACATCTCGCCGAACAGTTCGCCGCCGGCCTCTCGATAGAAGCCCTCAAAGCTGATCGCCGGACGTTCTACGCGTTAACCCGCTGCCTCGAGATCATCTCTGAGGCGGCACGTCGCCTTCCGCAGAGCGTGCGCAATCGCCATCCCGAATTGCCGTGGCGCGCCGTCATGGGGGCGGGCAATGTCTATCGGCACGACTACGACAATGTTGCCGAAGAAATTGTATGGCAGACCGTGCAACAGAACCTCGCCCCACTCCTCGCGGCCGTAGAACGCGAACTCGCTTGCGTCCCCAAGAATATCGAAGGAGACCAGAAGCCGTGAACGAACTCGCGCTCGTCCAAAAGGTTTGGAACTACGCACATGTGTTGCGCGATCAGGGCGTGCCGTACCAAGCCTACATCTCACAGATTTCGTACCTTTTATTCCTCTAAATGGACGATGAGCGCGCGGGGCTCGTGGCCTCCGGTTTGCTCAAAGCCGAGGGCTCGGCAATACCCGAGAATTGTCGTTGGCCGGTGTTGCGCGACCTGCAGGGCGAGGATCTGACGCGGCGCTATTCGGCGATCCTCGAAAAGCTGTCGCGGCATTCCGGCATCATCGGCACAATTTTTCTCAAGGCGCAGAACGAGATCCAAGACCCGGCGAAGCTGCGGCGGCTGGTCGGGCTCATTGACGGCGAAACCTGGCTCGGGCTCGGCGTCGACGTCAAAGGCTCGATTTATGAGGGCCTGCTCGAACGCAATGCGCAGGAGGTCAAATCGGGTGCGGGGCAATATTTCACGCCGCGCGCGCTGATCGACGCGATGGTGACCGTCGTCGACCCCGAGCCGCCGGAGACGATCCACGATCCTGCCTGCGGCACCGGCGGCTTTCTGCTCGCGGCCTGGGAGCACATGCGCAAGAAGCCGCTGGCGCGCAATGCCGAAGTCTATTCGGCGATGCGCTCACGGTTCTCGGGGATCGACATCGTCCCCGAAGTCGTGCGGCTTTGCGCAATGAATCTTTATCTGCACGACATCGCCAGCCGCGAGAGCCCGGTCGAGGCGCGCGACGCGTTGCTCGGCGATGGCGGGAAGACGTACGACGTGGTCCTGACCAACCCGCCTTTTGGCAAAAAGCAGAGCTACCGGATCGTTCGGGACGACGGCGAGATCGACATCGAGCGGGAGGATTACGACCGCCAGGATTTCTTCGTTACGACTTCGAACAAGCAGCTCAATTTCCTGCAGCACATCATGACCGTTCTGGCCGAGAACGGCAGAGCCGCCGTCGTAATGCCCGACAATGTGCTGTTCGAAGGCGGCGCTGGCGAGACAATCCGCCGACGGCTGTTGCACAATTTCGACTTGCATACCCTTGTGAGATTGCCGACGGGTATCTTCTCGGCCGAGCCGAACACCAAAGATTTGTGGATCTATGATCTGCGCACCAATCAGCGCTTCACGTTGAAGGAGCGGCCGATGGTGCGGGCCGATCTCGACGATTTCGTCGCCTGCTACAAATCGGAGCGGCGGCACGAGCGGGCCGAGACCGACCGCTTCCGGCGGTTTGCGCATACCGAGCTCGTCGCCCGCGACAAGGTCAATCTCGACATCTTTTGGCTCAAGGACGACACGCTCGACGATCCCGACCTGTTGCCTCCGCCCGACGAAATCGCCGCGGAGATCGTCGAGAACCTGGAAGTAGCACTCGACCGCTTCCGCAAAATCGCGCTGAGCCTTATATCGGGGTAACCGGAACACTAGCGTACTCAGCGGGAGCAGCGGGACTAACCTCTGTCTCGCAAGTCACCGGCTGTGAGGGGACCTTGTCCTTGACGAACTCGGAATCGAGTCCGAGTCCGGAAACCGCGAAAAGTTGGCCGAAAATGGCAGCGTTGCTTTGCCGTAGCCCGACGCGACGCGCATCTCAGGGACGCCTCACTGGTGAAGATCTCCACCCGAGCTCTCAATGGAACTTGTTCGTCGATACTCGGGGTGAAGACGCACCGAAACGGATCGGTCGGCTCCAGTTCGGGCGGTTTCATCGATCTCACTCTGGATTTGCCGATTTGCCAACCACGACGCCTGGATCGGGCGCATTCCGAAGCGGATCAATTCAGCCGTAGGAGCAACACCAACCGGCTTGGCCACCGGGACGGCGTTTTTCAAGGTCGATGCTTGGATCCGAAAGCGTGATATTATGCCCGATAATTTCAAGGGGGAGGCAGATGCCACAAGTCACGGGTGCCACTGGCGCCACCGGTGAGGCTGGTGCCACCGGAGCCACGGGCCAACCCGGCGAAACCTGCGTCAAGTCTTTATACCGCGAGATCTTTGAGAGATGGCTTGTAGCCGTTTTGCTTGGACTACTGTTCACATGTCTTCTTTTATTTTCAGAGCCACTATCGCCGCTTCGCGTTCTTGATCGCCTGGGGGCAGATGCTGCGGCCAGACGTGCAGGGGAGCTAGCAACAAAATACGTGCATACGAAGCAGCCGCCAGTCATCTTCGTCACTATAGACGGAGAGACGATGGCTCAGTGGGGTGCCGCCACAGGCGAGAACGCTCGTTTGCAAATCGCTGGAGTGATCGAGAAAGTACGTGGTAGTGGTGCCAAGCTTGTAGTTCTGGACGTAGTCTTCGCCGGAAGCGAATCACTGGCAGCCGATAAGGCTGTCATTAAGGCTTTATCTATGGGGAAGGCCGCGCTGATCCTCGCCGCGCCGCTTATTGACAGGCGCGAGGGTTTTACTGATCAAATTACGCCGGTTGTCCTGGCGGGTCCTGCTTACCCGAATCCCTTGCCAAAAGGCGTGCGTTTCGCGTCCTCTCAGGTGTCGGAAGGCACTGACACGATTGTGCGGGCCATCCCTGCGGCTGCATGTGTGGAAGTAGACAGGAAATCCGTTCCGCTGCCCTCGCTTGCGCACGCTGTCTTTGAAGAGCTGGGAAAATCTGATCCAGTACAGCTCGATTGCCCAGGAGAAAAAGAAGCTGGGGAAGAAAACATAATTTTTCTGCTTCCACCGAAAGCCGCGTCACCGAAGGAGCTACCACGGTCGTGGTTCCGCAGTATTGCGGCAAATGATTTAGCCGATACGTCTATGCTACGCAATAGCATTGTTATCATTGGTCAAGATCATGGTGCGATTAAAGACCAGTTCAGGACACCCCTTGGTCTCATGCCAGGCGCACTGGTGCAAGCCAATGCCATTACCGGGATGCTTTACGCGGGAACATCGCACGGTGTCGCGCACCTGTTTCGCGCTGCGCTGGAGATCGCCCTGATCCTTGTCGTTGCGAGCATAGGCTCGGTGTACTGGTTAGCCCGCGCCAAGCTGTTCGCTCGCGCCGGTCAGCCCGACACCTCCCTTCAGCCCGAAACCTCCTTCCTTGCATTCGTCCTCGATGTCATGCTGCTCACTGTGGTCATGGCCGTCGCCACCGTTGCGGTCGCCGCGTTGACAGTCACATTGGGCGCAATGCTGATACTTCGCTTCGGCATCGGCGTGGCCACACTTGTACCCGTAGTCGCGGTCTTCCTGGAAGCGCTCACAGAAATCAGCGCCAACTTGATCCACTGGCTGCACAGCTGCGCCGCATGGTTGATATCAGCGGTCCTAACGCCACCCTGTCGGTGGGTATCAGGGGTCCTAGCGCGGCTTTATCGGTGGATATCAGGGAAGCTAGCGCCGCTTTGTCGGTGGCTGCAACATCACTTAACGTCCACCCACATCATAGTAGCCGCCTTCATTGCTTTTACCCTGGGAATGCCTCCTGTCGCAAGTGCTCAGCCGGTTTTAGCGGGATACTTGTATTTTAAGGAAGGGGATCGTAAAGCATTTGAGATCAGAGGGCCATCGCCCGAGAAAGAGAATGACGTATTAAAGGGTTACCATCACGATCTCTACTATCACGATAAGGTCTTTTCTACCAATACATCGACTAAAGGTACCGTGTTTCTTTTTGGAGACCGAGTCAACACTAGGGATGTTTATTTTAAAAACCCGGTAGAGGTCGACATCCCTCCACCGGCGGATGTACCACCGAGTATATTGCGTTCGCTTCCCGATTTATGGGATCACTTGTGGAAGGAACTACTTCCAAGGAAGCCATATGCGCATTCATTCGCGCAGGCGAACCCGGTGCTACCTGACCCGCTCTTTGGCGGTGGGCCTTTCTGTGTCGGGCAAGGAGCGAAGTCCTTATCAGTCACCTGGGCCGGTGGTTCCGGCCCGTTTACTGTTCGTGTCCTCAACCCTTTGGCTCCGGACCAGGTTCTCGGCTCCCAGTGGACACCCGAACGACTTGCTGCAGTGGACCCGGCCCTTGCCCAAGGCGGCGATCGGCGACTAATCCGCGTGACAGACGAACCGACCGGCTCAGTGCTCGAGTATACGCTCACCGCGGTTTCAGAAGACAAGATACCATCCGAACTCAGCGTTGCCGAAAGAGGGTTGTCTCGCCTCCCCCAAGCGGCTTGGCTCGCGACCTCTCCTTCGGAGGAGTGGCGTCTTGAGGGCCTACGCGAGGTTGCTGATCTGGCGGCGTCTGGTGATCCCGAGGCGGTGGCGCTGATTGATCGGCTGCGCGAAAGATCGGCGCTGGGCACCGAGGTGAACTGGGTCATGCCAGCCGGTAACTATGCGAATTGGCGTTACAGCGAGCTTAGCCAAATCAATAAGGAGAACGTCAAGACCCTGCGCCCTCTGTGGACATTCTCCACCGGCGTGTTGCGCGGCCATGAGGGCGGCCCGCTCGTGATCGGGGACATTATGTACATACATACGCCGTTCCCGAACAATGTCTTCGCCCTCGACCTCAACAACAACGGGCGAATTCTGTGGAAGTATGAGCCGAAGCAGGATCCGACAGTCATCCCGGTGATGTGCTGTGACACGGTCAACCGAGGAGTCGCCTATGCTGACGGCAAGATCTTCCTCAATCAGGCCGACACTACCCTCGTAGCACTCGACGGGAAGACCGGCAAGGTGGTGTGGAGCGTCAAAAACGGCGACCCAAAGAGGGGCGAAACAGCCACCGGTGCTCCATTAGTTGTCAAGGACAGGGTGCTGGTAGGCATTAGCGGCGGGGAGTTCGGCGTCCAAGGGCACGTCACGGCCTATAATATCAACGACGGATCGAAGGCGTGGCGGGCTTATTCGGTGGGCCCAGACGACGAGATCCTATTCGATGCCAATACGACGGAGCTGGGTAGGCCGGTAGGCAAAGACTCGTCAATCAAAAGCTGGCAGGGCGACCAATGGAAGATCGGTGGCGGCACCACTTTCGGCTGGTACTCCTACGACCCGCAACTGAACTTGATCTACTATGGCTCGGGCAACCCGAGCACCTGGAACCCGGTGCAGCGGCCCGGTGACAACAAATGGTCAATGACGATCTTCGCCCGCAATCCCGATACCGGTGTGGCCAAGTGGGTCTATCAGATGACGCCGCACGACCAGTGGGATTACGACGGCGTCAACGAGATGATCCTCGCCGACATCAACGTTAAGGGCCAGCCGACCAAGGCGCTCGTCCATTTCGACCGCAACGGGTTCGGCTACACGCTCAATCGCGAAACCGGAGCGCTGCTGGTGGCCGAGAAGTACGATCCGAAGGTCAATTGGGCGACCAAGATCGACATGCAGACCGGGCGGCCGGAAGTCGTCGCGCAATTTGCCCCGGGCTCCAAGGGCGAAGACGTCAACTACAAGCAGATCTGCCCGGCGGCCCTTGGCTCGAAGGACCAGCAGCCGGCAGCGTTCTCGCCGAAGACCGGAATATTCTATGTGCCGACGAACCACGTCTGCATGGATTCCGAGCCCTTCAAAGTGTCGTACACCGCCGGCCAACCCTACGTCGGAGCCCATCTGTCCATGTTCCCACCTCCGGGAGACAACAATCTGGGCAACTTCATCGCCTGGGATGCCGGCAACGGCCAGATCCTGTGGTCTAATCCGGAGCCGTTCTCGGTGTGGTCGGGCGCCTTGGCGACCGCCGGGGAAATCGTCTCCTACGGCACGCTCGAGGGCTACCTGAAGGTGGTCGACATGCAGACCGGCAAGGAGCTCTACAGGTTCAAGACGCCGTCCGCGATCATCGGCAACGTCAACACCTTCAGCCATCGCGGCAAGCAGTATATCGCGGTGCTGTCGGGGGTCGGCGGCTGGGCCGGCATCGGCATGGCCGCTGGTCTGACCGAGGACATCGCCGGCCTCGGCGCGGTCGGGGCTTATAAGGCTTTGGCCAATTACACCCAGCTTGGCGGAGTCCTAACGGTCTTCGGTCTTCCCGAGTGATTACCGAGAGGGCGCTGCCAAGGTCCCCGGTCGACGCCCCCGTTGGATACGAGTAAATTCCTGGTGCTTCCTGACCGCGGCGCCACAGGCAGTTGCAAGAAATCTTCTGAGACGAGAACGTCGAGGTGACCGGGGCAGGGGCTCCGCCGCAATATGGCGATCGGATCTAAACCTGAGGCTCGCGCCCGTCTGGCCTGAGAGTACCTTCGAGTAGCGGTCGGGGAGGGCGGCGAGGCGATGCCGGGCGGGCCCTCGGCCCGTCCTCTTGAGGCGAGTTGGTGAGCCGATCACAGATCGAGCAGCCAGGTCGTCAGCATGCCCTTGTCGATCATCAGACCATCACGCGGCAAATGGTTTCGAGCGTAGCCTATGCTGGCCGTGAGGTTCGTCGATGATCGTAATGGGGGGCAGGAACGATCTTTTGCGAGAGCAGGTCTTTCAGAAAACATCGCGGCGCGCGGCCCGGTGATCGTGCTTGCCGGGAACCGTCGGGTTTCTGAATTCGATCGTCCTCGCGCTGCTGGTATCGCTCGCTGAGGGCTGGTTGCTATGCTGACTCCGAGGTCACAACGATGCGGCGGCCCAGTGCAGCGAGCGCGGTTTCGAGCTGTTCTAACCGAACGACGTGTAGCCGTCGAAGATATGGGCAATCTTTTTTCGCGAGCCAGTCGAGCCGCTCGGCCAACTGTACCTCGTCCAGCCCGCCCATGGCGCATCGCCCGGCAAAGTTTGAGCTTGGCGGGCTGGGTCTGGGACGATCCTCACATTCGTTCGCTTATAGCCAGCATCTCCCTCGGTTACCGATCGGCGCTGTGATGTTTCTTGTCGATTTCGATGGTTTTCTACGCGACCGCGCTGGGCGCCTGCTGAACCTCATCGAGCAGGCAACCGGAAAGCAGGTTACCGGCCGCGACAGCGACGAGACCATACGGGCGTTCGCGGCTGCGGTTTAGGGCCGCGAGGCGGTGCCGCGGGCACCCGTATCCGGGGTCTTAACGCCGAACTTCTCGGCCGGGCGCAGATCCAGTAGCCCGACCATCGGCACGCCCCAGTCGACGAGCATGCGCAAGCGGTTGACGATGCCTTCGCCGTCGAATGGCTTCGGGCGCAGCCCGCGCTGCAGTGAGCAGGTTATCCAGATGGTCCGCGGTTGCGGGCTTCACAAATCGAGCCCGTCATTGCGCAGCTCGTGCATGAAGCCCGTCCCCTCCCGATATGCGTCGGCGCAGAACGGCTATTCAGCGCCGGCTTCCTCATTTGGCGGCACCTGCGTTGTCCGGCCGCGGGAGCCCGAGAAGCGGTGTGATCCCCGTCCCGTCGAGCAAGGTCTGGGGCAGGGTGCCGTTCCAGCGGTCGGCCTTGACGAGCTCGACGACCAGAGCATTGGTGCGCAGCACCTCGGCGTTTAGCCGCAGCACGTTAGCCCGGGACTCGCCTTCGAGACGGATCGCTTCGGCGTTGCCCTGGGCGTTGAGGATCGCGGCCTGGCGGTCGGCATCGGCGATCCTGAGTTTTGCTTCGACCTCGCCATTCGCTCGCGCCACCGCCTGTTGCGCCTCACAGCGGATGCGGTTGACCGTGTTCTCCGCGGCAACCGCTTCGTTCTTCGCCTTGACCGCCGCCTCGACCGAGGCCTGGAAGCTGTCGGAATAGGTGATCCCGGCAATCTGGAAATCGACGACCTCGATCCCATAAAGCCGTCCCAGATCGGTTGACAGAAGAGCCTTCAGCGCCGTCGACAGGCGTTCCCGGTTCTCGCTGATCGTCGTCGTATTCTGTTGGGCGAAGATCCTTGCCGTGCGATCGGCGATGATCCGCTGGAAGTTGTCGGCGATATCGACGTTGCCGGCCCGCCCGACCTCATAGAGGAGCTTGAGGACTGCGCCGGCCGGTATGCGGTAGGTCAGGCCCACCGCGACGGTGATCGGCTGATTGTCGACGGTGTTCACCGTGAGCCGGTCGAGCTTGTAGGTCTCGAGCGAAGTCTGGAGCTTGTCGATCTCCTCGACGAGGGGCAGCTTGACGTGCAATCCCGGCCCGAGCGGCTGGTCCCGAGCCGTCGCTTCTCGGCCATCTCCGTCGGGTTGACGATCACGAAAGCATAGATCGGCGCCAGCAGATCGCGCGCCACCGCCGGCGGTCCTTGATTTACGCGAGAAGGCGCCACCCCTCGCCCAAGGCAGCTTATTCGCGCGAGCCGCGGCGGGTTGAGCTATGCGAGTAATTGTGCCGGCCTCTGGCCGAGATCGCGAAAAACAAAGTGGTCGGCGAGATAGTCGATGAAGACCCTGACCGCCGGAGCTAATCCTCGGCGGGTCGTGAATACGAGATGAAGGGTAACTTCCTCAGAGCACCAGCCGGGGAGTATCCGAACCAAGCGTCCTTCTCTGATCGGTCGCACGGCAACTTCAGTCGGTAAGAGAGAAATCCCCGTTCCAGCGCAAGCAGCTTCCACGAGAATGCTGAATTCGCGTCCAAAGGATCGGGTCGAATGCAACAACCGCGGCAGCTTCATCGGGGCCTATCAGAGTCCAACCTGGCCGGGCCGTATCTTCCTGAAAGCTGAGAAATGGAAGACCTGTAATATCAGACGGATGAACCAAGACCGGGTGCCGATCAACGAAGTCGGGACTCGCGACGAAGACGAAGGTGCTGCTCCCCAGGCGGCGCATCGTCAAGGTCTCGTCATTCAGCCGTGTGCGAGCGCGTATAGCGACATCCACTTTTTCTTCGATGAGATCGACCGCGCGATTGGTGGCGATGATCTGCACCCGGACCAAAGGGTAGTCTGCCAGGAAGCCGGGCACGATCCGCGCAAGCGCGTATTGGGCAAGGCCGGTGGGGCAACTGACCCGGATTGTGCCGATCGGATCAGATCGCAATAACGCGAGGTCCTGTTCGGCTGTCTCAAGTTCCGAGAGGATCGCCTTGCACCGGGCGTAATAGGAACTGCCTATCTCGGTGAGCCGCACGTTACGGGTGGACCGCTCCAGCAGGCGCACGCCAAGCCGATCCTCCAACCGACCGACATGACGGCTGACGCTTGATTTCGGAAGGTTCAGAGACCGCGCGGCAGCCGAGAATCCGCTGTGCTCAACGACCGCCGCGAAGAACAGAAGATCATTGAGGTCGTGCAAGCGCTCATCCTCGCGCCAGGACGGCATTGTTCCCCAGAGAGCAGATTATCTCATCTCTGGTATA
>Ga0306922_10002432_pt1 | contig 17264 bp, 9 predicted proteins | sample sta12Cox44000082_FD_203758 | JGI IMG/M metagenome (GOLD analysis project Ga0306922, IMG submission 203758) | Lab enrichment of tropical soil microbial communities from Luquillo Experimental Forest, Puerto Rico - statoxic.12C.oxic.44.000.082 (v2)... | ecosystem: Environmental > Terrestrial > Soil... | reverse complement strand
GATCACCGCAAGGGCAGCGTTATGGCCGGGCGCGCCGGTGACGCCGCCGCCGGGGTGCGCGCCTGAACCGCACAGATAAAGTCCCCGCAGCGGCATCCGGTAGTCGGCATGGCCGCGCAGCGGCCGGAGCGAGAACAGCTGGTCGAGTGTCAGCGCGCCATGGAAAATGTCGCCGTTCGGCAGGCCGAAGGTTTGCTCGAGGTCGAGCGGCGAGAAGCTCTGCCGCGCGATGATGCTGGCCTTGAAGCCGGGTGCGTAGATTTCGACCGTGTCGATCATCAGGTCGGCGACGGTCTCGCGGTGCGTGTGCCATGAGGTGCCGTCGGCAAAGCGCGGCGCCATATGCTGGCAAAACAGGCTCGCCACATGGGCGCCGGGGGGCGCCAGGCTGTCGTCCAGCGTCGAGGGGATTAGCACCTCGACGATGGGCGCGCGGCTCCATCCGTGGTGGACGCAATCGCGATAGGCCGCGTCCATATAGGCAAGGCTCGGCGCCAGGATGATACCTGCGGTCAGATGATCGCCCGGCCCAGGCAAGGCGGTAAACTCCGGAAGCTTCGATAGTGCTAAATTCATGCGGAACGTGCCGGAGCCGGCCTTCCAGTTCTTCATTCGCGTCGCCATGGCGCGCGGCACCGCCTCGCGCGGCACCAGCTTTTGGAACAGGTGTTGCGGATTGACGTTGGCGATCACCGCGCCGGCGCGGATCGCCGTGCCATCCTGCAGCACGACGCCCGCGGCGCGGCCACGTTCGACGATGACGTCGCGCACCGGCGCGTTCAGGTCGATGCCCACGCCATTCGCCGCGGCGGCGCGCGCCATTGCCTGCGTGATCGCCCCCATGCCGCCCATGGCATGTCCCCATACGCCCTGCTTGCCGTTCACCTCGCCGAAGAGGTGATGCAGCAGCACATAGGCGGAGCCCTTGATGTAGGGGCTCGCCAGGTTGCCGACCACGGCATCGAAACCGAGTACCGCCTTGATCGGATCGGTCTCGAACCAGCCGTCGAGCACGTCGCCGGCCGATCGGCGCATGAGGCGGAACGCCGTGCGCGTGGCGTCATCTTGCCAGAGGCGCTTGGCGACTGCGGCGAGCCGGCCGAGGTCACGCGCGCTGCGCAGCGTGAGATTGGGCGGCGCTTCGAGCACGAGGCTGCGCAGCGCGCCGGCGACGCGGCCGATCTCAGCCTGATAGGCGCCGAAGCGGTCGGCATCCTTGGCACTGAACTTGGCGATCTCGGCCTCGGTGCGACCTTCGCCTGTGAGGAGGTAACGTCCGTCGGGCAGCGGCAGGAAATTCTGGGCGCGGCGCGCGACGATGCGCAGGCCGTGTTCGTGAAGCTTAAGATCGCGGATGACCTTGGGCTGCAGCAGGCTCACCGCATAGGCCGCGGTCGAGTTGCGGAAGCCCCGATGGAATTCCTCGGTGACGGCCGCGCCGCCGACCACGCCGCGCCGCTCGACGACGCGCACGCGCAAGCCCGCCATGCCGAGATAAGCGGCGCAGGTCAGCCCGTTATGGCCGGCTCCGATGATGATGGCATCGAGATCGGACATGAGCACGCAGCGTCGGAGACATTCCCGGGGCCAAGGTGCACGCCGCCGTCACGCCGTGCAACGGCGGTGAACGGCATAGCAGCAAGACGCCGGGGCGCTAAGACTATTTAGTCAGGCCAGAAATGCCCGCGGCAATGAACGTCGCGAGCAGGACGCCGACGATCTTGTGCACATAGAAATAGCGGCGCGGCCAGGGATCGAGCGCGACCTCGTCGTGGCTCTTGTCCAGTTGCACGAGCGGCAGCAGCATATCAAAGCTATAGACCAGGCCGAGCGTCGCGCCGTGCTTGGTGCGTTGTCCGGTCGCGTACAGCACCGCCCAGCCCAGCAGCACGAAGCAGGCCGCCCAGACGAACGCATATTGCAGGTCATAGCCGAAGCCGATGGAGTATTTGAGCAGGAACAGCCAGGCCCGCCGCAAGCCGGTCGCCGTGTGATATTCGCGATCCCTGCCGGCGAAGCGGATGTCGGTCGCCTCGTCGATCAAGCCGTTGGCTTGAAGCACGGTGGCGAGCTGCTCATAGGGCTGCGGCGCGTAGGTCTGCTTGCCGAACCAGGTCGCGGCCTGTTCGCCGTTGTATTTGGTCATGTTCGACAAATTGCGATAGGTGAAGCCGTTGAGAAAAATGTTGTCCGGCCAGCTGTCCGACAAATCGATCACGCCGGCCGAGCTGTGATTGAGGTCGAGCGTTGCGCCGTGCAGCCATCGCGCGGTCTGCAACCCGAGCACGCCGGCGATCTGGGTGTTCGTCAAGTTCACGTTCTTGTTGAAATTTCCGCCGGACAGATAAAGGTCTTGGCCAAATTTTGCGCTGGCCAATGTGATCTCGGCGTCGAACGTCGAGCCGCCTCCGATAAACGCGGTTTGATCGACATTGAGATAATTGCCGTCCAGTTTGCCCGAAACGGTCGAACCGCCGAGGTTGATTTGCCCGCTGATGTGGCCGCCCACCAGGTTGATCTCGGCAAAGTGTGACTTTTCCTCCATGTGCAGATTTTGTCCGATGCGAACCGAGTTGAGGTTGAGTAAGCCGGTTACCGTCGCGCCGACCAGATTGGCCTGGCTGCCGATCGATGTCCGATTGAGATTGAGTTCGCCGTCGATCGTGGAGCTGTTGAGATACAGCGAGCCGCCAATATGTGCGGCAATGAGATTGACGTTCTTGAACGCCGCCTTGTCCCTCATCTCCAAGTCCAGATCGACCTGAATGCCGTTCATGTTGAGCAGGCCGGCGACCGTGGAGCTACTAAGCTGCAAGCCGCTGCCGATACGAGCGGCGAGCAGGCCAATCGCGGCGAATTGTGCTTTGTTTCGCATGAACAAATATTGGTCGACGCGAATGCCGTCCATGTTGAGATAGCCGGTGACCGTTGAACCGCCCAGGTCAAGCTGTCCGATATGCGCAACGACGAGATTGATCGCGTTGAAATGGGCCTTGTTGCCCATGTACAGCGTCCGACCGACATCGATCGTGTTCATATCGACGACTCCCGATACGGTGGTGCCGCTCAGGTCGAGTTCGTTGCCGACGTAGGCGCGCACCAGACTCAAATTGCCGACCAGCACCGCCTGGTGCATGGAGAAGTCTTGTTCAGTCCGCATTCGCGAGGCGTCGAAGGCGCCGACGATTTTCGAGTCGTCGAACGCGATGCGGCGGCTGGATCTGACGCTCTCAAGGTTGGCTCCTTTTTCCAGCACGCCGCCGTTAAGCCATAGGTCGTGGCTGAAATCGGCGTTGCGCAGATCGACCGGGTCGGTGAAGCGCGCTCCGACGATGTGGACACCGAGCCGCGTCAGGGCGCTGCGATATTTGCCCGCGAGCAGAATGGTCTCGAGAAAGGACGGCCGCAGGATGCGGCTATCCGGCAAAGTTGCGCTCTTGGGATCGAGGTTGCCGCCGTAGTCCGGCGCCTTGTTGAAATCTGCTTCCTTGCCGGCGCAGACACGCAGCCAGACGAATTGCTCCTGCTTCGTCCAAGCGGGATCGGCCGCCACGGCGCATGTGCCGTCGGCGGGGACGGGTTGCGGCGGACTGTCTGCGCGCGCCGCGATCGGCACCGCCAGCGCGATGAATAGCCAAAGGGCGGATCTACGCAACACGAAGAGCACCCCCTCAACCGGGACGCTTGGTTGCATTATAACGAGCCACACTGGGCGGCAAAGGAAAACGCGCGCTCCAGGCCGGGGGCCGATCGGCCGCAGGCTTCTTCCGTAATGGCGCGAGACTGGCTAACCTTTCCCGCAGCGGGCAGCGATACCCCGTTACCGGCCCTTTGAGGGATTCCAAGGAGCAAACATGAAACTCGCGTTTTTCGACAATTATAAGCTTGGCGTGGTGGTCGGCGACAAAATCGTCGACGTCTCCAGCGTCGTCAAAGGCATCAAGGCGCTCGGCCCGCAGGACGTGATCCGCGGCGTGATCGAGAAATGGAGCACGTATAAGGGCAAGCTCGCCGCCGCGGCCAAGAAGGGCAAAGGCAAGCCGCTATCCAAGGTCAAGCTGCGGCCGCCCCTGCCGAAGCCCGACAACATCATCTGCATGGCGGTGAACTACATGGAAGACGGTACGCTGCCGGAGCCGGCGCCGATTAACGCCTTCATGAAATCGCCAAGCGCGGTGATCGGCAAGCGCGCCTCGCACGTCAAGGCCGCCAACGCCATGAAATACGTGTTTGGCTACACCAATTTCATCGACGGCTCGGCCCGCGGCGTGGTACCGCCGACCAACGTGTTCTATCAGATGAAGTCGCGCGACACCTTCGCGCCGATCGGCCCCTATATCGTCACCGCCGACGAGATCAAGGACCCGCACAAGCTCAAGGTCCAGCTCACCAACAACGGCAAGGTCTATCAAAACTTCAACACCGACGACATGGCGCACAAGATCCCGCGCTGCATCGAGTGGGTGACGTCGATCCATACGCTGGAGCCGGGCGACATCCTCGCCACCGGCACCAACCATCGCGGCCTCAATCCGTTCATGGACGGCGACAAGATCGAGCTCAGCTGCGAGGGCTGCGGCACGCTGCACATCAAGGTGCGCGATCCGCTCAAGCGCAGCTGGGCGCGCATCACCCGCCTGCAGCACAAGCAAAGCGGTGCCGAAGGTGTGCACACCAAGCAGACCGGCGGCAAATACTCCCCGGCGTAGTTACGGTCGTCGGCGTCTGTAACGGGGCCTGACCGCCGGTCAGGCCCCGAACCATTCCGGATGCTCGGTCAGCGCCACGATCCCGCAGGCGAACGACAGCACGCAGATCGCCCAGATCAATAGCGCGAAGTATCGGTCATCGGTCATGGCATTTGCCGATGCAATCGCCGTGCCAAACCTGTTAACGCGGCGTTAGTTCCGCCAGCTGCGGTCGATGCCGTCGAGCATGCGCTGATAAGCTGGCCAGTCTGCGGAGCCGCGTCCGGCGTCGTGGCGCTCGTATTGCTGCGCGGTCTTCTCGCAGATCGCCGCCGGAATTTCGACGAGGTTGCCGCCGGTCGCCTCCATCTTGAGCTGGATATCGGCAGCTTCGAGCAGCGATTTCATCAGCACGAAGGCTTCGCGCGGTGTCTGCCCTACCGTCAGCAGGCCGTGATTGCGCATGATCAGTGCGCGATTCTTGCCGAGCGCGGCGTTGATACGCGCGCGCTCGCCGAAGTCCTCAGTGATGCCCTCGTAGTCGTGGTAGCCGACGCGATTGTGGAAGCGCACCGCCGGCTGCGACACCATGAGCAGGCCGTGCTTTAAGCCGGCGAGCGCCATGCCGGTTTCGGTGTGCACGTGGACGGCGCAGTTAATGTCCGGCCGCGCCGACAGCACGCCGCCATGCAGGGTGAAGCCCGGCCTGTTGACGCCGGCGGATTCGTCGAGGTCGTCGTCCATGGAGACCTTGACCAGGTTCGACGCGGTGACCTCGGTGTAGAGGAGCTGATGCCGTTTGATCAGGAATTTGCGCTCCTCGCCCGGCACCCGCATCGACGAATGATTGTAGATGACGTCACCCCAGCCGTAGTGGGCGATCAGCCGATAAGTGGCGGCGAGATCGAGACGGGCCTGCCATTCGGCCGGTGAAATGACCACTTTTGTCGCGACCTTAACGTGTGGCGTCATGGGTGAAATCTCTGATGCCGTGGAGTTTAACACTTTATTCGCCGTTGCTGCCAACAGATTTGTGAGGCTACCGAAGGTGGGTTGTTCGCGAGGCATCTCACTACAGAGTGGTAGAGATTACCGTCCCGGGAGCGATCCTTTACGCCGTACTTTGCCTTTACGGCTGTTTAGTGAAGAACATTAACAGTTTCCTTCCCGTGTCCGGATGGATGTTTGGCCCTCACTAAAGAAGTCGAAACACTCATAGGTTAGCTCTCCTCCAGAGCCGCAAGGGGTAGAGCTCGCTTGCTAATGAAATTCAATTTGCTCCAATTGCCGAAGCTTATTTCGCAGCGTCGCGGCTCTGCGATCTTTGGTATCGTAATTATCGTGATGTTATGGGTAGGCGTGTTTCTGAAATACACACAAGAATCGAGCGGTGACTTAAAGGACGCCGAACGAACGGGTCAGAGCTTCTCTATGATCTTCGAGGAAAATGTTCTTCGGGCGATCGATGAAATGGATAATGTATTACTTTACCTGAGACGTAATATCGAGGCAAAAGGAGGCTCACCGGATTACAACGCCATCTTGCACAGCGTTGATTTTCCGAGGGACATCCTCGTTCAAGCCTCTATTATTGATGCGCAAGGAATGATGCGAGCATCGACCGCCGGTCCTCAGCCCGCCCCGATGATTGATCTAAGCGATCGCGAACATTTTAGGGCCCAACGGAAAAATGAGCAGGATGAGCTTTTTATAGGCGAACCCTTGATCGGGCGCGTCTCCGGCAAATGGTCGGTTCAGCTTTCACGGCGATTTTTGGCGAGCGATGGCGATTTTGGTGGGGTCGTTGTCGTATCGCTTGATCCTGAGCATTTCACAAATTTCTATGACAAGGTTGATCTGGCCTCGTCGGGTTCAATTGCACTGATCGGCTCCGACGGCGTGGTGCGTGCGGCGGGTGGGCAGTCTGGCGGTCTGAGGATGGGACAAGACATTCGAGGCACGGAAACGTTCGCCCAAATGCGAAGCCACACGAACCATTCGTTCGAAGAGAAGGATCCTTCGACGGGAAAAATCCGACTCGTTTCTGTGCGTAAAGTTAAGGGTCATCCACTGTGGGTTATTGTTGGTCTCGACAGGAATGAGATTCTGGCGAACTCATGGGGCGACTTGCGCGTGGATTCTATTGCAGCTGCTTTGCTCACCTGCATCATGTTGGGCGCGCTAGAACTGCTGCTACGATCAGAGACCGGCATACAACAGAAATCCAAAGAGCTTGAGCTCGCATTGGGAGCGATGGAGCGGTTAGCGTCGGAAGACTCATTGACTAATCTTCTAAACCGCCGTGGCTTTCACTCCGCACTTGTTGACATTCAAACTCAGGCTCGCGCTCAAAATTCAGCAGCTCATATTGAATTTGCAATTCTGCTGATTGATCTTGACCGTTTCAAGGTTATCAATGATACGCTTGGTCATCGCGTTGGTGACCTCTTATTGCAGAAAACGGCTCAGCGACTGAGTGCCTCTGTTCGCTCAACCGACGTGGTAGCGCGGCTTGGAGGCGACGAGTTTGCAATTATAGCGCGTTACGTGACGTCGCGCAGCGGGCTGGAGGACCTTTCCAAATGTTTGATCAAGACGATGCGCGAACCATTTGTGCTCGAAGGATACCGCGTTCGAACAAGTATCAGCATGGGCATTTCATCGAGCCCGGTGGATGGGAAAACTATTGATGATTTGATGGTAGCGGCGGATCTTGCGCTCTATGCTGCAAAGGAGCGGAACCGTGACGGATATGAGTTTTATCAAACATCGATGACTAAGGAATTGCTCGATCGCCGCCAAATCGAAGTCGATCTACGTGAGGCGATTGAGAACGACGAACTGGAATTATACTATCAACCCGTCGTCAAATTGGATGACGAGAGCATTATCGGTTTTGAGGCACTCGCTAGGTGGAACCACGGTTCGAAGGGCTTTGTACCTCCCTCGGAGTTTATTCCGATTGCTGAAGATACCGGAATGATAACCGGGATTGGCGAATGGGCCTTGATGCGGGCCTGCGACAAGATCGCAACGCTTCCTGGCGATCTGAAGCTAGCAGTCAACTTGTCGCCGGTGCAATTCTCAGCACCCGATCTTGTGGAGGTTGTGCAAAGGGCGCTGATAACAAGCGGATTGGCTGCGCATCGACTAATACTTGAAATTACCGAGAGTCTGCTCCTGGAAAATGACGAACACACTGTCTCGATCTTAACCAAGTTGAGGAACCTCGGCGTTTCCATTGCCCTCGACGATTTCGGTACGGGATACTCCTCGTTGAGCTATCTTCGAAAATTCCCATTCGACCATATCAAGATTGACCGCAGTTTCGTAACGGACATGACAACGCAAGGTGATCAAATCGCCATCGTACAGGCGGTGCTTAGCATCTCAAGAGCGCTTGGAATGAGTGTGACCGCAGAAGGCATCGAAACGGCTGTCCAGAGGGACTTTCTAAAAGCATTGGGTTGTGATAACGCGCAAGGTTTTTATTTTGGAAGGCCTGTGCCATTCGAGCGGATCGTCGATGTTATGACGCTTCAAGCAGCGCGCAAAGCGCGGGCTGCTTAACTCAGATTTCTACGCTGGAAAAGATCGGCAAATCTGACACAGTGTCAACAGCGTGTCTAACAATGCGATCTTAGAGCGTTCCCTGATGATGATTCTCGTCAGCGAACTAACTAATTAACGCGCTGCCACACCACTACAACGGGAGAGCCGCCGTCCGAAGGATGCATTTGAGTGTATTCTAACTTGGTATTGCTAACGGTGACGTTATATCTGGTTTGATCGGTTCCAGTCCAATTTGGGAACGTACTGCCGTCAATATGAAAGCGGATACTGTCTCCGTCAAGTTTGTAAGTACCAAAAACTGCGACACTTCCGTTTACGGTGTCTCTGTACTCGTCCGTTGTACCTTGCACCCGGCTATTTGATGCATAGAGTGGCAGGTTCGCGCGTATGAAAATCGCGGAAAAGTGGCCGGTGCGGTCTAACATCAATGAACCTAGGGGAGAATCCCCGAATGCATCAGCCGAGGTAAGTTTCCAAGTTCCGACGACGGCGTCGCCGGATTGCATTGCCGGATGAGTTGCAGCAAGCGCGAATCCCAAGACCGGAACGACAAGTGCGCTAGCTATGATGCTACTTTTATCCACTAGCGCTTATCCTTTTGGGAGGTGCATTCGACGGCGCATGTTCCGAGTATTCGGATAGCTTAATATTTGTAATTAAGCGTTGCGCTGAAACTTGGTTTTCTTGCAGTTTTTAGAATATCGGATTAACCCAACATACCTGCATTGTCGTGAAGGTTTGAAGCCTGCTTAAAAAATCGCACTAGCGAAACGGGCGTGAAATGGTGGACGCCACGACGACCGCGGATCGATAGGTTTGCACTTTAGGGGTATGGGACGCTGCCTCTCCGTGGTCTTCGGACAACGCAGCAATTGTAGCTATTTAAGCGGTTCGGGAAATGTTGGGATGGGATATGTTTCGTGCGGCCATAGCACCCACTGCCTTCCCAACCGCAAAAGACGCGTTCTCCTGTTTTGCCTCGTAAAAGAGCAAGAATAGCCCGGATGCGACGACAACGGCCGATCCGGTGAGCAGACTGCTAGTTGGAATATCTCCCCATACGGCAAAGCCGAGCCCCAGCGACCAGACCAGCAAAAAATAATAGAACGGAGACACCGCCGTTGCGGGCGCGGCATGCAGCGCCTTGGTCCACAAATACTGAGCCGCAGCGTTGGCGATACCCATGAAGACGAGCAGCCCAGCATGTGGCGCCGTCGGCCAGCGGAACCCAAAGACGAGCAGGAACGAATGGAATACTGCAAGGGTCACCATCTGCCACATCAGGAGTGTGTTTGCCGACTCAGTCTTGCTCATGCCGCGCACGGCGACGGTCACGCTGCCGTACATGACAGCGTTTGCCAGGGCGAACAGCGCCCCAAGCTGGATCGAGTCGACGCCCGGCTTGACCACGATGAGTACCCCGGCAAACCCGGCAATCAGCGCGCCCCAACGCGCTGCGCCTGCGCGCTCCTTCAGCCAGACGACGGAAATCAGCGCGGAAAACAGCGGAGCCGAAAAATTTATGGCGACGGCGCCGGCGAGTGGCATCAAGCTGAAGGCGAGCACCGTGAAGGTCTGCGAAATAGACTGGGAGAGGCCGCGCGCAATATGGTCGCGGACCCGTCGGGTAGCGAACACCGCCAATCCGATCGATGGCAGCACGAAGGCCGAGCATACGATCAGCGAGGACAGCGAACGGGCGAACATCACCTCACCGACCGGATAGATCGCGACCAGCCATTTGCTCAAGGCATTGGAGATGGCGAACATGACTGTCGCGCCGATCATGAATATGATCCCGCGTACGACGTGATTTTCCCGCACGGTGCCGGCCGCGACCATCGGCTTGCTATCGGTTGTTGGCATCGTCGTCGCGCTCGGCATTCAGGCAGCGGCGTCGTGCACGCCGCTGATGAGATTGCATTCCACTAGTTGCGCTGCAATCGCCGCCGACGGGGCAATTCGGACCATCTTGCCGGGAAGCGATTCCAGCGTGGCGTTGAACGCGCGCCGCGCCCTCGCCGCTTCGTCAACTGTAGTCGGGGCAAAGCGAATTTTTGCGCCAATAGGCAGACGACCCATGGCAGGCAAATCCGCGGAGATTACCGTAGCGATCTTAGGGTAGCCGCCGGTCGTCTGATGATCGGCCAGCAGCACTATCGGCTGGCCGCCTCCCGGTACTTGGATCGAGCCGGTTGCGATGGCATCGGAAACGATGTTGAAGCCGTGACTGTGCTGCAGGGGGGGACCGTCCAGTCGCAAGCCCATGCGGTTCGATTCGGCGCTCACCGTGTATTCGGAGGCAAAGAAACCCTCGATCGCGGTTTCCGAGAAGTAATCGTTCTGTGGTCCGAGCACCGTCCGAAATCGCTGTGGCGGAGAGAGATCCAAGCCTTCGATGCGGTATTCGTCGCGCTCGGTCGCCAGCGCTCGGGAAAGTGGCAGTAAATCATTGGCGGCCAGGGTGCGACCCTTCCATCCTCCCATTTTACCCCGACAGTCGGTCGAGACGCTGCCGAGGACCGGTTCGATGTCGAAGCCCCCTTCGATCGCCATGTATAGGCTCGCGCCATTCTTGAGTGAACCGATCCGCACGACTTGACCGCGACGCACGCGAACGCTCTGCATGGGTGTGATCCGCTCGCCGTGCACGGCATCAGCGCTCGCGAGTAATTCGATCGCAGCATCGGCCCCGGCAAAAGCGATCCGGGCATCGTCGGCCTCTACTGCAAAGGTCGGACCGACGTACAGCGCCTCGATGGCACCGGCACACGCTGGATTGCCGGCGAGCAGGTTCGCCGCGCGCAGCGATACCGGATCGAGCGCCCCGCCGAGCGACACGCCGAGCCGCTGGAAGCCGTAGCGACCGGCATCTTGAATGGTCGTGAACAGGCCGGGGAAGATGATGCGCAGTGTCGGCTTCACGCCACGGCCTCGAAGAAATCGCTAACAGGCTCGATCTTAAGAACACCCTCGGCCGCGCGCGCGGCCACGCTCTCATATTCGCGGATCGAGACGGGCACGAAACGGACCTTGTCCGCCGGTGCGAGCAGTGCGGTCGCGGCGACTTCGTCCCACAACGGCACCGGACAGCATCCGATAATGTGCCAGCCGCACGGCGTTTCTAGTGGGAATACGCACGACATCCGCCCGGCAATCGCCAGTGACCCCGCCGGAATGCTAGTGCGTGGTATCGGTCGGCGATCCAGCGCCAGCTCTGACGCGACTTCGCCCATATAGGCCTGCCCCGGCAGAAAGCCGAGCATGTAAACATGATAGAGACACGCACTGTGCCGCTCGACGACCTGTTGCACCGATAGCGACGTCCGCTGTGCGACGTCTTGCAGATCGATCGCGAAACGCGGATCGTAGCAAACGGGCAGGTGCCAGACCCGACTGATGATTTCGTGGCTGTTCAGTTTTTGTATTTGCGTGTCGATCTGCTCGATCAGGAGAGCCGCGGGCAGCACTAGGGGCTCATACAAGACCATCAGCGAGCGGAACGTCGGGATGGTTTCAATGATGCCGGCGATGCGCTCGTCCTCCAAGCTTTGCGCAAGGGACAACACGACTGCGCTCAGCCTAGGGTCCACGCGATCGCCAAACTCGACCACCAGCGCCGTGTCGCCTGCGGGAAGCACCCTGTAATCGAGCATGCGGACTACACCTGAACGAACGTCGTCGGCTAGTCACGTGACGACTTATAGTCGCCCGGCAGAAACCAGGGCTTTACGCTGAAGCCGCGCCGCAGCGAGTACATGTAGAAGATGGGCAACTGGCGCGGAAACAGGGGGCGGAGTCGGCTACCATTGAATGTAATGAAAATCGAATCAGGATAGGAATGTTCGACGACGCGTTGCTCGATGAGGTTCATACGTAGATACGCAAGTGCGCCTTCTTTCGGCGAAGCGCTGCCGTGGTACCATTTGACGGCGCTTGTGATTAGGATCGCAAGCAATCCCTCGGAGACCACTTCGTCGAGCGGCGTCGCGGTTGCCCCGTTGCCGGCCATCTTCACCAGCTCGCCCAGCGAGCAGGTATCGAAGCCGCGCCGGTGCGCTTCCAATCTCACATTGTCAAAATAGTGTTTTATGCACTCGGCCGGGTGACCGTTCAGCTCCGCGTGGGTATCCGTGAAGATCAGCCGGATTCCGGCGCCGGGTGCGTAACTGCTCTTTACACGCTCCGACAGCGCGGCCAAAAAGTCGAGGCATTGGACGTCGGGCGCGGCAACTTGTTGTCGTGGCCCTTTACCCCAGTACAGCACGAAAGGAATCGGCTTACTGGAGGCAATAGCGGACGCGACGACCCGCAGCATGAGTTGCGAGTTGGACGGCTGCTCACGTTTGAAAGTCCACGTGTTGAACGACCGCAGCACCTTCGAGGCGTCAGCGAAAATGGCCGCCGTAAAAACGGCATCTCGCTCAACTAGCTCACTCGGGCCGAATGTAGCCGCGTACTCGAATGAGTAGTTTTGTTCGACGTAGCACGCTGCACTTGTGTCTGGACTACAGCATTCCTCCGCGCACGATACTGCCGCGAGCGAGCTGCCCGCGTACGCAACTTCAGCCGACATGGCCCCTACTCGCCGCCGTTTACAATTTGTAGATGATGACTTCGGCCCCGTTAAAGGTCAATTTTAAACATTAATAAGGGTTAATTTCGTTAAGCTTTTAGTAAGTCAAAAGTACTGGTCCGAAAGTACTGACTATTAAAGTCCATAAAAGTACTGACCATAAGCAGGCGTAGGATTCGGAATTTCGATGTTCCAGCGCTGAAAACGCTGAGTGTTCGCCTTACCATCGGATCTTATTTAGCTATTTCTGAGCTCAGACCGGTATGGGCTTCTCGGACGTAGACAGGTTGGACGTCTGCGCCTCGTCGCAGCAACTGAGCGCGCCCTGCGCGGCGCTAACCTGATCAACCGGCGGTCACGGCGGCACGGATGTTGCGCGCCGCCGCGGCCTCGCGCTCCAAATCCCTTCGAATAAGCAGGTTCGGCTTTCCGTCTAGCGGGATTGTGGCTCGCTCGCCCTGCGCTATATGTGCTTGGAGAATCTGCCTATTGGCAATTTCGGTCCCACAAGGGCAAACTGCGCTGCCTCGGGCCTAAAGACCTGCCTTTGAGAAATGCCACATGGCGCTGCGCGACGTAAAGCTCGATGACAAGTACGACCTCGGCCAGGCCCGCGTGTTCGTCACCGGATTCCAGGCGCTGGTCCGCCTGTGCCTCATGCAGAAGGAGCTAGACCGCCGCAACGGCCTCAACTGCGCGGGCTATGTAACCGGCTATCGCGGCTCGCCGCTGGGCGGGCTCGACAGCCAGTTTCTGCGCGCCGCGCCCTTCTTGAAGCAAAGCGATGTCCGCTTCCAGGGCGGCATCAACGAGGACCTCGCCGCCACCGCGGTGTGGGGCTCGCAACAGGCCGAATTGCGCGGCGAAGGCAAGTACGACGGCGTCTTTGCCATGTGGTACGGCAAGGGGCCCGGCGTAGATCGCACGGGCGACGTCTTCCGCCACGCCAATCTCGCCGGTACCGCCAAAAACGGGGGCGTGCTGGCGCTGATGGGCGACGACCACACCGCCGAATCCTCCACCACCGCGCACCAATCCGAATATCACTTCATCGACGTCATGATCCCGATCCTGAACCCGGCCGGCGTTCAGGAGGTGCTCGACTACGGCCTCTACGGCTGGGCGATGTCGCGCTTCACCGGCACCTGGGTCGCGCTCAAGACCATGCACGAGACCATCGAGTCGACCGCGGCGATCGACGGCAGTTTGTCGCGCATCAAGATCGTCACGCCGGACGACTTCGCCATGCCGCCAGGCGGCCTCAACATTCGCCTCAACGATCCGATCCTGACCCAGGAAGCGCGCCTGCACGATTACAAGCGCGACGCCATGCTCGCCTTCGTGCGCGCCAACAAACTCAACCGCATCGTCACCTCGGGCGGCCGCGAGCCGAAGATCGGCATCATCACCACCGGCAAGAGCTATCTCGACGTCCGCCAAGCGTTCGACGAGCTGGGCATCGACGAGGTCAAGTGCAACGCGCTCGGCATCCGCCTGTTCAAGGTCGGCTGCCCGTGGCCGCTGAGCCAGCGCGAGCTGAAGGAGTTCGCGCAAGGGCTCGATCTCATCATCGTCGTCGAGGAAAAGCGCTCGCTCATCGAAGTGCAGGTGCGCGAGGAGCTGTATGGCACCGCCAACCAGCCGCTCTGCATCGGCAAGCGGGACGAGCAGGGCGACTGGCTGTTCCCGGTCAAGGGCGCGCTCGATCCCAACGAGGTCGCGATCTGCATCGGCGACCGGCTCTTGAAATATCCCAGTAGCGGCGAGATCGGCGCCCGCGTGGCGCGCTTGAAGGAATTCCAGCGCATCGCGGCCGAGACCAAGGACGTCGCGCAGCGTATTCCATATTTCTGCTCGGGCTGCCCGCACAATTCGTCAACCGTCGTGCCCGACGGCATGCGCGCCTATGCGGGCATCGGCTGCCACTACATGGCGCAGTGGATGAACCGCTCGACGCTCGGCTACACGCAGATGGGCGGCGAGGGCGCGAACTGGGTCGGCGAGGCGCCGTTCTCCACTCGCAAGCACGTGTTTCAGAACATCGGCGACGGCACCTACAATCATTCCGGCTATATGGCGATCCGCGCATCCATCGCCTCCAACACCAACGTCACCTACAAGATTTTATTCAACGACGCCGTCGCCATGACCGGCGGCCAGGCCAATGACGGCGGGCTCACCGTGCCGCAGGTGGCGCGCCAGGTCGCTGCTGAAGGCGCCAAGCGCGTCGTCGTCGTCACCGACGAGCCGACCAAATATCCGCCCGACATCGACTGGCCGAAGGGGTTGACGATTCATCATCGCGACGACCTGATCGCGGTGCAGAAGGAGCTCGCCGAGATCGAAGGCGTTACGGTACTGATCTACGATCAGACCTGCGCCGCCGAAAAGCGCCGGCGCCGCAAGCGCCACACTTTTCCCGATCCCGACAAGCGCGTCATCATCAACGAGCTGGTCTGCGAGGGCTGCGGCGATTGCGGCGTGAAGTCGAATTGCGTCTCGGTGCAGCCGCTGGAGACCGAATGGGGCCGCAAGCGCACCATCGACCAGTCGAGTTGCAACAAGGATTTCTCCTGCGTCAAAGGCTTCTGCCCGTCCTTCGTCACGGTGCACGGCGCCACCTTGAAGAAAGGCCAGGGCATCGGCGCCGATCACGATCTCGCGCTGCTGCCCGATCCGAAGCTGCCGGCGATCGAACAGACTTACAACATCATCGTCACCGGCGTCGGCGGTACCGGCGTCGTCACCATCGGCGGCATTCTGGGCATGGCGGCGCATCTCGAGGGCCGCGGCGTCGGCGTGCTCGACATGGCGGGGCTGGCGCAAAAGGGCGGCGCGGTGTTCAGCTACATGCGGATTGCCGAAAATGCCGACGCCATTCATGCCATCCGCGTCGCCGCCGGCCGTGCCGACCTGATCCTCGGCGGCGACATCGTGGTTGCCGGCACGCGCAAGATTCTCTCGGCGGTGAAACCGGGTGCAACCGAGATGGTGGTCAACACCGCGGAATTTTTGCCCGGCGAGTTCACCCGTAACGCCGATTTCTCGCTGCCGAGCGAGCGATTGAAACGCACCATCCTGGCCGATGCCGGTCCCGACAAGACGCATTTCATCAATGCCAGCGGCATCGCAAATGCGCTGTTCGGTCAGTCGATTGGCGCCAACATGTTCATGGTCGGCTATGCCTATCAGCTCGGCGCTATCCCGCTGTCCGCCGCCGCCGTCGAGAAGGCGATCGCGCTCAACGGCGAGGCCGTAGCCATGAACCAGGCGGCTTTTCACTGGGGCCGCCGCGCCGCAGTCGATCGCGCCGCGGTTGAAAAGCTCGCCACGCCCGCGGCCGCGGTGACGAGCGACGCGCGGCGGCTTTCGGAAAGCCTCGACGAGACCGTCGAGCGGCGGGTGAATTTTCTCGTCGCCTATCAGCACGCCGCTTACGCCGCGCGTTACCGCACCTGGGTGGACAAGGCCAAAGCGGCCGAGGCCGCGCGTGCGCCGGGCAAATGCGGGCTCGCCGACGCGGTCGCGCGTTATCTCTTCAAGCTGATGGCCTACAAGGATGAATACGAGGTGGCGCGGCTCTACACCGACGGCGCGTTCCTCAAGCAGGTCGAGGCCGAGTTCGACGGCGAGGACCTGCGCTTCGAGTTTCATTTGGCGCCGCCGCTTTTGGCACGGCGCGACAAGGTCACCGGCTTGCCGCGCAAGATGAGCTTCGGGCCGCGCATCCTGCCGCTGTTCCGGCTGTTGGCGAAGCTCAAGGGTTTGCGCGGCACGGCCTTCGATCCGTTCGGACGGACGCTCGAACGGCGCAGCGAGCGCAAGCTGATCGCCGACTACGAGGCGATGGTCGCCGAGATTTTGGCCAAGCTGACGCCGGACAATCATGCCGCCGCGGTTGCGCTTGCCGCCATCCCGGAAAAGATCCGCGGCTTCGGTCACGTCAAGCAGCAGCACCTCACGGCTGCCAAGGCCGACGAGGCGGCGCTGCTCGAGCAATTCCGTTCCGGCACGCCGGTGCTGCTCAAGGCCGCGGAGTAAGCGGGCCGCCGTCGAAAGCGGTCCCGATCGGATAGGGAGGGAGCTATGAGCGGGCTGACGCTGGATCTTGGTCGCTTCGTTGCCGAATTAAACTTAAGCCAAATTCCTTCCGAGGGTTGCGCGATCGCCCGCACCGGGATTGCCGACTGCTTCGGCGTGCTCATCGCTGGCGCCCGCGATCCGGAAATCGCACTGATCGATCGCGAGCTCGGCGTGAGCGGCGGCGCGTCGTCCGCTTCGCTCATTCCGTCCGGCGCGCGCCGCAGCGTCGACACGGCGACGCTGGTCAATGGCATCGCCGCACATGTGCTCGACTACGACGACGTCTCGCTCGACGGCCATCCCAGCGCCGTGCTGGTGCCGGCGATCTTCGCCCAAGGCGAGGC
>Ga0306922_10002426_pt1 | contig 17282 bp, 12 predicted proteins | sample sta12Cox44000082_FD_203758 | JGI IMG/M metagenome (GOLD analysis project Ga0306922, IMG submission 203758) | Lab enrichment of tropical soil microbial communities from Luquillo Experimental Forest, Puerto Rico - statoxic.12C.oxic.44.000.082 (v2)... | ecosystem: Environmental > Terrestrial >... | reverse complement strand
CGGGTGTCAAATATCGCCCGTAGGGAGCCACTCATTTTTGCTTGATCGGGGGCCACTTTCATCACGCCGTGCCTACCGTTCTCCGGTGTGTTTTCCTTCTTCATGACGACCAACGATGAGGGCCTGTGGACCCTGTGGGCGCGCGTCCTGTGCGCGTCCAAGGACCGGTGGGAAACTCGTTCTGTGAGTTTTCCACGGGTCCGACAGGATCCATAGGCCGTTTCTCGGAACGCCGACCGTGTAGGATGCCCTACGAACGACGATCTCGAGGGGGCCCATACCTGGGATCCCCCCTGGATCGTCGATCGGTCGCGCCACCTTCACTCCTTTCTGCCGTCGCGCCGACGGCCCTTCGCGCGGAAACTGTCACCCGTGATCACGATCTGATGCGCGTGGTGCGCGAGTCGATCGAGCGAGGCGGAGGCCAGGAGCGGGTTCTGAAACAAGTCGGGCCATTCAGTGAACGCGCGATTCGAGGTGATGATCAACGCGCCGCGTTCGTAGCGTTCATTGATCACTTCGTAGAAGTCCTCGGGCCCGGCGGCGGGCAAGGGCTTGAGCCCGAAATCGTCCAGGATGAGGACGTCGGGCCGCGTGTAGGTGAGGAGCCGCCGTTCGTAGGTCCCATCGGCACGCCCGCCGTGCAGATGGCCGAGCATGCGGGCCGCGGAGATGAACACGGCGTCGAAGCCGCGGCGACACGCCTCGTGCCCGAGCGCCTGCGCCAGGTGCGATTTTCCGACGCCCGCGGGGCCTTGAATGAGCACGGTCTCGTGCCGCTCGACAAACCGGCAGGTCGCCAGGTCGAAGAGCTGCTGACGATTGATCGAGGGGTTAAAGGAGAAATCGAAGCCCTCGAACGTCTTCCCGAGATCGACCGTCGCGCGGCGGAGGCGGAGCTGCAATTGCTTCTGCGCTCGTCGCTCGACTTCGTCTTCCACCAACCGCTCGAGGAAGTCCACATAGGACAGCTTCTCGGTAATGGCTTGCTGCGTGCGGACCTCGAGCGTCGCCAGAATGCCCGAGAGCCGGAGATTCTTCAGTTTCGGCACGAGCTGATGATTCAATTGCACGACCCACCTCCTGTTGGGGGAAAGAAATCGGTGACCGGTCGCGCAAACAACGGCGCGCTCGTGGGGGCCGCGATCGGCGGCGCCGCTGGCAAGGGGGTCTGATCGAGGCCGCGATCCAGCATGCGTTTTAGCGTGCCGTAGGTCAGATCGTCGTACTGCAGCGCCCGGGCACAGGCGGCTTCGAGGCGGCGGGGACTGAATTTGTGCGCGAGCTTGAGAATACCCAGCACGGTCCGCAGCCGATCCAGGGGCCGATCGCCGAGGAGCCGGCCCACGACCTCACTCGTCGCCGGCCCGATCTCGTCGGCCCGGCGGACGCAGCTGGCCGGCGTTGCGAGCAGGCCGGCTACCTTGGCCGGCGGCAGATGATCCGGATTCGTCAGTCGCTGCCCCCGCCGGATCGCCCGGGGATGGGTTGCCACGAGCTCATGCTGGCAAAAGAGGCGGACGCTCGTGTCGGCGCCGCGCACCCAGAGCTTCTGCCCGATGAGCCGATGGGGCGCGGAATAGAACGCGTGATCGAACACGACGTGGCAATCCGGATGCAGCTTGGCCTGTTTCCAGGTCGCCAACGCGTACGGCGTCGCGGGCAACGGCAACAACTGCTCGCGCTCGATGGTGTCGAAGCGCGCCAGCGGCTGCTCCTTGGTCGTCCCATGAATCCGGCGACCGGCCGTTTCCAGGCACCAGACGAGGACCCGCTCATTTGCGTCGTGCACGTCGCGAAACGCGCGACCGGCGACGAAATTGCGTTTCACGTAGTGGACGCCGCCTTGCTCCACTTTCCCTTTGTGCTCAGGCGTCCGCGGTCGACACGGGGAAATGAGGAAGCCATAGTGCTCGGCGCATTCGCGGTAAGCGCGTTGGACCACCGGATCGTAGAGGGCGGCGTGCACAATCGCCGCTTTCAAATTGTCGAGGACCACGCGCCGCACGACGCCGCCATACCATTCGAACGCATGGCGATGGCAGCGCAGCCACGTGTCGACCTCCTGGTCGAACACAAATTCCACGTAATTGTGCCGACTAAACGACAGCGTCATCACGAACGCCCACGCCTTGCGCAGCGTGTCGCACGCGGGATCCCGCAGGAAGCCGGCATAGCCGAAGTCCACCTGTGCTTCCTCCGCCGGCCCCGTTTCCACGCGCACGTACGCGTCTGGCGTCCGCGGTTCGAGGTGGCGGACGAACCGATAGACGGCGCCGTAGCTGCCGGTGAAGGCGTGCTCCTCACACAGGATGTCGTAGATCGCTCGGCACTCGACCCCGCGCCGGCGGAGCGCAATCACGTGCTCGCGAAACGGCGCCACCTTCGACGGCACCGTCGGCGGCGCGCTCACCGGCAACGTCGCCTTGAGCCGCGCGTGCAGCGTGGCCGCATCGGGCAAGGAGCCGCCCCCGAGGACGTCGTGTTGCTGCGCCCATGCGCGATATTTCCGCACCGTCTTTCGGCTGACCTGCAGATCACGGGCAATGCGACGATCGGTGTCGCCCAACTGAACCCGTCGAATCAGCTCACGAATCTCCAACACGTCCGCTCTCCTTCCCGCCAAGATCGCCCCCTTCCAAAAGGAGAGAGCAGTACTCGGCTTTGAGGAGAATGGCAAACCGGCAGGTGGCCCCCCATCGGGCGTAAACGCGTGGCCCCCGATCGGGTGAAAACGACTGGCCCCCTATCGCCCGAAAACGGGTGGCCCCCCTTCGAGCGGAAACGTGTGGCCCCCGTTGGGCGAAACGAGTGGCCTACTATAGGGCGTTAACTGACATCGGCCGAGGGGGCGCTGATTGTCTCCGACATCGAAGCGGCCCGTGACGACCTCGTCGGCCGTGGCATCGACGCGAGTGAGGTGTGGCACGGCGCGTCGTTCCCCCTTGAGGCACGAGTGGGCGGCCCCGACCCCAAGCGCACGAGCTACGGGTCGTTCTGCTCCTTCAACGATCCCGACGGCAACACGTGGCTAGTCCAGGAGGTCACGACGCGGCACCCCGGCCGAATCTGATACGGCATTCGCATCCACGGCGGACGTGGCCAGTGCGCTTCGGGTCAGCGCGAGGCGCCTTCCGCTCCCGTAGTGAAGAACAGGCCCGAAATGCCATTTCGCGTCTTGATCATCGGTGGTACGGGGCAGGTCGGAGCTGCAGTGGTTCGTGCGCTGGCTGCAGCGCCGTCCTGCACTGAAGTCGTGATGGTCAATCGCCAAGCGATTTCTCTGACCGCAGATCCTCGCGTGCAGCAGGTGATCTTGGACACGGCTGCCGCTCGGTTTGGGGCAGAAGTGACCGCCCTTGCGCAGAGCATGGTTGCCCAAGGCGACCCTGTCTATGGGGCATCCTGTGTTGGCATCGGTAGAGGCAGCACGAAGTGGCGCGAGGAGGAATTGAAGGCTGTCGAAATTGGGGTTGTCGGGGGTTTTGCCCGTGGTTGTCACGCCGGAGGTATCACGCAGTTTGCTCTGCTCTCGGCGGCTGGAAGCACCCCAAGAAGCAGGATCCGCTATGTGCGGGTAATGGGGTTAAAAGAAGAAACGGTTCGAGCGATAGGCTTCAAGACCTTGGCGATCTTCCGTCCCGGCATCATCGCAGGCAATGCCCACACGCCGAGCTATGCGGCTTGGTTCGGGCGCCTGATTCCTGGCCCATTCGGGACGATTGAGCAGGATGATATCGGGCGCGCCTTTGTCGCCGAATTCATCAGCAGCTCGATCCCAAACGGGATTGTTTATCTCGGAAATGCGGAGATGAGACAGAAGTCTCGTGCGCTCAAATAGTCCGCTATTTACGGTCGTTGAGTTTCTCCGTGGGTGGGCGGCTTCGACCTCGCAATTGGTCAGGGCTGGTCCTCACCCTTCGCCGTTCGAACTGGTACTCTCCCTCGACTTCGACATCAGACACCACTACGGCCAGCATTATTCTGGGTCACGGGCTACCGGGTTCCGCGGAGGAGACCACAGCGTCGCCGCTCCGATCTCTTTCGCTTGATACGCCGATACGTCGTTATAATCGCTGCGTCGTCTACGCGTAACTACTGGTGCATCGGTCGTGCGAGGCGTAGCTCATCGGCCTGATTCCGAGAGGTCTCACATGCCACGGTTCAGTCGCCTGACACTTCGTGCGAGTCTCGCGTTCTGCCTCGCGGCACTGGCCGGCACGTACGCCCAGGAAACACCGGAGGCGCTGGCCCAAGAAACAGGGGAGCAATGGCTGACGCTCCTGGACGCCGGAAAATACGGTGAGAGCTGGGATGCAGCGTCGGAGGGGTTTAAGGAGACGGTCAGTCGCCAGGATTGGGTGAATCAGCTCAAGGCACGTGCTGCTCTTGGAAAGGTCATCTCACGGAAGGTAACGAAATCGGATTTGATGACGAATCCACCCGACGTGCCACCGGGGGACTATGTAGCCATTCGGTACGCGAGTTCCTTCGAGCACCTCGAATCCGCTGTTGAGCTCGTAATCCCGATGCTGGAGAAGGATGGAAAATGGCGGGTATCCAATTACCTTATCAGAAGGGCCGACTAGCCGAGTTCCAGCAGGGAGAGGAGTGCCGCCGTGAAGTCCACTGCGACAATGTTGGCAGCGATCGTTGTTTCTCTCGGCATCTGGACTTTCTTTTACGAGCAGAACATGCCCCTGACGACCTCCGACACTGTGGTAGTCGTCGGCGCTTCTTTGGTGGCAGTGCTCTTCGTTAAATGGGTCTGGGCACGGATTCGCAACAAGGCGGGAAAGGAAGGCAAGGCGGCGAAGGACATCAAGACTGTTGGTGTAGTGTTTCTTGCCTTTCTCCTGGCTCCGGGACCGCGTCAAAATCTTTTGGCCACTTCCGAGCCACAGGGACGGAGCAGTATGCCCCCTGAGAGCCCTGTGCCGGTCGCATGCAGCCCGGAAACGCCCGTTGTGCCGCCTGACGGAAGCGTGGTGCTCAAGGCATGGGTCCCGGACCAGCCGGCAAAAACACTGCGATACACCTGGGTGGTGACGGCCGGCACGATTGGGAGCCAAGGGCGGGAAGTGCGCTGGGATTTGAAAGGGACATCTTCCGGCATCTATGAGGCGGACGTGAAAGTAGAGGACGGCGCGACTCCTGCCGGCACCTGCTCCATTCGGATTGTCCTGGCTGACACCGAGCGTGGAACGGGGAGTGTGCGAGCGACAGCCCGGACATTCCTGTTGAAGGGGCAGCAAGAAGCGGCAGGCTACGGTCTCTACAGCTACTTGCTTCTTGGTTCGCACCCTACGGAAACGACGCTTCCACGTTATCAAAGAGTTGTGCAAGCGTACCTGGGAATGATCGACGACATCGCGAAGTTCGAAAACGAGGTGGGTGGCAAGCTGAATATCACTTACGTGCCGTTGGAGACGGCAGCACCTGAAGCCGTTGACGCCCCTTGGGTTCTGCAGCACTACGATTACGCGAGAACCCGGCTGCTCCTGGACGCGCTGCCTGGAGATCGCAAAGCGGGAATCTATCTGGTCTCCAGTCTGAAACCGTTGAGCAGCAGGCCGAACCCTCCCTATATGGTCCAGGATCTGTCTAGTGTTCCGGCGGAACGGTCCGACTTGATCTCCTGGTGGCTCAATGAATTCCAGAACCAGGCAGCACAAGAACGGTTTTGGGAACCGAGGACGGCCGAACTCTTCGTTTTGAAGCTGCGCACCACAATCACGGTTCTGGCCACAGGCCTGCCGGACGTTCAAAGGGCGTTGGGAACTTGGATCACGTCGATCCACTGAGGAGAGAGCGGTGAGGCGAAAGGAGCGAATCATGTGCTCCCGTCGACACGCTGTCAAGGCGTTTGCCTGCATATTCTCACTAGCGATTGCCCTGCCCGCAGCTTCTCAGAACGAGCGGTGGCTCGAACTCAACCGTCGAGCTCTGGAACTCTACGACCAAGGTAACTATGCGGACGCAATTCCCATCGCCCAGGAAGTTGTGCGGCTGGCCGAGAGCAACTTCGGCCCCGTTCATGCCAACGTGGCTGCGTCGCTGACCAATCTGGCAATGCTTTACAGAGCTCAGTGGTCACTCAGCAAGTCGGAGCCGATCCTCAGACGAGCCCTCGACATCTGGGAGAAACTCGTGAACCCTGAGGACCCGCGACTGATCCAGCCTCTGGCCAACTTGGCGAATGTGTACCATTCCGAGGCGAAATATGGTTTGGAAGAGCCGCTTCTCAAGCGCACGCTCCTGATTCAGGAAAAGGCGTACGGCCCAGTGAATTCGCATGTGGCTGAATCGCTGAACAACTTGGGGCTCATGTTCCGCGCTGAGTCGAGGTTCGCCGACGCCGAGCAGTTCTACCAGGGCGCCTTGGCCGTCGAGGAGGCAGTTCAGGGCAAAGAGCACGTGGACGTGGCGGCCATTTCGATCAACTTGGCCGAGCTCTACGTGGCCATGGGAAGGTACACCGAGGCCGAGTCGCTCTGCCAGCGCGCTCTCGCCATTCACGAGAAGACGCCCGGCAGCCGCGATGCCAACGAGGCCGCTGCACGAGACATCCTGGCGAGCGTCTATCAGGAAGAAGGAAAGTACGCGAAGGCCGAGCCACTTTTCCAGAACGCGATAGCCATCCGGGAAGAGGCTGTCGGCAAGGAACGCCCCGAAGTCGCCACGTTGTTGAATCATCTCGCCGGTCTGTACAAAGACCAGGGAGCTTATGGAAAAGCCGAGCCGCTCTACAAACGGAGCCTGACGATTGATGAGAACGCTTTAGGCAAGACACACCTCAACGTGGCGCGCGATCTGGGCGATCTGGCGGCGCTCGAGTTTGCCGAGGGACGATATTCGGACGCAGAGCCGCTTTTCAAGCGCGCTTTGACCATGTACCAGGCGCTGCTGGGCGACGAGCACCCCAACGTCGCGACGTCTATGAACAATCTGGCGTCATTAGATTACGCGCGAGGGAACTACGCCGAAGCGGAGTCGCTCTCTCAGCGTGCCTTGGATATCGACGAAAAAGTTCTGGGCGCGAATCACCCCCTTGTGGCCACGTCGCTGGGCAATCTGGCGCTCTTGTACAGGTCTGAAGGCCGTGACGGAGATGCTGAACTGATGCTCCGGCGTGCCCTGACGATTTACGAGAACGCCTTAGGAAAAACGCATCCCAGGGTCGCCACGGCGCTGGCAAACCTGGCGGCGCTCTACGAAGCCCAGGGGAAGTATGGCCAGGCAGAAGCGATGTACCAGCAAGCGGTCGCCATCCGCGGGGGGACCGCTGATAGCGAACACCCGGACGTGGCAATTTACTTGAACGATCTCGGCTCAGTGAGCAGAGTCCAAGCAAAAAGAGTAGAAGCAGAAAAGCTGTTCCAGCGCGCACTGGATATCTACGAAAGGTCTCTGGGCAAGGACCATCCTTTCGTGGCTATAACGCTGAACAATCTGGCCCTCGTCTATAGAGACGAGGGAAGGCCGGCACAGGCCGAGCCGCTTCAACGGCGCGCGTTGGCCATCTTGGAGGCGAATGTTGGCCAAGATCACCCCGACGTTGCTTTGTCTCTGAACAATCTTGCAGGGATATGCGAAGCCGAGGGAAAACGTGTTGAGGCTGAGAGGCTCTTTCGGCGCGCGTTGGCCATGGACGAGAAGACCTTCGGCAGTAAGAGCCCACGTCTTGCCAACTACTTGAATAATCTGGCAGGGCTCTATTATTCAGACGGCAGATACGCTCAGGCTGGACCGTTGTTTGACCGCGCCCGTCAGCTACTGGAAGATGAATTCGACTATCGGTTCACGTACATGAGCGAGAAGGACAGGCTGTCATTTCTCGATAAGGTCGCCGGGAATGCTCCACTGTTCTTCAGCTTTGCCCTCACGTACTCGAAAAAGGACCCGACGCTCACCGGAAAGATGTACGACTCCGCGCTCTGGGAAAAGGGTCTGGTCGCACGGAGCGTGACCGCCGCGCGCGCGAAAATCGGCGCAAGTGGAGATAAGGAAGCCCTGTCCCTCTTTGAGGTGCTGACCGGCCTGCGAACGCAGCTGGCCAATCTGCGCGACCGGCCGGGAAACGACGTCGATCATTGGCGAGAGACCGTGCAGCGGCTGGAGCAGGAATCTAACGACGTTGAAGCGAACGTCGCGCGCCGAATCGGGACGCTCGGCGGGCCGACGCATCTGGACAGGGCGACTTGGCAAGATGTCCGAAAGGCGTTGCGGCCTGGTGAGGCGGCAGTGGAATTCGTCCGTTTCCCTTACAATGACGGCAAGAAGTGGACCGACAAGAGCTACTACATTGCGCTGATCGTGACGGCTGCGACCGAGGCCGCGCCCATTCTGGTGCAGTTGGGCGAGGCAGGCGTTCTGGAAGGCGAGCCTATGGCCGACTATCGAGATCGAGTCGCAGAGCGTCCTACGGAGGGAGCCGGCGCGCGGTTCTATCAGGCGGTTTGGAAGCCGCTGAAAGCGTACCTCGCGGGCCACTCCCGCATCTATATCTCGCCGGACGGAGTTCTGAACGAAGTGGCCTTCGGCGTCGTGCCTGCTGACGATGGGCACCTACTGATGGACGACTATGATATCGATATCGAATTGAGTACTCGTGACCTTTTGCGTGAGTCTCGTCACCCTGGAGGAAACTCGGCCGTGCTAATTGGCAATCCAGAATTCGGCCTGGATGCGTCGCAACAGAAGGCTGAGCTCGAAAAGCTGTCGGCAGGCGGTGCCTCCCAGGTTGAGCTCGCGGCTGGTCTCAGGCCCGCATCGATCGCGCGCGGCTCTGGCAGCACGAAATGTCCGGACCTTCCACCAGGCGGTGTGCTGTGTCCGTTGAAGGACACTCAGATCGAAGTGGATGACATCTTTTCACGGCTCGAGCACGCGAACTGGCAGGTCCCGCCACCTTACGTGCGGGCGCGGGCGTTGAAAGAGGTGGTGAAGCGGGTCGAGCATCCGCGGCTCCTGCACGTGGCGACGCACGGATTCTTTTTTCCCGATCAGGAGCGAAAACTGAGCGACCTCACCGCTGATACCCCGTCTGGATTGGAAGATCCGATGTTGCGATCGGGACTCATGTTTGCCGGAGCCGACCGCGCCCTGAAGGGCGCGCTACCGGCGAACGAAATGGATGATGGAGTGTTGACTGCCTATGAAGCGAGCGGGTTGGATCTGGAGGGGACCGAACTGGTGGTCTTGAGCGCTTGTGAAACGGGCCTCGGCAAAATCCGGGATGGCGAGGGAGTCTTCGGCCTGCGGAGAGCACTGCAGGAAGCGGGAGCAGAGTCCGTGTTGATGAGCATGTGGTCGGTCCCGAGCAAAGAGACAAGGGAACTGATGATGGAGTTCTACGTGAATTGGCTTTCTGGTATAGACAAACACCAGGCCCTGCACAAGGCACAGAAGGAGATGAGAGACAAAGTGAAGGCCCGTTTCTCCGGACAAGACCGGCCGTACTATTGGGGCGCATTCGTCCTCGTGGGTTCCCTCGAGGCATCGCGCCGCTGATTCGCCTCAAGCCCACGCGGATCCTTCGTGGCCTCACTTTGATGCTCAGGACGACACATCATGCCTGCGCGCCGCCCCGCCAAGCCCTTGCGCCCGCGAGTCACGGCTGCACGTCGCGCTCCGGTTAAGACCGAACCGCTCCGCTTCGCCCATCCGTCCTTCACGACGGTGCCGGTTGCACAGCGCGCGACAACGCGCCTCCTCACCCATATTCAGGGCACCCTGCAGCCGATTCCCGCCGCCAGGGGTGACGCCACAATGACACTCGCCGACATCATCGGCACGACTGGAAGCGCGGAAATCGCGCAGTCTGGACACCTGCGGTTCCATTGCACGGGGGACACGGGCAAGGGCGTCAATTCACCGCAGGGCGATGTCGCCGAAGCAATGGCGCTCGACTATGACATCGCCCACCCCGGCCAGTCGCCGGCCTTCTTCTTTCATTTGGGCGATGTGATCTATGGCCCTGGGAAGGACAACGGCTACCGCGGGGAGTTCTACGAACCCTACATCCATTACCCGGGCAAGATTATCGCGATTCCCGGGAATCACGACGGCGAAGTCTTTCCCTCATCGGACCCGACCACGCTGAAGGCATTCCTGGCGAACTTCTGCGCGACGTCCGCGACCGTGCCTTCGATTGCCGGCTCGATCTTTCGCCAGACGATGACGCAGCCCGGTGCCTACTGGCTACTCGACGCGCCCTTCGCCCACATTATCGGGCTGTATTCCAACGCGGCAGAAAACCCCGGCTTCCTCTCGGGGCGATTCCCGGAACGGCGCAGTCGCAATGGCTCGCAAAAACCCTCACGCGCATCCAGCAGCAACGCACCCAGGGCGCGCGGAAGGCGTTGATCATGGCCACCCATCATCCCCCCTTTACCGAAGGCGGGCATTCACCCAGCACCGACATGCTTGCCGAGATCGACGCGGCGTGCCAGCAGGCGCACATCATGCCCGACCTGTTTCTATCGGGCCATGCCCATAGCTATCAACGCTACACGCGGCGGGTCCCATTCAACGGGAAAACGCTTGAGATCCCGTATCTGGTGGTGGGGATCGGCGGGATCAACGATCAAGCGGTGCCAACCGCGACGGGGCAAGTCACCGGCGACCACACGTTCGTGACGTCGCGCCAGGGGTATGGCTACGTGCTGCTCGACGTCACCACGACGACCATCACTGGAACGATGACAGGGGTGAACGGGACCCAACGGAGCCAAGTCGAGCAGTTCTCCGTCTCGCTGACCTCGAACCGGGTGACGTAACGGGGACGTCAGAATCTTCTTCACTCACGCCGGATTGCCTGCTGGATTGGTGAGGTTTGCGGACTGTTGCGCCGGTTTCTTGAGGCTGCGATCGCTCCTGGCGAGGCCGCGCGTTACGCCCGCGAGCCGGTAAACGCCGCCGTACCTTGGCTCGTCCAACATCTTTATGCGCAGTCTCACGTTCGCCATCCGCTCGCTTTTCAGAACTCCCTTCATCACGGCCACCGCCATCGTCTCGCTCGCGCTCGGCATTGGCGCGACCGCTGGAATCTTTTCAGTGTTCCATCAGGTGCTGCTCCAGTCGCTCGCGGTTCCCGATCCGTCGGCACTCGTGAACTTGAGCGCGCCCGGCCCGAAGCCCGGCTTCGGGAGCTGTGGTCGCGCGGGCGACTGCGATGTGGTTTTCAGCTATGCCATGTTCCGCGACTTGCAGAAGATCCAAACCATCTTCACGGACATCGCGGCGCACGTCGGCTTCGGCGCAAACCTCGCGTACGAGGGGCAGACTTCGAGCGGCGGGGGCCTGCTCGTGTCTGGCAGCTATTTTCCAGTCCTGGAGCTGCAGCCGGCGCTGGGACGACTGCTCAATTCGAATGACGACAAACTCGTGGGCGAGTCGCGCGTTGTGATGCTCAGCTACAACTATTGGTCGTCGCGATATGGGCTCGATCCAACGATCCTCAACAAACAGATCATCGTCAACGGCCAAAGCCTCACCATCGTCGGCGTCGCGCCGAAGGGCTTCGACGGCACAACGATCGGGATGCGGCCTGCCGTGTTCGTCCCGATCACGCTGCGCTCGGTGCTGGACGCCGACACGGGTTGGTCGCTTCGGACGGACTATTGGGCGTACTTGTTCGCGCGCCTGCGGCCGGGGGTCACCATCGACGCCGCGCGCGCGTCACTCGGCACGCAGTATCACGCCATTATCAATGATGTCGAAGCGCCGCTGCAGCATGACATGAGCCCGCAGACGATGGCGCATTTTCGCGCGAAGCCCATCCTCCTCGCGCCGGGCGGACGCGGCCAGAGCTTGATTCCTGACGAGGCGAAGACACCGCTCCGCCTCTTGCTTGGCGTCACGGCGTTCGTGCTGCTCATTGCCTGCGCCAACATCGCCAACCTGCTGCTCGTGCGATCGGCCGCGCGCGCGGGAGAGATGGCCATCCGGGTCTCGATCGGCGCGAGCCGGGCGCGCTTGATCAGACAGCTCCTCACCGAATCGCTCCTGCTGGCGGTCCTCGGCGGAATTGCCGGCATGGTCGTCGCACACTGGACGCTCGTGCTCGTCATCTCGCTGCTCCCGGCCGAAGTGCAACACATGATCACGTTCAGCCTGAGCGGCACCGTCATCCTGTTCGGAATCGGCCTGACGTTCGCCACGGGCCTGCTCTTCGGGCTCTTCCCCGCGCTTCACAGCACCCGGCCGGACCTCGTCTCGACGCTCAAGAACCAGGCTGGCCAGCCGTCCGGCGCGAAAGGCGCTGCGCGCGTCCGGCAACTGCTCGCTACATCGCAGATCGCGCTCGCCATGATGCTGCTCGCCTCGTCGGGTTTCTTTGTGAAGAGCCTGCTGAACGTCAGTCGGGTGGATCTCGGATTCAAGGTCGATCACGTTGCCACGTTCGGGCTGTCGCCCGACCTGAACGGCTACTCGTCCGACCGCGCTCGTCTGTTCTTCCAGCGCCTCGAAGACGAGCTTCGGGCAGCGCCGGGCGTGACGGCCGTGACCGTGTCGAACGTGCCGCTTCTGGCCGGCCACAACCGGGCAAGAGATGTCGCGGTACAAGGGTTCAAGGCCGGACCAGACACGGACAGCAACTCCCACTACAACAAAGTCGGTCCGGGCTACTTCTCCGCGCTCGGCATCCCGCTCATCGCCGGACGCGAGTTCACGGATGCCGACACCGTGAATTCCGCGAAGGTCGCCCTCATCAACCAGACGTTCGCAAAGAAGTTCGGGCTGGGGAACGACGCCGTCGGCAAGTTGATGGGATGGGCCCCGGGAGACGGCTACCGCAGCAAGCTCGATACGACTATCGTCGGAGTCGTCGAGGATGCGAAGTACAGCGAAGTGAAGCAGAAGGTGCCGCCGCAATTCTTCGTGCCGTATCTGCAGGACAAGGGGCTAGGCGGGATGCACGTCTACGTGCGGACATCCGTTGATATCGCGCCGGCGGCGTCGGCGATCACAGCCGTCGTGAAGCGGCTGGATCCGAATCTACCCATCGAGGAGCTCGAGACGCTGCCCGAGCAGGTCCGCGCCAACACGTTTCTTGATCGCATGATGACGACGCTCTCGGCGGCATTCGCGCTTCTGGCGACGCTGCTCGCGGCGATCGGTCTCTATGGCGTCCTCGCCTATACCGTCGCACAGCGCACGCGCGAGATCGGCCTCCGCATGGCGCTTGGCGCCGCGCCCGACCGCGTGCGCGGCATGGTGCTGCGTCAGGTTGCGATCATGACGGCCGTGGGAGCGCTGGTGGGCCTCGCCGGCGCGCTCGGCGTCGGGAAAGGGGCGCAGTCGATTCTCTTTCAGATGACGGGTGCCGACCCGGCGGTGCTGGCGCTCTCGGCCGTTGCGCTCGCGCTGGTCGCGCTATGCGCCGGCTTCATCCCCGCGCACCGTGCGTCACGAGTGGATCCGATGAGGGCGTTGAAATACGAATAGCTGGCAGAGATCGGCTCGCACCGCTGGACTTGGCCGTCTTGAGCGCGAGCCGTGTTATGGACTGCCCGTGACCTGGAACGGAAGCTGGCCAAGTTCCAGGCCCACTACAATGTGGCACGCAGCGACGCGTCCTTGGAAGGCCATACGCCACTGAGGTTCGCCGATCGACACCCAGTCGCGCCTGCCAATCTCAGCCATGTGCGGTGGGTTTCGCACTGCCGGGGCCTCGTCCAGCTCCCAGTGGCCGTGACGACGAACAGCGAGTCTATCGGGAAACTCCGACCAATCGTCGCACGCTCGGCAGCGGCCTCGGCCCGGCGTGACAGCACTGACAAGGCAAAATGAAGGTGTATAATCCGCGTCCGCACATCACTCCGGGCCGGAGACCAGGGGGTGGCCGATGACAGCTAAAGTGGTTCCGCTGGCGGCAGGCGTCGCTCTTCTCGTCGGAGCGGTGCCGCTCGTCGCTCATCATTCGTTCGCGGCCGAGTACGACGCCGACAAACCGGTCGAACTGAAGGGCGTGGTCACACGCGTCGAATGGACGAATCCGCACGCACGCTTCTACCTCGACGTCAAAGATGCGACGGGCCAGGTGACGAACTGGAACCTGGAGCTCGCCAGTCCAAACGTGCTTGTCCGCAGCGGCTGGAGTCGGACGTCGCTCCGCATCGGAGACGACGTCACCGTGAGCGGTGCGCAGGCCAAGGACGGCGCGAAGATGGCCAACGCGCGCGCGGTGGTGTTGGCCGACGGCCGCAGGGTCTTCAGCATGTCGACACCGTCGAGCGGAAACCAGTAGTTCAGCGGGAGGTCAACGTGAGAACGTGGTTTCTTGGGTCGGCTGCGTCCGCGCTGGTTGTGCTCGCCGTTTCTCTCGTGGCCCAAGGGCCGCCCCCCGATCCAGCGCAAGCGCCGTTCCGGCCGGGTTCGCCAGCCCTGCAAGGACCACGTGCGCCGACTGGACCGACACCCAGGCTGCCGGACGGGAGACCCGATCTCTCAGGCGTGTGGAGCGGCGGCGGTCCCGTCGGCGATCTCGCCGACGGACTCGCCAAGGACGAGACGATTCCGCTCCTGCCAGTGGCGAAGAAGATCATGGACGCTCGTCAGGCGAAGGACGATCCCGAGGCGAACTGCCTGCCGACGGGCATCCCGCGCATCGCCCCGTATCCGTGGCGAATTGTTTCGACTCCCACGCACATCTTTTTCTTGTTCGAGGGAAACATCCACAGCTACCGCCAGATCTTCGTCGATGGCCGCAAGCATCCGGACGATCCGGACCCGACGTGGTACGGGCATTCCATCGGGCGTTGGGAAGGGGACACGCTGGTGGTGGACACGATTGGATTCAACGACAAGTTCTGGTTTGATTTCCGCGGCCACCCGCACACGGAAAAGCTCCACACCATCGAGCGCTATACGCGCACCGACCTCGGACACCTGGAGAACAAGGTGACGATTGACGATCCCGGCGCCTACTCCAGGCCGTTCACAGTGACTTTCACCGCCCGCCTGCGCCCAGGAGAAGAACTCATGGAGTACATCTGCCAGGAGAACAACCTGGACGTGGCCCACATTGTCGGCCCCGCGCGGCGGCCGTGAGAGTCTGAGGTGAGACGACGCCTGAGTGGGTGAATCAGCGCGCGCCCTCGGCAAGCGGGCGACCCTGGTGGCAAATCGTTTGCGCGCCAACGATTGTCGGATAAGCCCCTAGCCGGTCAGGAGTCCAGTCTCGTTGGTGTTCAGCGGCGTGATCGACGTGGCGGTTTGATTCATGAGTACATGCTCGCTGCGTGAGCGAATTTGTGTACCCAGCATGCGCCGCAGCTCTGGTCGCTCCGGCCCTCCGCCGTCGCGCGCGCCGCGGACCTCAAATGAACAGTTTCGATGTCAGCCAGATTTCCTGGACGGGGCGGATTCGTTGTCGCAGAACGTACACACGCCGGTGGTTTTCGTACGGCATGCACAGGCCGCATTCGATCGTCGCAGCCACGCGGACGTCCGCGTAGGACTTCTGGTGGTCCTCGATCCGGCCGCCGATCACGATTAGCACATCCATCCGCGCCTGATCGGGTCCCCAGTAGAAGTAGTTGTTGTGGCGACTCATCGCCGGCACGGGCAGTCCGTAGCGCGGGCCCAGGAGATCGATCGCCCCGGCGTCACCGTAATTGAGTGCGAAAACCCCCGCATGCGCTTGTTCCGGGGGCGGGAGATCGCGGTACACCCGCGCGACCGTCGACACGATGTCGTCCCAGCCAAACATGTCGGCGTAGTGCTGCGGGAGGACGCCAACTGGCATCCGCTCGCCCGAGTCCGGCATGATGCCCAGCCGGGTCGCGTACGCGACGTAGCGGGTGATCGGCAGCACGGGCAGGGTAAACGGTGCCGCCGCCACGCCGGTGACGAGCAGCACGGTCACCGCCGCCCAGCGCCATCCGCTCGCGGTCAGGGCCTCACGCGCAATCACCACGGCGCCGGCCGCGAACATGAGCGGATAGATCGGGGCGATGTAATACGGCTTGCCATGCTGCGCGACCAGCAAGGCAAACATCGCTAGGTACGCCCACCCGAACAGTCGAAACCGGCCCTGCTCCGCCGTGAAGAAGAACCACAGACCGGCCACGAGTAGCAGCAGATTGAGCGGATGCGCTTGGAGCAGCTGCTCGCCGACAAACCATAGCGGCGAGAGCGTGGCGTTCTTGTCCGCCGCGGCATTTCGTGCGAACTCCAGCGTCGGCCAGCCGTGCGCGATCTCCCACCAGATGTTGGGTGCTGCGATGGCGATGGTGATCAGACCGCCGGACCACAGATGCCAATCGCGCAACCAGCGACGCGCTGTGGTGAGCACGACGCCCACACCGAGCCCGAACACCAGGAACGCCATACTGTGTTTGATTTCAAGCCCGAGGCCAACGAGGACGCCGACCCACAGCCACAGCACCGCGCGATCAGTGGCGGCAATCTCCGCGACCAGGAGACAGACGGCCGTCCACAGCAGGATGTCCCAAGCATTCATCGACAAGATGTGGAAGAGGAAGTGGAACACCGGCGTGACGGCGACGGCGAGCGCTGCGAAAGTGCCGGCCCAACGATCGCCGCCGAGGACACGCGCTAACCGGCCGGCCAGCAGAATCGTGGTGCCGCCAGCGACGGCCGAGAGGAACCGGATACCGAGCAAGGATTCACCGAACAGCGCTCGACTAAGCCACGCGATGGCGGCCACGCCCGGCGGATGATCAACGTACCCCCAGGCCAGGTGACGGGCACAGGCGAGGTAATAGAACTCGTCACGGAAATAGCCGTATCGGCCGCTGACGGCGAGCTCGACGCCGACGTAGGAAAGGGCAATTACCCAGACCGTGCCGATTGCGGATAGCCGCTGCAAGGGTCCGGCCGTCCGTGCGATCGTGGTGACATCAGCAGGCATCAACTCGTCGGGTGCCGCAGGGACCGGATTTTTGGCCGAACGACGTACACTCCGTACGCTGGCGGCCTACGTACTCTAATTGATCGACGGGGCCGCGATGCTAATTGTTCCTGTGGGTCCGCCTGACAACGAGGAATTCGAGACCCACAGCCCTCACAGGCCCTTCATGCGAGGGCCGACTTCAACGCCGAGTCGTGATCAGGCCATGTCGAATCGATCGAGATTCATGACCTTCGTCCACGCCATTACGAAGTCATGCACGAACTTCTGTTCTGAATCGTCGCACGCGTAGACTTCTGCTATCGCACGGAGCACCGAGTTCGAACCAAAGACGAGGTCGGCGCGGCTGCCGGTCCACTTCACCCGGCCCGTCTTACAGTCGCGCCCCTCGAACACCTCG
>Ga0306922_10002425_pt1 | contig 17286 bp, 15 predicted proteins | sample sta12Cox44000082_FD_203758 | JGI IMG/M metagenome (GOLD analysis project Ga0306922, IMG submission 203758) | Lab enrichment of tropical soil microbial communities from Luquillo Experimental Forest, Puerto Rico - statoxic.12C.oxic.44.000.082 (v2)... | ecosystem: Environmental > Terrestrial >... | reverse complement strand
TGCCTTGACCGTGACACCGAAGGCCGGCAGCGCGCTCGAGTACTGTCCGTTGCTCGCGCTGATGATGATGTTGTTGTAACTGCCGCTCTGTGAAACCGTCGGGGTGCCATCGAGAAGACCGCTGGCGATGCTGAAGCTCGCCCACGAGGGCTTGTTCTGCACGGAGAATGACAGGGTCTTGCCGTCGGGGTCCTTCGCCGTGGGTTGGAACTTGTATGTGCTGCCCGCGGAGACACTGGTCAGCGGGGTGCCGGAGATCACCGGCTTGTCGGCTGCAGCGCTCACCTTGAGAGTAAATCTCGGCAGGTAAGCCGTGGTTACGCCATCGCTAACGAAAATCATCGTGTAGGTAAACGTGCCGACGTTAGCTGCCGTCGGCGTGCCCGCGAGATGGCCCGTGGCTGCATTGAACGTTGCCCACGAGGGCCGGTTCGAGATATGGAACTGCAACGCGCGTCTGCTTGGATCGGACACCTTGGGCGTGAAGGAATACCACTGGCCCATGGTCGCGTTGCCCGCCGGGGTACCTGAGATCGCGAGGCCATCGGTCGATGCCTCTGCAGTTGCCGCTGCGCTCAGGACGATGACGGCTGCGGTGCGGAGGAGAAGCTTGCTCAGCGGCGCGCGACTGCAGAACGGTGCTCGGTTCATTTGGGCCTCCCTTAACGTGAGTTCGCGGTCCGAGGAGCGACACATCCCGATGCGCACCGGCACTTTTGCGAGGACAAAACTTCCCCGTCGGGGTAGCCCTGCGGCTTACCCCGATACTCGTGGCATCGAGAGCACCACTCTTGCGTTGTTCCCGCGTCCGGCGGGTTTGCTTTAGCCTGCAGCGCGTCCGGGCGCTGCGCGTGGTGCGGCAGCTACCTGAGGTGACTTAATCTGCGGCGAAGCGCACGCAGTAGAACGCCTCGCGGCGTTGAAGGCAAAGTGTCTCGAGGCTGCGACGTGCGCGTTTGGCTACACTCGCTTCAAATCGCGGGGCGGGAGCAGAAAAAGTTGCACTCAAGGCGCGAATATGGCTGACGCGCCTGCACGCCGCGGGCGCAGCCGAGCGTTTCTTGCACGGGTCACTATGCTGGCGGGTACAGTCCCCGCACGCGCCCGAAGAGGCGGGTGAGACCAAAAAGGGCGTCGATATTGGGGGTTTCTACGCCGACGCGTTGGCCGAGCTCGCGGACCGCGCCGACCAGTGCATCGAGCTCGAGTGGGCGGAGCGCCTCGGCATCCTGCAACATCGAGGTCTTGGCGGCGCCGAGCTTGCGCGTGACGGCGTGCCGATCCTCGGGCGACTCGTGCACGTCGCAGCCGATGCGCGCACCGACCATGGCCGCTTCGCGCATGGCCGAGGAACAGAAAGTGCGCACCAGCTCATCATCGAGCACCCGGTCGAGCGTCGCGCCGGTGAGAGCCGACACCGGATTCATGGTCATGTTGCCCCAAAGCTTGTACCAGATGTCGTAGCGGATGTTCGCCGATGTGCGCGCCTGGAAGCCGGCGCCGCTGAACAGCGCTGCGAGCTCTCGCACCCGCGCCGACTCGCCTCCTGCCGGCTCGCCGAGGATGAGCCCGTGGCCCATGCGATGGACCGCGATGCCCGGTGCCGCCGTGCTGACCGCAGCATGAACCACGCAGCCGACCACCTGTGAGAAGGGCAGCGCTGCGGCAATGACTCCGCCAGGGTCGACGCTCTCGAGCGGGCGCTTCCCAAGTGCCTCGATGCCGGCGCCGAACCACCAGGGCACGCCGTTCATCGCCGGCAGCACAATCGTCTGCGGGGAGAGGAGCGGGGCGAGCGTCGGCGCGAGCGCAGGTAGTGCCGGGCTTTTTACGGTAATGACCAGCAGGTCCTGCAGGCCCAGCTCGCGCGGGTCGTCGGCGGCGAGTGCGGCGGGTGCCTGCAGCAGGTTCGCGCCTTCCTGCAGGCGCCAGCCGTGATCGCGCAGCGCGACGAGTGTCGGACCGCGCGCCAGCGCAGAAACCCGGGCGGTCCCCGCGAGCGCCAGCCGCGTGCCGAGAAAGCCGCCGATGGCGCCGGCGCCGATGACGCAGATCTTCAACGCTGCAGCTCCCGGGGGGTGCCCGTGAGCCTTAGCCCATGTGCAGGCCGCCGTTCAAGGAGAAGTCGGCGCCGGTCGCGAATGCAGACTCATCGCTCGCGAGCCAGGCGACGATCGAGGCAATCTCCGCGGGCTCGCCGAGACGCTTCACCGGTATGCCGCTCACGATCTTTTCGAGCCTGTCGGGCTTGATGGCACGGACCATGTCGGTGCCGATGTACCCGGGCGAAACGGTGTTGACGGTCACTCCGCGTGCGGCGACTTCCTGTGCGAGCGCCATGGTGAAGCCATGAATGCCCGCCTTGGCGGTGGAGTAGTTGGTCTGCCCGAACTGCCCCTTCTGGCCGTTCACCGAGGAGATATTGATGATACGGCCCCAGCCGCGTCCGATCATGCCGTCGATCACCTGCTTGGTGACGTGGAAGAGCGAGTTGAGGTTCGTCTCGATGACCGCATGCCACGCTTCGTTGGTCATCTTCTGAAAAGTAGTGTCGCGGGTGATGCCGGCGTTGTTCACCAGAATGTCGATCTCGCCGATCTCGGCGCGCGCCACCTCGAAGGCACGCTTGGTCGAGTCCCAGTCGGAGACGTTGCCCTCGGAGGCGTGGATGTCGCAACCAGCGCCGCGCATCTCGGCGAGCCAGCGGTCCTTGCGCGTCGAGCCGGGACCGCAGCCGGCAATCACCGTGACGCCATCCTGGCACAGGCGACGGCAGATCGCCGTGCCGATGCCACCCATTCCGCCGGTAACGTAGGCGATACGCTTCGTATTGGATCCCACGATGTGTCCTCGTGTGCTGCGTTTGGCCGAAGGCGTAATACTAATACGCCGATTTGCCGCAGGCGTCCATGCGGGCCGCCAGCGCGGCATCGCGCTCGAGACTCAGCCGCGCACGTAGGTCCCGGGGGCGTCTTCGAACGCCGCGCCATCGCTCGCGCGCGCGGCTGGCATGCGCGCGGGCTCGTGCGCACCGGAATGCCCCGCGACCCACTGCTCCCAGGCAGGCCACCACGACCCTTCGTGTAGCGGCGCGATCTTGTGCCACTCATCGGGGCTGAGCGTGGCGGTGGCATTCGTCCAGGTGAGGATGCGGTGGCGGCGCCGGGGGTGCACGGGGCCGCTGACGATGCCGGCGTTGTGTCCGCCGTTCGTGAGGCAGAAGGTGTAGTCGGCGCTACGGGTAAAGTTGCGGACCTTGTAGGCCGAGCGCCAGGGCGCGACGTGATCCGTCTCGGTTCCGACCACAAACATCGGCAGCCTGATCTGGCCGAGGTCCACCGGCGTCCCGTTCAACGAGAAGGTACCCTTCGCCAGCTCGTTCTTGAGATACAGCCGCTCCAGATACTCGCTGTGCATGCGGTAAGGCATGCGCGTGCCGTCGGCGTTCCAGGCCATCAGGTCGTTGAGCTGCGGTCGCTCGCCGCGCATGTACTGGTTCACCGCCGGTGTCCACATCAGATCGCGCGAACGCAGCAGGGCAAACGCCGCGCCCATGCGCTCGCTTTCGAGCACACCGCTCTTGCTCATCATGGCCTCGAGCATGGCGATCTGGCTCGGTGTGATGAAGACCGAAAGCTCCCCAGGCTCGCTGAAGTCGACCTGCGCGGCGAGCAGCGTGAGCGAGGCGAGTGATGAGTTCCCGCCTGCGGCGAGCTGCGCGGCGGCGATAGCCAGCAGCGTGCCACCGATGCAGTAGCCGACCGCGTGCACGCGTCGCTCGGGGACGACGCGCCGCACCTGCTCGAGCGCATCCAGAAATCCAAGCTTCACATAGTCCGCGACGCTCAGCTCGCGATCGGCCGCGTCGGGGTTCTTCCACGAGATCATGAAGACCGTGTGTCCCTTCTCCACCAGGTAACGCACCAGCGAGTTGCGCGGCGAAAGGTCGAGGATGTAGTACTTCATGATCCAGGCGGGGGTGATGAGCACCGGCTCCGCGTACACCGTCGGCGTCTGCGGCGAGTACTGCAGCAGCTCGATGAGTCGGTTGCGGAAGATCACCTTGCCCGGGGTAATCGCGACATCGCGGCCGACCTGGAAGTGCTCGGTTCCCGGGGCGCGGCCGCCGCCGTTCATCGCCCGCTGGGCATCTTCCAGCCAGTTCTTCAGGCCACGGATGAGGTTGTGACCGGACTCGGCGACCGTGCGCTTGAGGAGCTCGGGATTGGTGTGCAGGAAGTTCGCGGGCGAGGCGGCCTCGAGCAGCATCCGCCCGGCGAAATTCATGCGGGCTAGGCTCGGATCGTCCGCCGCAGCGGGGGGCCTCAGCGCCTGGTGCCACCAGGAAGCCCAGTTCGCGTAGGTGTGCGCGTAGACGTTGAACGGCCACACGTTCCACGCCGCGTCGCTGAAGCCGAGGTTCTCGTGCCCGGGGGGAAGCGGCGCGCCGGCTGCGGCGTGCGCGAAGAACTGCCAGCTGTCGAGGAGCTTCTCGTAGGCGCTGTGGGCGAGCTGCGCCTGGCGCGGCGGATGCGTGGCGAGGTTCAGATACCAGTCCCACCAGGAATTGAGGTAATCATCGGGGGCCATGCCGCCGGTCAGCGCGGCGAGCTGCGCACGCAGATCGCGAGCGATCTCGGCCTTGGCGCTTGCGCTGGAGGAGTGGGTGGAGTCGGGGGCGGAAGCGGCTTCGGGCTGCTCGGTCTTCTTCTTAGGGGCGGTCAAACGGCGGTCTCCTCAGAGTGAAGCCGCACCCGGAAGCATTACGGCCTCCGGGTGCGGGTTACCGCCAAGATATCAGGCCGCCTTCCGTGCGTGCACTGCCTTCGCGGCGATCTCGTTTCCGAACTGGGTGAACTTCGCCTGGATCTCGGACGTCACCGTCGCGAACTCCTCGGCGCGCGCACGCAGCTTGTCGACGAACTGAGTGTTGAGCTCGGTGTGCCGGCTGAACAGCTCACTCGGCGTGGCCGCGGCAAATGCAGCGTTCACCCGGGCAAGTCCGGTCTCCAGCACATCGCCGGCGACGGCATACTGCAGCCGCGCGATGCGCTCGAGGGTCTTGAAGCCTTCCTGCTGCGCCTTGAGCATCGGCGCAAAAGCGTCGCGGGCGGCAGCCAGCATCTGGTTGGGATCAAAAGTGCGGTCGGTCATGGTGGTACTCCGGTGCGGTGTGTTCTCTGACCGGAGATTCTACACAGATTTGTATGCAGTGCAAGAAGAATTATATAGGGACTGTCTCTTAGTGGTCTATATATCTGTAACTAATTGATTACTATCAATTATATTGTACAAAATCTCGCGAACAAATCGCCCAGGTACGAACCGCTTATTTTGCATCGCATCTTGTAACTCAGAGTCGCAGCCCCGCATCGACCTCCACGCAGCGGCCGGTAAAGAGGTCGTTCTCGAAGATGAAGCCGACCGCGTGGGCGATTTCATCGGGCTCACCGAGCCGGCCGAGAGGGATCGGGGAGGTCATTTTCGCCAGCGCCTCGGGCTTCATGGCCTCCACCATGGGAGTGCGGATGAAGCCGGGTGCGACGGCGCCGACGCGGATCCCATAGCGTGCCAGCTCCTTCGCCCACACGACGGTCATGGCGGCGACGCCCGCCTTGGCGGCGCTGTAGTTGGTCTGCCCGGCGTTGCCGGCGCGCGAGATGCTGGAGACGTTGACGATCACGCCGCGGACGTTGCGGCTGATCATGTGCTGCGCCGCCTCGCGCGCGCACAGGAAGACTCCGGTGAGGTTGGTGTCGATGACGGCCTGCCATTGCGCGAGCGACATCTTGCCGACCACCTGGCCGTCTTTCACTTTGATCAACATGCCATCGCGCACGATACCGGCGTTGTTGATGAGTCCATCGAGCGCCCCGAAGTCCTCCATCACCCGGCCGAGTGCCCCGACCACGCTGTCCTCGTTAGCCGCATCGGCGAGGTAGCTGCGCGCGGTGACACCGAGCTGCGTGCAGCGCGCGCGTGTTTCGTTCACATCGTCGGCATTGACATCGAGCAACGCGAGATTCGCGCCCTTGCCAGCGAAGTGCGTCGCCAGGGAGCGGCCAATGCCACGCCCGGCACCGGTCACGAGGATCGTCTTGCCGCGAACGTTCACTGACTGGGTACTCCTGTGACTGAAAGGAATTCGGTTGCGTTCGGCAGTGCCAGCGCGGCGGCGCCTCAGCTGCGCCGGCGGCCCGGCTCGGGTCGCGGCGGCTTCTCGGGCTTGTCGGCTTTGTCGGCGCGCTCGCCCTTTTCGGCCGGCGCACCCTGCGTCGAGAAGGCCGAGAGCATCGACGCCTGCATCTTCGCCCACATCTCCATGTTCTGACGCGCCATCTCGGCAATCGGCGCCATCGGAGTCTCGAGCGCTTTGGCCATCTCCGCCTGCAGCACGCTCTGCTGGCGCAAGAGGCTGCCGATGCTCTGCTCGAGGTAGGAAGTGAGCATTTGCTGAATCGGATTGCCGTAGAAGCGGATGATGGCTTCGAGCAACTGTGTGCTGAGCACGGGCGTGCCGAACTGTTCCTGGCTCGCGATGATCTGCAGCAGGATGCTGCGCGTGAGGTCCTCGCCGCTCTTGTCGTCCACCACCTTGATGCGCTGACCTGCGGCGATCAGCTTGCGCAGGTCATCGAGCGTGACGTGGCGGCTGTCGTGCGCATCGTACAGCCGCCGGTTGGCGTATTTGCGTATGAGTCGTTCTTCGGCCATGTTAGGACGATCTGCAGGCGCACGCGGACGGGCCAGTGCCTTGAGCTCGGCCGGCGCTGCGAGACGGATAGTAGCTCGTGTGTATGCAGCGCACAACAATGTCGTTCACGGATCCCCACAGGTCGAGAATGCGCGATTACCGCACGTTTTCTCGGGTTTCACGCGCTTAGCAGCCGGATGCCCTGATCACCCTTCCACCACTTTTTCGGCAACGCACAACGATATGGCGACCTCAGGAAGCGGAACATCCTTCAGGCCGGACGAGACTTACGCCGCCGCGGCCGAGCGATTCTTCGAGCTGATGAAAACCTTCGGCATGACCGCCGGCGCAATGCCCGACTGGAAAGCGCTCGCTGCACCGCTTGCCACGCAATTCGAGCGCTGGCTGCAGATGTCGCAGGCGGCTGCGCCGTGGTTCACGGGAGCACCGCCGGGCGCCGCAGCAGGTGGCGGATTCGGCGCAACGACCGCGGCGGCCTTCGCGCCGCTGCCGCTCGGGCCAGCGGCGCCGCACGGCGGAGAGCCCCCGCGTACCTTTGAGCTTCTCGGCAGGCTCGCGCAGCTGCAGGGGGAGCTCGCCAAGCACTGGAGCGAAATCGCCGGCACAGCCGCGCACCGTTTCGTCGCTCGCCTCGGCACAGCGCCGGCCGTGCCCGCGAGTCCCCAGCAGGCACTGCAGCTCTACGAGCTGTGGGTGAACTGCGCGGAAGAGGCGTACGCGGCGACCGTGCACAAGGAGGAGTTCGGGCGGCTGCAGGCTGAGCTCGCCAACACCTCGGCGGCGCTGCTCGCCGAGCAGCGGCGGCAGGCCGACACCCTGGTTCGTGCCTTCGGGCTGCCGACGCGCGATGAAGTCGATGCGCTCTACGGACAGGTGAAGGATCTGCGGCGCCAGCTTACCGAGCTCGCCGCCGTGCCGCGATCCGCGGCTGCCGCCGCCGCCGCGCCCGCCGGCCGCGGGACGCAACCCAAGCCATCGCCGAAGCGCACCGTGCGTCCGAAGCCGCGGCCATCCCCCGCACGCGGCCGCACGCGCAGGCCGCGCCGTTGAGAGCCCCGGACGCCACCTCCGGCGCGGCGTTCACCGAGCTCACCGTGCAGATTTCCGAGACGCTCGCGCGGCTGCGGGCGGCGCGCGAGGTCACCGTCGGCTGCTCGGTGAAGCACCCGGTCTGGAGCTGTGGCAAGACGACGCTTTATCGCTATGCGCCGCTCACCGACGCACGGCGTGCGCGCCCGGTGCTCATCTGCTTCGCGCTCGTCAATCGCCCCTACGTGCTCGATCTGCAGCCGGATCGCTCGCTCGTACGGCGGCTCCTGGAAGCCGGCCTCACGGTGTATCTGATCGACTGGGGCGAGCCGGACGATGCCGACCGGCACGTGGAATTGGAGGACTACATCGAGCAGCACCTCGGCGGGAGCGTACGCCACATCCTCTCGATGCACGGGGGCGCACCGCTCGACCTGCTGGGGGTGTGTCAGGGCGGAGTCTTCAGCCTGTGCTACGCGGCGCTGCACGCAGAGGAGGTGGCGAACCTCATCACGCTCACTACGCCCGTGGACTTTCACACGCCGGAGAACCTGCTCGGCAAATGGGTGCGCGGCATCGACACCGCACTGCTGCAGCGCTGCGGCAACGTGCCCGGCGAGCTCCTGAACGGGCTGTTCCTCACGCTGATGCCGCTGCGCCTCATGCAACAGAAGTACGTGCGCCTCCTCACCAGCGAGCCCGACCAGCGTGCGGTCGAGGACTTCGTGCGCATGGAGAAGTGGATCTTCGACAGCCCGCCGCAGGCTGCAGCGGCGCTCGCGCAGTTCGTGCGCTGGTTCTATCAGGAGAATTGCCTGGTGCGCGATCGGCTCGTGCTCGGCGGCCGGCGCGTGAGCCTCACCGAGATCCGCCAGCCGCTGCTCAACCTCTACGCGCTCGAGGACCATATCGTGCCGGCGTCGGCTTCGGCGCGACTCGGCGAGCTCATCGGCAGTCGCGACTACACCAGCTGCGCCATCGCCACCGGGCACATCGGCATGTACGTCAGCCGCGCGGCCGGCGCCGAGATCCCGGGCCGCATCATCTCCTGGCTGGCGGCGCGCAGCTGAGCCACCCGCCGCGGAGCCTTCAGTAGCCGCGCTCGAGATCCACCACCGACAGCATCGGCTCACCCGCGGCGTAGCGGCGCAGATTCTCGACCATGACGAAGTTGCGCTGCTCCTCCGACACCGGCGTATCGGCCGACACGTGCGGCGTGATGATCACGTTCGGCAGGTGCCACAAGGGACTCTCGGCGGGGAGCGGCTCGGGGTCGACGACATCGAGGCCGGCGCCGGCAAGATGCCCGCTCCGGAGCGCCGCGACGAGGTCGGCGGTCACGGTGCTTCGTCCGCGGCCGACGTTGACGAAGTAGGCACCGGGTTTCAGGGTGTCGAAGAACTCCCGATTGAAGATGCCCGTGGTCTGGGGCGTCAACGGCGCGCAGTTCACGACGAAGTCCGTGTCCCTGGCGAGCTTCAGCAGCTCATCGGGGAGCCCCACATAGCTCACGAAATCCGGGCCGGTCCGGCCGCTCGCACGAGTGGCCACGACGCGCATACCGAGTGCGTGGGCGCGCCGGGCGACCTCGGTGCCGATCCCGCCGAGTCCGACCACCAGCACGGTCTTGCCCTCGAGATCGACGAGCTGCGGTCTTGTGCTTTCCTCCTTGGCCCAGCGCGCCTGTTCCTGCTGCTTCAGGAAATAGTCGAAGTGCCGACTGAGCGCCAGCATCAGCCCGATGACGTGCTCGGCCATGCTCGCGCCCATGGTGCGCTGCAGGTTGGTAAGGAGTACGTGCCGCTCATGCAGCAGCGGCTGCTGCACGCAGCGGTCGACGCCCGCCGCGGGCCACTGGATCCACTGCAACTGCTTGGCCTGCGTCAGCAGCGCCTCGGAGCACACCCCGATGGCCGCATCGGCCGCCGCGATCTGCTTGGGAGTGGCGGCGGAGACCTCGAGCAGTTTCGCGCCCGGAGCGGCCTGCCGCAGCGCCGGCAGCAGATCGTGCATCTCGTTGTCGACCAACACGATGCGCGGCGACCGCCAGCCGGGTCGCTCGCGCACCGGCTGCGGGGCGATACGCAGCCCAAGCTTGTCGATGAGCTCGGCGGAGCCTGCTGCCGCCGCGGGGGCCGCCGCGCTGGTGAGCGGCGCCGCACGGCTCGCAGGCATCGCCGCAAGCACTGCACACAGAGTCAGGGCCGCGGCGGACAGGGTGCGGCATCTCATCACGGACGCTCCCTCAATCGGGTTTGGTGTTGAATGCGGCGCGCGCCAGTTTACGCCATGCCACCGCTCACCGAGATGATTTGCGCCGTGACGTACGAGGCTTCCTCGGAGGCGAGGAACGCGACCACCGCGGCGACCTCTTCGGGAAACCCGGCACGGTTCAGCGGCACCAGCCGCTCGATCGCCGCGGCGTCGAACAGTGCGGCTGTCGTCGGCGTGGCGATGATGCCGGGTGCGACGGCGTTCACCGTGATGCCGCGTGTGGCAACTTCGAGTGCCAGCGCTTTGGTTGCGGAATTGAGCGCGCCCTTGGCGGCGGCGTAATTCACCTGGCCGCGGTTGCCGATGAGCGCAGCGACCGAGGAGACATTGACGATGCGGCCCCAGCGGGTGCGGATCATCGGCAGGAGCAGCGGCTGGGTGGCGTTGAAGAACCCGTTGACCGACACATCGATGACGCGGTGCCACTGCGCTGCACTCATACCCGGGAGCACCGCGTCATCGTGCACGCCGGCGTTGTTGACGAGAATCTGTATCGGACCGGACTCGAGGATGTGCTCGAGCGCCGCGCGTGTCGCGGCGCCGTCGGTGACATCGAAGCTCACTGCCGCGGCGCGACCGTCGCAGGACTCGATCTCGCCCACGAGTGCCGCCGCCACTTCCTCCCCGCGGTGCGAATGCACGTAGACGAAGTGGCCGGCGCGCGCGAGCCGCCGGCACAATGCGGCGCCGATGCCGCCGCTGCCGCCGGTGACGAGCGCCCGCCGGTCGCCGGCGGTCACGGCCGGGGCTCCGGGTGGGCGCTGCGGGCGCCATCGAACACGATGCTGGCACGGCCGCTCAGGAGCAGCTGCGGCGCGCCCCACACCGAGAACTCGTAGAGCACCGTGCGCCCATCGCCGGTGATGCGCTCGGCGGTGGCGATGAGATCGGCTTCGAGGTCATCGAGCCGCACGACGTGCAGCGCGACGTTACGCACGCTCGCCAGATAGCCGACTGCAGCGCCGATGCTGCTGCGGACGCTGCGCGACACGGTGCTCGCAAGCGGAGCGCTGGCCGCGATCAGCGCACCGTGTACCGCCATGGCCTGCGCCGCGTACTCGATGCCGCAGGCGGCTCCGAGGCGGCCGTGGGCCCGCAGCGGATTGTCGCTGGCGCGGTGGCTCGCGCTGCGGCAGCGGATGTGCGCGGCGTCCCAGGAGAGCACCTCATCGAGCAGGCACATGCGTCCCTTGTGCGGGATGTGCTGCTCGATCCAAGCGTGGTCTAGTGGCACGCGGCTACCTCCAGAGCGATGCGCTTGCCGTCGAGATAGTCGATGACGACGCCCGTCGGCCTCGCGCGTGCGAGCTGCGCGAGCAGCGGCAGGCTGCGAGCCGCGGGAATCGCGGTGCGCAGGTGCTCGAGCGCCTGGTCCGCCATACGGTCGGCGGCTGCCTCGCTCCACGCAAACTCGAGCCGCGCCAGCGCAGCGTCGCTCGCCATCGGCGCGAGCAACAGCGCGACGCCAAAGGCATCGGGGATCGGGCGGACGGTGTGCATCGGTTGCGGGTAGCTCGTGTCATAGGCAATGAGCAGCACGCGGGTACGCTCGATGGCCACCTGGCACAGCGCCTCGATCAGCCCGGCGCCGAAGCTCGCATCGTACGCACACAGGGAGTTGGCTGCCGCGGTGCACCCGGTGGCGATCCCCCAATAGCCCGCCGGCGCATTGTGCACCGAGTTGTGGAAACGTGTCGGGGAGAGCTCGCGCGCGGCAGAGGCGAGTGTCTCGCAGATCTCGTGGCAGTTCTGTCCATCGCCTCCGGAGGAGGCAAATACCGCCGGCACCTTCGCCGGGTCGACAGCGGCACTGCGCACGGCTTCGAGCCCGACCGCGAGCGTGAGTCGCACCACAGGTCCGGTGCGCCGCCGCTCCGCGCTCGGCAGGCAGGCCGGCGGCGGCAGCACCGTGGCCGCCGCTTCCCAGGGCGCGCCACCGCTCAGCACCCGCGCGGCGGCCGGCCAGTCGGGAAAGCCTGGCCCGAGAATGCCGACCCCTTCGATCCAGGCGCTGAGCGCGCGCATCTCAGCCCACCCGGGCGAGGATCAGGCAGCAGTTCGAGCCGCCGAATCCGAAGGAGTTGCTCATCACGCGCGTGAGGCGCGCGCGGCGATTCTCGCGCAGGTACGTGACCGGCAGCGCCGGGTCGACCTGCTTGGTGTTGACCCCCGCCGGCATGAATTCTCCCTCGAGGGCGAGCGCGCAGATCACCGCCTCGAGCGCTCCCGCGGCGCCGAGTGTGTGGCCGGTAGCACCCTTGGTCGAGCTGCCGGGCACCTCGGCTCCGAGCACACTCGCGACGGCAGCTCCCTCGGCCGCGTCGTTGCTCGGCGTGCCGGTGCCGTGGAAGTTGATGTAGCCGATGTCCGGCGGCTCGAGACGCGCGGCCGCGAGGGCCTGCAGCATGGCTGCGCGCGCCCCGCGGCCATCCGGTGGCGGTGCCGACATGTGATAGGCATCGCTCGACTCACCCGTGCCGACCAGCCGTACACTTCCTGCATTGGTCGTACCCTCCGCACGCTCGAGCAACGCGAACGCCGCGGCCTCACCGATGGAGATACCATCGCGCGCCGCATCGAAGGGCCGGCACGGCGTGCGCGAGACGAGCTGCAGCGCGTGGAAGCCGTAGAGCGTCGTCAGACAGAGCGAGTCGACCCCGCCGACTACCGCCGCATCAATCAATCCCGCCTCGATGGCGCGCGCGGCGGAGGCGAACACCTTGGCGCTGGAGGAGCAGGCGCAGGAGATGACGACGGCGGGCCCCGCCAGGCGCAGTGCGCGCTGCACGAATGCGGCCAGCGAGAAGGTGTTGTGCGCGCCGTGATAGGAGAAGCCCTCCGGCAGCGCACCGGTCTGCGGGTCGCGCCGGCGGTAGGCGAGCTCGGTCTCGAGGATCCCGGAGGTACTGGTGCCGAGAAAGACTCCAACCCGACTCGCTCCGTAGCGCGCGGCACTCGCGGCGACCTGCGCCGTGAAGCCATCCTGGGCGAGTGCGAGCCAGGCGAGGCGATTGTTACGGCACTCGAACTCGGCGAACTCCCGCGGCAGACCGCTCCGATCCACACCCGGGACCTCGCCGACACAGGTGTCGAGGCTCACCGTCTCGAAGCGGCAGGGCGCGAGCCCCGAGCGCTGCGCGCGCAGGCTCGCGCGCGTCGCCTCGAGTCCGCACCCGATGGCGCTCGTGGCGGTGAAACTCGTGAGCGCCAGCGGATTCATACGAGCTCAGCGCGCAGGAGCACGTTGACAAAGGGCGTGCCCTGGCTCATCGGCAGCGCATGCGTGCGGAAGCCGCTGGCAGCGAGGAGCTGCTCCCACCCGTGCAGCGGGCGGCACTCGAGCCGCACCCAGCGGCGATGGCGCGCGAGCGCAATCGTGTGGTCCACCGCCTTGCTGAGTGCGAAGCGCATCCCGGCGGCCGCATCGCCGATGCGCAGCAGCAGCAGTCCGCTCGAGCCCAGCGCCGCGCGTATCCGTCGCAGCACCTGCTCCTGCGCTGAATAGTCGAGGTAATGCAGCACATCGAGGATCACCACGGCGTCGGCGCTGGCGAAGTCCGCCTGGCGGATGTCGCCGTGAATGATCTGCACCGCCGCGCCCGGATCGAGTGCGAAGGCGCGCCGCGCACGGGCGACCTCCCGAGGATTGATCTCGATGCCCGTGTACTCACGCAGCGCGGGAGGCGCCGGCCACCCTTGGGGCCAGGCGCGCGGTCCATCGCTCGCGTGTCGAGCGCGGGCCGCGAGCAACCATGCCGCGAGCAGCCCCTGACCGCAGCCGAGATCGAGGAGGCGGCTGCGCCCGCTCAGGAGCCCCCGCGCGAGGATTGCCTCGAATGCCGGGTCGCCGCCGAGCTTGCCCCGCGCCCAGTGCCGGGCGAAGTGGCCTGCATCACGGTAGTAGGCGCTCGCGGCGTCGATGAGTGGCGCAAGCGCTTTGCCGCGCCTCACGGGGGCGCACCGGAGGCCGCGGACGGGGGCGACGGCGCGGTGGCAGGCGCCAGTGCGGCACTGAGAGTGATCGGCACGAGCTGCGCTACGGCGAGCGCCCGCAGCAGCCGCGGCAGCACTTCGAGAATGACCGGTGCCCCGCTCGAGGTGCGCGCGGCATGCCCATCGTGCAGCAGCAGGATATCGCCGCCCCGGAGATCGCGGGTCAGGCTGCCGAGAACGCGGCCCGCGCTCCCGGACACGGTGTCGAAGCCGCGCCGCGTCCAGCTCACGAGCTGGAGGTTCGCGCGCGTCAGGGCTGGCTCGAGGAAGGGGTTGCGCAGTCCCGCCGGCGCGCGAAAGAAGCGCGCAACCTGTCCGGTCACGGCCCCGATCGCTTCCTGCGCCCGTGCGATCTCCTCGGCGACCCCACGCGGGCCGAGAAGCGAGAAGCGCTTGAGATGCCGGTAGCTGTGATTGCCGATCTCGTGTCCTCGCGCGGCAATGGCACGTGCAAGGGCGGGATGCCGATCCACACGCTCGCCGATACAGAAGAAGGTCGCATGGGCGCCATGCTCACCGAGAAGATCGAGCACGCGGGCCGTCACCTCCGGATCGGGTCCATCGTCGATGGTGATGGCGACGGCAGCCGACGCATTGTCCGGCAGATGGGTCCAGTTGGGACCGAGCAGCCGGCTCCGCGGCCACAGCCCGCTCGCAGCGAGCAACAGGTGATTGGCCACCACTGCCGACAGTGTCCAGGGCCACCATTGGGGCCGCGCGAGCGTCACTCCTATGGCCGCGACGTGCAGCGCCACCGAGCCCCGGATGAGGGGGGAGGGCTGCCAGGGTTGCCGGTGATCCATGGTGGAAATTCTGACGCGAGCGGGTGCGTCCGGCGAGAGTGCCGACCCCTCAGGTCACGCTTCGCCGGTCGGCCTTCCAGGGAGCCGCGCATCGAGAAAGCGATCCCAGAGCCGGCGCCAGGTGGGCCAGTCGTGCCCTCCCGGCACGGTATCGAGGCTTTGTGGCGAAATCGCCGCGGCCATCAGGCGGTGGCGACCCGCGAACCGGTCCTCCCGGCCAAGGCCCAAATGGACGGGCAGCGCGCCATCGCGCAGCGCGCGAATGAAACGCCAGATGCGACGCTCATCGTCATCCTCGGGCACCGGAGCCGGTCGCCAGGCCTCGACGCCACCGGCGCGCTCGATCTCCGCGGTGAGGAGGTGGCTTCCGAGGTACGGTGCGAAGAGACACAGCCCGGCAAGCTCCTCGGGGTGCCGCTCGGCGCAGCCCAGCGCCACATAGCCGCCGAGCGAAATGCCCCCTATCCAGAGGCTGCAACCGAGTTCGCGGGCGGGCAGGATGATCTCCTCGCGCAGCCGATCGAAGAGGCTGCGATCGAGCACCTCCTCGAGCCGAAAGCCCGCAAACACCAGATCGACCTCGAGTGAGCGCTCCCGAACGGCGCGGACGAAGCCGTAGTGCACGAAGTCGAAAGGCTCGGTGAACGCCGCGGGCAGCATCACGACGCGGGTCGCAGCGGGGCGCTGGGCGCTCGCAGCATCGACGATGGCTCTCACGCGTGCGGAGCCTCGAGAGGCGTCACCGCGGCCGGCTGGGCCAGCATCGCGGCGAAGAGCAGCGCCAGGAACGTCCCCGGTGCGACGGTGGAGCCGAGATCCGCGAGCACCGGCACGCTGGATGAGGCCAGCACACCGAAGGCGAGAACGGTCGCGAAGTTGGCGACGAGGAGCGATGCGAGTGTCAGCGGCACGGAGCCCTCCTGCGGGTGAGTGGCGGCGCGATCGAAGAACAGCGCGTAGTTCGACCCCACCGCGACGATCAGCAGCATGCCGACGAGATGGAGAATGGTGAGCGCATGGCCGAGCGCCACGAGTCCTGCCGCGACCACGAGAACCGAGAGTGCGAGGGGCGCGACTACGCGCAGCATTCGCCTGAACGAGCGGAGCGAGACCGACAGCAGCGCCACGATGGCGATGAGGCCGGCGAGCGCGAGCCGCAGGGCATTGCTCAGGTACCTCGAATACAGGCGGTCGGCTTCACCCTTGAGGTCCAGGAGCTCGGCGTGCACGCCGCTGCGCACCACGGCCGCGCGAATCTCCGCCACGGCACCGGGGGAAAGATCGGCCGACCCACGCGCCGCCACGGGAAGTAGCGCCGACCATCCCGAAGGCGTCCTGACGAGGAGCGCCGCGACGAGGCTCCCGAGCGAGGTGCCGGCGAGATCGGTCTCGCTCAAAAGCGGAGCGCTGCGTGCGCGCTCGACGTCGGTCACGAAGGGCTCGAGACGTGCCGCGCTCAGCGGGAGTCCGGCGAGGGCCTCTTCGAGCCGGCCGCGCAGCACCGCCGCGGTCGGCAGGCTGGCGCGACGGGCTTCCTGAGCGGCGACCGATGGCAGAAAGCGCGCCGGTGACTCGAAGCCGCCGATCGCGGCCGACTCTACGAGCGGTGCGAGCCTTGTGCCCAATGCCTCGGCCGCGGCGAGCGCCGATTCCCGGTCGGGAGCGGAGGCGACGACGAGGTAGCCCACATCGGGAGCTCCGGCATCGGCCCGCAGCCGCTCATCGAGCGCGAGGTCGGCAGCGCGGATCGGGCTGAGCGCCGCGAGCTCGCGGCTCCAGATCGTGCCGCGGTGCAGATACAGCACGGTGCCGGCCGCACACGCCGCGATGAGCAGCACGCCGCGCGCCGCGCGCAGCCGGTTAGTGAAGCGCTCGAGATGGGCGCCGGCACCCGCAAGGTCGCGGATCGCCGGGTGCTGTGATACCCATGCCGGGAGTACGAAGCGCGTCACCAGGGCTGCGGCAGCAAGACCGGCAATGGAATAGAGCCCGAGCTGCGAGAGCCCCGGGAACGCCGAAGGCAGCAGGGCCGCGAAGCCGCAGATCGATGTGAGGACGCCGAGGCGGATGGTTGGCCAGACCGTGCGGCGAAACTCGCTCGTGCGCTGGACGAAAAGATAGATAGCGTAGTCGACCGACTCGCCGATCAGCGTGACGCCGAAGCCGAGGGTAATCCCGTGAACTGCGGAAAAACCGAGCGCGACCGCCGCCACGCCGGCGAGCGCACCCGAGGCGACGGGCACGAGCGTCAGGGCGAGTGCCGGGAGCGAGCGGTACACGAGCAGGAGGAGGGCTGCGATGCCCGCGGCGCTGAGACCCGAGAGACGCCATACCTGGCCCTTGATTATCGCCCGCGATCTCACCGCAAATACCGGTGGGCCACTCATCGTCAGCGCAAGTGCAGCCCTCTGTTCTCGAGGCAGCCCCGCGATTGCGGCGGCGAAGCTGCGCTCGAGCGCGGCGCAGGCGGCC
>Ga0306922_10002421_pt1 | contig 17297 bp, 23 predicted proteins | sample sta12Cox44000082_FD_203758 | JGI IMG/M metagenome (GOLD analysis project Ga0306922, IMG submission 203758) | Lab enrichment of tropical soil microbial communities from Luquillo Experimental Forest, Puerto Rico - statoxic.12C.oxic.44.000.082 (v2)... | ecosystem: Environmental > Terrestrial >... | reverse complement strand
ACCCCCGGACCAGCATCAACCCGGACGGGTCGGTCAGCATCACCAACGCCGCCGGCACGGTCATCTTCTCGCTCGGCGCGGATGGCACCATGAACTGGTACACCGGCACCGGGCAGCTTCAGATGCAGCTTCAGCCGGGCGGGACCACGCTCATCTACGCGGGCGCGACCGGGCCGCAGCGGTGGGACTTCGAGCCGCCCAGCGGCGTGGCCGTGCTCGGCACGGTCAACTCGGCCACCTCGGCGGCCAGCTACGCCATCACCTGCGCCAGCGCGGTGCCCGTCGGGTCCAACGTCATGGTCTGGGCCGCCTGTTCCGGGGCGACCAGCGCCACGACCGTCATCGACAGCCAGGGCAACACCTACGTCCGGGACACGAACGTCACCACGAGCCAGCAGCTCCAGACGTTCACCTGCGCCAGCACCGCCGCCGCGCTGAGCACCACGGACACCATCACCACGACCTACGCCGCGACTAACACGCAGCAGAAGGTCATCATGGCCGCGACCACGCCCGGCCTGGGGGCCAAGGACGCCTCCAACACCGCTAACGGCACCGGCACTGCCGTGTCCTGCGGGCTGGCCCCGACCCTGGCGCAGGACACCGTGTACGCGGTCATCGCCAACGCGGCGGCGGGTGGCGCGCCGACCGCCATCGCGGACGGCTGGCAGCAGGTGGCCACCATCGGCACCGGGCCGTACCTGACCCTCTACGTGAGCACCACCGCGAGCACGGCGGGGATCACCGCGTCGGCCACCATCGTGTCCGCGGCCTGGGCCGCGTCCGTGACCGGGTGGAAGTTCCCCGGCGTGACCGCCGCCGCCAGCTGGCTCAGCCAGAACTCGGCCGGCGTGGTCAACGCCAGCATCGCGGAGACCACCTTGTGGGCCGGCTCGGGGTCCTGGGCGCTGAAGGTCACCAGCACCGGGGGCGGCACCTGGGGGGCCATGAGCCCGCTGTTCCCGGTGGCCGCGGGCATGCCCGCCAGCATGCAGGTGCTCGTCTACACGCCGTCCGCGCTGAGCGCCGTGAACATCGGCTTCAACTGGTACACCAGCGGGGGCACGTACATCTCCAGCTCAGCGGGAGACCAGGGGAACTTCGCCACCACGGCAGGCACGGTCAACACCTTCACCATCACCGGGGCCACCGCGCCGTCCACCGCCGCGCAGGCCCGGTTCTTCGTGCAGGAGTCGGCCACCGACGCCTCGGGGACCAACTTCAGCATCGACACCATCCAGGTGGCGGGCGGCCTGGTCTACTCGCTGTCGCCGACCGGCGGCACGGACGTGCGCGGCAACCCGTACCAGCAGGGCCTCCAGTTCACCGGCCTGGCCGGGCTGACCAACATCCTGGGCGTGCAGGACTACCTGGGCAACGTGCTGGCCCAGATCGACGGGCAGGGCAACATCAGCGGCCAGACCATCAGCGCGGCCGGGGACCTCCAGGTGAACGGCCAGTCCGTGCCCGTCCTCATCGGCAACCTGCCGCAGGGCGTCATCGCCCGCGGCTACACGCCGGCCACCGTCCCGTGGCCGTCCACCGCCATCGGCACCACCGAGACCGCCATCCTGGAGCTGGACCAGGTGCTGTCGGCGGGCCGTGCCTACCGGCTGGCGGTCGTCCCGGCCGACGTCATCGCCACCAGCTCGGGCACGCAGCTGGTGTGCCGGGTGCACTACACCACGGACGGCACCACCCCGACCACTTCCTCAGCCCAGCTCATCACCTCTCGCATCATCACCACCTATTTCCCCTCGTCCGCGCTGAACTGCATGACCCCTTACATGGAGTACATCTTCCCCAGCCTGGCCTCGGACACGAATTACCGCATGCTCCTGGGCGCGTTCGTGCAGGCCGGCACCTTCCAGTACCAGTCCCCGGTCGAGATGCGCATTGAGGACCTGGGCCTGTGGAATACCCAGGAGCTGTCCAACAACGGCGCGGCCATCGGGACGGGAACCACGGGCGCGGCGGCGCACCAGAACTACACCAAGACCTACGTGGCCACCGCCACCCACTGCTACTACGGGGCGACCGCCGCGAACGGGCGCGTCAAGTACGGCAAGCGCAATGACAACAGCAACATGTGGCAGAGCTGCGAGTACTCGCCGCAGGACCGGGCCCTCTACGAGGGCGACCAGTATTCGTTCGCCGTCTTCAACTACAGCCAGATCCGCACCGACACGGCCGGGGCCACCATCAACAGCGTCAAGGTCCAGCTGAACTGCAACTACTCCTGGTACTCCACGGGGATGACCGTGATCCTCGGGTACACCAACTACACCGGGACCTTCGGTGACCCGTTCATCCCCGGCGGCGGCACGTTCGAGAACAACTTCAATTTCCACATCAACTCGGGGCAGACGCTGGCCCAGGACATCACCGGCAACGCCATCGCCACCCATTTCTGCGGGGCCAGCCCGGACGCCACCGCGCTGGTCATCGGCCCGGCCAGCTCCAAGAATGGCTACACCGACCAGAACAACTACGGGCACCTGGCCGGGCTGGACGGCACGGCGGCGCAGAAACCGCAGCTCATCATCAACTACACCAAGTAGGCAGAAATGGCTTCCCGCATCCCTGACCTGGGGCCGGCCATGTACTGCGCGTCCGTCCGGTACGACTGCGTCTTCTCCGCGCTCACCGGGCAGGGCGGGCAGGCCACCTTCTCCGTGCCCAACGCCGTCGAGATCGGGTTCATCTTCCAGACCGGCTCATCCCAGCCGGACCCGGGGCTGGACCTGACCGTCTACACGTGGGATTACTCCAGGTTCGACCAGGACACGGTGGAGGCCGGCATCACCATGACCCTGGATGCCATCTGCGGCCAGATCGCCGTGCTCATGGCCGTGACGCAGGCCGACGTGCAGGCCACCGTGCACGTCACCAGGGCGTGGACCCTCGGGGCCATCCAGCGCGGTAACGCCGCGCCGCAGCAGGTCGGCCCGGACACCGGCACGGTCGTGACCGAGGTCATGCCTTATCCGTAGCCTCGGCGTCCGGCGCCGGGGTGCGCGCCCTGCGCTGCCGCACCGGCCGGATGGGCGCGGTGGCGGTGACGTCCGCGTCCTCCCAGAACTCCAGGACCGGCCCCAGCGCCTCCTGCAGCGCCCTCAGCTGCCCGCTGAGGCCCGTGCCCAGGCTCTGCCACCTGGCCAGCCGGACCTGGGCCTCGGCGGGCGCCTGGGCGCGCACGGTGGCCGCCTCCTGCTCGGCCGCGGCCAGCATGCCCGCGATCTTCTCCTCGGCGTCGGCCAGCAGCTGGTCCCGCTTGCGCTGGGCGTCCCCGGTAAGCCGGGCCGCCTCGGCCGTCGCCTCAGCCGTCACCCGGTCCGCGGTCGCGACCGCCTCCTCCAGGATGGAGACGCCGTGCATCTCCTCCGGGCCGGGGGCGCCGTTGTGGCCGTCCCTCAGCTGCCGCAGCTCGCCCCATGCCGTGTCCCGCTCGTCGATCAGCCGCGTCAGCTCCTGGCGCACCAGCTCCGTGAATTGCTCGACGTCCTCCTCAAGGACGCCGCCGACGCGCGCCCGGCGGAATTCCGCGTGGCTGACGTCCACCGGCATCAGGCGCCGGGCCGTGAGCAACTGCGTCTCGTCAGTCATCAGGGGGCCTCCTCGTGCCGCCGCCATTCCCGCCTGGTCCATCGGCACGGACCTGGTCAGGCTACATCGGGTCAGATGCACGTGCGGTGACCTCCGGGAAAATGCCGGGACGATTAGCTCGGCAGACCCTGACCAGCCCTGCGGGGAGGAGCCGCCCGTGTCTGTCCTGGCCCGGCCGTGCAGTCACGAGGGCATCCGCTGGCGGCCGACGGTGACCGTCGAGAAGTACTCGGTCGACCAGACCGCCTGGGCCGAGCGCCGCCTGGCCCGCATCGGGACCGCGTTCATCGCGCACCTGGGGATCGGGGTGGGCTGCCTGCACGGCAGCTGGCTGCGCGAGCTGTTCCCCGGCGGCCCGGAGGACGGCTATGCCCATGACGAGGGCAACTCCATGGTCAACGGCGGGCTGACCAACGTCATCAACCTGCTGACCGGCGCCGCCCCGTCCGGCGCGGCCGGGCGCCCGCTGTCCCTGGCCACGGGCGGCAGCGCGGCCGGGTCGCCGTGCGTTGGCGTCGGCACCGACGGCGCCACCGCGTTCAACGCCAGCCAGGCGCACCTGGCCAATGCCTCGGGCGAGGGCTCGGCGAACAGCTGGTACCAGTCGATGGACGCGACCTTCCCCACGCTGACCACCCCGGCCACCATCAACGGGCAGTCCACGTTCGCCGCGGGCGCGGCCAACTTCAGCTGGCTGGAGTGGTGCTGGGTGGCCGGCGCCGGGGTGCCCACCTCGGGCGCGGTGCTCGCCAGCGTGTACGCCACCGCCGGGTCGGCCTGCATGATGAACCGCAAGATCCCGGCGGGGGGCCTGGGCACCAAAATGTCCGGTGCTGCGTGGGTTTTCGCGACAACTGTTGTCTTTTCGTTACATAATCCGCCGGGTTGCCGAAAACGGCGGACGATTGGCCTCTCCCGTTCGGCTAGACCAACGGAAAGGACCAACATGTTCAAGAAGCGGACGCGCTACGGCAGGCTGCTGGCCACCGCCGCGGTGCTGAGCCTCTTCGCAGGGGCGGGCGTGGCCTATGCCGCCGTATCGGGCACCCCGACCACCGCGACGAACGGCTCGGCCGGGTACAACGCCACCACCGCCAGCGCTGCGGGCTTCAGCGACAACCAGACCGTCATCAACGCCAACCAGTACGGACTGACCATCAAGACCGGCGCCTACGGCGACCAGCTGTGCAACAGCACCACCGGCTTCGGCGCCCAGATCGGGCTGCTGTCCAACAACCTGACCACGCTGTACGGCGTGGCCACCGGCACCGGCACTATCCCGGCGCCCGGCTGCCCGATCGGCGGGGTGATCCCCGGCGGCGTGGTGTTCCCGAACCTGAGCGGGGTGCCCTACGGCCATCACGTGTGGGTGGACGAGACCCTGGTCAAGAAGGTCAAGTACATCAAGCTGCTGATCTGCATCCTGGATGACCGGCACGGCAAGCCGGTCGACGACAGCATGACCGGCGAGCCGGCGGCCGGCCTGGCCCCCGTCGTGGCCGGCGAGCCGAACCTCGGCCCGGAGGGCCACAAGCTGTACGGCGACCGCATCAAGTGCTTCATCGTCAAGAAGAAGATCGAGAAGGACATCGTGATCTTCCGGGCGCAGGACCTGGACGCTCCGGCCACCCCGACCGTGGGTGACCTGGCCGGCGTGCAGACCCGGTTCGTCCACGTCCCGCACGGCACCGTGTTCGACAACGCGGGCGTCGGCACCAACGAGAACCTGACCGGCCTGGTGGCCTGCGTCGGCCTGGCCGCCGACGGCTTCACTTACCCGCGCACCCTGGCGGGCCCCGCTGCCTACGTCAGCGTGGCGTGCCAGCCGACCGCCGTGTTCGAGTTCTCCACCGCCTCTGACGGCGGCGGCCCGGCCACGGACTTCGGCGCGCTGACCACCACCGAGGTGGTCTCGCCGAACGCGACCGCCGCGAACGTGGCGCCGAACAACTCGCTCACGACCACCAACACCGGGCCGCACGGCACCGCGCCGGGCGCCTCTGCCGCAGGCAGCCACCTGCAGGTCAACTCCGCCAACGCCCCGACCAGCTAGCCGGACCCGGGCGCCCCGCGGCCCGCTTCCGCGGGGCGCCCGGCACGTCCGTAGTAAGGGGCATGGGCGAGCCACGAGTTGTCTTCGAGGACCGCAGGCTGCCGCACCAGGTGCGGCTGAGCTATGCCGGCAGGAACAAGCTCATCGCGGTCGGCTGCAACTGCCTGGGCCGGGGCTGCCTGGCCGCCCGGCCGCGCTGGGCTAAGGTCAGCGACTTCATGGACATCTACCGGGCGCACCTGCCCAGGCCGGCGCCCGCCCCGGACCCGGAGAGCGAGCTGTGCGCCGTCTCCTAGCCGCCCTGGCGCTGCTGGCGCTGGCCCTGACGGCCTGCACCAGCAGCGGGACCATGCGCCTGGGCGGGACCGCCCCGGGCACCCCGGCCGCCAGCACTCCCGCCCCGGCCGCCAGCACCCCGGCGCCAGCCTCCGGGCTGCCCCCGTCGGTGAGCCCGGTGGCCAGCGCGCCGCCCCTGCAGCCCGGGCATGACCCGGGCCGGGTCACCGGGACGCTGGCCGGCCCGTGCCATTACCGCGGCAGCCCGCCGGACCAGCTGCCCGACCCCTCGTGCACCCCGGGCGGGTACGACCCGGCGGTTACCGCCGCCATGCTGTGCGCGAAGTGGTACACCACCAAGAGCTACCGGCCGCCGCCGTCTGACACGGCCCGGTTCAAGTACGATGTCGCAGAGCCGGCTTATGGCGAGCATGATGCACAAGGGGAACTCGATCACCTCATTCCGCTTGAGCTGGGCGGGAACAATGATGCGAGCAACCTCTGGCCGGAACCGGGGAAGCTGCCAAACCTTAAAGATTCTGTTGAAGGGAAACTGCATATCTGGGTTTGCGCAGCGCCATCAGCAGCCGAGCGGCAGGGTCGGCTTGAAGCTGCTCAGCAGGCCATTGCCGCTGACTGGGTTACCGCCTTGCAAGTTCTAGGTGTAGGCGGAACGTGACCTGCTAGTATGCGTAAAGCCCCCCGCACCTGCGGTAACAGGCCGGGGGATGGCCGACGCTGTTAGGAGCGCCGACATGGATAATCTAGACCTTCCGCCTCGGGATGATCTTTCGGCGAGGCGGCAGAGAGAGCGCGAACGGTACGCAAATGACCCGGAGTACAGGCGCAAGGTAATTGACCGAGGTCAAGCCTGGCGTCAGGAGAATCGGGATAAATCGCGCGCTGCAGCACGCCGATGGTATGACGTTAACCGGGAGCGGGAGAAGGAGCGCACCCGGCGGCGGAACGCCAACAAGTGCCATAACGGCGACGCCGACCAGATAAGAGCTGATCTATGGGAAGCTCAGCTGAGGTGCTGCTACTTGTGTGAACAGCCTTTGGATCTGGCTCTGGCACGTATTGATCATGATCATCGCTGTTGTCCGCAGGGACGTTCATGCGCGGGATGCCGTCGCGGTGTTACGCATGATCGCTGCAACCGGCTGATTGGTGCGGCTGATGATGATCCCGAGTTGCTGCGCCGGATCGCGGGCAATCTAGAGCACGCGCTGGCGGTGCTGGGCGTGGGCGGCCCGTGATGGACCGGCCGGCCAAGGACAGGCTGCACGACGCGATCGGGGAGCACGCCGCCCCCGAGCCCGGGCTGATGCTCACCAAGTGGGCGCTGGTGGCCGAGTGGACCGCCGCCGACGGCACCCGGACGCTGACCCGCACCGGCTCGCCGGGCTCGGCGCGGTGGGACACCAGCGGGCTGTGGCACGAGGCGCTGTACGGCGAGTGGCCCGGCGGTGAATGATCCGTGAGTGCTTGACAGCGGTCTGTGCCGGGGTACAGGGTGGAGGGGCGTAACACCGCGAGGTGATAAGGATACGCTCCGTAGTGTCAGCAGGGCCGGGCGAAGAACCGTGGCCCGGGGAGTACCCCGGTCCTGTTGCACTCTTCCCGGGAGGAAGGCGGCCCCCCGTGGGTGACCTGATCACGTTGTCCGCGCCTGGCGAGCTGGTCCGGCTGCTGGAGGAGAACGACACCACCTTCACCGCGCTGGCCGAGAAGCTGGCCGGCTGCCCCGTCGAGGCGGAGATTACCGCCCGGTTCGGGGAGACCTGCCTGACCAGCTACGAGCGGAAGATGCTGCTGGCCAGCCTGGCCGGCGCCGAGACGGCCTGCTGGCGCTCGGGCTTCCTGCGGATGGAGGACGGGCGGCGCATCGCGGACATCCAGTCGCTGTACCTGCCCGGCCGCATCCCGGACGCCGAGGTGCGGGACCTGCTGGCGCACACCGGCATCCCGCTGGGCAAGGCGCTGGAGCGGTACGAGGACCTGCACCGCGAGCAGCTGACCGCCGACGTCACCCCGGGGGAGCGCGGCGCCCTGGGCGTCCGGCTGGCGGTGCGCTGCTCGGGCCGGCTGTGGCTGGGCGGCAGCCCGGTGGCGCTGGCCATCGAGGGCGTGCACGCCTGGTTCTGCGAGGCGAAGCTGTGGTAAGCCGGGGCGTGGCCTGGGGCTAGGCCCGCACGATGGCATAAAGTCGGGCGTCAGGCCCATGAGCCGGGTAGAACGGCCTGCGGTCCCCGATCGCGAAGTACTCCATGGCCTCGTGCCGCTCGACGTCCAGGACGCGGTGCAGCAGCCACTCATCCCAGGGCCCCATGAACGTCTCGCCTGGTACCCAGAACCGGTGCTCCAGCATGATCTCGCCGTGCTCCCCGGTGCTGTCCTGGGCCCGGATGCTGATGATCAGGGTGACCGGCTCCTGCCAGAGCACCGCGGTGCCCCAGGATGCGGTGCTGACCTGCGGGCCGCCTGTGCTGAACGCGCTGGCGGCGCTGGTCAGCCCCTGGGTCAGCCAGAATTTCCAGCCGGGCTTGTACTGCAGCTGGCTGACCATGGCGGCCAGTTCGGGGTAGCCGGGCACGGGCCCAGCTTAGGCCCCGATGTCGAACTCGATGACCCGGTTCGGCCGGACCGCGGCCTCCTCGTAGGCCAGCAGCTCGCCGGCCCCCTCGTAGCCCCACTGCCAGACGTAGCCGAGCACGTACTCGCCCGGCACCATGCCCAGCAGCGGGATCTCCCGGTCATCATCCATCGGCGGCCGGGCCTCGAACGCGACCCGGCGCAGCTCGGCCGTGATGCCGGCCCGGTCCGCGATCAGGTGCGCCGCGCCGCGCGGGTCCGGCAGCGGGGCTGTCTCCAGCAGCTCGGGCACGATGCCCGCCCAGGACGCCGGGACCCAGGTGACCATCAGCATGAGCGGCCCGTCGCCGTCGGAGACCAGCTGCTCGCGCCGGATAACCAGGCCGTCCTGGCCGGGCCCGCCGATGCCGAGGATGGGCCAGACGTACTCGTACCCGGGAACAGGCCCGGTCCGCCCGGCCGCGGTCACCCTGATCAGCTCGCCGGGGGAGTACCGGGCTAGCTGCAGCCGCTGCTGCGGCCCGTAGGCGGTGCGCCGCTCGGCCACCACGGTGCCCCGCTGGCTGGTGGTGACCAGCTTGGCCGAGCGCAGCAGCTCGTAGGCCCGCTGCGCGGCCTGCTGGCCGACGCCCCACTCCTCGGCGGTGGCGCGGATCGACTGGAGCGGCTCGCCCGGCTGCAGCTCCCCGTCGAGGATGCGCTGCTTGTAGTGGTCGAAAATCTGCCGGTGCAGGGGCTCCTGGCGCTGCGCCCTGGGCGACATCGCGGCCTCCGTGTGCTGGGGGCGGTACGGCCTGATCCTACGGCCTGCCTGCTGAAACGATAAGGGAACACCTTGCGTACGTGTACGGTTCACAGTACATTGACGGAAACAGGGAGATTACCGGGAATCCCGGGAGGCCCAGGGGCATGACGGCAGACGTCGTAGACAGGCGGAAAGAGCAGCTGCTGCCGGTAAAGACGGCAGCCCGGGCTCTCGGCCGCTCTCCTGACGCGCTGCGGGACTGGATCGCTGACGGGCTGGTGCCCGCCGTGCGCACCCCCGGCGCGCAGTGGTCGGTGTACGCCAGCTGGCTGACCGCGGTGCTCGACTCGGCCCGGCCCGGCAGGCCCGGCGACATGACCGAGGTGACCCGCGCCTGGTGGGCCGACCGCGGGCTGGCGGAGGAGGTGGCCTGATGGACGCGCCCGCGTGGCTGAAGGCGCTCGCCGCCCACCGCGACGTCGCCGCCGTCGCGCTCGCGGTGACCGGCTACGTCGCGGGCTCGGCGGCGGCGGGGTCCTTCCAGCACCAGTACGAGCAGGCCGTGCGGTACGGCCAGGCGCACTGGGACGCCGCGCTGTTCCCCGGCACGGTCGACGGCATGATCATCGCCGCCACCCTGGTCATCTGGCACGCCGCCCGCCGGAAGCTCGGCCTGGCGCGGTCCTGGCCCGGCTACCTGGTGCTGGCGCTCGGCATCGCGGTGACCGTCACCATCAACCTCTCGCCCAACTACCCGTCGTGGGCCGTGTGGCTGCGGCCGGGCATCTACGCCTGGCCCGCCGTGGCATTCGCCGTCGCCTTCGAGATGGCCGTGTGGCTGCGCCGGATGAACAGCGAGACCGAGCCGGCTGCCGCGGAGGCGCAGCCGGCCGCCGAGCACGCCGGGGAGGTGCCTGCAGGGGAGCCCGCCTCACCCGGGCCGGGCACCCCCCGGCAGCAGGGCGAGGCGAGGCGGGCGCGCCGGCCGCGGCCCGCCTCGCCGGCCAGCAAGCGTGCCCCGGCCTGGCAGCAGCTGCCGGCCGACGAGCTGGCCGCCCGGGTCCGGGCGGCGACCGGGCGCAACGCCCTGGCCAAGGACCTGGGCTGCAGCCGGCCCACGGCGGACCGGCTGCTGACTGAGCACGGGGCCAACGGGCACCGGCTCGCGGAGGTGTGAGATGGGAGCGACCCGGACCCTGACCGGCAAGCCGACGGCCAAGGCGCAGAATCACAGCGGGCAGAACGAGGTCCTGCTCAAGCTCTGGCACATGGTGCTGCCCTGGCTCAGCTGGATCGGGCTGACCGTCATCGGGCTGCTGCTGCAGCTGGCCCTGCACTTCTTCAGCGGCGGCTGGCTGCTGCCCTACCGGACCTGGACCGTGCTGGCGGTGGTCGTGCTGGGCGGTACGATAACGTCCTTCGACCTGCACCTGCGCCAGCACCGGGCCACCGTGGCGGGCCGGCTCATCGGCCCGGTCACCGCGGCGCTGGCCGCGCTGGGGCTGGCGGTGTTCCTGGTCACCGGGTTCACCCAGGGCCTGGTGCTGGCGTACTTCCTGGGCGGGCTGTCCGCGTGCGTCATCTGGGACCTGTGGCTGTCCGCCGGGGACAACCGCGACCTGGCCAAGGCGTTCGCCGCCAAGGCCGAGCCGGTCGGCATGGGCGGCGCGCAGCTGGTCGACGTCCGGCACCGCCGGGCCGGGCCGGGCCGCCGCCGGGCGGTCATCACCGAGGCCGGGATGCAGCTGCCGGACGAGCTGACGGTGGAGGACGTGGCCACCGACATCGAGCGGATGGAGGGGGCGCTGCGGCACCCGCCGGGCAGCTGGACGGTGACCGGCAACCGGGAGGACGCCGGGATGGCCGACGTGCGGATCACCGACCCGGACGTCCTGACCCGCGCGCCCGTCCCGTGGCCGGGGCCGTCCGCCCCGTCGCTGAGCGTGGCCGAGCCGTTCCGGATGGGGCTGCGGCAGGACTCCGAGACGTTCGAGTACCGGCTGCTGCCGTCCCACTCGGCCAAGGTGGTCGGCCAGTCCGGCGCGGGCAAGACCATGAGCTGGGCCTACAACCTGATCGGGGAGGGCATCACCCGGATCGACTACGCCTGCGTGGCCGCCGACGTGGCCAAGCGGCACCAGTTCCTCGGCCCGCTGGAGCCGGCCCTGCACCTGCCGCTGGCGGTGGAGCCGGAGCAGGCGGTCGCGCTGCTGGAGGCGCTGAAGCGGGCGCGGCTGGCCCGCTGCGACTACCTGGCCCGCAAGCACATGACCGAGTGGCGGCCCGGCTGCGGGCTGACCTACCTGGACGCGTTCTTCGAGGAGGCGCCGGACATCCTGGCGCTGCTCGACCGCAAGCAGGTCGAGGAGCTGTGGGTGTCGCTGCTGCGCAACGTGCGGTCCGCCGGGATGCGGGTGGACTCCTCCCAGCAGTCCGTCCACCACACCCAGGTGGCCGTGGTGGCCCGCGCCCAGCAGGGCAACGTGTGCTTCGGGGTGGCCGACCGGCGCGAGGCCGAGCTGGGCCTGTCCGACACCCAGCGGGAGCGCGGCGCCCGCCCGCAGCTGTGGGGGGCGTCCTTCCCTGGCATGTGCGTGGTCGACACGGTGACCGTCCCGGACGCGGACAAGGCGCTGCCGGTGCGGCTGTACTCCTGGGGGCGCGACTCCAGGCGGATCGCCGCGCACGCCGCGGAGTACCAGGCCAAGGACCGGCCGATGGACGCGTGCACCATGGACGCGCTGCTGGCCGCGCCCGGCCCCAGCCCGACCAGCGGGGTCCGCAATGTCGGGCGGCGGCACGATAAGGCGCGCGACCCGGACGCCAAGCCGCCCCCGCACGCCGCGCTGGCCGAGCTGCGGGCGGTGATCACCGCCTGGCGGGACGGCGGCAAGGCGCAGTGCACGGTCCGCGAGCTGATGGGCTCCGGGGTGTGCGAGCGCGCGGGAAGGTCCCGGAGCTGGCTGTACGGCACCGACGGCGCCATGAGCGTGCTGGAGGACCAGGGCCTGGTCAAGTACCTGGGCGACCGGCCGAAGAAGCGGTGGGCCATCCTGCCCGCCCCGGAGGCCCCGCCGAAGCCACCGGCCTGGGACCTGCTGCCCCCGGAAGAGGAGGACGAGCACGATGGCTAGCCTGGCCGCGCGCCTGGCGCTGCTGGCCGTGCTCCTCCCGGTGGCCCTGCTGGCCTGGCTGCACCCGCGCCCGGCCTATGACCTGGCGCACCGGCACCTGGAGCGGATCGGGCAGGGCATCCAGCGCCAGGCGGCGCTATACGTGCATGACTGCACCGCTGTCAGCCCGTGCCGGGCAGATAGCGGGGAGATTAGCAGGGCGCATCCGGTGACCCCCGAGCCCGAAAGGCGAAGCAGAGAGTGAGTCAGGTGACAGCCGGCAGTTTCATCAGCCAGCAGGGCACGGCCCCCGCGCCCCCCGGCGCCCCGCAGGCGCCCCCGCGCCCCCCGGCCCGGCCCGGCGGCACCCCCGGGCCCCGCCAGGCCGGGAGACTGCCGCTCAGGAGCTTGACTCCAGTCAAGCCGCGTGGTAGGCTGGAGCCAGAGCCCAGCCGCCAGGAGGCCCCCCGTGACCAGCCGCTTCTCCCCCCGGATGATCCCCCTCGCCGCCACCGCCGCGTTCGCGCTGGCCGACCTGCTCTTCTTCGCCTCCGGCCCGTTCGTCCTCATCTGGCTGGGCATCCTGGCCTTCTCCCTGCTCGCCCTGGCCCGGTGGGCGCGCGGCCTGCGCTGCGAGGCCTGCGGCGCGCGCGAGCAGCGGCGCTACCGGCTCACCTGGGCGGACGGCCGGACCGAGCGGCTGTGCGCGGACTGCGCCGCCCCCCGGCTGCTGCGCGAGAGCTGAGGGGGGCACCGTGGACCAGCGGCGGCTCGACTACCTGCGGTACCTGTCCTGGGGCTGGACCCCGCCGGAGGCGGCCTGGTCCGCCTACTTCGGCAAGCCGTACGCCCCGGCCCCGGTCCGCCCGGCCTGGCTGTACAGCGCAGCAAGCGCTAACTGCTAGCAGCGCATTCGCTAGCAGCATGCGCTATACAGCCAGCACCCGGTATAGCGGTGCAGGCACCACTGTATTGCACCCCCCGGTTTCGTCACGCTGCGTGGATCATTTCCCCGCCCCGGTGCCCCGGATTCCCGGGCCCGTACCCGGCAGCCCCGGATTTCCGCTACCGTCCGTGATTATTTCCCCCGGGAGGCGCTCATGAGGAGCCGCAGGCGGCCCGCGCCCGCCCCGCCGGCCGGGCCGGAGGCGCTGTTCGCCGCGTTCGGCGCGCTGGAGTTCGCCGTCGTCCCGGGCGCGTTCGCCTACGTGCTGGGCGAGCCGGGCGAGCGCGGCGCCACCCGCTGGTTCTACGCCGGGGAGACCGAGCACCTGCTGCGCCGCCTGGGCGATTGGGCGGACAGCCTGGGCTGGGCCGCGGCCGGCGGCCGGGTGTCCCGCATCCTGGTGTTCCCGTGCCGGGACCGGCACCAGGCCCGGGTCACCCAGTTCGCGCTGATCGACCGGCTCGGGCTGGAGAACCTCAAGGGCACCGCCGGGTACGAGGAATGGCGGCGGACCCGCCGGGCGGCGGCCATCATGGACCTGCCGGCCCGGGTGGCCGAGCACATCGAGAAGCAGGAGGGGCGGGCGTCATGAGCGCACGGATCTGGAGCAGGTACGCGGCCTGGTGCCGCCGGCAGGGCGGGCAGGCGAACTGCCACCCGGGCCTGTTCATCGGCGGGGCGGTGATCGTGATCGGCGTGGTCTGCCACTTCCGCGTGGCCATCGAGCAGGCCATCGACACGGCCATCATGGCGGCCATCGCGGTCACCGCGGTGGCCATCGCCGCCGTGGCCGCGATCGGGGCGGCGCGCGCCTGGGCCTGGTGGCGGTCCTGGCAGGCGGCGCACGCCGCGCCGGAGCCCGAGCCGGTGCCGCGGTTCCGCGGCCAGGTCGGGCTGATCACCGGGGACGGCGGGCTGGCCTGGACGCGTCCCGTCGCGGCGCGCGAGGCGGGCGTCCCCGCCTGGCCCGCGGACCCGGTGGCGCCGGACACCTGGACGCTGGCCCCGGCCGCGCCGGACAACGTGGCCCCGGCGGCGAAGCTGGACCCGGTGCTGGCGGAGCTGGAGCCGTGACCCCGGACCAGCTGTCCGGCCCGGCGCTCGCCGCGGTGATCATCGGCGCGGCGCTGGTCGCCTGCCACGGCATCCGCGAGCACGGCTGGCTGGGCACCGAGCGGGGCCGCCACGACGCGCGGTGGCGCGCCCGGCCCGCGCTGTACCGGTACGGCCTGACCGCGCTCGCCTGCTGGGGGGCGGGCCTGGCCGCCATCGGGTTCGTGCTCTGGCCGCTGCCGGTGGTGCTGGCCGCCTGGGCCGGGGTGCCGGTGCTGGCCGTGCTGGTGTTCTGGTCCCCCCGACCGGCGGAGGGGGGTGGGGAGCATGGCAGTGAGCCCGAGCGCGGGAGTCAATAAGACCGGCCTGTGGGTGCAGCTGGCCGGCCGCGGTCACCACGACGGCTTCTGGAAGCGCTGGTACGTGATCCGCTGGGGCCGGAAGTAGTCCCCGCAAACGCTTGACTCAAGTCAACTTGACTTGAGACAATGGGGCTATGACCAGCACGAAGGCAGCCCCGTACCGGACCAGCTACACCGTCAAGCGCCTGAGCAAGGCAGGGGAGCACCCCGGCGACATGGAGGGCACCACCCACGCGGCGTCCGGGCTGGCGGCCGGCCTGGCCATCGGCCTGGCCGCGCCCGGCCCGTGGCAGCACCGCCTGGGCCCGGCGCTGGTCCAGGGCCTGGTGGTGGCCGGGTTCGCGCTGCTGCCCGACGCCGACCACCCCCGCGCCACGTTCGCCTGGACCGGCAGCTGGATCACCCGGGGCGTCGCGCACCTGATCGCGGTGCTGTTCGGCGGGCACCGGCAGGGCATGCACTCCGTCCCGGTCACCGCGCTGCTCACCGGGCTGGCCGCCTGGCTGGTCTGGCTGCACCCGGTGCGCCCGGCCCAGTACGTGGCCGGCGCGTTCACCGCGGTGTGCGTGGCCGGCGGGCTGATCGCCACCGGGTTCGCCCGGCAGGGCTTCATCCCCCTGGCCATCGGCGGCGCGGTGGCCGGCTACGTGGTCCTGAAGGACCCGGCCGCGCTGGCCTGGATGCTGCCGCTGGGCATGGGCATCCACATCGCGGAGGACTGCTGCACCGGCTACGGCTGCGGCCTGCTCTGGCCCATCACCCGGCGCCGGTTCCTGGGCAGCAAGCCGCGCGTGGTGCTGAGCACGAAGCGGGCCCGGTCCCGGCCGGGCAAGGCCAGGGGCGGGCGGCCTGCCTCCCGCGCGCCCGCCCCGTCCCGCCCGGCCCCGGCCCGGACCGCCGCGTGGAAGCCAGGCCCGATGTGGACCGAGATGTGCGTAGACTGCCTTGATGGAGAACACAATTGCAAGGACCGGGGCTGCCGATGCACTCGGTGCATAAAAATAAGGCGCCCGGCCCCGCTGCCCGACCCGGACCCGGCCGGGGAGAACCCGCCGTTCTGAGGCGGTCCGGTGGCTGACCGTCCCGCTCCCCGGCCGCACCGGTACCGCATGGCCGTCGAGGTCGGCGAGCGGTTCGGCCGGGGCGTGGTGACCGACGCTGATGTCCGCGTGCCCGGCAAGGGGAATCCGCACGGCACCCGGGCGGCCCGGCTGCGGTGCGACTGCGGGAACGAGTACACGGCCACGCTGGGCAACCTGCTGGCGACGAAGCGGACGCCGACCGGGTCGTGCGGCTGCCTGCATACCTTTGTCACCATCGAGACAGGCCAGCGGTACGGCCGGGGCGTGGTGATTGACCCGGACGTGCGCATCCTCGTGAACGGGACGGCTAGGACATCGGTCCGGGGCGCCCGGCTGCGGTGTGACTGCGGGAACGAGTACGAGACGACGCTCAGCAACTTGCGCGGCACCCGGAGGTCGGCGAAGTCATGTGGCTGCCTGGCCGCTGAGCAAGCCCGGGCGAACATCCGCCGAGCGCATGAAAAGCAGCGGACGCACGGGCTGACCGAGCACCCGCTGTATGTGACGTGGAACGCGATGCGGAGCCGGTGCGAGAACCGGAACCACCACGCTTACCCGGACTACGGTGGCCGGGGGATCGAGGTCTGCCCGGAGTGGCATGACCCGGCCGTCTTCATCGCTGACATCGAGCGGGAGATCGGCCCGCGCCCGCCGGGCATGACCCTGAACCGCATCGACAACAACGGCAACTACGAGCCCGGCAATGTCGAGTGGGCGGACCGGGGGCGCCAGACCGCGAACCGCCGCAGGCTCCGGGAGCTGGAGGCGGAGCGGGTCGCGGCGCGGGCGCTGCTGGCCGAGCACGGGCTGCTGGCCGAGCTGCAGCGCCGTCTCGGATCATGACCGTGATCTCCGGCTGCGTCCGCTGCCACCAGCTCATCTGGAGCGGCGGGCGCCCGTGGTGCGGCCTGGACGGGTTGGCCGAGTGCCCGGAGGGCGGGCCGCACCAGCCCCGGATCTTGACTCCAGTCAAGACGAGCCGGTAGGCTGAGGGCCTGAGCGAACGAGACAAGGGAGGCACCGTGAGCGACCGGGAACTGGACGTCACCCCGCTGATGGGCACGCTGGACATCACGCAGGCCTGGCTGGAGCAGCTGGGCGATGCCGTCGACAACGCCAGCGACCAGGACCGGGTGACCTGGCTGACCGACCACGGCAAGCGGGTCGCGGCCATCGTGCCGGTCGACCTGGCCGAGAACTGGCCGGGCCTGGTGACCTCGTGAGCGGGGAGGCGCGGCGCCGGCCGATGGGCCTGGAGCGCGGCCCGTGGCTGACCGGGTACGACGAGGGCCTGGCGGGCAAGCCGCACGACGGCGGCGCCCGCTGGTCCGAGCCCCGGGACAAGCGCGACTACGGCGCGGGCTACGGCGCCGGGCACCGGGACTGGCAGGCCGAGGCGGCCCGCGAGCAGCAGCTGGGCGACCCGCAGCCCGGCGCGCCCCGGCTGGACAAGGTGGACGGGGCCG
>Ga0306922_10002418_pt1 | contig 17308 bp, 14 predicted proteins | sample sta12Cox44000082_FD_203758 | JGI IMG/M metagenome (GOLD analysis project Ga0306922, IMG submission 203758) | Lab enrichment of tropical soil microbial communities from Luquillo Experimental Forest, Puerto Rico - statoxic.12C.oxic.44.000.082 (v2)... | ecosystem: Environmental > Terrestrial >... | reverse complement strand
ACCGCATGGTCAGCCGCGAGCCGATCCTCGAATGCATGAGCGTGATGGCGGCACTCGCCGGCCGGACGCGCCGGCTCAAATTCGGCGTCAACGTGCTGTCGCTGGCGTTCCGCGATCCGGTGTTGCTGGCCAAGCAATGCGCCACGATCGACGTGTTGTCCGAAGGGCGGCTGTTGCCCGCTTTTGGCATTGGCAGCCCGCTGGCACCCGAATGGCGGACCTTGAACCTCGACACCAAGACGCGCGGCCGCAAGACCGACGAAGGGCTCGAAATTATCCGCCGGCTGTGGTGCGAGGACGAGGTCGATTTCGACGGCGTCCACTATCACCTGACCGGCGCCTCGATCGCGCCAAAGCCGGTGCAGCCCGACCTGCCGATGTGGATCGGCGGCTCGTCCGAGGCGGCGGTGCGGCGCACCGCGCGTTTCGGCACCGGCTGGCAGGCCGGCGGTGAAACACCTGAGGATATCGGCGCAGTTGTCGCTGCGATCCGCGCGGCGGCCATCACCGAAGGCCGTCCAATCGACGACGACCATTACGGCGCCGGCATCCCGTTCCGCTTCGGCCGCCCCGACGATCCCGGTCTCAGCCGCTTATTCGAGGCCTACCGCAAGCGTACCGGCCGAGATCCCCAAAAGCATTTCGCGATCGGCGATGCGGGTACCATCATCGAGCGGGTTGCTGCCTATGTCGACGCCGGGATCTCCAAATTTATTTTACGTCCAGCGGCACGCGGCGACGATGAGATGCTGGGACAGACCCGACGGCTGATCGAGGAGGTCCTGCCGCTCGCCGCCATGCGCTGGCCAAAGCCAGGCAAGCGCCGCGGCGCGGCATGAAGGATCTAACACCGGTTGATTTCTCTCTCCTAGCGCTCTAGATCAGCCCGGCGCTGCGTCCCCATCGTCTAGAGGCCTAGGACATCGCCCTTTCACGGCGGTAACAGGGGTTCGAATCCCCTTGGGGACGCCAGCAAAATCAATAATTTCAAAGAATCGTCCTGAGCGACTGGCCAAAATTTGGCCAATCAATCTCGTAGCCTTCAGGCTATTCCGAATAACCTCGCGATGGTACCGGCGAGCACCGCCATCGCGGCAGCGCGAAGGACCAAGCCAAGTAGCGTTTTTGCGGCGAGCATGCCCGCGATGCTGCCCGGAAGGGCGTTGACGGGTCGTTACCGCTCAACAAGCCCTAGCGAGCGGAGATACCTGGCATCGGCGTCCGCCGGCAGCTTTGGGACGGCGAGCAAGAGTCCGATAACGTCGATTGTGAAAAATCTGCTCAGATCAAATGGCGACCCAACACTCGCTCTGTCTAACGGCTCAATTTTTACTGTGTGTGCATACGAAACTCGTGGTTCTAAATGAATAATCTGATGGACAACCTTTTGGCGTAACGCCGTATTGCAGGGCGCGCGTGTCCTGCCCGTCGTTGGCGAGCTTGAAGCCGCAGGCATGCCGCAGCATGTGTGGGTGAACAGGGAACGCCAAAGGGCTTGCCTCGCCGATCCTGGCCAGCGTCTTGCGAAAGCCGGCCGGCGTCATCGGCGCAGCTCTCTTGGTCTGGAAGAGGTGTCGCCCCTCCGGCTGCTCTCGCCGTAGCCGCCGCAACGCGCGAAGCTCCTCGCCTCCGCGCGGTGGACCGAGGGGACGCCGTGCCTCAGCCGGGTGACGTGCAACAAGCCCTGGCCGAAGTCCACCTGATCCCAGGTCAGCGCGCAAAGCTCGCCGACCCTCGGAAGAAAGTTCCGGTCAATCATCCAATAAACTGTTAACTACGATTGTGGATTGCAGACCCAATTCGCCATTGGGAGTACCTGGTCGACAGTGCAGGACAATAAAAAGAGCTGGCTCGAAAGCTGGCTTTTAATCGAACTGGGCGGAATTTTCTTCCGGTAAGGTCGGGGTCACCTTACCCGCGCTGCACTCTCGAGCGTAGCTATCGTCTAGCCAGCCGCCGGATCGCCCACCGCGCTCCTCCGCGCTCGCCTCGGAACATCGGATCGCGAGCCCAGCGCCACTGCCGCATCCTTCTCGGCACCCAGGCCTCGATCGGGTGCCGAGGGGTTTCCCCCAAGGGGTGGGGCCAAAGCGCGGCGGCGGGTCCCCTGCGAGAGCGTGGGGTTGAAACTATTAAATTAGTTAACGCCAAGGCCCGCCCGCGTGTGGCCCGCGAAATTCCACCCCTTAGCCCCACCGATCCGCTCCTTATCCATCAAACACATAGACGCACGCGGGCTAGGAAATCTGCCGCTCTCAGGGTGAGACGGAAACTCGCCCGAAACCCATCCAAAATGGCCGAGAAACCGGGCGATAACTCGCCGGAAAGACCGATCCAGCGTCGGGCAAGATCGAGCGCAGCTACCCCGCCTGACGGTTGGCTGACAGTCCGCGCGTAGGATCAGAAACCGGGTTTGGCGTTCTCCTAGGGTTCCAAGCCCCGTGTGCAGGGCAGCGTCGGGATCTCCTCCCACCAGACCCGACGCTGCGCTCTCCCTCGCTTCGCGCCGTTGTGCGCCGTCGGGGCCATTGCCGCTCCTGTGGCGGAACATGTTGCGGTCGGGTGGCCCCAAAACTCGAGCAAAATCAAGACCGTTGCAGTGCTGCGCCTGCGCGGAGGAGAGACGGGGTCTCACGGGCTCACGTGATCGGCCGCCCCCACTTGATCGACACAACCGCTCGTCCCCTCGCTCCGCATCCGCGGCACCTGACGCGCCACTTAAGTACGGATTCAGTAGGGGTGGTAGACCCCGAAGTAAGGAAGAGCGCCACCAAGGGCGGTACCAGCGCGACAAGAACCCCTATGCCGACCATGCGGTAGGCGCGCAGGATGAAGCCGGCAATCGGCGCGGCGTGGAAAGGTCTCTTCTCAGCCGCACAATTTGCGGTCACCATCGCGGTCCGCAGTTGGTGGTTATCCGGTCTCTGTAAAGACAGAACCCATTGAGGAAACGTAAGAATCGGGCATTATTCTCGCGTCAACTGTCCGCCGGCAACGCCTGAATAACCGCGCCGCGATTTTGCGGCCTAAAAAACGTGATGGGGACGGGAGTCATCCCCGGCTGAAGAGAGCGCCGCGATCGCTTGCTGGAGCCGGTGGTGCGATTGTCGAAGCCGCCAGCCAGCGCGTGACGTGCCTGGGCGGGGTCCTCGCGAGGCGGCGGCCGCCAAGCGCCTCGCCGTCGAGTCGTCGAATGCCCGAACCGAACACCGGTGATCGGAACAGCTATGGCTCTTGTGTCCATGAATTTCGGACCGCAAAATTGCGGCGCGGTTCCCGGACGTTACCCACGACCAGGCGCGGCGAGGATGGTCGAAGATTATTACAATTTTCCAATGGGTTCTGATTTTTGAGCAGTCGGTCAATCACCGACGCGGACCGCGATGGTGGCCGCAAATTGGCGCGGGGCTGCGCCGCTTGAAAAGTTGGCGCGCTGCGGGTTGCGCTGGCGCGTCTGTTATCCTGGTTACCGCGCCCGCAAATAAGCCTAAGCCCCGCCTCAGCGGACTATCGCGCAGCTAGTGACGACAGGGGATACCGGGTCCAACTCACGGCGTCCAGATAAGGCGGATTGGCGGCGCCGGCGCCTCGTCGGCGCTCAGCGAACGATAGTTCGCCGCGCCCAGCGCGTGGTCGATGACGGCGCCGTCCTCTGACAGCGGCAGCAGCGCGCCGCGATAGAGAATAGCCGCACCCTGATGCCTCGCCATGCCCTCGGCGATCAGACAGCGACGCGCCGACAGGACCTGCGGCAGAAGCGACAGGAGCGCGCTCGCCAGGGTGTTCGGGGGGCAGAGTGCAAGTGAGGTGCCGTTAGGCAGTTGGCTACCCACGGAGATCAGGTTGTCCCCCACCGCGACAAAGTGAGAACGGTCGATCGGCGATCGCACTGCAACTAACAGGCAGTTCGTCCAGTCGTCGCCGACTATCCAGGGTTCGATGTCATCGCGGCGCGGAAAGCCGCGCGTCGTCGCCAGCTCCGTCCAATAGCCCAGCACACGCTCGACCAGTCGCCGCTCATAAGGGAAGTCCTGGGTCTGTTCGACTTGTGTGGGGTCCTTTTGCGGCAATCTTGACATGGCGCCCGCCGACGTTACCCACCGATCCGTGAAGAAAAGTTTAACCGACTGCCCAGCGGTATGGCGCTTACACCGCCGTGGTCGAGTGGGGCGAACGGCTGATCTGCTCTCGATGCGGCGGTCGGCAGATCGACATGATGGTGAGCGGAACCGAGCGGCGGTGATCATCGCAGAGCATTGGCGCTGCCCTTGCCTCGAAGGCAGGACACGACCTAAAATCCTGTCTATCAATGCGCGTATTGTGAGAACAACAATGATCTTCCCTTCACCGCGACCGACAGGAGGTACTGGTCTGGATGATCCACCATCTCCACCGTGACGTGAGGCAAGCCCTTACCAAGGTTGGGCTCTACGATTGCGAGAGGACCAGCCTGGTTGCCGGGTCAGATCCTAGTCGGCCCTCGGCGTTTCGACCAAGCGGCCGGTCAGCACCACGATCGCCGACCAAGCGTTGACCCCCGAGGCCTTGGAGCAGCATCTTGGCGATCAAGTGCGGGCAACCCCACTTTGCCGAGGGCATCTCCGTCTTCCGCAAGAAGCGACAACCCTGTTATGAGTAACAGGCTTGGCTCACGCCGTGACAACCGGACGCTTGGCGATCTGGTCGACGAGATGGCGGCCGTCCTTGGTGAAGCTTTCGCGTCTGCGATTTTCGGGTTGCGCGGTATTCCCGTTCTGAAAGGGACCGGCCGTCTGCGTCCTGTTCACTCCGCCAAATGGTCCGGCAGATCAACAACCGATCCGCCGATCCCGATCGTGGCCGCGCTGTCGAGCACGCATGAGGCCGTGGGGCGCCCTTGAGCGGGAAATCCTAGCAATTCTGTCCGCATTCCTGTCTTTCACGCTCTGGAGCTTCGCCTTCCGTTCCGACCCCCGTCGAAGGGGTTTACATTGTCGTCAAAGTTTGAGTTCTGAGCCTCGGTGCTGTGCCATTTCCGGCCCGGCCCGGGAACAGATTATTCTGGTGCGGGCCAATTTGGCGTCGGTCGAGAGGTAGGGTGGTGGTCGTGAGCGGCAGGGAAGTTGCGCGTCCCGCGGTGGTCAGCGTCCGAACGGCGGAAAGGGGTGCGTGGGCGTTGCGCGGCTTTTCGCTGGACCGCGCCTTCACCGCCATCGCGGTATTGCCTACTTTCGTGGTGATGCTTTGCATCTTCGGCATTCCGCTGTTGTTCTCGCTTTACTTGAGCTTTACCGGCTGGGCGCTCGACCAGGCGCTGATGGGCGGAGAGTTTGTCGGCCTGGCGAACTACGAGGACCTGATGAACGACCCGGTGTTCATCGGCAGTCTTGGAATTACCTTCGGCTACACGGCCGCATCGGTGGCGGCCCAGATGATGCTGGGCCTGGCCATAGCGCTGCTTCTCAACATCGACCTGCCTTACATGCGCGTCCTGCGGACGGCACTGGTGGTGCCGATGATGATCACACCCATCGTCGGGGCGCTCTGTTGGAAGCTTTTGCTGGAGCCCAGCCTCGGATTCTTCAACTATTTGATCGGGCAAAAGATTGTCTGGCTGGGCATGCCGGCGACGGCGCTGCTGTCGGTCTGGGTGGTGAGTGTCTGGCAGAGTACGCCATACGTCGCGCTGATATTGCTGGCGGGGCTGCGTTCGCTGCCAAGCGAGCCATTGGAGGCTGCCGCTATCGATGGCGCCAACCGCCGGCAGAGCTTTTGGCACGTCACGTTACCGCTGCTGAGGTCCTATCTGCTGGTGGCGCTGTTGTTGCGGGTAATTTTCGAGTTCCGCGCATTCGACAACATCTACGCGCTTACCGGCGGGGGACCAGCCAATGCGACGATGGTATTGTCGATGTTTACCTATCTCACCTCGTTCGTGCGGTTCGATTTCAGTCTCGGTGCCGCGGCTTCGTGGATCATGCTGCTGATTTCGATGATCACTTGCCTGTTCTTTATCGCGACGATCCGCCGGCGGGATGCGAACTGATGGCCATGGTGGTCGGGTCGCGGCGGAGGCGCCGGCTGCAGGCCGGGCTGGTCTACACTGCACTGATCGCGTTGGCGGTGATCTTTCTTTTCCCAGTGCTCTGGGTGCTCGGGCTGTCTTTGAAGACGCGCCTGCAGGTGTTCGCCGATCCGCCGCTGTTCATCTGGTGGCCGACGCTCGAGAACTACATCGACGTGCTCGGCCGGTCGGACTTTCTGTTGGCGTTCGTCAACACGCTGGTGGTCGCCGGCAGTGCCGTGACATTGTCACTTTGTGTCGGCGTGCCGGCTGCCTATGCCTTCGCGCGCTTCCCATTCACCGGTCGATCGTTTCTGTTCTTTGCCCTGCTGGTCATGCGCATGCTGCCGCCGATAGCGGTTCTGGTGCCGATGTACGTGCTGTGCAGCAAGCTGGGCCTGGCGACGACGCGGCTCAGCGTGGTGCTGGCGTACTCCACCTTCGCCCTGCCGTTGGTGGTGTGGCTCATGCGCGGCTTCTTTGAGGACCTGCCAAAGGAACTCGAGGAGAGCGCCTGGATCGACGGTGCCGGCCGCTACCGCGCTTTTGTTCACATCGTCCTGCCACTCGCGAAGCCCGGCATGGTGGCCGCGGGCATCCTGTGCCTGCAGCTGGCGTGGAACGATTTCCTCTTTGCCGCGGTGCTGACCAATAATGCCACGCAGACCTTGCCGGTGAAGATGATGAGCTTCTCGGCCGGCGATTCCGGCGTGGACTGGGGCGGCCTGACGGCGTCCGGCATGCTGGTCATCCTGCCGGTCATCATTTTCTCGTTTGCTGCACAGCGTTATCTCGTCGCCGGACTATCCTCCGGGGCCGTAAAAGGCTGAACAACGCCAATAGGGAGAACGACAATGTCCACCTTGAACCGCCGCCGTCTGCTGATGGCTGCTGCCGCCGGCGGCGTAATGATGCCGATCCTCGCCCAGAACAAGCCGGACAAGCTGGTTTATCTCGGCGACAATCAGGGTGGCTGGAAGCGCACCCTGACGGAGGAGGTCGGTCCCGCATTCGAAAAAGAGACCGGGATCAAAGTGGAATTTACCCTGCTCCCGCCCGATGCCTGGCTGGCCCGGCTGAAAGCCGAAATGGGCGCGGGTTCGAGCGGGGTCGACATCACGCAATGGAGCGTGGGCATGGGCGGGTGGGTTTCACCGCACATGCTCGACCACAATGAGGTACTGGCGAGGATCACGGCGCGCGATCCGGGGTTCGACTGGAACGACTTTCTCGCCGGCAGCAAGCTCGCCGCCAGCTATGACGGCAAACTGTCCGGCATTCCATACCGCATTACGACCGGCATACTGGTGTTCCAGAAGGCGCTTCTCGCCAAGGCCGGGTTTGCCGTGGCGCCGGGGACTTTCGCGCAATTCCACAAGGCAGCGCTGGCGGTCAATGCGCCGCCCGATCGCTATGCCTTCGGCTTGATGGGCAAACAGGGGCCCGGCCTTTATCCCAGCCTCGCTTCATGGCTCTACTCCGCCGGCGGGCGGCTGCTGGACTTCAAGACGGGCGAGATCTTCATCAACGACGACAAGGCGGTGACGGCGCTGCAATTCATGGCCGACCTCGTCGTCAAGGACAAACTCACGCCACCAGAGGTCACGACCTGGGAATTCGACGATATCACCGCCGGCGGCCAGCGCGACCGCTACGTGATGGCGCAAACCTTCGCCCCTTATATGACGCTGATGAACGATCCCGCGCTATCGAAAACAGGGGGAAACTGGTTTGCGGACACCGTACCCGGCTACACCGACAAGAGCCAGAGCCGGACCTGGGTTGACGGCCATTTTCTTGCCGTTTCGAAATACGCGAAGAACGCCGACTGGTCGATCGAGTTCATTCGCATGGCGTGCAGCAAAGAGTGGCAGCTGCGCTCGATGGAACGCGGCAACGCACCGCCGCGCGGCTCGGTGCTGAACGACCCCGCGATGGCCGAGAAGCTCGGCTGGCCGCCGACGGCCGCCCGCGCCATCGAGACCGGCGTTCCGACACCGGCCCATCCGGCATGGAGCACGCTGGAGCTGGCGCTCCGCACGGGCGTATCAGAAACCCTGCAAGGTCAGAAGACCGCCAAGCAGGCGCTCGACGCGGTGGCTGCTGACTGGCAACGCACCCTGCGCCGCGCCGGCATCGGGCGCGCCTGAAGCAAATCAGAGGAAGCGGTCCTGAACTTCACAACCACAGTCACGAGAAAGCAGGGAAGTGTGTGGGACACGTGACGCAGCAACTGCATTCTCGCGCTACCACGGTGGTTTGGTAGGCGTGGCCCTACGATCGCCCTTACTCAGTTTTACGCCAATTATTATTGCCTCGGAACGCCGATGCCCAGCATTACCATAGGCTCCGCCGCTGACGAATCGATGGTTCGCAGACTCCCTGCTGGAGAGAGATGGATTCGAACTTCTCGTCCCACCTTCAAGGAGGACAGCCGTACGCCGAGCTCGCCCCTTCGTTTTTTTGGCGCCCGGCTGCACCGGCTGCGATCGTTTTAATTCTCGAGAACGACGACTTCGAACTCCCGGCATCCCAAAGTAATCTCGCTCGTCGCGGCACGTGAGGATATCTGGGATGGAAAAGCGGAGCGGAAAGACGGCACTGGTCACCGGCTCGACAGACGGGGTCGGCCGGCTCGTCGCTCGCAAGCTCGGGCAAGCCGGCGCGCGCGTGCTAGTGCATGGCCGTGATGCGGAGAGAGGTGCTCGCGTCGTCGCCGACATCGAGGCCAGCGGCGGCGCGGCGGATTTCCTCGCGGCCGACCTCTCGGCACTCGCCGAGGTGCGGCGCCTCGCCGACGCGGCTCAGGCGACGGTGGATCGGCTCGACATCCTGATCAACAATGCTGGAATTGGCACTGCTGGTCCGCGTCAGACCAGCGCCGAGGGGTTTGAGCTGCGGTTTGCGGTTAATTACCTCGCCGGCTTTCTGCTCACGTTGCTGCTATTGCCGCTTATCAAGAACAGCGTGCCAGCGCGGATCGTGAACGTCTCGTCTGCCGGACAACAGCCGATCGACTTCGGCGACGTAATGCTGACCCTCGGCTACAGTGGGACCCGAGCCTATTGTCAGAGCAAACTGGCTCAGATCATGTTTACGATAGATCTCGGCGCTGCGCTCAAAGGTAGCGGTGTCACGGTCACCTGCCTTCACCCCGCGACTTACATGGACACAAGCATGGTGCGGCGGGCAGGGGTGAGGCCATTGAGCACGGTCGAGGAAGGCGCGCGGGCGATCCTCAATCTCGCCACGTCCCCCGCGGTCGAGGGGCAGACCGGGCTTTATTTCAACGGGCTGCACGAGGCAAAAGCGCAGGCCCAAGCCTATGACCCAGACGCGCGTCGGGAGCTTCAGGCGTTAAGCCTGGACCTGACCGGCCTTTCCGCTGAGGGTCTGGCTGTCCTGGAGCGATAGCACTGTCGCGCGCCGGATTTATGCGAGGTGCGCGTCGAAACAAACGTGACCGATGTGCCCCGCCATGGCGTCCGGCGTTAACACCGCCGAGCTGGATTGATAGGGACCAGAAGTTCGAATCCGGCTCCCTCCAGTGGAGAGTCATGCAAACCATCAGTTCCTCCCCCCCGGGAAGGAACCCATGCCAACGGACGGCTGCGGCAGCCGCGCGATCGTCGATGAGACCGGCTGGGGCGCCCGCTTCAGCCAGCTCATCGCCGAGGGATTGTCGCAGAGAAATTGCCAGCCGGGATGCCGCCGGGCCAGCAGCGGCCTGCGGAGGGAATGGCCGCGCGCTGAAGCGTGCGGGTGCTGCGGCTTACGGTCAAAGAGAGGCCACGGACGATCGCTCAAACCGCTCAATCAGGCTCCCCCACCCTGTCGCCGGGTCCTTCCCGGACCTGACAAGACCCGCGTTCAGGGCCAAGGCGCGCGAGGTGGCTTTCCGGGTAGCGCAGCCCGGCTGCGGCGCCCGGCGCGAACACACGGTCGAGCACCTCAGCTGTATCGGCGGAAAGGGAAAGCGCCGCGGCCGCGGCGTTCTCTTCGAGGCGGCGAACGTGGCTCGTGACGGGGATCGGCACGACAAACGGCTTCTGCGCCAACAGCCAGGCGAGCACTAATTGCGCCGGGGTACAGTTTTCCGCCTGCGCGTGCGCCTTCAATTCCTCGACGAGGCGAAGGTTGCGCCGCAAATTCTCGCCCTGAAACCGCGGCATGTTGCGCCGCACGTCGCTGGCACTGAATGCGTCGGCGGTCGTGACACTTCCGGTGAGAAAGCCGCGGCCCAAGGGACCGTAGGCGACAAAGCCGATGCCGAGCGCCTCGCAAAGCGGCAAGATTTCGCGCTCCACGTCGCGCGTCCACAGCGAATACTCGATCTGCCGGGCGGCGAACGGATGCACCGCATGCGCCCGCCGGATGGTCGCCGCCCCGGCCTCGCAGATGCCGAGAAAGCGTACCTTGCCCTCGCGGACAAGCTCGCTCATCGCGCCGATCGTGTCCTCGATCGGAACGGTCGGATCGACCCTATGGATGTAATAGAGGTCGATGACCTCGGTCTTGAGCCGCCCGAGGCTCTTCTCGCAGGCTTCGCGCACATATTCCGGCCGGCCGTCCGCGAAGCGCGGATCGCCGAGCAGCCCGAGATTGCCAAATTTGCTCGTGATGACGTAATCGCCGCGGTGCTCTCGGACCGCTTCGGCTACGAGCTCCTCGTTGCGGCCGCGTCCATAGCCGTCGGCGGTGTCGAGAAGATCGACGCCGATCTCGCGCGCCCGCCGGATCGTCGCGAGCCCCGCGGCGCGGTCGGGCTCGCCGTAGAACGGGGTCATCGTGCCGCAGCTGAGACCGACGGCCGAGATCTCCAACTGGCCAAGCCTGCGACGCTGCATGCTGTGCCTCCAGACAAGTCAGCTCACAACGACCAGTTGATTCAGCGACGTTAACGCGCAAGTCATCGGCGCCATAGCGAACGGTCAAGCGCCGCACCCCGCCAGATTATATCTATCCCGGGAGCTCAAAGGCACGAGGCGCTCGAGAAAGCCACGCACGCAAAAAGGTTTCCGTTGAATCAATCTTTAAGAATGCGCGACACCCAATCGGCCACAGGGTCGCCACTGCTCATGTCGGTCTGAACCAGCCCGTCGACCATGAAAGTGGGCGACACATGGATACCGTTCTGGCGGGCATATTTACAGTGCCACTTGATCTCGCGGTCGAGATCGGGGATTGCGAAGGCCTGGGTGAGCTTCACGCTACTGTAGCGTTCGATGCGCCTGATGATGTCATTGGGCGTGGCATCAAGGTTCGCCCCGCTGCAATGGCGGTCGAATTCGAATTCTTCGCGATGCGCAGCCACAGCCGCCATAACAGATTTCGCCGCTGCCTTCCCGCTTTCGAGAGTCGAAGCGGCCAGGATGCAGCGCACGATGACGGCTGAGTACATGTGCCAGGGCTGCGACTGAAGGCGGACCTTAATGGTGATGCGGTCCTCGCCCGCCTGCTCCAGCAAGTCGTCGAGTTTGCCGAACGCCTTCACGGAAAACGGGCAGGTCGGTTCCAGGAACACTTCGAAGACGTGAGGCGCTTGGCCCCAGACAAGCGGATCAGCGCGCCATGTATTTTTCATACGGCCTTCTCCTCGTCACCTGGTTTGTACCCGGCGAGGCCTACGAAGGGGAACGAGCTGCAGCTCAGGCGGCCCGCAAAAGCGGAGGAGGAGGCTCGAGAGGCGAGGCGCGTTGATCAGGCTCGTTTTTTGATCCAAGCAATCGAGATAGCGTCCCTGCTTTTGCCTCTGCAAAACTTGACCCCCAAGTGTTCGATGGAGAGACCGGACAGAATCACCCTGGCGAGAGGGTGATTTCTGTTACGGTGTTCGACGGAGCCGACACGTAGCAGTTTGCTCTCGCTCGCCACGGCTAAAACACCTCGTGGCCGGGGCGGTCGATCTGTACCCCATTATGGCTATTCCACAACTCGACGGTTACGACATCACGGGAGCCGAGCAATGACAACCCGCTTGTCCGCAGGATCTCTGCGTCGTTCGTAGGCGGTGCCCGGCGTATCGCTCTCCCATCGGCTGCCGGTTGGCGAGCAGAATCTGAGCACGCCCGGGGGGCTGAGCCACAGATACTTGCGGGCTGTGCCCGAGCCTCTAGAGGAGAGATCGGAACCGGATCGGGGCTGTGGCTACAGACGATCTCGGATAAGGCCCGAGTCGGGTCACCGAACCGGCCAGGCATCTTGTTCATATATCATCGATAGGAAATATGCAATATCGACATTTTGCCACGCCTGAAACGCCAAAGCCGGTCGGTCCCGCATTTGACCTCGGCGCCCTGTCGGCCCGGTACCGAATCGATCGTCAAATTCCTCTGAGTTCTTTTGGCGGGCTGCCGCGAAACACGAAGGCACGTGCTCGGGGCCGGCTGGCTCGACGAGCGCGACCACTGCCAAGCGTGTCAAAGCCTACAGTAAAAACCTGCCCGGTCCAGCCGAAGAAGAACCTCGTGATACCGCCTTGACCACACCGCAATTGCGCTCTAGTTTGCATATTACACACCGATTGTAGTCGCGCGCTCTAAGGCTAGCAAATCCGCCCTTCTCGACGGGCGATTCCCGAAAGGCTTTCGGTATAGGGGTCTCCGCGGTCCCAGCCCTCACACCAAGCGCCCCGTAGACGAGCCGGTCGAGGTTCTACGCTGAGCGCCGGATGTAGCTCTGGCTAAACTCTTTAAGATCGTCTTTGAGTTGCCTCACGATGATCGGCAGAAGTTTTTATTAAACAACCTCACCCGCCGGGGTATAAATCATCTTAGAACCCAAAACCAATCGCGCAATATTACGGTGTGCTGATCGCTAGTATCCGAGCTCATTGCACTAGGTCCTCGAACACTGTTGAATCAACTGAACTTGCGACCCGACTCATCATGGCGCTTTGAGCGTAACACACCTGGCATGTGATGCGCTACGGAGGGCAGGGCCGGGTCCCCACAGCCGTCGATCAGTCATTTGGACAGCTTACTCGCACACCCTCGGATGAGCTCACATCCTTCCGATCGGATACGCGATAAGATTTTTCTGCTCAGGCACGATGCGTTCGCATGGCAGCTGGGGCACAGCGGTGTTGCGGGGTGCGGTCCTTAGGCTGCGAGGCGTTCGGCAGTGAGCGGCTCGTCCGGCGTCGTGTTCATGGAATCCGCCGTCGGCGCTCGCTTCTTCTCGATCTGGGCGAGCAGCCAGGTCTTGACCGCCGCTGTCGCCCTCTCTCGCTCCGCATGATCATGAGCGAGACGGCGGGCCTTGAGGATTACGGAGCGCAGCTCATCGATGTTGCCGCAACGAGCGTCGTTGAAGTGGACAAGCGGAAGGCCGGGTCGGGGCATCGCATCCTGTAGCAGCGCGATCGCCGGCGCCCTCGGCAGGCGATGCTTGCGACTCAGATGGAGAAGAGCGCCGACGAGGCAATGGCCGCCGTTTCCATCATCATAACGCCCGCGTGTCCAGTGGTTGTCGTCGCCAAAATACTCGAGCATGAGATCGAGCAGCTGCACCGCTTGTGCGATTTGAGCTTCCGGCATTGGTTTGAACGCTCGCGATCCGGGTGAACGAACTCAGCGTATCACGGGCCGCCGCGATTTCTACCAAGTCCGCCGTCCAATTCCAGTTGGGCGGCCAAGCCGTTTCGGCACCGGTCTTGAAATTCGCTGCCGGCCGTGCCACTCAATCCCGTCCTATGCCGGAATGTGTTTCCTTTCAGCATCTTAAAACGGTTCGAAGAGCGGTTTAGTCCCGTCTCGTTTCGGCCCGTAGCAGGGCGTTTGGGTCCAAACTTGGGTCCAGCTAATCTTCGCTTTCCGGCGCGCTCGGCAAGGGCGGGCCGCCCTTTTGGATGTTTTCTATAAGCTTACAGCCGGAAGTCGCGGATCGGACGTTATAGAAAAAATCATCTACCGGGGTTTCCAGCATGGCGCTTATGCGTCTCCCTCTCGCTTTTTCGGCTCCTCGTTCGTCACGGCACGAAGGCGTAGCGTTAGCTTGTCTTTCAAATCACGTAAATTGCTGTATTCTGGGCAATTATAACCAGCTAGATCGAAGTGTAACCCGGTCCCTGCTTTCCGGAACAAAATGACTCGGCGTGCGCATAGCCGACCTCATAATATACGTTAGGTCGGCCGCCGGTTAAATCGGCGAAACAAAATTCGGCGGTCTTAATTTCCGTCAGGATACGCGACGTAATCAAACCTTCGTGTTCGATATCATCGGCTCGCACAGCACGGATACGAAACTGTCCAAATACGTCCTTTACGGCGTCGGAAACGTCAACGAGATCGGGTTGTGATTTGTCCATCCACATCATTATGAAGGCCGTACCGGGGCGGGTATCGTGTGGCCTTTGTAGTTTCCCGCGATCCGATTGGTTCAAGCTCGTGTGATGCTGTCACCAAATCGAGAATGCTGGCGATCTTCGACATCCATTCTGAAAAGGTATGACTGGCGGCTTCCGGACGGGCCGAGCTATCATCTGACTGGCCAGCAGGGGTAACACCTAAAATAATATCCTCATCATTCAAAACGTCAGCATTCCATGAACGAAACTCGCGCAGGAGCAACGCTGCCCGCATAGCTTTTGTACCGGTCATTACATCGCGTTGGTCTGCTTCGGATGCCAATGGTGCTTTGCGTACCGCGCGAGCGATCTGACCCATTAAGGAAACGAGCCGATGATCCAGCCGTTTTGCTTCGGCGTGAAGCTCATTGGACAAGAGTACCCAATATTCGTCGCGCCCACGTACACGGTCTTCTGACCATCGCCAGTCGTCGTCCTCCTTATCGGGAGCGAATTCCTCGCTACGACTAAAATACGCAGCAGCATCCGTTTTCACCCCGTCGAGCAACGTGCTTAACTCGTCAATGATATCGTCTTGCTGATTACCGAGCATGAGCTTTGCCTGCCTCGACACACGGTTGCGCATGTTACACGAAACAGCGAGCGGGCCGGGCACTTTCGATAACGCGCACCGAACAATCAGTGGGCTAGTCTACTTTCCCCGCTCGGCCTTCAGGTCGCGTAAGAGCCGGTCGAGGCTCTTCTGATATTCCGAGGGCCTTTTCCACTGCCGGAAATCGCCGATGTTGCGTTGGTCCCGCAGCTTCGCGGCCCACGGTTCGGCGGTGGTCATCACGGCCTCGTCGATGCGGATCGGGAATAAGATAACCTCCTTCCTGGATCGCTCTTCGGCATAGGCCTTGTTCACTTCGTCCTCGACCCACTCGCTGGCTATCGACGCTTTCGAGAGGATCAAAAGCAGCTTGTCTCTGAGCCTGATAGCCTCATCGATCGCATCCCAGGTCTTGGCGCCGATCGGCAGATTGTGCGGCGCAAACCAGCACCAAACGCCTTTGTTCTGCAGATCGGCGTGCAGCCTGTCGGCAAAAACCTGATCCTTGGCGGAGTAGCTGATGAAACACGAATAAAACTGGATTGCGTCACCGCGAAGAGATGGCAGATAGTCAATGAGAATATCAGGTAAGCCGCATCCGCGCAGAAAAGAAATTGGCAAATTTTCAGATACAGAGAGCGTACGAAAGTCTATTACGCTTGGGCCAACATGCCTACATTCGATCAATCCATTGGTCCCTCATTCCCTGGCGCCGAGCTTCCGTGAGGTGTGGGCAACGTTAAATATCGCGTCGCGATAAGATCCCCAGTCTGTAGGGAAGGCGTTTAAGGTTTCGATTTAGCGATTTCGGGCGAGAGGTCCGGCTGCTCGCCCGGCTACATGCCCATGTTGCCCGTGCGCATGTCCGGCTCGTCGTCATGCGGATAGAACAGCACTGGCGCCTGCCCTTGGCCCGTGGGCACCTGGACGCATCCGGCGAGCGCCATAGTCCTACGACCCTTTCCGGACCTTTGCTTTCGGCACGCAGCGGGCAGAAAGCGCGTCCGGTGCGTAAGCCCGATCGCAAGTACCGCGGACGAGAAGGAACCGGCTCGATTGGCCGGCTCCTTCGGGGCCATTCCTCTCCAGTTTGACGCGATCAAATAAGAAGGTATGGGGTTAATCATCCGCTGAGGTAATTCGAATAGTTTAAGGCTCCGGGACCACTGAAGTTCTTACTTCGGGGCTCGCAAGCCACCGTAACATTTGCATGAAGCCCGGGGAATGTTCAAAGGCTCAGGCGGCATAGGCTTTTAAAACATCGGCATTGCTGACGATAAATTGTACAATCCACCGGGAGATAGAATGCAGAGGCAAACACCCCTGGTGCGGCGGCGTACATTGACCCGCCCGCGCTGTTTTATACAAACCGCCGAAAAATTCTTTTGACTGGTTACCTGGACAGGCAAGTATCCACCGAATTTTTCTCTGACAGAGGTGTTCGTCCCGGTAGTCCATAGGAGGGGCCCCGCCGCCCGCGCAGCGCGTATCAAGGCGGATGCACCATTAAGCCGACCTTAGCCGCTTCATAGGCGTCGGTTGCCAAGCAGGACAATCTCGCGGTGGTTCAAGAAAAAAGCGAATGCCGGCCTATACGGTTTTCGCTACACTAATTTGTCGTGGAGCTCTAGAAACTCTCTTCCTGTCTCGGTTACCTCGATCGCATCGTACAATATGCCATAACTTTGGTTATCGCGGGGCAAATTTTCTACACCGTGGATATTACTATGACCCGTAAACTGTATGTATCCCAACGTCTTCAGGTGATTTAGTTCTCCGCAAAGGCCTGTATTATTATCTTCTGGAATAAAAATGTGAGCAGTCCGCGGATTGGTTCGATCTCGTAACGATCTCAAATGGTGGAGTGCGGCAGGTGACATCGAGCGCAACATAAAAGCAGCGACCGCTCTCTGAGCCGCAGCGGCTGCATCCCTGGCTTCTTCCTCCTCTGCCTTGGAGCTATACCTCTCCGATATCGCCAAAATTGGAACTCTGTTTTTATCATTCATTACTGACTTTATCGTGTTAGAAATACTCCTTCGCAGATTTGCATCCCATCTGGGTCGGTTAGTTGAATACACGATACATCTAATAGCTCGTAAGTCGAACGGAATATCATCCATCGTCTGCGTAATCATAATTACCGGCTTATCGACTGCGTGGGATAGCCCAACCTCGTATAAAACATTAGCGTTTCGCCCCGTCATTTCGGCTATGACAACTTCTGCAGTCAAGATTGATTGCCAGATGAGGCTTATGCCTCTGTTTCAGGTAGCGCGATTAGTGGTGGCACAGCGAGCGAATATGGGGTAGAACAAATATCGAACATGGCTTCGGGAGGCTACCGTGAGCGATTTTCCCCGCT
>Ga0306922_10002409_pt1 | contig 17342 bp, 13 predicted proteins | sample sta12Cox44000082_FD_203758 | JGI IMG/M metagenome (GOLD analysis project Ga0306922, IMG submission 203758) | Lab enrichment of tropical soil microbial communities from Luquillo Experimental Forest, Puerto Rico - statoxic.12C.oxic.44.000.082 (v2)... | ecosystem: Environmental > Terrestrial >... | reverse complement strand
ACAGCTCGATCGTGAGCGATGCGCTGAGCAACACCCAGCTGACGGTCGAGAGCGGCAAGACGCTGACCTTGAACGGCACCACGGTGACCGGCGGCACGGTGACCGACAACGGCACGATCCTGGTCACCGGCAATGCCGCGGCAACAGCAAATTTCAATGGCACAGGCGCGATCGATATCTTCAATAATGTGCAATTCGAAATCAACGGTTCGGTCGTCTCTACCGATACGGTGTTCTTCGAGGGCAATCAGGGCGAGCTGACGCTCGATCAAGCAAAACTATTTTCGGGATTGATTACGGGAACTTCGCTCGGAACGTTGCTGACGCCCAACGATCAGATCGATCTTCGCGATCTAAAGTTCGTCGACCTTGCCCACATGTCTGCAACGTTTGTTTCCTACAAAGGGGGCGTCAGCACCTTCAAGTTCAGCAACGGCTCAATCGACATCTTCTTAGAGTTCTCCGGTAACTACACGGATGAAACCTGGCAGTTCGCGAACGACGGAAACGGCGGAACCCTGATTGAATTGGCAAACATCGACCACTGGATCAATTCAAACGGCGGAGACTGGAACGTCGCGACGAACTGGAGTGAAGGCGTCCCGGGCTTGACGAACGTTGCGCTCGATGCTCCCGGAACCTACACGGTTACGAGCACGACCAACGTCGACATCAACAGCATGATCGTCGACGCGGGCGTCAGCCTTTTGACCGACCCCGGCACGCTATTCAGGGTTGAAGGCAACGTGATCAACGATGGTACCATCGACGCCGGTCCCTTCAGTCAGAATTTCATCTCGACAATTGATATCGAGGGTAATGTCAGCGGGACAGGATTGTTCGTGATTTCCGACAAGGCCGTCCTGGAGTTCGGCCGTTCGGTTTCCACCGGGGAGACTGTGGAATTCATTGCCGGGCACGGTGAACTCATCCTCGATGACTCGGCGGAGTTCCACGGAGTGATCGAAAGCTCTGCCCAGGGGACCCCGCTGTCGACCAATAATCTGATCGACCTGAGGGATCTTGCGTTTGTGCCCGGACAAATGTCCGCGAAGGTCGTCGGTTACAACCCGACCACGAACATCACGAGTGTGGCCTTCAGCAACGGCTTGGAGACCATCACCCTTCAGTTCTTTGGGAAAGTCGGGAACTGGACGCTCATAAGTGACGGGCATGGCCCGGTACCGGGCACGATAGTTTTCGATCCACCGCTTTCAGGGGGCACGACGATCGCCAGCGGTGCGACCTTGGACATTACCTCGGCGAGCGCGCAGAGCGTGACCTTTACCAACAATAACGGCAACACCGGCGAGCTTATCCTCGACGACTCCAAGGATTTCACTGGAGAAATCATTGGCTTTGCCGGAAACGGGACCACCGCGAATTCCGATCTGATCGACCTTACCGATGTGAACTTCGCCGACGTGGCGGCAAGCAAGACGACCTACACTAACAACGGTAACGGCACCGGCACGCTGACCCTTTACAATGCGGCCGGAGGGGTGCTGGCTCAAATCACCTTTGTTGGAAACTATCAGCTATCGAACTTTGTCGTTGAGACTGACAGTAACGGGCACACGCTGATCGTCGATCCGCCGGCGGGCAACCAACATCAGGGCGCCAGCGGTGATTCCGGTTCGGTTTCCGGTGGCGGACATACGGATGCGGCGCCCAACCCGTTCACGCTCGATTTGTCCGGCTCGACCACCTTGCAGTCGATCCAGCAGCATATCGCAGCTCACGACACGTTCGTGAACAATGATAGCGGCCCGTCATCGGGCCAGTTTGTGCTGACGCCATCGCTTCCCGCCATGGATCTCTTGCACAATTCGCCGGACACGTTCCACCTGGTCCAGGGTTTGGCCGTCACGTCCGCGGCAGGGAGCAGCGGCTCCGTCGCGCCGGCCAACGAGCCATTGCATCTTCCCAACGGTGGTGCCGGTAGCCCCTTCACGGTCGTGGCAAACCCTGACCAGTTCGTCTTCAGCGAATCGCCGGTCCGAACCGCAAACAACCTGGTCGCGGATTTGATCCAGGGCCAGAACCTGGTTTCTCCCGCGAACTCCGCCGATCATTGGAACTTTGCCCCCGACACGGCGGCGAACGGCAGCCCTCAGCACGTCGAACTCGGCGTGGACATGACCCAGCTGAACCACGACACGTTCGTCAAGAGTGCCGCGATTGGCGCTCAGCATGTGAGCGACTTCCACCTCGTGATCTAGGCCGCGTTGGAGTGAGGTCTCAAGCGGCGGTCTCAAATGCCGTTTGTAGGACTTCTTTTCCACAGCTCTCGTGCAATCGGGAGAGGCGCCACTTGCATGTTTGCCCACCAATTGGCTTCGTTGCCGTTCCGATGCAGATCTTGATGGTGCTTGCGGCAGAGTGGCACCGTGAACTCGTCGCTCACTTTGTGCCCCAGCGACCTAGGCTGCGCAATCTTGAGGTGATGCGCATCGCAAGGGCTTGCCTTGCAAATGAGGCAGGGCTGCGATGCGACGAAGGTTAGGTGGGCCTTGCTTCGTCTGCGGGTTGACTTTGTGAGCGGGGTGACGAATGCGGCTGGCGGTGATTCCTGTTCGTCCTGCTTTGAACCTTGTTCCGTCATGGAAGGCGGCTGTCGTTCTGAATAGCTCGATTGCTTTGCGAGGTAAGCCGCTTCGATGGCTTGCGCGTCTTCGGCCGTCAGCGTGTTTTTGAGGGACAGCGAACGATAGGCCCAGAGTGCCAAAGCATCTTCATTTGCGATGATGGAGATCTCCTGGAGCAGTCGCCCGCGCAATTGCGCCGATTGGTCGCCGCCAAGCAGCAGCGGTCGAGGCGAAGGGACATTGCCATTGCTTGCTTTTCGGAGCGCCAGCTGCTCGGGCCGCGGCTTCTCCGACTGAGTGGCAAGCTCGGGCGCGTCGAGATCATCCTCCCCGGCAATTCCGACCAGGGTGAACAGGGCATAGCGCCGGGCATAGGTCAGTGCCGCGCCCAGCCGATGTGGCGCCGCCGTTTCGCTGACCGGGCAGACCGGCCAGTCGGACGACATCCATTCGCCGGAGGCGTGCACCAGAGTGGTAGTCAGCCGGATCAGTCCCGTGTCACGGTCGATTGCGGTGGCCTGGATGGTTGCGATCTCGTGCTGGCCTAGGCATTTCCGGATGATGTCGAGACCGGCGGAGAGCGGCGCATAGCGAAACGAGCGCGAGCCCTCACGCGGGAAGGGGGATTCGATGGTTGCCGTTAGCGACTTTGGCGGGTTCTCAATCTCGGCCTGGGCCTTGGCCAATGCCGCAGCCAGCGCCCCAATCCTATTGCTGCAGCGCTGCATCGCCCGGCTCCTCCCTCAAAAGCTGAAGAGTGATGGCGCCGGATTTTGAGCGCTTGGCCCGCACCCCATACCCCAGAGCTTCACTGGCATCCTCGGGGACGAGCGCTTTCAGCTCCGTCTTCGCCCGCTCATGCTCCAGCGCGGCCTCGCGAGTTTGCCGGAACAGGCTGGCAAATTCTGCCCAGGCATTGGAGCCGCTCATGTCGACGGTTCTGACCGCCTCTAGCGTTGGCCTCGGTGGCTCGATGCCAAAGAGGTGAGGGGGCTCGCCGGACTCGACGCAGCGCCAGAACTTCTTTTCCGCGGTTAGCAGCAGGTGCTGGTAGAGCGGGTCGGCCGGAATGCTCATTTCCACCCACTTGCCGCCGCCGGTGATGATGGAGAGCACGGCGGTGCGCGAGGCCGTCACCCACATGTTGTGCTGCAGCTGAGCCATGTGCTTTTCCGCGGCCGCTTCTTCGGAGAAATTCCACGGCAGCATGAACTTGGCCTCGAAAACCGCTCCGGTCGCATCGACCCGCCCGTCCAAAGTGGCCGCCATCCAGCGGTGCACAGCGTGAAACACCTGCCGCTGCACGTGGGTGACCACTTGGCCGGTGTTCTTCTCGTACCAGTGCCGGTTCAACTGTTCGGTTACGGTGCCGAGTTGGACCAGAAGGTCGCCGGACAGGTCCTCCGGCTCGACGTCACCGCGTTTTTCCTTCCAAAGCCGCAGCAGCGCCGCCTCGTCGTCGCCCATGATGATCCGGGCATCCGAGCCGCCGATAAAGGAGCGGCGGTCTGAGCGAAGTCGACCATTCATGCACATGCTCCATAGGTATAATATTATTATGCTTATATAATTTATTTACGCTAAAGTCCATAAATTTTTTATGGATTTGTGGACAGTCCACGAATCCGGCATTGACTGGGCATGATCGATTCAACCCAGTGCAGAGCAGCTCGTGGTCTCTTGGCATGGAGCCAGCAAGATCTCGCCGAAGCGGCTGGGGTAGGCATCGTAACAGTGCACCAGCTGGAGGCGGGCACGAGTGAACCTAGGCGGGCGACCCTTCAGGTTATCCGCAATGCATTAGAGGCCGCGGGCGTCGAGTTCATCGACGCGAATGGCGGAGGACCCGGAGTTCGGCTGCGCGAGCCGCCCAGAAATCGACCGCGCGAGTAGGGCTGGCAGCGCTCACGCCGGTGAGGGCATCCGGAGACTTCGGGTCTTTGCTTTAATTGCCGATTCGCAAGTCTAGAATGTAGAGCTATGAACGATCCAATCCCGACAGGATTCATTACGCTTCCCGAAGCGCTGCAACGAATTGCAGTCCTTGTGTCGGAAGCTCATTTGGAGATCGCGAAAGCGGAATTGCAAGAAAAGGTCCAGTCAATCGCCGCAGTCCGTCAGAGCAAAGAGAGCACCGACCGAACAAGTAGCGAGCTCTCGGAATCGGAAGCAGCCGGAGCCGCGACCTCCTGTGGGCCATCCGATCAAGCATGGCGCCATTGGAATAAGCGGAATTTTGCTGTTACCAAACTCCTCGTGGCGCTCCAAACAGATGCGATCTCGGCGATGGTTCGGGATCCTGACTCCAGCGGTCTATTCCGCCTACCGGCGAGCAATTGGCGCTTCGAGCCATTCTGGGAGCAGATTATTCGTGGCGGCCTCATTCCGGTGCAAGCCAGCAGAGGATTTGAGCCTCATCGCCAAAGAACGGTTCTCATCGAAACCGTCCGTTTTGAAGCATGGCTAAATTCGGAAACACAAACTTGGGCTGAAGCGGACAAAGAAGACCTATGCCGCAAGTGGCTCGCATCGAAAATGCGGTTAAGCCTAACCGATAAGCAGAAGACCAAAGCGCAGTGGTTCAGGGAAGCCAACACAAAACTTAGCGTATCACAACGAGGATTTAATCGCGCCTGGTCCGCTGCTATTGAAGACACCGGCGCGAACTGGGCTTCGCCGGGCGCACCCAACAAATCATCGCGATAATCCCAACGCTTAATCTTTTATTGCCCGGGTTTTATTGCCAGGCCGTTCTCATAGATTGGTATCTATGTGGCCGCCGCGGGACGATCATCAATGTGCATGAGTGTCCGTTGCAGCCGTTTCGACTGCGAGAGGATTGCGCATGAACAGTTTGATTAACGACCCCGGGCTAGCTGCGATCTACGAGGAAAACTTGTTGGTGTCGGACTCCCAACACCGCTACACCGCCCTAAAAAACTCGGTTCTAGATCAGCTTAAACCCCGTGACTTCATCGAGCAGATGTGGGCCGCCGAGATTATCCAGGGCGAGTGGGAAACGCTGCAGTTGCGCCGTTTCAAATCCTCGATTATCACGTCGGCCAGACGCCCGGCCCTTCAAAATCTCCTGCACCTGCTATTGCAAAACAGTGCCAGCAAAGACATCGACGATTTGGCCGATCGTTTCTTTAGCAACAAGAGTGTGCGCCACAAGGTCGGAAAGATCTTGCGCGACTTCGGCCTCACCGAGGCCAACATCGACGCCGAAGCCTTCCGTCAGTCGCTAGGCGATTTGGCCGAAATCAACCGACGCTTGGCTGAGTTGGGTTCGCGCCGCGATCGAATTCTGCAGCGCCTGGAGGATCACCGTGCCGGTTTGGCAACGCCTCCGCATTTGGATCAAGGCGAGGGGAACGATCGGGAGCTGCGCCACCGCAATCTTGGGGATTGATCATGGCCAGCGCCCGACAGATCGCTGCCAACCGCAAAAACGCGCAAAAGAGCACTGGACCTCGAACGCTTGCCGGCAAGCAGCGCGCGTCCCATAACGCTTACCGCCACGGGCTCAGTATTCAAACCGATGACGGAGAGAGTTGCGACGCCGTGGAATCCCTCGTCCAGCGCATTGCTCCAGGCAGCAGAGACCAAGATCTTCTTCACTGGGCCGCTGTTGCCGCCGGCGCTCACCTCGAACTCGCCCGCATCCGTCAAATCAAATGTGATGTCGTCAACCGCATGGCTCAATTCAGTGCCCTAGATGCGGCGGAACGTTTTCGCAGGGACGCCGCCGCAATGCGGCACCTGGAAAGTTTTGACCAGCCGTTGAGGGAACTGAAACGAATCGTTTCGTTGCCGAACCCCTCGGAAGCGGAGCGCGAGGCCGAGGTGGTGCTGCGGCTGCTACCTGAATTGCGTAAGCTCAATCGGTATGAGGCTCGGGCGTACGCGAGGAAGGATCGTGCCTTGGGCGAAGTCTCATTAAGGATGTCAAAATGCGATTCGCGATGATCCGCTCGATCCCCTCTGCAAAACGAAGCCAATATTATCGAAAACACAATAAGTTAGGTGCCCGTGTGGGTCGAATGGTTCCGAGGAAATAGAGATTACGTGCAACCGCTGCGCGGGGAGTTTCTTAACTGATCAACAAACGCCGTGTGCTGAGCCGCGGCGGAAACGCCCGTGACTGCTGATACCAAACTGCAGCTCGGCAAGCGTGCCGATACTATTGCCGAAGCGCTGCATGGCCGCAGGACCTGTCACCCGATAAAGGTTGGCAAATTCTGCCCAGGTGTTCGAGCCGCTCTACGAGCAGGCCGGCGTCGAGTTCGTTGACGAGAACGGTCGTGAACCAGGCGTTCGACTTTGCAAGCTGACAGGACAAAAGGAATGACGTCCGCCTGCCATGAGACCCGCAGGGGTCGGGCTCATCGATGTGTTATTGGCTTCGAGACGGTTTCGGCCGGCTGCATCCCCCACCACCCAGTCTTCCGAAACCAGTACCTTCGGCGGCGACCCGCAATCAACCCCGGCGTTGACCTCACCCAGCTGAAGCACGACACACTCTTCAAAAGTGCGCGATCGGCGCTCAGCAATGGGCGACTTCCATTTCGTGGTTTAGATCGTGCCGGCGGCGAATTTCGGCATTTTTCCCGCGCAGATGGCGTGATCATTCCGCGCGAGCGTGATATCCATCCATCATGGAACGACTTTGGATATGGCTGAGATGGTTCGCGCGAAAGTTCGGCTATGCGCGGGCAATCTGCCTTTTGTTGCTGGCCGGCTTTACCGCTCTGCGGGTCATCGATCCGGCTCCGCTTGAGGAACTTCGCCTTCGCACCTTCGACACCTTCCAGCGCATCGACCCGCGGGTGAAGACGGTGAGGCCCGTGACCATCGTGGACATCGACGAGAAGAGCCTGGCCGATCCGAGACTCGGTCAATGGCCGTGGCCGCGCACGCGGATCGCCGACATGATCAACATCCTAACGCAACTGGGCGCGGTGGTGATCGGCTTCGACGCAGTATTCTCGGAGGCGGATCGGCTTAATCCCGATATTGCCGCCGATACCTTCCGCGGCCTTGATGAGGCGACGCGGGAAAAGCTCAGGGCGTTGCCGAGCAACGACCAGATCCTCGCCGACGCCATCCGCAAATCGCGCGTCGTGCTTGGCGAATCCGGAGGACCCGACGTTCACGCCGACCTTGACATGAATCTGCCGGTGACCGGCTTTGCCAAGCTCGGCGAAGATCCGGTACCCTTTCTCTACAAATTCGACGGATTGCTCCGCAACGTCCGGCTTTTGGAAGAGGCCGCCGCCGGACGTGGTGTTTTCACCGTTGTGCCAGAGCGTGACGGCATCATCAGGCGTGTGCCGATGCTCTTGCAGGCCCAGGGCGTGACCATGCCCTCGCTGAGCTTCGAGATGCTCCGCGTCGCCAGTGGCTCGGGCACCATCCTGATCAAGACGGACAAGGCTGGTATCATCAGCATTGGCATGCAGCACTTCCAGCTCCCGACCGATAGTCGCGGCCAGCTCTGGGTGCATTATGCGCGTCATGATCCTACACTGTATGTGTCGGCCGTCGACGTGCTGGACGGTCGCGTTCCCAAGGACAAGATCGCGGGCAAGCTGGTCCTGGTCGGGACGTCATCCATCGGGCTGAACGACATCAAAACCACGCCAGTCTCCCGCGCGATGCCGGGGGTCGAGATTCATGCCCAGCTGCTCGAGAGCGCCCTCACCGGAGCGGTGGTCTCGCAACCCGGTTACGGTCCACCGATGGAGTTTTTGGCGGCGCTCATCCTTGGTCTCCTGGTGATTGCGTTCGCGCCGATGTTCGGGCCCATCAGCCTGTTTGCCATCGGTGCGCTGTTCGCGAGCGCGCTGATCGGAACCTCCTGGTTTTTCTTCGCGAAATATCGCCTGCTGCTCGATTTCACTTATCCGCTGTTGTCGACCACCGCGATCTATCTGACGCTGATCTTCTCCAGCTTCGTGCGCGAGCAGGCGCAGCGGCGGCAAATCCGCTCCGCATTCGGCCAGTACCTGTCGCCGGCCTTCGTGGAACAGCTGGCGCAATCGCCGGAAAAGCTCAAGCTCGGCGGCGAAGAGCGTGACATGACCATCATGTTTTCCGACATGCGCGGCTTCACCACGGTCTCGGAAACCTACAAGAACAATCCGCAGGGCCTCACGGCGCTGATGAACCGCCTGCTGACGCCGCTGACCAATGCGATCCTGGCGCGCAAGGGCACCATCGACAAATATATGGGCGACGCGGTGATGGCGTTCTGGAACGCGCCGCTTGACGACAGGGAGCATCGGCTCAACGCCTGCAACGCGGCGATCGATATGCTGGATCGGATCGACGAGCTCAACAAGCTGCGCGAGCAGGAGGCCAAGGAGAGTGGCCAGGCGTTTGTGCCGCTCAAGATCGGCGTCGGCGTGAATACCGGAAACTGCGTGGTCGGCAACATGGGGTCGGACACGCGCTTCAACTATTCGGTGTTCGGCGATGCCGTCAATCTCGCGTCCCGCCTGGAGGGACAGACCAAGGAATACGGCTTTCTGATCCTCGTCGGCGCCACCACCGCCCAGGCGGTCAAGGACAAGTTCGCGATCCTCGAAATCGACTTCATTATGGTGAAGGGCAAGAAGGAGCCCGAGGTGGTTTATGCCCTCGTCGGCCGCGAAGATGTCGCGCAATCGGAGGGCTTTCAGCGACTGCGGGACCTCGTTCAGGATATGCTGACCTGCTATCGCCGCCGCGATTGGGATGGCGCGCTGGGAGCAATCGAGCGCGGCCGCAAGAGCGATGTCACTCGGGCGCTCGGGCTGTTCTACAATCTCTATGAGGCGCGAATCCGGAACTATCAGAAGGATCCGCCGCCACCCGACTGGAACGGAGCCTATCAGCTGTTGACGAAGTAGGCTCGCAGGCACAGCGCAATCGGCCAACACGAGCATAGCCGCGCGCCATTTCAAGGAGCGGAGACGCATGACAAAACCCAGTCCCAGGGAGATCGCGGCAACGGCCGGCATGGCCGGCGTTGGCGTCGATGCCGAAGTGGCCGAGCGTATTGCCAACTCGATCGGCCCCGCCTTCGAGGGTTTTGCGGCAGTTGCGGGCACCACGCCGTTCGATCTTGAGCCCGCGAGCTTCCTGCTCGTGCAGGAGGTCAATGTTTCGCCATGAGCAGCGAACCAGCGCTGATGTCGCTGACTGCGGTCGCCAAAGCGATCGCCGAGCGGCGCCTGTCTTCGCATGAGCTGACGCGCTCGTGCCTGCACCGGATCGCGCGGTGGCAGCCGCATATCAACGCCTTCATGTCGATCGAGGCCGAAGCTGCATTGAAGGCGGCGGATGAGGCCGACGCTGCGCTTGCCGCAGGCCGCAACCTTGGGCCGTTGCATGGCGTACCGCTGGCACACAAGGACATGTATTACGACGCTGGCAAGGTCGTGACATGCGGTTCGCTGATCCGCCGCGACTTTGTCGCGACCACCACTTCGACTGCCTTGCGGCGCCTGAGGGACGCCGGCTCGATCCGCCTCGGTTCGTTGCAGATGGCGGAATTCGCCTATGGTCCGACTGGCCACAATGCGCATTATGGCGCCGTGCGTAACCCCTTTGCACCCGATCACATCACCGGCGGCTCATCGTCGGGATCCGGCGCAGCGGTGGCCGCCCGGTTGACCTTCGCTGCGCTCGGCTCCGACACCGGCGGGTCGGTGCGCATGCCCGCGCATTTCTGCGGCGTCACCGGCCTGAAGACCACCTATGGCCGTATCAGCCGCGCCGGCGCAATGCCGCTGTCGCAATCGCTCGACACGGTCGGACCGCTTGCGCGCAGCGCCGCGGATTGTGCGCTGCTGCTGGCATTGATGGCAGGCGCTGATCCCGATGATCCCACCGCGAGCATGACGCCGGTTGCGGACTATCTCGCGGCAACCACTGCGCCGATCAAGGGGCTGAGGATCGGCGTGCCCACCTCCTTTTATGTCGACGATCTCGATGCGGACGTTGCAACCGTCCTCAATCACACCATCGCCGTCTTGAGGCGCGAGGGTGCCGACATCGTCAAGGTCGAGTTGCCCGATCAGCGCCAGCTGTCTGCGGCGTGCCAGCTGGTGCTGGCCGTCGAGGCGGCCGCGTTCCACAAGCGCTGGCTGATCGAACGGCCGCAGGACTACGGTCCGCAGGTCCTGATGCGGCTGCAGAACGGGCTTGCAATCCCGGGCGTGACCTACCTTGAAGCCTTGCGTTGGCGGGGGCCGGCGCTGGCCGCGCACATCGCGGCCACGCGCGATGTCGATGCGGTGCTGGCGCCGGTCGCGCCGGTTGCGGCGCCCACCATCGCCGAGAGCGACGTCGGCACTAGCCCCGGCGCCGAAGCCGCGATCCAGCGGCTGACGCGCTTTACCCGCCCGATCAACTATCTTGGGTTGCCGGCGCTGTCGGTTCCGGCCGGCTTTACCGGCAAGGGTCTTCCGGTCGGCGTGCAGTTGATTGGACGCTCCTTCGACGAGGCGACATTGCTGCGGATCGGCGCGGCCTTTCAGCGCGCGACCGATTTCCATGAGAGGGTGCCAGAGTTGGCAGAGCGGAATTGACGGTCCTCGCTTTCGCGTGCCATTGGTGTCCCAAGGGGAAGGCAAATCGGCTTGTTGGCGATCTTGGCCGACCGTGCCGGGGGCGGCCTCCGCTGTTTAGGTTAACCCCGAGTTCATGGACGGTACCGCTAAAAACCGGTATGCTGGCCAATTGCACATGTCCTTGGAATTCCCGCGCTAATCGGGGTCGAACCGCCCGTTTGTGCCTTCGTTTTTAAAGAGATCGTGGATTGATGGCAGCCGTTGGCGGTGGTGTCCGGCGTTCCGAGCTCGGTGATGCGCTGCGCGCCTGCCGCGGCGCGTTCATCGGCGTCGGCTTGATGAGCTGCATCATCAACCTGCTCTATCTGACCGGCTCGATCTTCATGCTGGAGATCTATGACCGGGTGCTGCCGAGCCGCAGTGTACCGACCCTGGTCGGGCTAGTCATCATCGCCGCCGGCCTTTACTTCGCGCAAGGCGTGCTCGACCTGATCCGGGGACGAATCCTCGGGCGGATCGGAACCGCGCTCGACGAAGCTCTCAACGCGCGCGTGTTCCAGACGGTGGTGCGGTTGCCGCTGTTGATGGGCGGACGAAACGACGGGCTGCAGCCGCTTCGCGATCTGGACAACGTCCGCAGCTTTCTCGGCAGCCAGGGACCTGGCGCCTTCTTCGACCTGCCGTGGTTGCCGTTCTATCTTGCGATCTGCTTTGCGTTCCATTTCCTGATCGGTGTCACCGCGCTGGTCGGCGCGGTTATTCTGGTGACGTTGACGCTGATTACCGAGTATTTGACGCGGGACCCGGCACGCGAGGTCATGACGCTCGCGGTGCGGCGCAACGACCTTGCTGTGGCCAGCAGGCGGAACGCCGAGGTTCTGGTCGCGATGGGAATGGCCGGGCGACTGACGCGGCGCTGGAGTGAGGCCAACGAAAAATATCTTTCAGGCAATCAGACTGCCAGCGACGTTGCCGGCGGCCTGGGCGCCGTCGCCAAGGTGATGCGCATGATGCTGCAGTCGGCGGTGCTCGGCGTCGGCGCCTATCTGGTGATCCATCAGGAGGCGACAGCCGGCATCATCATTGCGGGCTCGATCCTGAGCGCGCGGGCGCTGGCGCCGGTCGATCTTGCGATCCTGCATTGGAAGAACTTCGTGGCGGCAAGGCAGAGCTGGCATCGCCTCAACAGCCTGCTTGAACAGGTGCCGCAACAGCCAGTTCCAACCCTGCTGCAGAACCCGTCGAGCCGCCTTTCCGTCGAAGGCATTTCAATCGCTGCTCCCGGCGATCAGAAGGTGATCGTCGCAGACGCGAGCTTTGTGCTGAATGCGGGCCAGGGGCTCGGCATCATCGGGCCGAGCGGGTCGGGCAAATCCTCGCTGGTGCGCGCGCTGGTCGGCGTCTGGCAGCCGTTCCGCGGCAAGGTGCGGATCGACGGCGCAGCCCTCGACCAATGGTCCTCCGACGTGCTCGGCCAATTCATCGGCTATCTGCCGCAGGACGTCGAACTGTTCACAGGCAGCGTGGCGCAGAACATCTGCCGGTTCGACCCCGAAGCCAAATCCGAAACCATCATCGCGGCCGCCAAGGAAGCGGGCGTGCACGACATGATCATCAAGATGCGCGACGGCTACAACACCGAGGTCGGCGAGCAGGGCGCGGCACTGTCGGCGGGTCAGGCACAGCGGGTGGCGCTGGCGCGGGCGCTGTACGGCGATCCCTTCCTGATCGTGCTGGACGAGCCGAATTCCAATCTCGATACCGAGGGCGATGAGGCGCTGACGCGGGCGGTCCGTGCCGCGCGCCAGCGCGGCGCCATCGTGGTGGTCGTCGCTCACCGTCCGGTCGGGATCGAGGCGGTCGATCAGATCCTGGTGCTCAAGGACGGCCGCGTGCAGGCGTTGGGTCCCAAGGAACAGGTGCTGGCGCAGGTGCTTCAGCCGCGGATTGCCGCGCCAACGCCGATCAAGATCGTTTCCGATGCTGGAGCGCACAAGTCATGAGCGGCGGTCTGCAAGGCGCGCGTCGATCGATCCGGCTGCATCTGGCCATCGGGCTGGCCGTTGTGGTGATCCTTGCCGGCGGCCTCGGCGGCTTCTCAGCAACCCAGCAGTTCTCCGGCGCGCTGATCGCGCCCGGCCAGATCGTGGTCGAATCCAACGTCAAGAAGGTGCAGCATCCCACAGGCGGCGTGGTCGGTGAGGTTCGCGCGCGCGACGGCGACAGGGTCAAGGCCGGCGATATCGTGGTGCGGCTCGACGATACCGTCACCAAGGCCAACCTTGCCATCGTGACCAAGAATCTGGATGCCGCATTGGCACGCGCCGCGCGCCTGGAGGCCGAGCAGCGGGGCTTCGACAAGATCAAGTTCCCGCCGCAACTTCTGGCTCGCGCCGACGTTCCCGACGCCGCGGCGGTGATGGCGAGCGAAACCAAGCTGTTCGAGGTGCGCGTCAACGGCCGCGTGGGTCAAAAGGCGCAGCTGCGCGAACGCATCACGCAGTTGAACGACGAAATCGCGGGCCTCACCGCGCAGGAGAAGGCCAAGGATCAGGAAAGCGCGCTTGTCGATAAGGAACTTGCCGGCGTCCGCCAGCTTTACGAGCAGCGCCTGGTGCAGCTCTCACGTTTGACGACGCTGGAACGCGACGCGGCCCGCCTCAATGGCGAGCGCGCGCAGTACATCGCTGCAATGGCGCAAGCCAAGGGCAAGATTACCGAGACCGAGCTGCAAATCATCCAGGTCGACAAGGATATGGTCAGCGAGGTCTCCAAGGACCTGCGTGAGGCCAACGACAAGATCGGCGAGCTGATCGAGCGCAAGGTTACCGCCGAAGACCAGCTGCGGCGGGTCGATATTCGCGCACCGCAGGACGGCATCGTCGAGCAGTCAAACGTCCACACCGTGGGCGGGGTGATCACTGCCGGCGACACCCTCATGCTGATCGTGCCGCAGACCGACGATCTGCAGGTCGAAGCCAAGGTCAATCCGCAGGACATTGACAAGCTGCAGGTCGGCCAGCAGACGTTGCTTCGCCTGTCGGCGTTCAACCAGCGAACCACGCCTGAGCTGAACGGCGTCGTCAGCCGTGTTTCGCCCGACGTCAATACCGATCAGCGCACCGGCCAAAGCTATTACACCATCCGTGTCTCGATGCCGCCCGAGGAGATCGCCCGCCTCGGCGAGGTCAAGCTGATTCCGGGCATGCCGGTCGAAGCCTTCGTGCAGACGGGCGAGCGCACCCTGTTGTCCTATTTGATGAAACCGCTCAGCGACCAGCTGATGCGAGCCTTCCGCGAGCGGTGAGAAGATGCGCCGTTCGCGTCGATGACGTGAGGCGGCTCATTCCTGCAGGTTCTGCAGCAACAGCTCGAGCGCCGTCTCCGTGAACACATGCATGTTGGAAAGCCGGTCGCCGCTCGCAGTCTCGAGCGTGATCGCTCGCGTCTCGATGCCGGCAACCGCCATGCAGCTGTGGCCGGCCGGATCGCCATAGCGGTTCCCGGTGGGCCCGCTCGCGCCGGTCTCCGACAGGCCCCAGTCGCTTGAGAAGCGCTTGCGGATCTGGTTCGCCAATAGCCTGGCATAGGGTTCCGAGGCGGAGCGGATTCCCTTCATCCCGTCGTCGGGGATATCCATCAGGATACGTCGCGCCTCGCGCGTATAGACGACGGCGGAACCGAGGAAATAGGCGGAGGCGCCGGGCACCGCGAGCAGCGCAGCCGATATCAGCCCGCCGGTCGAGGATTCCGCAACCGCAACCGTCTGTTTGCGTGCAACCAATCTGGCCGCGATCTGCTCGGCAATGCTGATGAGGTCTCGCATCGTGTCAGCTCCTCCGTAGCAGGCGTTTCAGCAGCGACTTTTTCGTTTCCGTCTTGTCGGCAAGCGAGTGATAGACCACACGAATGAAATTGCGCGAGGCAAGCTCGGTCGGGGCCCATTTGGCGTCGAGATCGGCGAACGGCTTTTCCGCCAGCACATCCTCTTCGCTCTTGCCGTCCTTGACCAGTTTTGCCATGCGGTCGCGCGCGGTCATCAGCATGGCGCGGTAATCGGCCAATGCCGTCTTGTCGGCGACCGGGCCATGACCGGGCACGATCCGCGTCCTGGCATCGACCAGTTTCAGGCAGGCATCGCTCGCCGCGATCATGCCGCGGATGTTGCCGCCGTTGGCGAAGTCGATACTGGGATAGCGGCCATTGGTGAAGGTGTCGCCGGTTGCCAGCACGTTGGCCGTCTTGAACCACACATAGGTGTCGCCGTCGGTGTGTGCGTTTGCGATATGCGTGAGGTCGGCGACACGACCGAGCATCCTGATCTTGAATTGGCCGGTGTATGTCTTGGTCGGCAGCGCGCCTGCCGGCGCCGGCGGCGTCTTGACGCCGGTCAATCCGTTGGTTGTCCCCGCCACAAGGCGCGTCTTGACGTGAGCCTCGGCGATCACGGCAGCACCGTCCTTGGCGAAGGCTTCGTTACCGCCGCTGTGGTCCTCGTGGAAATGGGTGTCGATCAGAAATTTGATTGGCCGATTCGAGACCGCCGATATTGCCGCCTTGACCTTATCGTGCAGCGCTGCGTACTCGCTGTCCACCATGACGATGCCGTCTTTTGCGACAGCAACCGTGATGTTGCCCCCCTCGCCCTCGAGCATGTAAATGCCGTCGCCGAGATTGGTGGTCTTGATTTCGACCTTGGAGAAATCGACGCCCGCAGGGCTCGGTGCCTGTGATTGCTGTTGCGCCATGGCGCCGAAGGGAAACAGAACCATGGTTGCGACCACAGCCAATCGCGTCCAGGACATCAAAGGCCTCCGGCATCATTTCGGGCATGCACTGCCGATCGTCCTTAGCACATGATTGCATGGCTTGCCGAGTTGCGGACTGGCCGCGGGGCTGCTTCAATGTTCTCGCGCATGATCCGGAAAAGTGGGCACCGGTTTTCCGAAAAGATCATGCGCAAACAACAAGGTAAAGCGCGATGGCGATTCGACCTAAAGCCATCGCGCTTGGAGAAGACAGGGAAGAAAGCCCCATGACGGCAATCGTGGCCGGCGGCGTGGATTGCGACCTGCATCCGGCCGTTCCGCATCTGACCAGCCTGTTGCCTTATCTGAACGACTACTGGCGCGACCAGGTGACGACGCGTGGCATGACCGATCTCGTGTCGCAATCCTATCCGCCTCATTCGCCGATCTCCTCGCGTCCGGATTGGCGGCCGGCGCAGGGCAAGCCGGGTGCGAGCCTCGACGACATGAAGACGCAGGCGCTCGACCCGTTCAAGGTCGCTTTCGGCATCTGCAACCCCCTGTTCGGGGTGCAGATGATATTTTCCGAGGACATGCAGGACGCGTTCTGCCGCGCGCTGAACGACTGGCTCGTGAAGGAGTGGCTGGACAAGGACGCGCGGCTCCGCGGCTCGATCGTGATTCCGGCCCAAAGCGTCGAGAGGTCGGTTGCGGAAATCGAGCGCTGCGCGCGGGACCGGCGCTTCGTTCAGGTGTTGATGCTGGTCATGGGCGACGTGCCACTCGGCAAGCGCGCGCTCTGGCCGATCTATCAGGCCGCCGAACGGCTCGGCCTCACCATCGGCGTTCATGCCGGTTCGGCCTATCACAATCCGCCGACCTCGATTGGGTGGGGGAGCTACCACATCGAGGACTATGTCGCGCAGGCGCAAAGCTTCCAGACCCAGCTCACCAGCCTGATCGTCGAAGGTGTGTTCGCGCGACATCCAAAACTGAAAATGGTGATGCTGGAGAGCGGCTTCACCTGGCTGCCGCCGTTTCTCTGGCGGCTGCACAAGTTCTGGCGCGGCATCCGCATGGAGACGCCGTGGGTCGATCGCCCGCCGCTGGAGATTGTTCGCAGCAACATCCGCTTTTCACTGCAGCCGGTGGACGCCCCGCCGGATCCCGCGCTCCTGAACCGGCTGTTCGACCATATGCAGTCGGACGAATTGATACTGTTCTCGACCGACTATCCGCATTGGCAATTCGACGGCGATGACGTTCTGCCGGAGGGACTGTCGGCCGATCTGGTGCGCAAGATCATGATCGACAATCCCCTCGCCACCTATGGCCGGCTCCAACAGGTCGCCAGGGAGACCACGCCATGAACTCTTCTACCTAGGGCGTGTACTCGTAAACGGTCGATGTCTGCTTTCTGGGGTAGAGCGGAAATGCGCCAAAGGCAC
>Ga0306922_10002408_pt1 | contig 17344 bp, 13 predicted proteins | sample sta12Cox44000082_FD_203758 | JGI IMG/M metagenome (GOLD analysis project Ga0306922, IMG submission 203758) | Lab enrichment of tropical soil microbial communities from Luquillo Experimental Forest, Puerto Rico - statoxic.12C.oxic.44.000.082 (v2)... | ecosystem: Environmental > Terrestrial >... | reverse complement strand
CTGGCAGCGTCGCCGGCAGGAACACTCTCTTGGCTTTCGGTCGCCTCTGAAGGGGTTGCGTTTGGGTCAGGGCTTCCACCAGGGTAACGCCCAACGCCCACACGTCTCCGGCCGGAGAACACATGCCAGACACGCTCTCCGGCGGCTCGTACACGCTCGGAGCCTGCAAGCCCCAGCCTGGTTCGCCCGCCGCGTGGATCCAGTCGCTGGCGACTTTCACCTGATTCCCCGTAATGAGGATCTGGGAGGGCTTGAGACGGCCGTGTACCAGGCCGAACTCGTGAAGGTAGTGAAGTGTATCGGCCACCGGCTCCAGCATCTCGCGCGCTTCGGCCGGGGTCAGAGAACGCTCACGAAGGGTCTCGGCCAGGTTCTCCTCGCCATACTCCATCACCACGTAGAGCAGCTTGGTTTCGTGAGCCTGGCAGGTTCCCGCCTCGAACAGACGGATCAGCCCCGGATGAGACAACCCCGAGGCACGCTTCCACCGCGAAAGCAGGATTTCCGAGTGATCGGCTTCGGCCCGAACCAGCCGTATGGCGGCCCATTCCGAGCCGTCACCGTACCGGGTCAGAAACACTCCGGTGTCATCGCTCCCGCCCAAATGCCGTCGCAGTCTGAATCTTCCGCCGAGGATGCGGCGTTCCCACTGTTTCCAGTCCTCTTTCCGCGGTGTCGCGCGGGTCTCCGAAACTACCGCATGACTGCGCTCCGGCGCCGACGGAACCGGCTGAATGATTCGGCCGCGGGCAGGTTCCACTTTTCTCTCGGCGACCGGATTGTTCGAAACTTCACGATCATACTGCTCCGGCGTAATCTGCCTAGTCTGAATGATTCGGCCGCGGGCAGGTTCCACTTTTCTCTCGGCGACCGGATTGTCCGAAACATCACGATCATGCTGCTCCGGCGCAATCTGCCTCGGCTGGCTAATTCGGCCGCGGGCGTGCTCCAAAAGCCAGGATCCCAACCGCTCAAACGGCAAGAGCCCTTCGCCGGTGACGGAAAGACCTTTCTGGAATAGCGTTACCGGTAACAATTCTTCGATGCGCCGGATCCATCGGTGCCTCTTGTAGGTCTGCTGTGGGTCTGGCCTTCGGCAATACAGGTCGGCCCGGGCTCTAGCGGTTTTGGGGGGAAGCTCGTCACCCATCAGGGCTACGACCTTTATGTGCTCATTCCATTGGCGCAAGGTTTCAATCAACTTGGCGGTGCCGGGTACGGATGGGTTGACGATCAGCAGATCCAGGCCGTTTTTGAACTCATCCGGCAAGGCGGCCGCGTCCGCCGCATTCTTGGCCGGGAATGCCAGATAGCCAGCCTCATCCAGGCCCTGCTCGAGCCAGTAGGCAAAGCTGAGATCGGCATCAAGAATGAGCGCAGTCTTCAAACCGTGCGAGACTCCTCCCCCACCAGTTTCCTACATGCGACGGAAGATTTTCCGTGCCCGGACACCTGTACTCCCTCTTACCACCCGGGATATGGGGCACCAAATAGTGATTAAAATCACAAATCAGGCCTTCCCGCCGGGTTGACGGTCGCATGCAGTTCGCCCAGCGCCAGACGGATCTGGATGTCCGACCCGGCCGGTGCGGCCTTCGGGTCTTTCAGAATACCTTTCTCATTGGAGACGATGGCGTAGCCGCGCTCTAGAATGCGGAGTGGGCTCAACACCGAAAGTTTGGCCGCCAGCCGTTCAAATATGCCGCGCGAGCGGGCCATCCGCTCCCAGGTGGTCCGTAGCAGGGCGGTGTGAGCGGTTTCAAGACGCCGCCGGTCGGATCCGAGGCGGGGACGCACATCGAAACGCCGCAGACGGATTTCCAGCAGACGCCGCTCGCGCTCGGCCGTTTGGATGGCGGCACGCAGCCGCTCCCGGAGCCGGTACTCTTGCTCATCGATGCGTTGCAGCCCGCGGCCGATGCGGCGATGGAGGGCGCTGAAGGCGCGTTCGATGCCTTCGAGGCGTAACCGGCGCTCCAGCATCGTGAGCCGATAGCGCAGCGCCTGCGCGAAGTGGACGCGGGCGCTGGCGATCCGGTCGAGCAACTCGTCCCTGGTCGGAACCACCAGTTCGGCCGCCGCCGAAGGCGTCGGTGCCCGCAGGTCAGCCACGAAGTCGGCAATGGTGACGTCGGTTTCGTGGCCGACCGCCGACACCACCGGCACCGCGCACCCGGCCATCGCGCGCGCGACGGCTTCCTCGTTGAAGGTCCACAGATCTTCGAGCGACCCGCCGCCGCGTCCGACAATAATGAGGTCTGCCCATCCGGACCGGCCGAAATACTCGATGCCGCGGCACACCTCCTCGACCGCGCCTTCCCCCTGCACCATCGCCGGAAAGAGCCGAACGTGCACTCCGGGAAGGCGGCGGCTCAGGATCTGGATCAAATCTGCAATCGCAGCCCCGCGCGGCGAGGTGACGATGCCGATCCGCCAAGGCACGCGCGGCAGGGGCCTCTTTCGTTCCGGGGCAAACAGTCCTTCGGCGGCGAGCTTTTTTTTGAGCTGCTCGAACGCCAGCTGCAGCGCACCCACGCCTTTTGGCTCGAGTGCCTCCACCAGCAACTGGTACGCGCCGCGGGCTTCATACACATCGAGCCTCCCCCGCGCCAGCACCGCCAGACCATCCTGGGGCTTGATCTTCCAATAACGGTGCGCGGAGCGAAAGGCGACCGAGCGGACCTGGGCGTCGCGTTCCTTGAGGGAGAAGTAGTAGTGGCCGCTGGCGGCAAGGGTTGTACCGGAGATCTCGCCGGAAACCCAGATGTCCTGAAACTCACTCTCGAGCACCGCGCGGACGGCGGCGTTCAGTTCGCTTACTGTAAAGATGCGGCGCTGCGGCCCCGAATCGAATTCGAGCGCAAATTGCTCCACCGAGTTATAGTATCGCGCCGGCAAACAATCCTTTTCGCTGTTTTTCTTAACGCCCGGTCGAAAGCGACGTCGAGCTGTCCAGGTCTCCCGGCGGCAGCGAAGAAACCACCAGCGGCGCTGGAGCGGACGCTTCCCCGGATTCGGCATCGGTTTTTTTTCATGTCCCTCTCGCGCCCCTTCGAAGCCGGGGCTGGTGGGGGGACTTCCCGGCTAGGGCTGGATGGCGACGTATAGATTCTGCGTGCCGCTCACGCCGCCTTGCGTGAATTTCAGGGGCACCGCGTTGCCGGCAGCCACATTATTGGGTACCACCAGGTCGAATTGGTAAAGCCCGATCTCCCCCGGCGCTAGTCCCTGGTACAACACCGTCGCCGGCACCCCTCCGATCGAAAACTGTACCGGGGTCGTCAGCGTGGTCAGCCCCTGCACGACCGTGCCTGTGGGCACATTGGGGGTTACCGGACCAAATCCGACGCCCCACACCACGATGAAGTCACCCGGGCGCGCTGGCCGCGAGCTAGTGCCCGCGGACGCTCCGGTTGGCAGGACCCACTCCATGAAGTCGTTGAACTCCGAGGTGTATTGATTGCCTCCCACCAGAAGAAAGGCTGGCGCATAGACCCCTGGCTCGAGCGCATTCACGGTGACCGTAACCGGGCTGGTCGTCCCGACCGCGGTCTTGACCACGAGTGACTGCGAGCCCGGCCCCACCTGGGATGGCACCTGGACCAGCAGCATCGTGGGGCTGATCGAAGCGATGGCTGCAGGCTGGCTGCCGATCGCGACCGAGCTTCCTTCGAGCGAAGTGGGCGCCACGACTCCCTTAAAGTCGGCCAGGGTCCACGAGCGCGACACCGCCGCCAGGTTCGAGCCGTGAACTTCGATCCACGATCCCGGTGCGACGGCTGAAGATCCGCCGAACAGGCTGATGCTCTGGACCCCGTTGACCGAGGGAGGCGCCCCAAGCGACAGGGTGGTCGTCGCCATCGACCCGCTATTCAGCGTTGCCGTCACCATGGCCGACTGATCGGCGGTAATGGTGCCGGCCGTGGCCGTAAAGTTTGCAGACGAAGACCCGGCCGGAACCAGCACCGAAGCCGGCACACTCAGCATTGCGTTGTTGCTTGAGAGCGATACCATCGCTCCGCCGGTCGAGGCGGGCTGTGCCAAGGTGACAGTGCAGGTGGAGGTCCTTGCCGAATTTAGACTGGTCGGGTTACACGCCATGCTGAGAGGGTTCGGGAGAACCAGCGATATGTTTCCGCCGGTACCGCTCGCTGCAACACTGCTGCCGTCGGGCGCAGCCGCCACGACACCGGTGACTCCGATAGTGACTGTGCCCGAAGCAGCGCCGGAAAGCGTCACGTTGACCACGGCTACCGTGCCGGGCGCGATGAGGTTCTGATTGAGCCCGGAAATCAGGCAGGTCGAGGTGCCGCTGCCGCTTGAGCACGCCAGCGATTTGGATGCAGCCAGGGCCCCGGCGCCGTTCGATATGCTAAAACCCGTAATGCTAGCCGGATCGTAGGTGAGGGTCCATTGGCCCGCCGCGGGTTGAGTCGATCCGGCATTGAGAACCAGATTTAAGGCGAGGGTTCCTCCGGGACCCGCTGAAGCGGAGTCCAGGGTCAAAGAAACGCTCTGGGCGTGAATCGAAATGAGCAACCAAAAGAGAACAACGTATGCTACCAAGCCCGGAATGAAACAGCCTCGCGGGCCCGTGCGGGGCGGATTTCGCATGGATCGGCGTCCTTGGGTCGGACCTCGGCTCCGCTAGCGCAGCCTTGGCCCTCGCACAACTATCGAGCCAAGACCAAAAAAGTGCAATGTTCTCTTTGGTTTAGCGGGAAATGTTAAGGAGATCACATATAACTTTAAGCCTACATCCGACCCGCCCTCGCGGAACTTCGCCCGGGGCTCGGGATCGAACCCTTCGCTTGGCCGCGGGAAGCCGATCGCCGTCCGGAGCCAGAACGCGCGGTAACTGAGAGGAGACACTCTGCATTTGCCGAAATTGGTGAGCCTGGCATTGGCGCTCACCCTCGCCATTCGTTCGCCGCCGCCCTCGCATGGGAGCCCTTGGCTAGTTAGAGTCCGGAGCTGGACGCGTCGGGAGAGTCCCGGGCGCGCCGCTCACATCGCGCGTTGTCGCATCTTGTTGCTGCTCGAGCGCCAGCGCAGGCTAGGTCAGCTCACCCCCTGCAGTTCGGCACCGGCATTCTGGAAAGGTGCTCTATCACGGATCCACTCTCGATCGACTTCCGACGTGAACTCGTCGTCGACTGCGCTCGATGCCTGGCCTTGAGTCCGCTGCCGGGGGCGCACAATCCTTTCGTGGTTTTCTTGATGCCCGGTCTCTAGCAACGTCGAGCTGTTCAGATCCCGGCGGCAGCGAAGAAACCACCAGGTGCGCGGGAGTGGACGCTTCCGCGTTCAACGACAGGCTGACAATCGGCACCGTCGAGACGATCTGCACGCATCCGCTGAAAATCTGATTGACTCAGGTGTAGATGTTGTACGCTTGGTGCCATTCCGGCGGCAGCGTCACCGTATGAATACAACCCCACGCAATCCGACTCGTTGACAATCATGAATTGCCGCGGATATTCCTGCGTGTACGAACCTTTCACGAATTGATTTCAAAATTAACTTTTGAGGACGCCTGCTATTCGCAACGCCTTGCGGGCCGTCGTGCTGAGAGGAATGTTTCCCAAGTCGGCGGGGGCAAACCAGCGGAAGGGCGGGCGGGCGGCGGGAGCCGAAGCCTCCGCCACCGCGAACGTATAGTGGTGGTGTGTGATGGTGTGGCGAAACCGTCCGAGCCGGCGGCCTACGCGCGCGCGGGGTAACTGCTCGGGTGCGGGCAGTTCCCAGAAGCCCGCCATGCGCCGTGCGTCCGCCTCGCGCTGACGGAGCAGCACTCTCTCGCCCTGCCGCACCACCAGCAGCAGGCTCTCAATCTCGACCGGCTCGGTTCGGCGGAGCTTCACCGGCAGCTGTTCGACGGTTCCTTCGGCGAAGGCGCGGCACGCCGTCGACAGCGGGCACAGCAAGCACAGCGGGTTCCTGGGCAGGCAGACCGTGGCGCCCAGCTCCATCATCGCCTGGTTGAAAACTCCTGGGCTTCGCGGGTCGAGCCATTTCCCGACCGCCTCGCGGAAACGCTGGCGCGTGCGCGCCAACCCGATGTCGGCGGGGTCATTTTGCACCCGCGCCATCACGCGCAGCACATTACCGTCCATCACCGCGTGCGGCAGGCCGAAGGCGATGCTGGCAATCGCTGCGGCCGTGTAATCGCCGACACCCGGCAGCGCGCGAATTGCTTCGTATTCGTTGGGGAACCCGCCGGCCGCGATAATCTTTTGCGCGGCGCGCCGCAGGCTGCGTGCCCGGTCGTAGTATCCCAGGCCGCTCCAGGCCGCCAGAACATCAGGCTCCGCCGCTGCCGCCAGTGCCTCGACGGTGGGAAAGCGCTCGAGGAAACGCTCGTAGTATGGGATCACGGTTTGCGCGCGCGTCTGTTGCAGCATGACCTCGGAAAGCCAGATGCGGTAAGGATCGCGCTGCCGGCGCCAGGGCAGGTCGCGATGCCCCTCTCGATACCACTCCAAAAGGAGTTCGGCGATGCGCGGCGGATTCATTCGATCACGCCCATCCACTCGGCCACCACCCCCAAATCCTCGGGTCCCGTGTCCCGGGCTTTGTACTCGGAGTGAGCCGGATTCCGACGTGCTCCCACTGAGGCGGGCCGGTCTCGTTGTTTTCGCTGGTCGAGCGTTTCACAGTGTACGGCGCGGTCTCATCCTAGACTGCGAAGCGCTCGATGAGCAGAATCTTGCCCAAATGCGAGCCGACCGGGTAGAACCGGAGATGGCCTCGGCAGGCATTACAATACTGCGTGTCGGTGAAGGGGCTCGTGGACGTTAATGGTCGATGGCTGCCGGCAGCGCCACCGGATAGTAGCCCGTGCGCGCGCGGATCTTGACGTTGGGCAGATTCGCGATCTCCACTTTGATGTGCCGGAACATCTTCGGCTTGGCCTCTGGTTCTACGTCCGGAACGTAGCGCAGCACGTATTGCGTGGTGATGTCGCCCGCTAGATTGCCTACCGCCTTGATGATGTTGGAGGAGATTTCCGCCTCGTATCCGCCGGTTCCCACTTTGTACGCGTAGCTGCCTTCATCCGAGGGCTGTGCGAAATAGGTGTTCGCTGACAGGTCCTTGTAGAGCGTGTTGAGCGGATACTCCACCCGGCCTCCGGTCTCCTCGCTGAGACGCTCCAACACCGCCCGGTCGGGATTGTCGAATCCGTACGCCATGGTGCTAATGGCGTAAACCGTGACGAGATTGCGTTGCGCGATCTCGATCACCTCCTCGAGGGTTTTCTTGCTGGCGCTGTCGTGGCCGTCGCCCATCACCACGATCACGCGTCGCGGCTCGTAGGGCTCACCCTGCACCAACTCACGCCGTGTGCAGGCCATGTAGATGGCGTCGAACAGGGCCGCACCGCCGCCCGGTTTCATGTTGCGAATCTTGTCGGTGATTTTGTCCGAATCCGTGGTCGTGTTCACCAGCAGTTCGGCGTTGCTGGCGTAGGAAATCAGATAACCCGAGTAGCGCGGCTCGCCCGGCAGCAGGTTCCACACCAGTTCCATGACGGCATCCTGATACCGCTTCCAGTGCAGCCGGGTGTTGTTGCTCATGTCCATCAGAAACCCGACCACGATGGGCTGCTTCTCGTTGTGACTGAAGAAGCGCAGACGCTGGGGGCGGCCTTCGTCCAGCACGCGAAAATCCTTGGCTGCGAGGTTGGAGACGAACTTGCCCTTGTCGTCGGTGACGGTGACGGGCAGAATCACCTCGTTGACTTGTACTTGGATCCGGGTGTTCGGCTCCTGCTCTTGCGGAATCGCCGGAGTCGATCCGAACCCGAAAAGGGTAACAGCGACAGCAACTCGGGTCAGCGAGGTCATGACGTTTGGTCCTATTCTAATCCTTCACCGCCACCACGTCCACCGCGAACCCGGCGTCGAGCGAGGGCAGGCCTTCGAAAAGAAGCAGGCTCCCCGCCGGCGGCAGCGCCGCATCGAAGAACGCGGCTCGTACCCGCCGCACCTGATCCGCGATCTTCTGGGACAGGGGGTAGAATCGGGCGAAGGCCACGTCGCCGGGGGTCACACCGGCGCGTTCCAACTCCTTGCGAATGCGCTCGAACGCCAGGCGTGCGTCCTGATCCTCGTACCCGAACGAGACCTGGCCGCCGGTAAAGACCACGCGCGGCGCGCGCACCCTGGCGATCTGCGATTCACCAGGCACCGGCGCCAGTCCTTCGACGTTCAGCAATTGCAGCCGGCCGCGTCCGCCTTCCGGTAGCTCCGCCACCGCTTCACAGCCGGATACGGCTCGCAACGGCTCGCGTTGAGTCTGCACGAAGTTCACCGCAGCCCTGGGATAGGCCGCAGCCACTTGCTGGCGCGTCGGGTTCAGGCCGTCGAGCGCACTGACAAAACAAGTAATGCGCAGCACCCGGCCCGCCTCGGTGCCGGCGGCTTTGGCCGCTTGACGCAGGCCGGCCAGGGACTTTTCGGCCAGCGGAGACACCGGACTGAGCGGGTCTTCCGAAGTCGCCACCTGCGCCGAGAGCCACGCCAATCCCCCCGGGTGGAGCTCTTTGCGCCCGCCCGCCACTGCTTCCAAGACGACCTGCGCGCCCGTCAACGCCAGCCCGCCGGCCTGAATCAGACTGATCGCGGGCAATGGCTGACGACGCTCCGTGAAAGTCTCACTGACCAGATCGCGCACGCGACGCAGGTCTCCGGAGCCTGCCACGAAGGCCCGGATCTCCAGCACCGTGTCTGTCCCGGCCTGCCTTTCCAGCGCTTTCAAAGCGTCTCTAACTTGTTGGGAAAGAAGGCCCTTGGCGGAAAGGGGCGTAACGTAGAAGGAGAGGCGGCGCGTCTCGCCCACGACTACACTCGGCAGTTCTTTGGGGAGCTGGAGAACTTGGGTCTGTTCTTCCTTTTCCGCCTTCTTGTCTTTGGCAGGCCACGCCACCATCGCGAGCCCGCCCATCCCCGCTGCCAGCCACAGCGCTCTGTGAATCCCCGAAATCTGAGCCACTTACCGCCCTTGAGAAAACAGCCGTTGCACCAGGAATTCTACCAAAAAGCGGCCCAGGGAGAGCAGAAGCCAGCCAATATGGTATGCTGTGGACGGTGGATCTGGAGCCCCTGAAAGATCGATCCGATTGGCCGCTCTACCGGCAGTTGTATGAGCAGATTGCGCAACAGATCCGTACTGGCCGGATGGCGCGAGGCATGCGCCTACCCGCCACCCGCGAATTGGCTGGCCAGCTTGGACTGAACCGTACCACCATCGCGGCCGCGTATGAAATGCTGGAAGCCGAGGGGTTGATAACCGGCCAAGTCGGCCGGGGCAGCTTTGTCAAGGCGCAACCCGAAGGCGGTATGCCGGGGGTTGACTGGAACTCTCTGCTCGAGCGGAGCGATTCGGTTTTGTCCGGCCACGCCCCCGCCGCCGGCAAGCAAGCCATCCGGTTCGGCATTTCCCAGCCCTCGCGCGACCTGTTCCCCTTGGACGAATTCCGTGCCGCTTGTGCAGCGGTTCTCGCGCGAGCCGACCTTGCGGACCTCCTGCAATTGGGGTCTCCGAGTGGGTATGAGCCGCTTCGCCGCTACTTGCTTGAGGAGGCCCGCCGTCAAGGCGCGGCCGGAGCGGGCGACGATCTCGTCATCACCAATGGCTGCCAACAGGCGCTCGACCTGATCGGGCGCGTGCTGGTGCGTCCCGGCGACCGAGTGGCCATCGAAGATCCAGTCTATCCGGGTCTGAAAAACCTGCTGTCGGGGATGGGTGCTCAACTGCTCGCGATCCCGGTGTTTAGCGACGGCGTCGACGTCGAATTCGCCGAGCGGCTGCTCAAGCGCGAGCGTCCGCGACTGGTGGTGGTGACGTCGAACTTCCAGAACCCGACCGGGGCCACACTGCCGCTGGCTGCGCGGCGCGCTCTGCTGGCTGCGGTGCACGCCACGGGTGTGCCCGTGATCGAAAATGACCCGTACGGCGAATTGCGCTACCAAGGACACGCGGTCGCTTCGCTCAAGCAACTCGACCCGCGCGGAGGCACGGTGCTGCTGCGGAGCTTTTCTAAGGTGAGTTTTCCCGGTTTGCGAGTGGGCTGGGCGCTCGGTCCCAAGCCGCTGATGGAGCGGCTGCGCAACGCCAAGGAGGCGTCGGACCTGCACACCGATCAGCTTTCGCAGGCGGTGTTGCTGGAGTTCATGGAATCAGGCCGGCTGGATGCGCATCGCGCCCGCATGCTGGCCGCGGGCGCGGAACGTCTAGCCGCCACTCTGGATGCGTGTCGCCGGTTCCTGCCGGCGGCGACGCGCTGGACCCGCCCGGAAGGCGGAATGAACGTGTGGGTGCGGCTTCCGGCGCCGCTCGACGCTGGCGATTTGCTGCCCCGCGCGCAGAAAGAAGGCGTGGCGTATCTGCCGGGGCGGTATTTTGAGGTTTCGCGGCGCCAGGCCGGCGCCTTGCGGTTGAGTTTTGCGGACCTGGCCCCGGAGCAGATCCGGAGGGGCGTTGAGATCTTAGGACGCGTAGCGACCGAGGAAATCGACAGAGTCGATCAAGGTCTGGAGCCCGCGCCCGCCATGGTATAGGAGAGTGAGCAATGTTTCATTTCGACAGCGAGCAATTTCGAGTGAAAGTGGGCTTGGCCGAGATGTTGAAAGGCGGCGTCATCATGGACGTCACCAACGCTGACCAGGCCAAGATCGCCGAAGACTCCGGCGCCTCGGCCGTTATGGCGCTCGAACGGGTGCCGGCCGACATCCGCAAAGAAGGCGGTGTGGCGCGCATGGCCTCGATCGCCAAGATCGAACAGATCATGCGCTCCGTCTCCATTCCCGTGATGGCCAAGGCGCGCATCGGCCACTTCATGGAAGCGCGCATCCTTGAAGCGCTGGGCGTGGATTACATCGACGAAAGCGAGGTGCTCACCCCAGCCGACGAGGAGCACCATATCGCTAAACAGGATTTCAAGGTTCCGTTCGTGTGCGGCGCCCGTAACCTCGGAGAGGCTCTGCGGCGCATCGCCGAAGGCGCGGCCATGATCCGCACTAAAGGCGAGGCCGGCTCCGGCAACATCGTGGAGGCCGTCCGCCACATCCGCACCATCGTCAACGAGATGAAGAAGCTCGCCGTGCTAGGCAAAGAAGAGCTGGTTCACGAAGCCAAACAGCTCCTAGCGCCCCTCGAGTTGGTCGACTGGGTGGCCGGGCACGGCAAGCTGCCCGTCCCCAACTTCTCGGCCGGAGGCATCGCCACGCCCGCTGATGCGGCGCTGGTGATGCAGTTGGGCGCGGAGGCGGTCTTTGTCGGCTCGGGTATTTTCAAATCCACCGATCCCTCCGCCCGCGCCGTGGCTATCGTGCAAGCGGCCAAGAACTTCAACAACCCCGAAAAGCTCCTGGAGGCCAGCCGCTCGCTCGGAGACGCCATGCCCGGCCTCGACGTCGCGAAGATGCACGAGTCGGAGCTGCTGCAGACGCGGGGCTGGTAGACTGAAAGTTCCACGACAATGAAAAAGGTCGGTGTGCTGGCCTTGCAGGGCGATTTCGCGGCGCATGCGGCGGCCCTCGAACGCGCCGCGGCGGAAGCGGTTTTTGTGCGCGACGCCGAGCAACTCGACGGCATCGACGGCCTGGTGATTCCCGGCGGCGAAAGCACCACCATGCTCAAGCTCATGCACTACGACGGACTTTTGGAACCGCTCGCTCGCTTCGGCCGCGAGAAACCCATCTTCGGCACCTGCGCCGGCGCGATCCTGCTGGCCAGCGAAGTATCGTGTCCCAGCCAGGAAAGCCTGGCGTTACTGGACATCGGTGTGGAACGCAACGGCTACGGCCGGCAGGTGGACAGCCGCGTTACCAGAATCGTACCGGAGGCCGAGTTCGTCGAGCGCACGGGCGCGGGGAAGCTCGAGGCCGTCTTCATCCGCGCGCCGATCATCCGCCGCGTGGGCCAGGGGGTGAACGTGCTCGCTCGATATCAGGGCGACCCCGTGTTGGTGGAGCAGGGACGTCATCTGGTTGCCACTTTCCATCCCGAACTCACGTCCGACTCGCGGGTGCATGCTTTGTTTCTGGAGAAACTGTGACGAAGCCCAAGCGGGTTCTGTTTGTGTGCATCGGCAACTCGTGCCGGAGCCAGATGGCCGAAGCGTTCGCCCGGGCCTACGGTCGCGACGTCGTGGCTCCAGCCAGCGCCGGCGTCTATCCGGCCAACGTCATCGCCCCCGACACGATGCGCGCAATGGCGGAGAGGCACGTGAACCTGAACGGGCAGTTTCCCAAGAGCATCGAGCAGGTGGATCGCTCGCAGTTCGACTTGATCATCGACATGAGCGAAGGGGAGATGGAGCCGGAGGGCAGAGCCCCAGTCCGGGTCTGGAACGTGCCCGACCCCGTCATTATGGGTTACCAGGATCACTGCCAGGTGCGCAACCAGATCGAGCAACTGGTGCTCGATCTCGTCCAGGAGCTGCGCGGCAAGAAGCTGAAAACCGCCGGGCGCCACTGAAACGGCGTCGGCGGTCGCGCCTTACGCTGCCAATGCCCGGATGAAGTCTCGCGCCTCGGCCAGTTCCTCCGGGCTGACGATATGCGGCCGCCCCTTATAGACTCGTAACCGCACCTCCGCCCCCAGTTCGCTCAACAGCCGAGCGGTCTCGCGCGTGCTGGCTTCCGGAATCCATTCGTCGCTATCGCTTCCTGTCACGAGCACGCGCAGGCCGGCCAGCAGGTCTGGCGGAAACGAGCGCACTTCCCCCGGCGCGCCGAAGATGCTGCCGGCGAAGACCACCAGCGCACCCGAGCGCCCGGGACGCCGCAAGGCATATTCCAGAGCGAGACACGCGCCCTGCGAGAAGCCGACCAAAAAGATCTGGCTGGGCCCCAGCCGGCCCCCTTCCCCGGCTTCGTCGACCACGCGGTCGATACGATCGATGGCTTGGGACAGGAAAGGCTCGTTGACGGCGACGGGATCAAAAAAGCGGCCGGGATACCAGCTCCCGGTGTCCGCGGCGGGAGCCAGCCAGCGGATCCCCTCGAGCTGAAAACTGGAAGCGAGAACGACCTTCTCTTCTCGAGCGCGGTCCCGCCCATGAAGCAAAATGCCGGCCCACCGCGCCTTTCCGCGAGGCAGGCCGGCTTCGAGAAGAGGAGAGGACGCGGACGAGGCGTCGCGATCCACTGTTACTTGTCGCCACCTACGAAGGTGGCGTCACGTCGCGAGGGTCCCACGCCGGGCGCAGCCGTGCCCACGGCCACTGGGCCGTTGTATTCGGGTACGCGAATCGGCTCGAGCATGGCGACGATCTCCGCGCGCCGGGATTCGAACCAGGGCGGCAGTAGCAGCGAGCTGCCCAGCCTGTCGAACGGTTCGTCGCGGGCAAAGCCGCCGTCGGCAGTAGCCGCGCATTCCACTAGAATCCCGCCCGGGCAGCGGCAATAGATCGAATGGAAGTAGTTGCGGTCCTTGATTTCCGAGCAGTCGGTGTAGCCGAGCTCGTCGTAGATGCCCTTCTGGTGGGCGAGCGCGTCATCGTCCGGCACGTTCAGCGCCACATGATGCGGCGTTCCTTCCCCGAAGATCCAGCTGCCCTGCGGCTTCTCCGGCTCGTGATGCAGAATGATGGTCTTCGTTGCGCCGCCGGAGGCGACCTCGAGGCGTGTATACGCCCCTTCAGAGCCGGTTTTGCGGAAACCGAGCGCGTCGACAAAGAACCGCTCCGTTTCGCTCGTCTCCCGCACCGACAGCACGGTACCGAAGAAACCCCGCACCGACACGTCCTTGGAAACCTCCGGAGTGTGCCAGCCTACACGCTTGTCGGACGAGTCTTCCAGGACTTCAAATTCCAGGCCGCTCGGATGCATGAAGCGGATGAACTTCTGGCCGAACCGCTCCTGGATGCCTTTGTTTTCGATCTTGTGCCGCTTCAAATGATCGAGCCAGAACGAAAGCGACCCCGCGGGCACGGTGTAGATGGTAGCCTGGATCTGGCCGGAACCTTTCCGGCCCTTCACCCGGCTATACGGGAACGTGGTCATGACCGAGCCAGGCTCCGCCTTGGCATTGGAATAGTACAAATGATAGTGAGCGTAGCGACCGTCAAACAGAATGGTCTGCTTGATCATGCGCTGACCGACTACTTGCGTAAAAAAATCGATGTCTGGTTGGGCAGCCCCCGCACAGGCGGTAACGTGGTGCAGCCCGGTGGCAGGATATTCCATCCCCACTCCTCCTGGGGCGAGATTATATCAAAACCGCACCCGGACACTCCTGAAGTAAATCCAACGTTTCCGCTGGAGGCCGCCTCTCGGCGCGGAAAGATCACCCACGGAAACGTCGATTCATCATGTGCAACCGCCGCCGCTCGCGCAATCACATCGTGGCAGTACAATAGCGGAGGACACTTCGGAGGGAAAGCAACGGATGGCCCGGTTCGTGATTGCGCCGCACATGCGGCTCCAAGAGTGGGTAGCTGAGGGAAAGGGTTATTTCGCGGCGGAAGGATTGGAGTACGAATTCCGCGACGAGATCCTCTCTAAAGATGGCAAGAAGCACGACCTCGGCGACAGGATCGGCGCCTATCAGACTTTTGAGAAGGGCCGCCAGACCGACGTCAGTTGCGCCTGCCATTGGACCGTGAACGTGGCCGCCTCGAATGGGCGCGGAAAGCTGTACGCGGACGCGTACTCGGTCTCACCGGCCGGGGTGTTCGTCCCGCCGGAGTCGCCCATCCGCGAGCCGGCCGACCTGGCAGGTGTGCCGATTTCAGTGGGCTACCAATCGGGCAGCCACTATTCGACCATCCAGGCTCTGGAGCAGTACCTGAAGCCGGCCGAAATCCGGCTCTCGTTTGCCGATGGCCTGCTGTTCAAGCGGATGGAGTTACTCATCGACCGCCAGATTCCGGCCGCGTCGCTGTTCAGCGGACGGTATTACTTCATGGAGCAGCTCGGCTTCCGCAAAGTGATCGACTCGACGTTCATGATGGCGTCGATGATCACCGGCGAGCCCGACCCGGAAGATGTTCGGAAGTACTTTCGCGCCCTGCGGCGTGCGCAGCGCGACATCGACCTGCGTCCAGAGCTGTACACGCATTACTACAAGAAAGAGTTTCCACTCCGTTTTCTGGACCAGATGGACACGCGCCGGTGGGGTCCGGGCGAGAGAATCGTCTTCGAGCCGTATACCAAGGACGTGTTTGAGGAATCGTTCGAGTGGATCGCGCAGCACGGCATCTTTCCGCATGGACAGATGGGCGCCGGCAACTACGAGGCGGCGGTCGTTTCGCTGGCGGCGAAGTAAGCCGGCAGGTGCTGTCAGCTTCGAACGCTACACCCGGGAAAGCGCGCGGGGGCGATCTTGTTCGCCCGCTAGGAGGCCAGCCAGCTGCCCACCAGATACATCCCCACCGAGCACGGGTTGCTCGCGCTCGTGCGCGAGGACGTGCTCCTTGGTCAAGCTGATCAACCAGAGAGGCTCCGCGGAGGGCCTGCGCCAAGAGCTTGATGGAGGCATTGAGACGACCCGTCAGCCGATCGCGACTTCTCGGGACCTGGCGCTCGGCTTGTTCGCAATCAACGGCAGAGCCGCCGCGACGATCACCAGCGGATCGGATATGAGGCGTAACCGCCAGGCGCTCGTCACCGAGCCGTGCAGGGCGAGGGATCCCAGCCGGTTTGGTCGGCCTGCCGTTTGAAGTGCGTGCTCCGCTGGAACGGCTGATTCAGGTACTGCGGGTCTTCCACCAGAGTCGTGACGATCAGCCACTGATCGCCGTTGGGCTCCTTGTTCAACGCGTCGAAATGCTCGGTGACCACGGCATCTCCGCTGTACGGGACACCGTTTTTCTGCAAGTAGCCGGGACGCAGGTGAGTGGTGACGACCTTGAGGTCGCCGCCTTGAACCGCGGCGCGCCCGCGGCGGCCGCCACCGGCGTACTCCCACTCTGCCACTGAGAGTCCCTGCCAGGTAGGTGGGCCGGCCGGGGGCTGCGGCCTTCCGAAGTGGAACAGGCGGGTCTGCGCTCCGGTATCGGTCTCCACTTTGACCGTGAGGTCATCCTGCCAGGTGATGTGAATGCGGCCTGGCATCCGCATAATGGCCGCCGCGCCGTAGGATTTGCAGGTATCGCCGGCAGCCTCGTCCTTGGCGGGATCCCAGCGATCGGCCACGCGTCGGCCCTCGGCATTCAGAGGAATGCTCGGGTAGTCGCCCTTGGCGGGAGTCATCATTCGAAAGCGCCAGTCTTCGGTGACGACCGAGACCCAGTAGCCCGTCAAGTCGATCGGCGCCGCCGCTCTGGGTGTTTCGGGCCCGCGGCCCTGGGCCTTGAGAGGGGCGGCCGCCGCAACCAGCAGGAGCGCGGAGAGGATTTTCTTCATCGGTGGCAACCTACTTGTTCTGACTAAGACTTCGGTAAACGGCCTCGATAAACATGTCGGTGGTCCAAGTGCCAGTGGTTGCGCCATAAATGCCGTCGTAGTCGAGCGTGGGTCGGGCAGCCTTCACCTGGTCGAGCGTCATGTCCTTCCGGATCAAGGCCCGGATGCGGTCGCGGATGATGGTGACCATATCGCGATAGTAGGCGACGTCGGCGGCATCGCTCAAATGGCCGTGGCCGGGAATTACGAGCGTGCCGCCTTCCAGGCGGAACTCGGGGACGGTGAGGTCGAGAATCTGGTTGAGGGCGTCGATAACGCCTTGAATGCTTCCACCGCGTTCGCGGTCGATGAGGGGATACTGGTTGGGCGTGAAGACGTCACCGGCAGCGACGACGTCGGAGCCTCGAAACCACACCATCGTGTCGCCGTCGGTGTGGGCCGCCGGCGGATGGAGGAGCTGGACGCCTTCGCCGTTGAAATAGTGGCTGAGCTTCATGCCCTCGGAGTGATAGGTGTCGGTGGGCAGCGCCGCGAACGGAATCGGCGGCTTCGTCAGATTCATGCGATTGAGGACCTCTTCGTGCGCCAGAATCGCCGCGCCCACGCTGGCATCGGTCAGGTTGCCGGCGACATTTCCGCCGGTGAACGTTTTGCCGGCTTTCGCAATCGCTAGGTTGCCGCCAATGTGATCGGGGTGGACGTGCGTATTGATGATGTAGCGGATCGGTTTGGCGGGCTCTTTGGTATCGATCACGGCGCGCATCGCCGAGCGAGTCTCCGCGCCGTAGCGCAGGGCGGTGACGCCGTTGATCATGGTCTCGATCTGAAGCTGGCGGACGGCGGAGAGGACCTTGTCCGCCATCTTCGCCAGACCGGTGTCGACCAGCAAAACGCCGTCCTGCCCAACCGAAACCGTAATATTTCCACCGGCGCCGACCAGCATATAGATATTGGCGCGCACCGGCAGAATGTAGACCTCGCCAGCCTCC
>Ga0306922_10002403_pt1 | contig 17357 bp, 11 predicted proteins | sample sta12Cox44000082_FD_203758 | JGI IMG/M metagenome (GOLD analysis project Ga0306922, IMG submission 203758) | Lab enrichment of tropical soil microbial communities from Luquillo Experimental Forest, Puerto Rico - statoxic.12C.oxic.44.000.082 (v2)... | ecosystem: Environmental > Terrestrial >... | reverse complement strand
GCCAGCCGTGGGTCTCGAACCAACGCATCGTCCTGAGCAAGATTTCGGAATATCGGCCTGAATCGATCGCTGTTCTCGCTGCCCCGTAGCCCGCTTGCTGCCGCTGCTTTGCCGCCTCGGCAAGGTTCTCCAAATCGAATCCTGTATCAGGGACTGTTCGAACCGGCGCCAGCAGGCTCATGGCGAACACATCCCAATCCCGCGCTGGTCCGAGGCTTCCCGCAAGCCATCTCAGCTCATCTTTCAACCACTCATATTGCTGTACCGGAAGCATCGACCGAACGGCGGCAAGCACCGCGCGAAGTCGGCGCACGGCCACGCGCATCTGGTGGATGGCTTCGGCGTTGCCCGGCGAGCGCCGCCGCTTCGTTGTGCAGCAGATGCCACAGGCACTCGCGGCACGTAAGTTGGAGAACCGTCTCTACCGTCATGGACGGAACGAGAGTAAGCGGTTCGGCTGTGACAGCTTCGATCGCACCTCCGAGCAGCCGGTAACCGCGTTCAGCGTTGCCGTGGGTTTTGATCCGAACCGGCGCCGCATCGACCAGCTGCAGCGCCACATCAAAAAGGACCGCAGGATCTCCCTCCGTCATTGCGAGATCGAGATCACACAATGGCTCTGTGCTGCCGCCGACAACGGTAGAGACCTCTCCCTCGTCGAGCGTCGCGGTGATCTCGACCGCGGGCTTGACACCCAGTGTCAGACAGGTCCGCCGGATCCGTGTGCTGCATAGTGGCCGCAGTTCGTTATCGATGAGCCCGCGCAGACGGGCACCGGTCTGAGGCGCCGAAGGATCGGGTCCGTCGCTCGTGATGATATCGCGCCATTGGCTGTTGTAAGCGGCTGGGTCCACGCGTCTTAAGATCTGGACCCGACGCGCGTCATGTTGCTCGACGCACAGGCTGAGGCCATCATGGTGCAGCTTACGATCGGGCGAGTCGTAATAGAGGCTGGTGATCAGCGTCGGCTTGTCGTCGCCGGGTACGGCGCGCTGGCCTTCGAGAGCCGCCTTGAGAGACGAAAGTTGCCTCGGATCGATCGAGAGTTCGAGTCGGGTTTCGGGCACGACATCTCCGCGTCATTCGAAACATGACGTTTTTATGACGCATGATCGCCGAGCTCACAAGGTTCGCCATCGACCCGCGGGTCCGGAAATATGATCGACCCGAATGGCCGCTACTCGGCGCTTCTCGCCCATTGCCCCGAACCCCGGCGAAGTTCTCTTGACGGAACCGACACCTGCCGTTCGGCCCAGGTCGCGGGAACGGGTCTTCATGCCCCAAACCGGTCGTTCGCTCGGATCGGCGAGACCAGCGGCCGATGTCCCAACCCTGCCGTCGCAAGAGTGCGCGCGTACGTCGCATCCCGGCCTGATGTTTGCGACCGCGCCATCATGCGGGCCAACAGTGACTCTTTTCCGCGACCCCGAACGTCCTAGGCTCATCAGACATGAAACGCGGGAGAGGACGATGAGCCTCAAGGGCAAAACGATCGTGGTGACTGGTGGCAGCCGTGGCTTGGGTCTCGGGCTTGTCGAGGCCCTGGTGGACCAGAGCGCCAAGGTGACCGTCGTGGCCCGCGACCCGGCCGCGCTCGCCGCGGTGGAGCAAAAGCTCAGCGTCGCTGTCATCTCGGCCGACGTCACCGACGAGGAGGCCGCTAAGCGCATCCTTGCTGACGTCCGTCCCGAGGTCCTGGTGCTGAACGCCGGCGCGACCCCGCGCATGGGGCGGCTCGATCAGCTGAGCTGGGCGGACTTCACCGCGCCGTGGGAGACCGACGTGAAGGCCGGCCTTTACTGGATTCAGTCCGCCCTCAACCTTCCGCTCGCGCCGGGCGCCCGCGTTCTCGTGGGCTCCAGTGGCGCAGCGCAGCAGGGGTCGCCACTTTCGGGCGGCTACGCTGGCGCCAAGCGCATGCTCTGGTTCATGGCCAGCTACGCGAATGGGATCGCCAAGCAGAAGGGGCTGGGCATCCGCTTTCAGGCGATCGTGCCTCAGCAGATAATTGGCGGGACCGGGGTTGGCGACGAGGCGTCTAGCGCGTACGCGCGGTCGATAGGCATCGAGCGCGAGGCGTTCCTGGCGCGGTTCGGGGCGCCGTTGCCGCCGCGCCGGTTTGGTGACCACCTGGTCGCGCTGCTAGAAGATCCGCAGTACGCCACCAGCGTCGCCTTTGGCCTAAAGGGCGATACGGGGATAACCGTGCTCGAAGGAGAGGCGGCTTGAGCGAGGGTCCATCTTCCTCGCCTTCGGCGCGCCAGGCGCAGCTCTTGGCCCTTGCCGGCGAGATGCGGCCGGAGCTTCACCGTTACTGCGCGCGCCTGATGGGCTCGGTGATCGACGGCGAGGATGTGGTGCAGGACACGTTCGCCCGGGCCTTCGTCGCCCTGGACGAGCTGCCAAACGTCCCGCCGCTCCGCGCCTGGCTGTTTCGAATTGCCCACAACCGCGCACTGGACCTGCTGCGCAGCGGCTCAATCCGCGCCGCCGAGCCGATCGAGGCAGCCCGAGAGGTCGCCGACCCGGAGAGTCCCGATCCTGTCGAGGCGCTGATGCGACGGGAGGCGGTCGAGACCGCGGTATCGCGGTTCGTGGAGCTTCCGACAGTGCAGCGCAGCGTGGTGATCCTCAAGGACGTGCTCGACCAGTCTCTGGAGGAAATCGCCGCCATGCTCGATCTCACGGTCAACGCGGTGAAGGCTCACCTCTCCCGCGGGCGGTCCCGGCTCAAGGTTATCAACGCACAGGTGCCTGCTCAGCTCGCGCCTCAACCGCCGTCGCCCGCCGTGGCCCGCTATGTCGCCCTGTTCAACCGGCGCGACTGGGACGGGCTGCGCGGGATGCTGGCTGACGACGTGCGGCTGATCCAGTCGTCGTACCCACTACGTGCCGGCGCCGCCAACGTGGGCATGTTCTTCGGCCTCTATTCGCGCAGCGAACCTGTGCGTGTTGCCCCCGCCTGGCTCGATGGCCGCGAGGTGATCGCGGTCTACGAGGATCCTCAGGCGGCAAAGCCAAGCTACATGATGTGGCTGGAATGGCGGGACGGCCAGATCGGCTTCATCCGGGACTACAAATATGTCCGCTATGTCATCGACGACGCGGAGCTGGTCCTGGCGCCAGACGCCCCGCCTCCGGACGAACGCGGTGGCCAAGACAAGTCAGGACGCATCGATCCAAGCATATAGCCCGAGAATGTGCCGGAGCACTTCACGGAACTTGTAATTATTGCCGGCTTTCACGCACACGGAGGAAAGAGGAGGCTGTCGCCAGCGCGCTGCGCGCGCAAGTACCCAAGGCACGAAACGAGCCCGGTTGTCTGGAGATCGGCGCTTATGCCTCTACACGCGATCCGCGGCTGTTTTCATTCATCCGCAGTGGCTCGACGAGGCGGCGTTCAATCCGCACGCGCAACTCCGAACACCTTGCAGCTCGTGGAGCAGATCGAAGGCTCATCGACCATCCGTTCGACAGTCTCGCGCACCCACGCGATCGCTTAGCTAGGCCAGCCGCGTCCCGGTTGACGGAACGGCTCGGCTTCGGCCGATTCCATGACTAATAACAAAAATGGAAGGTCCGCAATCGGCGCATCTTCCCCGTTGCCGCGCCTTCCAGCGAAGGTCTCCTAACCGAGCCTACAGCAGCCGCTCAGCCTTGGCGGCAGGAACCGCTCTTTATGCCCCAATGCCGCCGTTGGCCGGAACCGTAGGGCACGGCGCAGGAGCGTGGATTTCGGGCATTCCCGGTCTGTTTGGTTGTCGCGGACCACCGCGCCAGTTCCGGACGTTCGCGCTTAACGAGACCGCCATGACGTGAGAGATTGATGCACCTCGACAAGGAGCGACGAAGGTTGCGGCGAACGAGGGCGGAAGCGTGGACTTTGAGCAGGTCTTGAAAGAGGTCGTCTGGCGGCTCGTCACCGAGGGCAGCGTCTCCTATCGCCGAATAAAGCGAGGTTTCGACCTCGACGACGATGCCCTCGACGACGTCCGGCGCGAGTTGATTGGTGCATTGCACGTTGCGACCGACCTCGACGGCGAATTCCTCGTCCTGGCGTCCGAGGGACGCCTAGCCCGCCGCGAGCCCGCGGCCCTGCCCCAATTATTGCCGGCCTTGCGGCAAGCCGAGACGCCGCCCGTGCCTGCCGCCGCGCGCGAGCTGCCGGGCGCCGAGCGGCGCCATCTGACCGTGATGTTCTGCGATCTCGCGGATTCGACACACCTCTCGGCGCGGCTCGATCCCGAGGACATGGGCGACGTGATCCGCGCCTATCAGGAGGCGGTGAGCGAAGCTGTCCGGCGCTTCGACGGCTACATCGCCAAGTTCATGGGCGACGGCGTGCTGATTTATTTCGGCTACCCGAACGCGCAAGAGAAAGACGCCGATCGCGCGGTTCGCGCTGGCTTGGCGATCCTAGACGCGCTGCCGGCGCTCAACGCCGAGACCGCCGGCGGCAATGGGGTCCGCCTCGCCGTGCGCATCGGCATAGCGAGCGGGATCGTCGTCGTCGGCGAGACGATTGGCGAGGGTGCTGCGCGCGAGCAGACGGTGGTCGGCGAGACGCCCAACCTAGCCGCGCGCCTGCAAGCCCTCGCCGGCCCCGACGAGATTCTGATCAGCGCCGGCACGCGCGATCTGGTCGGCGACGTCTTCGCCTGCCAGGCTCTCGGTACGCACGCGCTCAAAGGCATCGCCGAACCGGCCCATGTTTGGCGCGTTGCCGGCTTCCAGGAGGAAGAGGAGGAGGTGGAGTTCGAAACCACGGGGGCAGATTTTCCGCTGGTCGGCCGCAACGAGGAGATCGGGCTGTTGCGCCGCGCCTGGCAGCAGACCAAGGAAGAGGGCCACGGCCAGGTCGTCTTCGTCAGCGGCGAGCCGGGCATCGGCAAATCGGCGCTCGTCGACACGGTGCGCCGCGCGGCGCGCGCCGAGGGGCTGACCCGTATCACCTTGCGTTGCTCGCCCTACCACACGAACAGCGCGCTCTATCCGCTCGTCGAGCACTGGAAACGCCTCGCCGGGTGGCAGCCGGAAGACGACGGCGCGGCCCGGGTCGCCAAGCTCGAGAGTGCGCTGGCACCCTATCGGCTGCCGCGCGAGGAGGCGGTGCCGCTGTTCGCCTCGCTGCTGTCGTTGCCACTCGACGCTGGTTATCCGAGGCTCGAACTGACGCCGGAACAGCTCAAGGAGCATACAGCGGATGCGATCGTCGCATTGACCCTGGAGGAAGCCGAGCGCCAACCGTTGCTCGAAGTATGGGAAGACGTGCACTGGGCTGACCGATCGACGCTCGATATTCTCGGCCAGCTGATCGAGCAGGCGCCGACCGCGCCCTTGTTGATCGTGTTGACCTTCCGCCCGGAGTTCACGCCGCCTTGGCCGGCGCGTTCGCACGCCAGGCCATTACTGCTCAACCGGCTCGAACGGCCGCAGATCGAGGTGTTGGCCAACCGTCTGGCCGGCGGCAAGCCGCTGCCGCCCGAGGTCGTCGAACACATCGTGCAAAAGACCGATGGCGTGCCCTTATTCGTCGAGGAGATGACCAAGGCATTGCTCGGCTCGGGCGTCCTGCGCGCCGAGACTGATCGCTATGTTCTGACCGGTCCGCTGTCCGAGGTCAGCATCCCGGCGAGCCTGCACGAAGCCTTGATGGCCCGGCTCGACCGACTGCCGACCGTGCGCGAAGTGGCGCAACTCGGCGCCGTTTTGGGCCGCGAATTCGCTTATGAGATGCTGCGCGCGATCGTGGCGATCGACGAGCCCAGACTGCGCGACGGACTCAGTCGCCTGGTCGAAGCCGAGCTGCTCTATCAGCGCGGCCGGCCGCCGCGCTCGCGCTACATCTTCAAGCACGCGCTGATCCAGGACGCGGCCTACCAGTCGCTGCTCCGGCGCACCCGCCAGCACTATCCCCGCCAAGTGGCCGAACTGCTCGAAAGCCGCTTTGCCGACACTGTCGAGACCAACCCGGAGCTGGTCGCCCATCACTACACCGAAGCCGTTATGCCGGATCAGGCCGTCACCTACTGGCATCGGGCCGGGGAGAACGCCGCTCGCCGATCGGCCAACCAGGAGGCGATCGGCCATCTGACCGCGGGGATCGCTCAACTGGCTCAGCTCCCTGAGACCGAACAGCGAGCAAAGCGGGAACTGGCATTGCAGAGGCTGCTCGGGCAGGCGAGTTTTGCCGTCAGAGGAGGGGCATCGCCGGAAGCAACCCGCGCCTTTGGCCGAGCGCGTGAGCTGTGTTCCGTCATCGGCGACGATGCGAGCGTCTTTTCAGTTTTGTTCGGCCTGTGGTTCTCCGAGGCAGTTAGCGCAGATTACGCCAACGCCGAGAGGAGTGCTAGCCAGCTAGCCGAGCGGGCAGAGCGCACGGGGAACGTCACGGGGCTTTTCGTCGGGAAAATGTGTGTCGCCGTCACCGCACTGTTCGACGGGTCTTTGACCCAGGCGCAGAGACGGTTTACGAACGCTATCGAGTATTATCGCGGCGTTCCCGACGAGGCAGTCACTCGGGTCATCCTCGACTACGGGGTCGAGTTCGGATCGGCACTTCTTATTCACGCTGCCTGGTGTCAGTGGCTGCTTGGCTATCCGGACCAGTCTTTGCAGCTCGGCGATGAAGCGCTCGCCATTCAGGAGCGCGAGCGGCACGACTACACCCGCTCCCGGGGCTTCTACTGGAACAGCGTCCTCCACGCCTTCCGTCGAGAATGGCCGACCGTGGAACAGCGCGCCGCAGCGGCTGTCGCATTATCGCAAGAGCGTGGGCACGCGATGGCCGGGCCTCCAGGTCGGATCATGCACGGAGTAGCGCGTGCGATACTGGAGCCGCGCCAGGACGGCATTGCCGAGATTCGGGAGGGGCTGACGACTTACCGCTCAACCGGAGCGCGGTATCACAGCGGTCTGCACTTGGCCATGTTTGCACAAGCGTTGGCTGCGTGCGGCCGACACCATGAGGGCCTGTCGGCGCTGCGCGAGGCGGCAGCTTTCGTCGAGGAGACCGGCGAGCGCTATATGGAGGCCGAGATCTACCGAATCGAGGGCAATTTGCTGCTCGCAGCGAACGGTTCGACGGAGGCCGAAGCTTGCTATGCGCGGGCGCTGGAGGTGGCGCGGGCGCGGGAGGCGCGCTCGCTAGAGCTGCGCGCCGCTTGCGATCTCGCCTGCCTATGGGCCGGTCGCGGCGAGCGCGCCCGCGCGGCGGATCTCTTGGCGCCGGTATATGGCTGGTTCACCGAGGGCTTCGAGACCGCCGATCTGAAGGACGCAAGGGCGCTGCTCGACGGGTTAGCGTGAGCCGGTGATTGCCGACTACTCTGCGTTTAGGCGCTTCGATGAGTTCCGCTACGGTTCCCTGGTTTAGGTCTGGCCGCTCAAAACATGCAGATCAACTTCGGTCCATAAGCGACCTGTGCCCAAACTCTCGCAGCGAATGGCCTCTTGGGATCGAACCAGCCAGTTCGATTGGGTACCACGGAACGGCCGGTTTCGGCGCATCCTCGTCGTTGCCGGACGCCCCGCCGGCGGTCCCTTCACAACCCGATTTGCCGACCTTCGTCGCGGTGTAACGCGGACTGCGACCTATGCCCCGGCGAGCCGCCTGAAGGCAAGCTGGATAGAGGCGAGGGTAACGAGCAGGCCAGGGTTGCTGCGTGGTTGTCGAAGTCCTTGGCGAGCCGCCGCCTGCAGCATTGTCAGGAAGGCACGGGGTGCAGCAAGATGTTAAAGGTCGTTTCCCACTCCTTGTGGCTGTGGGCGGTCATGCTGCCGCGATTCCCGTTTGAAGGCGGTGGCTCGGGAATGTGGCGAGAGTTCGTGCGCCAGCTGGTCGCCGAGGAGTCCAACTTCACGATGTGTGACCATTGGCGGCAGGGGATGGTGGAGACGCAACGGCTCTGCGAGCGCTTCCGCGATGAGGAGGCGGACCGGCACGACACCGACAGGATCCACGCCAATAGCGTTCCTTCGCAGTTTCGCAGTTTTTGGATGACCGCCCTCGCGACAATGTCACCCGAGCGAGGCATGGTCCAGATGGGACGGCAAGGTGAATTGGAAGACGGCGCCGCGAGGCGCATTGGCGGTCGCCCACAATCGCCCGCCATGGGTCTCGACGATCGAACGGCAGATTGACAAGCCAAGCCCCAAGCCGTTCGGCCTCGTCGTGTAGAAGGCCTTGAAGAGGTTCTCCTGAATTGCGGGCGCCAGCCCGGGACCGGAATCGCGCACTGCGACGAGGATGTCACCCGCCTCTGTCTTGCCCGTCGCAATCAGCAATTCCCTGGGCCCTTCTCTCATGCCGCTCATGGCCTCGATGGCGTTCAGGGTCAGGTTGAGGACAACTTGCTGCAGCTCGACCCGGTCGCCTCGAACGGGCGGGAAGCCTTCTGCAAGCTCCGTCCGCACGGATACGCCGTTCTTCATCGCCTCGCTGCCGGTGAACTCGATCACCTCGCGGATGGCGGCGTTGATTTCGATGCGGTCATCGCGGTGCGGAGCCTTCTTGACGAGATTTCGTATGCGCTGGACGACGACCCCGGCCCGCGCACCGTCCCTGACAATACGGTCGAGCGCCTGCCGAGCCTCGTCCAGATCCGGAGGGTCCAAGCGAAGCCAGCGCAGCCCCGCTTGAGCGTTGGTGAGGGTTGCGGTGATCGGCTGGTTCACTTCATGGGCGATCGATGCCGTCAGTTGCCCCAGCGTTTCGAGCCGGTTTGCGTGCGCAAGCTGCATCTGCGCGTCGCGCAGTGCCTCTTCCGCGCGCCTGCGCTCGGTCAGGTCGAGCACGAAAGCCACACCTTGGCTCCCGGCCTCTTCGAAGGTGGCCGCGCCGATCAGTATGGGGACGCGGCTGCCGTCTTTCCGGAAAAGCTCCTTCTCGAACGGACGCAAGCTCCCGGTTATCTTGAGCTCCGGCAGCCACCGTTGTACGTCGCGGTCGAGCCATTCTGACGGCGTCAGGTTCGTCCACCGCAAGCGGCCCGAGACCAGATCCTCGTGGTCATATCCCACCATGTGCAGAAATGCGTCATTGGCCTCGATAATCCGGCCTTCCAGCTCCCAGATGAAGATGCCGACGATGTTGGAGTCGACCAGGCGCCGAATCTTCGCTTCGCGTTCCGCCACATCCCGGTACAAACGGGTATTCTCCAGCGAGATCGCGGCCTGCGCGGCGATGAGCTTCAGCACCGCGATCCTAGCGGGCACAAAAACGCGAGGAGTCAGGTTGTTCTCGAGGTAGAGCACCCCTATCAATCGGCCTTGGTTGAGCAACGGCGTGCAGAGAAGCGAACGAGCCTGGCGCTGACGGATGTAGGGATCGGCCGCGAACGGGGGGCTGGTCGTAGCGTCGTCGAGAATGACGCTCTCGCGGACACGTAGAACATAGTGGACGACCGACTCCGGCAGCGAGGTTGCGGTCAACGGCTCATCGCGCAACTCAATGACTATGGCGTCGCCGGTCGTGGCTTCCGCCGCGATCCGTGGCCCGGCCTCGCGAGAAAGAATGAGCAGCCCACGGCGCCCGACTGCTCGATCGCGGTGCGCATGAGAGTCTCAAGCAGCCTTTCCAGGACGACGTCGCCCGAGACCGCCTGCGATACTTTGATGACGGTGGCGAGATCGAGATGTTCAACCGGGGCTTCGATTGTGCCCGTCAGACCCGGCGCGCGCTCGTCCTGTCTCAGCCACGGATGGAGCTGATCGAGTTGCCGCACCTTTCCGTCTGCTCCCCAGCGTAGATAGCCCTGCCGCGCGTTTCGCAGATGGGCATGGGCGCTGGTCTCAAGGCCGCGCGCAGCGTAGAAACGCGCGGCCAGTTCGTTGGCGAGCGCCTCGTTCTGGACCAGCCCATTGTCGCGGGCCGCGCGGATGGCCTTCTCGTAGAGGCGCATCGCGTCAGGCTCGCGACCTTCGATGCGCGCGATCTCCGCAGCCACAAGTGCCGCACGGTTTTCGAAAGTCTTAGGACAGTTCTGCGCCCAAATGTCGAGCTGCTTGTGTTGAGCTGTCAGAGCCTCGAAATGACGCTGTTTCGCGTCGGGAGAGGCGAAATCCCAGAATGCTGCGCAGGAAAGCGCGCCATAGAAGCTAGATTCTGCTGCTTCCCAAAATGAACTTTGTCTCCAAACTTGCGCGTTTAATGAAACGTCCGCGGCGGCCGCATGCTCCCCCGCAAGATAGCGCGCCTGCATTTTTCGTATCCAGTAAAACCACGCGGCCATCTCCAGCGCCGGGTTGCCGGATAAATGCTGCTCCATCTGAAGCTCATCCAGGCGTCCGTCATCGAGGCAGCCGAGTTTTGGCGTCACTCCGCGGAGCGTCCGAATGAGTGCGAGCAGCGTCGTGATCATGTCTGTGATGAGCCCGAAGCGCGCCCGCCGAGTGGAGTCGAGATAACGTTCAGCTTCGGCCTCCAGGTCGTCCAATCGGGTTCCCGATGCGAGACCCAACTCGATCAGGTGAAGCTGGCAAAACGCTGTGAATACCAGGTCGCCGGTCTCCTGAGCCAGATCAAGCGCGCACTGCATCATCGACGACGCGGCCTGAATCGGACGAGTCCAGGGCAGGACGTGGTAGGCGACGACACAGTAGACCTTGCCGCGAAAACGCGCGAAATCGTTTCGCTCGGCGAGCGCTGCGCCCAGGTGACCAAATCGGAAGCCGTCGCTGTAATGGCCGAAACGAGGACCGATCGCCATACTCAACTCGGCAAACGCCATGGGCGATCCGTCGCAGTGACCATGCTCCAGGCTGAGGTTCGCCATGCGGAGGACGACAAGGTCGTGGAGCCGCTTGTCGGCATACGTGGTGCCGGGCGGGAGCATGGCGAGCAGAATCTCCATGATCGCGAGCAAATCCGGGTCTACCGTTGTCGGCAAATCGACGAGCGTCTCGATCGACCGATCTCCGACGCGCTGACGGAGGCTATCGAATTCCGCGCGAATCTCCTCCTCATCAGGACGAGTAGACCATTCTATTCCAAACCTTCGTAGCTGCTCCACCCCCACTTCGACCGCGCGATGGGTGAGACCCAACGCGGTGTAGAGGGCTATACGCAAGCGTGTGACGATAGCGATATCGTGCGAGCCTTTGGCGCATTGTGCCAGCATCTGAAGCCTGTTCTCCGCCGACGCCATGTCTGCGGTCAGCAGTTCACACTCGGCCGCATTGCATTCGACAGAGAAAATGAGCTCGTAATCCTCGTCCCAACTCTGCTCGGTCAGCGATGCCCGGGCAGCACTCAGGTACAAAAGCGCCGAGGCGTACGCGGTCGAGCTCTTGGCCCGTTTGCCCGCGATGAGATTCAGTGCAGCGAGGCGCTTGCGCTCCTCGGCTGACGTGATCAAGTCAGACCCGCGGTTCAGCTGATTGACGATTTCGAATACCGCCTCCTCCCGCTTTTCCGGCGAGATGCGCGCTGCAAAGAGGTTTCCTATTCGCAGGTGGGTCTCGGCGCGCGCGTTTTCCGGGATCAGGGAGTATGCCGCCTCTTGCACCCGGTCGTGAAGGAAGGCGTAGGATTGTTCGGTCCGCAAGATGAGGCCCGCCCGAAGCGCTTCCCAAAGCCTGCGATGCATTTCCTCCTTCGAATGCTCTGAAACCATCTCGAGGAGGTCGAAACCGGCGCTATTGCCCATGCACGCAAGCAGCTGCAATCCCTGCTGCGTCTCGATCGGCAGGCGGTTCAACTTGCCGACCATGAGGTCCACTACATTGTCAGTGAAACCTTTGGCGCGGATTCTGTTGAGATCCCAAGACCATCGGCCTTGGTCGTACTCGAATGCGAGCAAACCCTCCTCGACGAGTGAAGCAATAAACTGAATGGCGAAAAATGGATTGCCTTCCGTCTTCTCGTCGATCAGCTCCGCCAGTGCGGTGGCCCGTTCCGGCTCGCAGCGAAGAGCCTCCTTGATCAACTGTGCCAGGTCGTCGCGGCCAAGTGGCGCAAGGACAATGTCCGCCACGGGCGCTCCGGCTTTGCGGATCGCATCGAGCTTGCGCATCAGCGGATGGGAAGAATTGACTTCGTTGTCCCGGTACGCCCCGATCAACATCAAGTGGCGCACATCCGCCTGTGTCAGAAGGTCCTCGATCAGATCGAGCGTTGCCGAATCGAGCCATTGCAGATCGTCGAGAAACAAAGCAAGCGGATGCTCAGGCCTCGCGAACACGCCGATAAAGCGCCGAAAGACGAGCTGGAATCGACGTTGGGCGTCTTGCGGCGGAAGGTCAGGAACCGGCGGCGTTTCTCCGATGATGAGCTGCAATTCAGGAACTAGGTTTGCAATGAGCCTGCCGTTCGCGCCCAACGCATCACGAAGCGCAGCGCGCCATTTGCTCAGCTCTGCTTCGGCCTTGCTCAGGAGGGGACGGATAAGGTTCTGAAAGGCCTGCGCCAGAGTGGCGTACGGGATGTCGCGCTTGTACTGATCGAACTTGCCGGAGCCGAAAAGCCCGCGCGGTGGCACGAGCACTTTGTGCAGCTCGTTCACCACCGAGGACTTGCCGATGCCGGAATAGCCGGAGACCAGGACCAGCTCCGGAGCGCCGCCGTTGACGACGCGATCAAAAGAGGCGAGCAAAGCCTCAACCTCGCAACGCCGCCCGTAGAGCTTCTCGGGAATCAGGAGCCGGTCGGGTATGTCGTGTTCGCCGAGCGGGAAGTCATCTATGCGGCGCTGCCCCTCCCATTTGGTCAGACAGCTCCGAAGGTCGCTCTCGAGGCCGGCTGCGGTCTGATAGCGCTCCTCGGCCGTCTTGGCGAGCAGCTTCATGACGATCGCCGAGACGGCGCCGGGGACCTCCTTGCGCCGGTCGACGGGCGCCAGCGGCCTCCTGGCGAGGTGGCAATGCACCCAATCCATGGGATCGGCGGCGGTGAACGGCAAGGAGCCGGTGAGCATTTGGTAGAAGGTGACGCCGACCGCGTAGAGGTCGCTTCGGGAGTCGATCGAACGGTTCATTCGTCCGGTCTGCTCGGGCGCCATATAGGCAAGCGTACCAGCGAGCGTCTCGCGAGGTTCGGCCGTCTGTCGCTCGCGGGAGAGACGCGAAGCGATACCGAACCCGGTGAGCCGAACCTCGCCGGTCGTGCCGTTGACCAGGATGTTGGCCGGCTTGAGGTCCTTGTGGACAAGGCCGCGCTGATGGAGTTTGCCCAGAGCCGTGGCAATACCAATCGCTAGGCGTAGGAAGCCTCCCACATCCATTGGCGCGCCCAGCAGCCCGTGGAGCGCCTCGCCGCCCGTATCCTCGAGCACCAGCATGGGCCGGGCGCCGTCGTTCCTGAGCTCCAGCGGTCGCACCGCCCAAGTCCCATCGAGCTCATCCTTCAGGGCGAATTCGTGAGCAAGGCGATCGAGGCTCGATCGCGAAGGGTGCTCTGCGGCGGGCAGGACGACCAGCACGGCGCTCCGATTGCCGTCATGACCCATGCGCCAGGCTCGGGAGAAAACGCGCTCGCCGTCCTCCCACAAACCCTGAGAGCTATCATCCGTATCTAATGCCATCTGAGCCACCTTATCGCGGTCAAGATAATATACCCGTTTGGACCCATGCTTAATGTCGCCAAAGGGGCATGGGCCGGCGTTGCTTCTGAAAGAAGCAAGCGGCCGCTGCCGGCTCGGTCAGGCGACCTTCACCGGGACGGACGGGAATGGGCGAGCCGCGCGGAGAGCGGTTAAGCATCGGTTCGATCCCACGCGGACCGCGATTTGCTGTTGCCTAAGACGCCCAGAGTGGCGACTGTGCCCTCGCGGAACGCCAATTCCGAGGAATGTCGGACTGAAAACTGAGCAAGGAGGCACAAACCATGGCGATCAAAGGGATCATGCGCGCAGGTTCAGTCCAACTGCGAGTAAAGGAGATGGGCCCTGCGGTGCGACACTACACCGAAGTTCTTGGGCTGATAAAGTCCCATGAGGGTAATGATGGCCGGGTATACCTCAAGGCTTGGGACGAACACGATCATCATAGCGTGGTATTACGTGAAGCTGAGACGGCCGGTATGGACCATATGGCGTTCAAAGTTTCCGACAACGATGCGCTCCTTGGCCTCGAACACGCGCTCAAAAACGCGGGAGTGATTCTAACCGAAATTCCGGAGGGGACGGACGAAGTAACCGGTAGACGAGTGCGGTTTACCGTGCCCACCGGACATACGATCGAACTCTATGCGGAAATGGAACGAGTCGGAAACGGCCTGTCGTTGGATAATCCAGAGGTATGCCCGGACGGCCTTAAGGGGATGCACCCGACGCGTTTCGACCACTGCCTACTCTATGGGGACGATCTCGACGGCTCGGTTAAGCTGTTCACCGAGGTCCTCGGGCTACAGATGGCAGAACAGGTGGTTACATCCGACCGTAAAATGTTGATTGGTGCGTTCCTGACTGCGGCGACCAAACCCCACGATGTCGCCTTTATCCGCTCACCAGAGAAAAATAGATTCCATCATGCATCGTTCTTTGTCGAGTCGTGGAGTGACTTACAGCTTTGTGCGGACATCATCACGAAACACCGCGTTCCGCTGGATATAGGTCCGACTCGTCATGGTATCACCCGCGGTGGGACGATTTATTTCTTCGACCCGTCCGGAAATCGGAATGAAACTTTCTGCGGAGGTTACATCCACTATCCGGACCGGCCTACCCTGACCTGGACGGAAGACGATCTCGGGCGTGGGATCTTCTATTATGACCGCAAGCTGAACGAGCGATTTCTATCAGTCACGACGTGAAGCGTAGCCGCGGCTGATCCCCGACGGGTACTGCGAATGGCGGGTTTGGGGCATAAAGAGCGGTTCCTGCGACCTGGGCCGAACGGCAGGTGTCGGTTCGGTCAAGAGAACTTCGCCGGGGTTCGGGGCAATGGGCGAGAAGCGCCGATACCGGCCGTTCGCGGGACGAAGATCGAGCGGCAAGATTCGACCTAAGGCGGTCAAGCGGCCCGGCCGGTAAGAGCTTCGACAAATACCACCTTGACCTAAACTCGACATATATAGATTATGTGGCATGCCTCGCAAACCAAACAGCTCTTGCCAGACCCGTGCCTTGTTGGCCGCCTTCTTGGACCGTTCCCGAATATGGCGGCACGGATATGACCTCTCTAAGGAGACCGGCCTGAGATCAGGCACTCTGTATCCGTTGCTGATGCGTCTGAGTGAGCAAGGTTTGCTGGAGTCGCGCTGGCAAGATGCGGAGCGCCCGGGCCTGCCGCCTCGCCATGTCTATAGGCTGACCGCACGAGGGCTGGCTCTTGCTCATGAACAGGAGATTGAAGCGGCCGTGAGCGACCGCGCCGGAGCCACGGCATGAATGGCGCGCCGAGTTGGTCGCGGCGACTGGCAATGAAGCTTGCGCAGCATGCGTCGTGGGTCCTTTGCGGCGCAGGCCCGTGGGCCGACGCGATGCGACACGAGCTCGACTACATCGCGGACGATCGGCCGCCTTACGCTGGGCGTTCGGAGGACTCCTGGCGAGCTACCGGGCGAGGCTCGCCCAACTGCGATGCTTCAGCGGGCGGGCCTCGTTGAGGTACGTCAGGACAATCGGTGTCCTGCTGGTGATCGGACTTGCACTCGAGGGGCATGCCAGCGGCCAGAGGGAACCGCTTCGACCTTCCTTCAACGAGACAGCTTGCGATCTACCCGGTGTCTCGCAGGAGATTCGCCCGCGCCTGCGCTGCGGCACGGTCAGCGTCCCGCGGAGTTACGATAACCCCGGCGCAGGCCGGTTCAAGCTGGCGATCGTCGTCGTTAGGAGCGCGCAGCAGCCCGCGTTCCCCGAGCCCGTCGTTTATATCAGCGGTGGCCCGGGCAGTCCCCTCACCATCTACGCCGACCATCAGGCCCGGACTCCCTACGCCCCTAGCCGCGATCTCATCCTCGTCGATCAACGGGGAACCGGTCGATCGGAGCCGAACCTCTGCCCGGACCTCGACGTTGCGTTCCTCGATGCCGCCGTCGCCATCGCAACGGACGCGACAGACGATGCTTTGGCCAAGCGCCTGGCCGCCAATTCGTCGTGCCGCGCTGAGGCAACCGCGCGCGGCTTCGATCTGGAGGATTTCGGCACCAGCGTCACCGTCGCGGATTTTGAGTGGGTTCGGCGGGCGCTTGGGGTCGAGCGCTGGAACGTCTACGGCGAATCCTACGGCACGACCGTCGCCATGACCTTGGTTGCGCTGCACCCCGACACGGTGCGCTCTGCCGTGCTCGATTCGATCTATCCACCGGACCCGACGCCGATGCAGTCGACCAACGTCGCCAACTCGCTGAATGCGTTCTTCGGGTATTGCGCCGGCGATCAGGCCTGCGCCGCGGCATATCCCGACCTCGCGGCGACCTACCGAGAGACGTTGGCCGGGCTCGCTCGGGCGCCGCTGATCGTCGCCATGCCGCCAGAGATGCATCTTCCCGATGATCGGGTGAGCCTCACTTCGACCCTGCTCGAGGCTCTTGTCAGCCATCTCATCTACTATCCGACGGCCTATCCGAGCTTGCCGCGCCTGATCGCGACCGTACATGACCGCGACAGCCAGGGGCTCGCAAAGGTTCTTGCATCCGCGCGTGCGGCCATGTCGGCGGAGGTGAACCGCTCGACGCACCTTGCTGTCGAATGCCGCGATCGTCCGCATTATCGCGACCCGCTTCCGGCTGGTGCGAGCGTGCTAGACCGCTTACAGCCCTACGGTCTCTGCAACGATTGGTCGGAAATCGGACCCGCGCCGCTCGTGCCGATCGGCACCACCGTGCCGACGCTGGTGCTGGCGGGAGAATTCGATCCCGTCACGCGGCCATCCCTGAGCCAGCATCTGGCGGCACTCATCGGTCCCAATGCGCACTGGGTCGAGTTTCCCCGTATCGGTCACAACGTCAGGGCGTTCAGTCCGTGCGGCGCCAAAATCGCTGCAGACTTCATGGACAACCCCGCGCAGTCACCCGACACATCGTGCGCCGATCGCGCCGCGCCTATCCGTTTTCTTCCGAAATAGCAGACACCCTAACCGTTCCGGTCAGCATGTTCGCGCTGTTCACTCGGCTTCCGGGAGCGTCGACGGAGGGTCATCGGAAAGGGCCATCTAGACGTCTCAGTGTGCGTTCACCACGCTACTGAGACATTCCCGCTAGGCTACCGTGATGGCCGGAATGGGGCACGAAGAGCCGTTCAAGATGTGAAGGCGGAACGGCCGTTGTGGGATTCGAAAGCGGTCCTTTAGCCAGGGCATCTCGGAGTTTGGGTCAGGCCCGGCAACCGTCTGCCGACCAACCGCCATGACACGAAGGCTGCGCGGCCTCCGCCATGCCTCGATCTTCTGCTCCAGCAGCGCGTTGAAGGATTAGCTGT
>Ga0306922_10002402_pt1 | contig 17359 bp, 14 predicted proteins | sample sta12Cox44000082_FD_203758 | JGI IMG/M metagenome (GOLD analysis project Ga0306922, IMG submission 203758) | Lab enrichment of tropical soil microbial communities from Luquillo Experimental Forest, Puerto Rico - statoxic.12C.oxic.44.000.082 (v2)... | ecosystem: Environmental > Terrestrial >... | reverse complement strand
GATCAGAAAGGGTCGAAAATGATTTGGATGCAACTGCTGGCCTACGTTACCGGAACGGTCAACCAAGAACTGCTGTTACGGAACGAGTACCTGGCGGCGGAGAACCGCATCCTGAAAGCCCAGATCAAGGGTCGGCTATTACTCTCAGAAGAAGAAAAAGCCACCTTGGCGGAGATCGCTCACCGGCTGGGACGAAAGGCGCTGGAGGAAGTGGCCGGAGCAGCGCAACCCGATACGATTCTGGGCTGGTATCGGAAGCTCATCGCAAGAAAGTTTGACGGATCGAGATTTCGCCAGCGAATGGGCCGACCACGGATTGCTGAGGAAAATCGAGCGATTAGTCGTGCGCATGGCAAAAGAGAATCCCAGTTGGGGCTATGATCGGATCGTTGGTGCCTTGGCGAATCTAGGCCATCGGCTGTCCGATCAGACGGTGGGCAACCTTCTTCGTCGCCATGGCCTTTCTCCCGCTCCGAAGCGCAAGCAAACCGTTTCGTGGAGAGACTTTATCCGCTCACACCGGGACGTTTTGGTCGGGATGGACTTCTTCACGGCGGAGGTCCTGACGCTCAAGGGGTTGCTGACTTACTATGTGCTGTTCTTCATCCACTTGGAGACTCGCAGTGAAGCTGGCAGGATTCACGCCGTACCCGGATCAGGGGTGGATGGAGCAGCAGGCGCGAAACCTGACCATGGAGCAGTGGGGATGCCTGAGAGGCTGCCGCTATTTGCTGCATGACCGAGATACGAAGTTCTGCGAATCCTTTCGAGACTGATCGAATCGGCAAGCGTGAAGCCGATTCGCCTGCCAGCAAGAAGCCCGAATCTGAACTCGTATGCCGAACGCTGGGTGAGATCAGTCAAAGAGGAATGCCTGGCAAAGCTCATCCTATTGGGAGAGGCTTCGCTGCGGCGAGCCTTGCAGCAATATTTGCTGCATTACCATGAAGAGAGGAACCATCAGGGCAAAGGCAATCGCATCTTGTTTCCTTTGCAGACGGAGGCAAGAAGGGACGCGGGAGCAGTGCGGTGTCGAGAACGACTGGGCGGCCTGCTGAAGTATTACGAGAGGCAAGCGGCATAAAGTCGATGGGACAGCGGGCGATGGGCTCACAATGAGCGCATATATTAAGGATGCGGGGCATCTCGCCTGGCAAAAGACCTCCCGCGCCTGATTTATCATCGACGGGCGCTGACCGATGAGTTGTTGCCGAGGGCAGTGACCGGGACGAGTTTTTTGCCCATTCGAGACAGGAGAAGCTTCCAGCTTTGGAATCGAGCACGCCGCCAAGGTCGAGGCGGAGCCACTGTTCGAAGCTGCTATCCGTGGGTTGACTGGATTCCAGTTTTGAGATGGAAGACGACCTCTTGCAGGTCAAACCGAACGACGCGCTTCTTGAAGGTTGATCCTAAATGAATAGCCGTGCTTCTTCAGCAGCCCGAGAAGTTCCGCGCCATTTAACAATGTAACTGGTTCGTTGTTGGCAAAGGCGTATGCATCAGCGCCATACGTGCTCGTTGTCACAAGAATACCTCTCGAAGCTCCCTCTTTCTTAACTACGGCGCACAGGTCCCTAACGGCGCTCACGTCTACTGTATTCGTATAACGCTTTGCTTGAATGACGAACTTTCCTCCATGGATTGGATCTGGGTCAAAAACGACGGCATCCACACCCCGGTCCCGGCTTGCTTGCGTTATCTTGACCTCGGCTCCTCTTCGAAAAGAAAACTCCTTCTCAAACAACTCGCGTATCAGGTGTTCAAAATCCTGCCAGTCCATTGCTGCGAGATTGGTTTCCGGTCCTAGGCCTTTTAATACTTCCTTCGCATTCACAAATCGGGAATCCTTGCGATTCAACGAGAGCATCGGTTCGAGATTGTGCAGATTCTCGAACGCTGCCAACGGATCGATTTTGGTGAGATTCAATTTGGTGATCTGCTCTCTCGCAACTATAAGAGACCCGGTGTACGCCTTTGTGTTGATCCCTGTAGCGGGATCATCGAATGTGACCCAACCGTTCAAAACGAGCAGGTCGATTATTTTGCCAGTATCGCGCCGTAGCTGTGCAGTCCCGACCGGCCGGGACTGCTCAATTTTCTACCATGCTCGGGATCATAGCAGAACAGTCATAAACTGCGAGGAAGGTGCTCCGCAGATTCTTTCATCCGCATTGCGGGAGTCTATCTCGTCAATCAGGGCGGGGCACAAAGGATACCCCGTGACGTTTATGCGGCCAAGGGTGATTTGTTCAACTTGGAGGAATTCGGACAGGCGTAGAATGTGGGCCATACGGGCAAATGCTCGGGAGACTTAGATCGCGACACCGGTCGAGGGCTACAGTCGAGAGGGGCGTGGTGGAGATGAACGCACATCAACGGCGCGTCACAAAGCGCGCCAAAGCTGGCAAAAAGCAGCAGTGGCTGAAAAAGAAGACCGGGTTTCTTACGAAGATTAAGAAAGTTTTCGGCCAGTGATCAGCCCCCGGCGCTGGCTGGAATCCCATTTCAAGAATTAAAAACTCCGCGAGCCTTTCTCGGTTCAGTATCTCATCTGCGCGCGTCAACCCGTCTCTCTCGCCTTTTCCAAGCAAACAGGATTCGTACATAAAGTCTTGCTGTTGTCCGCCCATTCGCACGTCATCACAGATTGATTGCCGAGTGGTATGCCAGGGCGCGGTAGGTACCTGCATCGTTTGTATTCCGTGCAGCCGCAGATGCGGCAGACTCCCGGTTGGTTCACTTGGCGGGGCGTGGTGGTGGTCGCCTCTCTTGGTGTTCGCCTATTTGCTCGCCGCTTCTTCATTCAATCTTTTGCCGCACCGACGCTGGCGATCATTGTTTCCTGCCTTTCGCAGACAGGCACATAACAAACGAAGGCGAATTATGCGAGCCTGGAAAGCCTTCGTACAGGTCTATCCATAAACTCACAGGAAAAGCATTTTGGGAATTGCATAACGTGACTCAAGTCGCCATCAAAGCTTCCGCGATCAAAGACACCCGTAAGTGGGTCTACCCTTCTGTGGGCCAGTTGATCGGCTCGCTTTTCGAGGGCGGTAATTGTGTTTTCGACCCGCTTGATTGCCTCCTGAATTTCCAGGTCCTCGGAAATGGTGATCTCGTAACGAAGAATTACGAAATCGCCGTCGTCCTGAAAATCCGATTCCTTCGCATCGCCCCTTTCACGGATTGCTTATGTTGAGCAGGGCTGCCCAGAGTTGGCGGAACCTTGTTATCGCGAAGCATTGGGACACATACCGGAGTCATCAAGGCGGTTCGTCATTAGATTTTGCGAACGCTGTTCGGAGTCTCGCAGTGCTCAGATGGGAGCAAGCGAGAGCCGTATGGGGAGAGGTTCCAGAACTCTACACGAGATTGAACATCGAGGCAGGAATCAAAGAGAGCACAGCTCGCGTGACGGGCCTTTTCAACGCGTTAGAGCGTTCATCTGACATCATGACACTCAGAACGTTGTCTTAAGTCCCGTTAGCCGGTACGAATAACCGGTAAGGTTCACCATCGAGATCAACTTCGGCAATTATGCCGGTAATCGTTAATCAGAAGTTGATGAGTTTGCTGCTGCGACACTCTGTTGAGAAGCCGGTCACAGCTGTTTCGATAGTTGCTCATAGCGCGCCTGGATCTGACCCTCGAAACCCTGGTCATTCCAAGAGCCCATGCCACCAAAGACCCATGCAGCTTGAGCAGAACCCAATAGTCGATAGGCGACGAGAGAAAGAAAGCCCGGAGGGTGCTATATCCGTGTGATAGACATCTGCAGGCGGGTGCGGCGATTCCAATTTCGCGATTCCGGACTCGAAGGCCCTTGTAAACGCCTCTAAATTATGTCCACGGAGCAAGTAATAAGACAATTCCGCGTTTACTTCAGTTCCTCGCCAAAGAACTCTTCGGTCGCGGTGTAGGCGCGTATCCAGCTCTTCCACATCAGGAATGAGTGGATTTCGTCTGGGAAAATCAGTTCCTCGACGTGGACCTTCTGCACCCGCAGGCGCTGCAGCAAGTCCGTGGTTTGCGAGAAGTCGACGTTGCGATCATCGTCTCCATGAATCAGCAGAACTGGTGAGCGCCAGGTCGCGATCGCTGCATTGGGAGACGATTGGAACGCTAGCTTGAGCGCAGCTTCCCGATCGGGGGCGTCCTTGGGGGAATATCTCTCCAAATCGATTGACCAGTCGTGGGCGCCGTGCATGTCCACGCCCGCCGCAAACATATCGGAATTGTGCGCCAGCCCCATGGCCGTGAGGTAACCGCCGTACGATCCGCCCCAGAGAGCGATTTTCGCGGGATCCACGTTCGGCAGGCTCTGCAAGTACTTTCCACCTCTGCTTCACAGCCCATCTCGCCGAGCAGCCGGGGTTCGCCCTTGTCCACATGCGCGGCCCAGACTTGCTGTGATGGCTTTCCCACGTTACTGCCGGGGTTGGCGACCTCGCCTGAACCGTTGGTCTCGCTGCCCCGGGCGTAGACGGCGGTACGGCCGTCGGGGGTCAGCTTGAGCGCGGCAATGGGCATGCCGTCGTCTTCGCTGTAGTGCGTCACTTGCCGCGCCTTGAAATCGGGAGCGTCGGCCACCCATACATTGCGTGCCCCTCTCAAAGAAAACACCCAGGCGATTCTTTGGGCGCGCTCCGCAGACGTCAGGTCGGCCGGAAAAGGAGAGCTCATGACCTGTGCCAGCGAAAAGCTACCGGAATTGCTTTGCGCGGCGGACGCAAGCGCAAAACCAACGAGAATTGTCGAGACGTACAAGCAGACGAGCGACAGACGGACGGCGACGCGGTTTTTCGCGGCGACGGGGAACTGGGTCAGCTTCAAACTGACAGCACTTGCCCATCGCTCTGTGTCGTCTTGAATCGGCCGAAGGTGGACTTTCATACTATGCCCTCCCCAAAAACGCCGCCATTGTAGATGGACCGCGGGCAAACCGAAAGTAAATCCCGGGGCTCTGGCTTGTTGGACAAGAGAGGAAAAACGTCAAATTCGAAAACGAGCACGCAGACGGAGATGGCAACGAATCCGAACTGCACGTCAATCAATTCCCCCTTTGTTCTCGCGAACGCAACGACAAATATCGGAACGATTTTGCGTCACAGCGGCGCCAGAACTCCGAGCACGACAATTAGTTCACCTTCGCGTACTCTGCCTTGGCTTGCTTGAAGATTGGAATGTCGGGATCGGCGTCCTTCCAAAGAGTGAGGAAGTCTTGATACTTAGCCCGGGCCTTTGCGGTACCTCCCTGCAAAGCATACGCCCGAGCGAGGCCGAGATACGCCAGCGAACCCTGTCTGCAACTGCCACAAGGCCGCCATGATCCAGAAGCTTTTGGAACTCCGCGGCGGCCCAACCAGCGGTTGGGAAATTCGACTCAGCCAATGAACGTCAAGGAATCGGCGGACTACATCACGCACCACTGGGGCGCAAAATGATCTGGGGCTGTTGCAGCCGGCAAGGAGTATTCACATGCCGGTCAACTTCAGTATTTCATCGACTCTCCTCGAAAAGGCGAGCGTAATTAGATCATGGGATCATGTGTACAGAACGCGGAAGAAGCTAAGCCTGCACTCAAGGTCTGGTGGTCCGCGGACGGAAACTGGCGAGCGCGATCAATGGTCAACAGGTATTCCCGAAACGCGGCGCGTACACGCGACTCCTCCGAGCAGGTGTTCTGCCATGTGCCACACCGCCATGGACAGCACCCAACCTCTGCTCTTGCCGTCCAGGAAAGCGGGAACCCAGCTTGCCCGTTCGTTTGCGATCGTACCGTCTTCAAGCATCTTGTACACTTGCCTACTGTCTAATGGCTTGCGCAACTCCTCCGCTGCGACTGACCGGGCAACGTCCCTGACAGCCTCGGCGACGGCATCGCAATAAGCACGTAGTGCTCCAATATCAACGGCCTGATTGAATTCGGCGCATTCCTCGCGTGTCATGCCCGTACCGACATCACGACGAGTGACATTTAACCGCGCCATCCACTCTTCATTTAATACCTGCTCGCGACCGGGGCTGATAAGCGTGTTTCCAAAATCTTGACACCGGGCTGTGTGCCACATCGACCACGCGATCGAGTTCAAGCCATGCCGGTTATTTTCAGCTATTCTCCAACAGCCATCAACGCCTTGAACACCTCAAGGCCACCAGATTCCAGAGTCACGGGCAATCCGTCAGTTGAAACTAATAAACAAGCCAAAAAATGCCGCGCTAAATCCGGTGCTACTAGGCGACGTCCCGGACGAGGTTGGAGACGGCTTCATCCAAGGAGGACTTGCCGTCAAGGTACGGCTGCCAGTCGCGTTCGATCGCTGGACGAAACTTGGGCCAGTCTCCCCTTTCGTACAGGCCGAACCGGTAGGCGTAAGGGATATAGCCGGGCGCGCCGTGCGCCGCGAGGGCTTCCTTGACCATCGCTCCGACGGTATAAAACTGCACGGCATGCCAAAGATCCTTGCAGTCTTTCTTCTGCCGCCTGCATTCGTCCCAAAGGACCGAGGCCATTTTGTCGGTCAACGTGTGAGCACCTTCGTGGAAAAGTGTTTCCATGCCGGGCAAACCGTGGTTATCGTCACGGCCAGACGCAACCGTGGTATGGCCGGGATCTTCCGTGGTGTAGGCGCTGCCGATTTCCGCGACGTAATAGGTCACGTCCACTTGCAAAGATGATTGCCACTGCATCCCAAAGAAATGGTCGAGCCGGGGAATTACGAGAGGTCCAAACTCGTCTACCTTCGGCTGCATCTCGGCGATGAACTGCTCGTTAGCTCTTTGATGCTCGGGCCACCAGTGCCTTCTGTAGATTGGGGATGCGTTTTCGAGACATCTGACGAAATCTTCTGCCAGGCCGCTTGGGTCGAGTTTCTGAGGATCCTTCTGCCGACCGAGTGAATTATTGAGGGTCACGAGCTGAGCGTCAAAAAGGAGGCGGCGGCCGGCGAACGTCGTTGAATAAAAATGAATGGCGCTGGTCCACACTTGTTTTTCCTGTTCCGACAGACCAGCGTCCGAAAGGGGCACAAGGCCGATCCTCTTCTTCGTCTGGTCATCCATTTTCCCTACGACCATCTCGCGAAACAGCGTGTGGTGGAGATTCATCCAGAAGTTGTTATGAAATTCGAAGTAGTTTGCCGAGGGGGAACCAGCAGCGGCGTTAAACGAAAATAAAATTAGGAATAGCGCACTAGAGATGAGAAATGCCCAAACGCGAGTCAAGCTTTTCATGGCAGATCAAGTCTTGAAAAAAGACCGTTGGCGGATACCTTTGGCCTTATTGGTAACGGTTCACGGGATGATCCTAGCACTCGACGAGGCATTTCTCCGCATCATTTGGTTACCGAGCCACAGAGCAGGCCCTCGGTCGAACGTATACCGCGCCTCTTGTCAGAAAACAGTTGATTAGCCGTCTTGAAGTGCCCCCGAACCACTGGATAGCAACGCGATCTCTCAGTTCTGTTGGGATGATCAGTCCGCTCGCCTGCAGGACCTTCACATTCAGCTCATCTCTCTGCACGGTTGACGGGCAATCCCGAAGCTGAGGCCACGTTGCAACGTCAGCGAGGATTAGTCCCTAACGCCGCCGCGTTTACCGATACAACGGAGCGTGGCGTATGGAGGAGGCTACGCTTGATCGGAAATGCCTCGGACAGAAAAGCGTTCAGGCGGGGTCAACGCAACCTGCGGGCCCTACTGGTAGATCCGCGAGTGCGAACCGCCTGAACCCGAGGCTGAACCCATCGGTACTTTGTAGCCCACGGTAGCCCAAATAAGCGGAGGGAATGCACAGGCAAATGCCGTCAATTCAACGGATTTGGTCTGGTCCAGGCTGGTTCGGGACCAGGAGGTCGATGGTTCAAATCCATTCGCCCCGACCACTTCTATCTGAACACCAACGCTCCTCTTTCACCTCTCTTTCTAAAGTTCAATAGCGGGTAGAGCATGGGAGCCGGATCGGCTTAACGGAGAAACTCGGGGTCGATCGCGAACTTGCTGTGCACCGCAAAGTCCACTCCCACCAGGGCGAACTCAACTGAATCGTGTGCTGTTGCTACCAAGGGTGCGCCATTGAGCGTGCGGGGAAAGAAGAAATGAGCCGCAGAGTTCGCGCCTACTCCGGTGAATTCTATTTCCAGCGGGGAAACGGTGCCGCGGCGGGTCCTGAGGGATGCGAGCAAAGGGGGCTTTCCCGCCGGTGTGACGGCAAACGGCTCGAAACCTTTGCGGCCGACCTGCTCCAGCTTTACCGTGATTACGTAGCGGTCTTCCGGAAGCCGCGGCGCGGGGGCCTGAAACGCTGCAGCCGGTCCCTCACCAAGCTCTTCGAGACGAGCAAACGCTTGCGCGACTGGAACGGCCGATTCCCAGCGTACGAGGATGCCTGCCCAGGGTTTGATTACCGGTGCCGCATCCATCTGGCGGGAAGAGTCCACAGGCGCTTCGATTCGCCCTTTCTGCGTACAATTTCCGTTTTGATCGATGGCATCCGGATCGCAGTGTCTAGTGCCGGTCGGAACGCTGAAGGCGGCCTCCACCTCTTTCTGCGCAAAAACCACAACTTCGAGCTTTACCCACGGCGATCGCTGCAGAAGTTTCAATGCCTCCGACCGAGTCCATTGCGCAGGAGGTTTGTGCCTCCAGAAGTCGTCTCCGCGCGCAACTGCCGCCAACACGAGCAGGGAGATTCCAACGGCAACCATTACCTGGACTGCTGTCTTGAGCGGGGCAGCGCATCGGATATGCGCGGGAGCTGAACTTCGGGTCGGCATCGCGGACAGCTCCTTACTCACTCCAAGAACTGAGCCTGATCAATGTAACTTGAAACAGTGAATCTGTACAATAGCCTCAATTATTCTCAATTCAGGCCCCTATGAAAAAGCTGCCAGAAGGCGGGCCCGAAATGACGACTGGATATGATTTTGTGGGTAAAGGTGCTGTGAGTGTCTACGGAATGCCTTGAAGCTCCCTGTCAGGGTAGGCTGTGCTAGGCTCAAGGCTATGAAGGTTTCTGCATTCATTCTTATTTGCTTCTTGGCGGCTTGTCTTGCCATCGGCCAGGGTAGCGAGCCGGAGAATGCTCGACGAGACGTTTTTCTGATTACCATCGACACGCTGCGCAGCGACCACGTTCACTGCTACGGTTACGAACAGATCGAAACTCCCGCACTGGATCAACTGGCCAAGCAAGGGATTCGCTTTATGCAGGCATTTACGCCCAGCCCCATTACAAATACTTCACATACAAGCATCTTGACCGGGCTGCTGCCCATCTCTCATGGCGTAAGCGACTTTGGCGTGCCTTTGAAGTCCGATTATCCCACTTTGGCCGAATTGCAGAAAAAGCAGGGCTACCTAACTGCCGCATTCATTGGATCCGTAATTCTCGACAGCAAGAGGTTGGCCCCTGGTCTCGATCGCGGCTTTGACTTCTACGACAATTTTCCTGAAAAGTCTCAAGCGAAGTTGCGATGGGGGCGAATTGAACGACGGGGCATGGATGTAGTGCAGCGGGCTGAGAAATGGCTGGATGAGCATCAGGCACCACCGCGCCTCGTTTGGATACACCTCTATGATCCTCACGATCCCTACGAGCCGCCATTCCCCTTTGCCGAAATCTACAAAGGTCGGCTCTACGACGGGGAGATTGCTTACACTGATTCGGCCTTAGGTCACTTCCTCGCCTTTCTCCAGAAACGAGGCTGGTATGACAGTGCACTCATCTTTGTGGTTGGCGACCATGGGGAGGGATTGGGCGAACACCACGAGGACACACATGGCATTTTTCTGTACGATTCGACGACTCACGTTCCATTGATTTTGAAGCTGCCGAATGGGCGGGAAGCCGGGCGAGTCGTTGATGAACAAGTGCGCACGACTGATATCATGCCCACGATTTTGGAGTTGGTGGGCATTTCTACGCCGGCAAGCCTGGACGGTGTTTCCTTGATGCCGCTGGTTCTGGGTGCGAAGTCGGCTTCTCGGCCGGCTTTTGGGGAGACGGATTATCCCCAGCGTTTTGGTTGGGCCCCGCTGCGGTCGGTTCGGCAGGATGGCTTCAAACTCATCGAGGCTCCGCGGCCGGAATTTTATGATCTGCATTCCGATGCCGAAGAACTGCGCAATCACTACGTGCCTTGGGATGCGACAGTACAAACGTTGCTCGAGACACTCGCGGAGCTGACTGCCAAGTCGCAGTCCGGGGCAAAGTCATCGCCTTCAAGCGTTTCCTCTGGCACGATTGATGAGCTTCATGCACTTGGCTACCTGGGAGCGGAAGACGCGCAATCTTCGACCAATGTCCCTAAACCCTCATTATTACCGGATCCCAAGGACAAGATTGAAGAGCAAAACCTGATGCATATCGCCACGATGGCATCGGAAGATGGGCAGTGGGCTAAGGCTAGAGTTGCCTTGGAAAAAGTATTGCATTTGGACGATAAATCCCTGGCTGCGCGGCTTTTGCTCGGGCACGTCTATCTCAATTCGAATAACGCCAGAGCGGCGGAGGATCAATTCGAGGCGGCGGTCTTGTTGCAGCCGGGAAACATGGAGGCACAATTTGGTATGGCGAAAGCACTTCTCCGTGAGAAGAAGTTCGCCGATGCTGTGGATTTGCTTGAAGAAACTACCAAGTCAGGGACCAAAGATCCGGAGGCTTTTGAGCTGCTGGCGCAGGCTTACACCGGGCTTGGGAAGCCAGTTCTGGCTAAGCGAGCGGCAGATCAAGCCAACAGCATACGAGGCACGCGGCCTCAGCAATGAGCTGCGAACCACCGAATCAAAACGCGATTCGAATTACTTCTGCAGCGCGACTTTACTCTCGGAAGTGTCGAAGATCTCGGTTAAAACACGCCCGCGCATTTGCTTTGGCTGCTCGATGCCGTAGATGTGCAGGATAGTAGGCGCGATATCGTACACGCTGGCTCCCAGGCCCATAAGCCGAAAGTCATTCTTAATCCCCGGCCCCATTGCAAACACTGAGCCGGGAACGTCATCGCCATCGGCAAAATCGTGTTTGGCGATGACCGGCGTTGTCTTCTCGTGCTCCATGTGGGCGTGAGGGTCTTTCTCTTCAAACTCCCGCAGCGGCTTGATGCCATGGTCGGACACTATGAATACGTAGGTGTGAGCGTCCGCGTGCTTCAACACCGTTCCAAGGACTTTGTCGAACGCTACGTACTGGTTGGGAAAAGCATCCGGCCGAACGTTATTGATGCTCGGATTGTAACCGACATTGTAGGGGGCGATAGGATACAACCAATGACCAGTTCGGTCCTCGCATGACTGCACCAGGAAGGTGAAATCTGTCGGGTGATTGGTCAACAGGTAGTCGAAGAGCTTGGTCTGCTGCTCGCGGATGATTTGAACCTTGCTTAACCACTTGTCTATTACTTCCGTTTCGTGGCCTTTCAAATCTGCGGCAGAGGGCATGCGCTCGCAGTCTATGTAGAAGTCGCCCACATTCTTCAATAGCTCGGCTTCCATGCTTCTGGGATAGACAGCATCACCTCCCATTACTTCGCTCAGCTTCGGCGCGCAAAGCACGCCGTCTTCGCAATTCTTGCCCCGCGTCAACATGCCGCTGATCATGTATCCGTTCACCGGCATGACAGGGAAAGTTGCAGGCACATTGGCCATGCCGACGCTGATTCCGCTCTTCGAGAGCAGGGACCAAAATGGCTCGCGCTTTAGCATATTGGTGTTGGCGGTGATTCCTCCGACGAGAAAGCCCGTGACTCCGTGTTCTTCCGGATTCGCGCTAGTGAATAGTGTGGTGTAAACGCGCGGACAATTCGGTGCTGAAACTGTCCGCAATTTGCCGTAGGTGCCTTTCTCAATCACTTTGGCGAGGTTGGGCATCTGGCCCTTCAGAATAAGGGGCCGGATAATGTCCAGCTCCATTCCATTCACGCCGAGGATGATCACATGCGGCTTCCCTTTGGGGGTGGCGGCCTGTTGTTGCGCGCGCACAGCGAGTGGCAGCAGGAAGAACACCAATACACAGGACAAGACAATCTTTCTAAAGTTCATGGGACACCTCGGGTAATTGAGGGAAAAGATCTTATCGCGAGTTGCAGCCTCGCGGAAGGGTTTTCGCGACAGGATTCAGGGTTATTGTTTCTGAGTCCTCAGTTTATTGGCCTCTGCAAGCTCGCGCGCAGCGTCCGCGGCGCGGCCCAGCTTCTCGTATTCGTCCGCCAGGAAGGAATGCGCCTCGCCGGAATCCGCTCGTACCGCCGCGGCCTTTTCCAGGTAGGGCAGCGCTTCGGCAAAAGTGCCGTTCAGAAACAGCATGCGCCCCAGAAGCAGGTTTGCGCGGTAATGGTCCGGCTCTCCTTGCAGGACTTCGAGCAGGTTTTTGGCTGCTTCCTGTGGCCGTCCAGTGCGGGCATAAATGGAGGCCAAAGAATAGCGGGCGTCGGTCCAATCGGGCCGGTTTTCCACCAAGATTTCGAAATATTTGGCGGCGGTGTTCAGATCGCCGGTTTCGTAGAAGCAGATGGCCAGCTCGTACTGCGCCATCAGCGCATCCGGCCGCAGCTCGACAGCTCTGCGCAGGGGAGGAATGGCCTTGGCAAAGTTGCCCTGCCGCGAGTAGGCGATGCCCAAGTAATACTGCGCCGCCTGGATTTCCGGGTCTTTGGCCACCACGCGCAACAGCAGTGGGATGACGGTGGCTTCCTTTCCCTCTTCGATCGCCAGGCTGGCATCATGCATATCGTTGGCGACATCGATGCGGTCCTTCGGGTCAATTCTTGTGACCGGACCGGTCTTTCCAGAGGCCACGTAGCCCAGCGCGGAGAGCTTTTCCCTGCTCTTTTCGTCGAGTCCGTCCTGCAAGGGCTGAGGAGCGCCTGCGCTGATCCGCTTTACGAAATTATCCAGCTGAATTGCGAGGCGCGCTGCGGTCGCGCGATTGCCCGGATAGAGATTTGTCTTCGCGCCAGGGTCCGACGCCAGATCGTAAAGCTCGGGCAATGGCGCCTGCACGTAAAGCTTGTTACCAATACGCAAGGAAACAAGGGCGCTCCACCCGAACGAGCGCTCGGAGTGATCGCCGGTGGCAAGCGAAGGGCGGTTTTCAGGATGGGGGTTTCCAATCAGAGGGAGGAGCGAGCGGCCCTGCATTTCTGATGGTGGCGTCTGCCCCAGCGCCTCGAGAAGCGTTGGCGCCAAATCCACGAGGCTCGCCGCGCCATTAACACGCTGACCGCCAAAACGATTGCCGGGAAGCTTGAGGAGCAGAGGAACGTGGATGGTAGCGTCGTAAAGGAAAATACTGTGGGTGAGTTCGCCGTGGTCGCCCAGGGATTCGCCATGATCGACGGCGACAGCGATCAGCGCATTGTCATACAGCTCCTGGTTCCGCAAATAGTCAAGCAGCTTGCCGACAGTGGCATCCACGTAGCCGATACACCCGTTGTAAGGGGCGCCCGGAAACCGGCTGCGGAACGGTTCGGGGGGATTGTAGGGGTCGTGCGCGTCCCATAGGTGAAGCCATAGGAAAAAAGGACTGCCCTGCTGCTGGCCGAGCCATTCGAGCACGTATCCCAGGGTCACCTCGCCGCGGCGCTGCATGGAAGCCTCGCGGCGCTCCCCGGTTTTCTGCCGGTGAAATCCTGCGTTGTAGACATCGAAGCCGCGCTCGAACCCGGAGGCAAACCCGTTTTTTGGGTCAAGGATGATGCTGCCGACGAACGCCCCTGTGTGGTAGCCCTGGGCGTGAAGAATATCGGGTAGAAAGGGAACACTTGGAGGCAGGCGATCGCCGAAGTTGCGGATGCCGTGGTACTGCGGAAAAGTTCCGGTGAGAATTGTCGCGTGAGAGACCGGCGTAATGGGAGCCTGGGAGTAGGCACGGTCGAACACCACGCTCTCTCTCGCCAGCGCATCCAGTTGCGGCGTCAAACCACGCTTTGAGCCGAGAAAGCCCATGCGGTCAGCTCGGACCGTATCCAAGGTGATCAGGATGACGTTGGGCTGGTTTGTGGCTGCCACCGCGAGCGCGGGCAACAGAACGAGAAGGCAAACGATGCAGGCGCGCCGCATAAAAGAAACGGGAGTCTGCATTTTAGCAGACTCCCCTTTTCGTGCAAAAGCCTGAACCCAAAGGTCCCAAAGGTCCCAAAGGTCAGAAAATGAGCTTTGCGCCGAGCTGCATGGCCCGCGGGCCGCCTTGCGAGAGGAACGGGTTGCCGGCCGCGATGTCCGGCGTCTGGGAAAAGGTGCCGAACACGCTGCTCGTATAGGTGCTGCTGGCCGGTGTAGGGTTGAGGTTCGGATGGTTCAACACATTGAAGACCTCCCAGCGGAGCTGGAGGCTCAACCGCTCGTTGATCTTCGTAGTTTTATTGAGGTTTGCATCCCACTGCACAAAGTGGGGCCCCCGGAAGGCGTTGCGACCGCAAGTACCGATAGTGCCGTCGGCGGGTTTCGAGAATACAGCCGCAGCGTTGGTAATGAAGTTTTGGCTGGGGTCGCTGAAGTTGTAAATAGGGGACGCGTTGCAATCGGGCTTCTGGTACGTTCTATCCTGCCCAGAGTTATCTCTGAGGCTGCTCGCCAGGACCGTGAAGGGGCGTTCGCTGGCAAAAGTGACCACGCTGCCAATCTCCCAGCCCGATCCAAGCCGGCCGAGAGCTGACCATTTGGGGAAGTTGTAATTGAAGCCGGTGTTGAAGTTCCGGCGGATGTCGGTATCGCAGGGTCCCGTGTTGCTCGCGGGGTTGAAAGGATTCTCGGCAATAGGCAGAGTGCTTCCACCACCGCGGTTCACCGAGTTGCTGTCAATACAGTTCGACCAAGTGAAGTTGACAATGGAGTTGAGCCCATGCCAGTCCCGCTGCCGATAGGTAATCTGCATGGAGTTATAGCGCGAAAAGCCAGCATTCGTGAGCTGGATCACGTATTTGTACAACGGGGTGCCTGTGCTGTCTTGGAACACCGAATCGAAAGGCCGATTGCAATTGAGCGAAGTCGGATTGTTAGCACTGTTTGGAGGACCAGTTAGCTGGCTCCCGTTCGCAAAGCAGCCGATGGGACGATTATTTAGGCTTCGATTCAATAACATGTCGGTCCCATGGGCGCCGAAGTAGCCGATGCTGATGGCGTTTTTCGAAAACAACTCATGCTGTAACGTCATACTGTAATATTGGATCCGGGGAGTCTTCAAGTCGGGAACAACACCAAAAATGTTGAATGGCGGAGTAGCCGTGGGATTGGGTCCATAGGTCTGGTAGGGAACAGTTGCACTTCCGCCAAGAGCGGCCGGGCCGGGCTGGGGACCGAGGCATATCCAGTCTGGCGACGCGGTGTTGATTGTCGGGTTGTAACATGTGTTCGCCGCAAGCGGCTCAAAAAGAACCGATGTATCCGCATTGCCATCCGCTACGACTGAGAACACTCCCAGGTTCTCGTTCGTAAAGGCGCCGGCGCGGGCGCCCTGGAAGGAATAGGGTGCGCTGATGGCCGCAAAGTTCGCGACGTCGTAAACCATCGAGTAGCCAATACGTAGAGAGGTCTTGCCATTTCCGAACACGTCCCAGGCGAGGCCTGCGCGCGGTCCAAAGTCGCGCAGATCGAGGTTGTACAGACGCGGGTTACCCACCCCCACACGGACCAACCCCGGCGGAGCATTGCCTGGAGGACAGACCTTTGGCTCCGGCGCCGCGCACGGGTAAAAGTTCGAGGCGTTCTTATCTGCTTCACCGAGAGCTCCATTGACTTCCCAACGCAGGCCGTAGCTGACCGTCAATCGCGGTCTGACCTTCCATTCATCCTGGAAAAAGATGCCCATGGAAGGCTGATAGAGATGACGGGAAGTGTCGCCAAACGAGCGCGCGGCTTCATCAATCCGGCCGACGAGCAATTGTGTAAGGACGGTCGGGAAGTCGAGCTGGAAACTGCTCAGCGAGGACCGTGCGCGATTCCGCAAGCTGAACGTGGAGGCATAGTCGTAGTTGCCGCCAAACTTAAAAGAATGCGCTCCCTTGACCCAGGTGAAGTGAGTGGACGCGTCATAGTTCTGCGTGGGGCGCGTGCTTAGTGGGTAGCCGAAAATGCCGCCGATGTTGCCAGCGGTGACGGAGCTCGCATAAACAGGGGGAACCCCAAAATCGGCCGGATCGAGAGGCCCTGTATCAATGCCCAGGCTTAATGGATTGACCTTGTTGTTGGGATCCAAGATCTGCGCGTAGCGATTCCAGTTGAACCGAACGTCCAGGATCTTGCTGGCGGAAATCGTGTAGGTCCACCCGAGCCCGGCCACCTGCACCCGCGTCGGGGCAATGCTGTTAAAGGCGTCGGGTTTTAGGCCGCTGCCGGGAGCGGGAGGTATCGTGTAGCCGCCAAGGGGCGCAGACTGCAGACTGTCGGCGAAGACATAGCGGCCGGTGAGCTGCATCTTCGCGTTCATCTTGTAATCAATCTTGATCTTAAAACTGCTCAGCGAATCAGTGTTTGGGGAGGCGATGGTTTGGCTGAACCCGCCGGTGGCCACGGCGGCATTAGCGGCAGCGGGCGTGCACGAAGCAATTGCGCCAGCTCCATTCGAACACGGGTAGTACTTCAGCAAGTTCAAGCCCGCAGGATTGAGGGGAAAGGCGGCCCCGGTAGTGTTAATGCCAGGACAGCCAGCAGGCAAAGCGGTGTTGTTGACGTTGGCCAAGGCGCAGGCCAAGTCGCCCTGGGTGGGGATGAGCACTGTGTACGGCTCAAGGGACTTGTTCCTTTGCCCCTCGAAGTCTGAGAAAAAGAACAAACGGTCCTTCACAAGGGGGCCGCCCAACGTACCGCCAAAGTTGTGGTTGTGGTAAGGCGTGGTTTGAGTGGAAAAAAAGTTCTTGGCGTTAAGCCAATCGTAGTCACCGAAGTAGAAGGCCGTGCCGTGAAAATCGTTGGTGCCGCTCTTGAGAACCACATTGATAGCGGCCCCGCCTTTCACCCCGTATTCCGCCGAAGGGAGCTGCTGGACTGAAAACTCTTCGATGGAATCATTGCCCAGCACGGAGGCAGGAATCCCCAGGACGCCGGGCTGGCCCACGACCTCGCTGCCGTAGAAGCGGTCGTTGTTGGGCATGCCGTCAATCAAGTAGTTGTTGGTGGTGGTGCGCTGGCCGCTGATGCTGACGTCCAGGAAGCCGCCGCCAGGCGAGCGTTGTACGCCGGGGGTGATGGCCAAAATGGATTTGAAATCGCGGCCTTCGGTGGGGAGATCCACGATGGCTTTGGTGTCTACCTCATTCGTAACACCCGGCGAGTAGTCCACCAACGGAGCAACCGCTTCGACGGTCACTGTCTCCGACTTCTGGCCAACCTGCAGCTGGAAATCGACCTTCAGCACGATGCCAGCTGC
>Ga0306922_10002401_pt1 | contig 17362 bp, 12 predicted proteins | sample sta12Cox44000082_FD_203758 | JGI IMG/M metagenome (GOLD analysis project Ga0306922, IMG submission 203758) | Lab enrichment of tropical soil microbial communities from Luquillo Experimental Forest, Puerto Rico - statoxic.12C.oxic.44.000.082 (v2)... | ecosystem: Environmental > Terrestrial >... | reverse complement strand
TGGAGCGAGTTGAATGCTGTAAAATAGACGTGGTTGTAGGGTTTTCGCGGCCGAAACAGGCCATCAGGAGCGGGGGATGCCGGTCACACAAGAGGACGTTCTGAGCGCTTTGAAGCAGTGTTATGACCCGGAGATTCCGGTCAACATTGTGGACCTGGGCCTCATCTACGAAGTGCGCTTTGAGCCCGCACCCGAAGACAAACAGGACGTGACGGTGGACATGACGCTGACCGCACAAGGTTGCCCGGCTCACGTCCAAATCAGCGACCAGGTTCGCTCGAGGTTGGAACAGCTTCCCGGAATTCGTGCTGCGCACGTAAATGTCGTGTGGAGCCCAGCCTGGACTCCAGAGCGGCTGAGCGCCGATGCGCGACGGCAGTTGGGGATCGAATAAGCCGCAGTTTGAACAAGCCGTCCTCTCGTGATGCAACCCGCACTAAGAGGAAATCTCTTCCCAGAGGTCATGGCCGCTGCGGCCGGCGTATTGCGCGATTTTCTGACCGGTGCGTGAGGCCAGCTCGGCCAGACGCATTCCGCGCTCGAAATATTCCGGCAGCAAGTTCTGGATTCGCTCGAACCTTTCGGGATACTCCGAGGCGAGCACGGCCAGCCCGACCCCGGCGCTGAGCACGCCCGCCGGCCACCGCTTTTTGAGAAACAAAACTGCCGAGGCTCCGAACGAACCCGCGACCATCGCTTTTTTCCAGCCGTCCATGCGCCCCCCCTTGGTGACGATTCTAAATCAAAAGTAAACCTCTGCTTTATACTGCGCGGGGCCGAGAGCCCCCGGCGAGGGCAATTCGAGTTTCCACGGAGAAAGGGATGAACCTCCACCGCATGTCATACGAAAGTCTTCGACACTTTATTCGCACGATCGCTGCTTTGGGGCTGCTGGGTTGCGTTTGCCATTCGCCGCTGACCGCAGCTGCGCAGGCCAAGCCGCGGGCTCGTGACCTGGGTGTTCCGTTTGACGGCGCTCCGGGTCCCTACAACGCAATCACGGATGTGAAGGGAGTGGAAGTCGGGCACACGACGCTGATTTCGGGCTCGGGCAAGTTGGTGGTGGGACAGGGTCCGGTCCGCACGGGGGTCACGGCGGTTCTGCCGCGCGGGAAAAACTCTACCGATCCCGTGTTTGGAGCCTGGTTCACGCTTAACGGAAACGGCGAGATGACGGGCACGACGTGGCTGGAAGATTCGGGATTCCTCGACGGTCCGATTATGATCACCAACACTCACAGTGTCGGGGTGGTGCGCGATGCGGTCATCGCGTGGCGTGTGAAGAAGGCACCTCCGGACCAAAACGGGTATGAGTGGTCGCTTCCCGTGGTTGCCGAAACCTATGACGGCGATCTCAACGACATCAACGGGTTTCACGTGAAGCGAGAACACGCGTGGCAGGCACTCGATTCTGCCCGCGGGGGCGCCGTGGAAGAGGGCAACGTCGGCGGCGGGACAGGGATGATCTGCAACGAATTCAAGGGAGGCATTGGCACTTCGTCGCGGGTGCTGGAGCAGAAGTATGGTGGTTACACGGTGGGCGTTTTGGTGCAGTGCAACTACGGATGGCGTAGCCAGTTGCGGATCGCGGGGGTTCCAGTGGGGCGTGAGATTGCGGATCGTAAGGTCCGTGACAACGACGTTGGTTCCATCATCATTGTGGTGGCCACGGACGCGCCGTTGATCCCGAACCAGCTCAAGCGCCTGGTGCGACGCGCTTCGCTGGGGCTAGGCCGGGACGGCAGCTTCTCTGGTGATGGTTCGGGAGACATCTTCGTTGCGTTTTCCACCGCCAATCCTGGGGCAGCGAGCAAGCAGGGGGTACGGCAAATCACGATGCTTCCCAACGAGCAGATGAACCCGCTGTTTCTAGCTACGGTTCAGGCCACGGAAGAAGCAGTGGTCAACGCGATGGTTGCCGCGGAAACCATGAAGGGCATCAACGACTTCGAGGTGATCGCGCTTCCGCACGACCGCTTGCGCGATGTTCTGAAGAAGTACAACAGGCTCGCGCCGTAGTCGACAGTTCGCTGTCGCCAGCCTGGATTGGGAGTGAGGTTGCACGTTTAAGCCACGGCGCGGCCGCCGAGAATAATCTCGAGCGCGACGGCCTGGGCCTAGCACTTGCGGGTGCCCTGCGGTATGAGTTCTTCTACGAGGTAAATCCGCCTCCCAAAATCAGCAGCGAGTTCATGCCAACGCCGCTTGCGCGGCTCGGGGTTCGGGTTTTTCCACACGATCTCGAGCCTTGCCCTGCTCCCAGTCCAGCGACCGGTGTCTCACGAATCTGGACCTACCGGTCTATTTTCCGTGGGTATTGCTCGGAACGGAAATTCCGGTCTGTCGCTGTGGTCACACGTTTCTGTGACATGGATCACGGGGCGCAGGACGCGCCCCGGTAGCTTGCGATCCGCCTTGACGGATTTCAGTTGGTGACGGCCTTATCGGTGATTTCCAGTCCCTTGTCGATGATGGCGAAGGCCTCCCGCAACTGCTGTTCGTTAATGCACAGCGGCGGATTGGTGTAGAAGGTGTTCCAGCGCACCAGCGTGTAGAGTCCATTTTCCCGGAAGAAGCGCCCGAGCGCGGCCATTTCTTCGGAGGCTCCGTTGAACGGGGCCATGGGCTGGCGGGTGGTGCGGTTGCGAATCAGCTCAAAAATCCCGAACAGGCCGATGGAACGGACGGCGCCCACGGAAGGGTGCTTGGCCTGCATCTGCGCGCCCAGGTCCTTCAGGATAGTGCCCATCTTGCGTGCGTTCTCGATCAGGCGATCTTCTTCGTACACGCGGATGGTGGCAAGCGCGGCCGCGCATCCCATGGGATGGCTGTTATAGGTCAGACCTCCGTAGAAGACCTTGTCCTGGAAATGCTGCGCGATGTGATGACGCATGCCTACCGCCCCGAGGGCGATGTAGCTGGAAGTGAGACCCTTGGCCATGCAGATGAGGTCAGGAACGACGTTCCAGTGATTGATGGCGAACCACTCGCCAGTGCGGCCGAAGCCGGCCATGACTTCGTCGGCGATCATCAGGATGCCGTACCGGTCGCAGAGCTTGCGGACGCCCTGCATGTAGCCGTCGGGCGGAACCAGGATGCCGTTGGTACCGACGACACTCTCCAGGATGAAGGCGGCGATGGTCTGTGGACCTTCGAGCTGGATGATTTCCTCGATCATGGTTAGGGACGTTTCCGCCGACTCCCAGCCGCGCTCGATGCCGTGGTAGGGATCGAGCACGCGCACCACGCCCGGGATGCCGGGTTCTGCAGCCCAGCGGCGAGGATCACCGGTCAGCGTGATCGCACCTGCGGTCGCGCCGTGATACGAGCGGTAACGAGCCATGATCTTGTGACGTCCGGTGAAGAAGCGCGCAATCTTGATCGCGTTTTCGTTGGCTTCGGCGCCGCCACTCGTGAAGAAGAACGTGTCGATGTCACCGGGAGTGATTTGCGCGAGCTTGGCGCCAAGTCGCGCGCGGGGTTCCGTCGCCATGAATGGATTGGCGTAAGCGAGGGTCGCTACCTGCTCGTTGATCGCCTGAATGACGCGCTCGTCGCCGTGGCCGATGTTGACGCTCATTAACTGGCTGTTGAAGTCGATGAAGCGCTTCCCTTCCGGCGTCCAGAAATAGATGCCCTTGGCGCGGGCGACGGGGATGGGATCGACTTTCGACTGGGCAGACCACTCGAACAGGGTGTGCTTCTTGGTGAGGTCGACGATTTCCTGGCCGGTCATTGCGGGATTAGCAACAGTCGTAGTCATGGATTCCTCTCGATCAAAATCTTTTCACCACGGAGGCACGGCGCCGCGGAGACAATCAATCCTTGTTTCAATTTCAGGCGACCCAAATACGTTCGTCGGTATGTCACTGGAACCGCAAAGCTTCTGGACCAACAGAGTCCTGATCGATGAGCCAGAGTTTTTGCCCTCCCATCCCGTCTGCGTTCAAGGCTGCTCGAACGCAGAGGCTAGTGGCCCAGTAGAACATTTCGCTTGCCCGTCACGATCTCGAGCGCGACTTCGAAAAGAATGATGCTCTTGAGCATGGGCTCGGGATAAGATCCTTCATAGTTGGACTTGCGGTCATTCAACCGCTCCAGCAAGCGGTCGAAGAACCAAATCTTTTTCTCCTGCAAGCCTGGGTCTTCGAGGATGCGAACCTTGCCGAACACGATCACGCTCTTGTAGACCAAGGATGAATCGAAAGGGGTCGGCTGGGTGGGGTACCACACGCTGCTGTCGTTCAGCTGGAGACAGATGCGTGGATTCTCCCGCACATTCGCCAAGAAATGTCCGCGATGCGGACCGGTATGCAAATAAAGCAGATCGCCGCCTTCGTACACGTACATGAGTGGCACAACATAAGGCCAGCCTGAGGCGTCGCTGGTTCCAACGTGAGCCATGCATTGTTGGCGAAGGTAGGCGCGGCTTTCTTCGTCGGACATCTGGCGATCACTTCGCACCATCCGCCCGCGATGGTCGACCGCCTCCAGTGCAGGTTCCGGCAAACTCCACCTCACTGCTAAAACTTGCGGCTGTGTTCCTTGGCCCAGCGCTCGACCACGATTTTCTTCTCGGTAAAGAATTCGACGGCGTCGCGGCCCTGGCCGTGCATGATGCCGAAGAAGCTGTCTTTCCAGCCGCTGAAGGGGAAATATGCCATCGGCGCGGCTACTCCGATGTTGATGCCGACGTTTCCGGCCGGCGCTTCGTAGCGGAAACGCCGCGCGGCGGACCCGCTCGACGTGAACAGCGAGGCCTGGTTGCCGTACGGATTGCGCTCGAGGAACGCCAGCGCCTCGTCCATGTCGTTGGCATGCACCATGCTCAGGACGGGGCCGAAGATCTCGGTATGCGAGAGTTCGCTGTCGGCGGGCACGCCGTCGAGAATGGTCGGTTTTACGAAGTTTCCCTTTTCGTGGCGGGGAATTTTCGGGTTACGTCCGTCGATCAACAGCTTCGCCCCTTGCTTCTCGCCCAGGCCAATCAGCGACTCAATCCGTTCTTTGCTCTGGCGGGTGATCACCGGGCCCATCTGCACGCCTTCGTCGAGTCCGTTGCCGACGCGCAGCTTTGAGGCCGAGTCGGCGATGGCATCACGGAAGGTTTTCTGCGCGTCGCCGATCGTGACTGCGACTGAAACAGCGAGGCAGCGCTGGCCAGCGCATCCGAAGGCGCTGTCGGAAATGATTTGGGTTGCCATGCTCATGTCGGCATCGGGGAGAACGATGACTGGGTTCTTCGCGCCTCCCTGGCACTGGGCGCGCTTGCCCTTCTCGCCTGACCGGGCATAGATGTAACGAGCGATGGGAGTTGATCCCACAAAGCTGATGGCGCGTACGCGCGGATCGTCAATGAGAGTGTCGACGGCAACCTTGCCGCCATTGACCAGATTCACTACGCCCTTCGGCAGCCCGGTTTTTTCCAGCAGTTCATAGATATAGCGCAGCGTGAGCGGCACACGCTCGGAGGGCTTGATGATGAATGTGTTCCCGGTAGCAATCGCGTAGGGCAGGAACCAGAAGGCAATCATTCCCGGAAAATTGAAAGGCACGATGGCTGCCGTGACGCCGAGAGGTTGGCGGATCATCATTTCGTCGATGCCCCGCGCGACATCTTCGAGGTTGTAGCCCTGCATCATCGTCGGAATGCCGCAGGCCACTTCGACGTTCTCAATGGCGCGCCGCATCTCAGCCTTGGCTTCGGTAAAGGTCTTGCCGTTCTCCTGTGTGATGAGGCGGCTGATCTCGTCGACGTGCTCTTCGAGCAAAACCTTAAGCTTGAAGAGGGGCTGGATCCGGTCTTCTGGTGGAGTGCGGCGCCAAGCAGGATACGCGGCCGCGGCTGCGTCAATCGCTTTGGTCACCTCGGCGGCATCGGAAAGCGGAACCTTGCCCAGGCTTTCGCCGGTCGCGGGATTGATGATCTCGGACCAATCGCGGGCGTGCGACTCGACCCACTGGCCGTCGATGTAATGCGGAACTTTGGCTTCGGTGATGATCGCGGTACTCATAGTTGCCTACCTCAGCAATCGTGAAGAATGTGGGACGCCGGCGGCCCTCGCCGCTTGCGCATTTCGCAGGAATCTCGTCCTTAAAGCTTACACCGGCTGCGCGGCGGCTTCGTGCTTTCTTTCGTAAACCGTCCTGAGCGCTCCTTCGAGCACGCCGAGCGCCTCATCCATCTGCGCGTCGGTGATGACCAGCGGCATGAGCAGACGGATCACGTTGCCGTATGAGCCGGCAGAAATCGTGATCACACCGTGCTCGTAGCAGTACTGCGTGATCTGCTTGGTTTCTTCCGCCGCGGGCTCGCGCTTGTCTTGGGATTGCACCAGTTCCAGGGCTTGCATGGCGCCCAAGCCGCGTACCTCGCCGATCATCGGCCAGCGCTTCTGCCATTCGCGGGCCCGTTTCTGGAACTGTTCGCCGAGTTCGTTAGCGCGGGCGTTGAGATCCTGGCGCTCGAACATGTCGAGCACGGCAAGTGCGGCCTCGCATGCGGCAGGATTCCCGGCGAAGGTGCCGCCCAAACCGCCAGGACCGGGAGCATCCATAATTTCCGCGCGACCCGTGATGGAAGCCAGCGGCAAGCCGCCGCCGATGGACTTGGCCGTGACCAGGATATCGGGCGCGATGCCATACCTCTCGCTGGCGAAGAGGGCACCAGTGCGGCCCATGCCGCTTTGTACTTCATCGGCGATGAAGAGCACTCCGTTCTTGTGGCAGATATCGATCAGCGTAGGGAAGAAATCCTGGGGAGGAGCGACGAAACCGCCCTCACCAAGTACCGGTTCGGCGATGACAGCCGCCACACCCTCGTGGGCGACCACGCGCTTGAACGTGTCTTCCAGGTGGCGCGCGCAATAGAGATCGCACGACGGGTAGTTCAGCGAATACGAGCAGCGGTAGCAATATGCGTATGGGATGCGGTAGACCTCGCCCGGGAAGGGCTGGAATCCCGCCTTGTAGGGGTGGGTCTTACTGGTCAGCGAAAGCGCCATCATGGTGCGGCCGTGGAACGCGTCTTCGAAGGCGATGATGCCCGGCTTGCCGGTGGCGGCGCGCGCGATCTTCACTGCATTCTCGATGGCTTCGGCGCCCGTGTTCACGAACAGGGTCTTCTTGGGAAACTTGCCGGGCGTGAGTTGATTCAAGCGCTCGGCCAGCCGGATGTAATTTTCGTAAGGCGTTACCTGCACACAAACGTGCAGGAACTTTTCCAGCTGGCGCTCGATCGCGGCGACCACTCCGGGCGCGCGATGTCCGGTATTGAGGCATCCGATGCCGCCAGCGAAGTCGACGTAGCGATTGCCGTCAACGTCCTCGATGACGGCGCCTTCCGCCTTCGCCGCATAAATTGGGGTCGCGTGGGAGAGACCGCGCGGCACAGCGACCGACCGGCGCTCGGAGAGTGCCTTCGACTTGGGCCCGGGAATGGAGGTCTTCAGTTGTATCGTCGCCATTTCAGTACCATCCGATCGGAGACTCGTTCAGGTTGATGTGCACCTGCTTGGTTTCAAGGTACTCCTCGATGCCCCAGGGGCCGAGTTCGCGGCCAAACCCTGACTGCTTGTAGCCGCCCCAGGGAGCTTCGACGTAGGTCGGCTGCATGTGGTTGACCCACACGATCCCGGCACGCAGCGACTTCACCGCGCGGAAGGCCTTGAAAATGTCGCGGGTCCACACCGCAGCCGCCAGTCCGTAGGGCGAATCGTTGGCGATCTTCACGGCGTCTTTTTCGTCGTCGAATGGAATCACAGACGCGACCGGACCGAAAATCTCTTCGCGCGCGATGCGGGCGCTGTTGTCGACGTCGTAGAAGATGGTCGGCTGGACGTAGTAGCCCTTGGCAAACTGCTCCGCCCGCCCACCACCGAAGGCCACCTTCGCTTCTTTCTTGCCGATTTCAAGGTAGGAGCGGACGCGGTCGTATTGATCTTTGCTCACCAGCGGCCCCATCTTGGTTTCACGATCCAGCGGTGCGCCGAGCTTGATCTTTTTCGCTTTCTCGGCCATGGCGTCGACGAACTTCTTATAGATGGGTTTTTGGACGAGAATCCGGCTGCCGGCTGAACAGACTTCGCCCTGATTGATGAAGACTCCGAAAAGCGCCCCGTCGATGGCGGCTTCGAAGTCGGCGTCGGCGAAGAAAATGTTGGGCGACTTGCCGCCCAGTTCGAGGGTGACGCGCTTCACCGTGTCGGCTGCCTGCTTCACGATGATCTTGCCGACGGCGGCGCTTCCGGTGAAGGCGATCTTGTTGACGTCGGCGTGCTGGACCAGGGGCGCACCGGCAGTTTCCCCGAAGCCGGTAATCATGTTGACCACGCCCGGCGGAAGGCCGACCTCAGAAAACCATTTCGCAAATTCCAGCGCGGTTAGCGGGGTCTGCTCGGCGGGCTTCAGAACACACGTACACCCAGCGGCCAACGCAGGCGCCAGCTTCCAGGCGGCCATCAGTAGCGGATAGTTCCAGGGAATGATCTGTCCGGCGACGCCGATCGGCTCTTTCATGGTGAGGCTCACGGCGTTGTCGGGGACAGGATTCACGAAACCGAGAATCTTGGTGGCAAGTCCGCCGTAGTACTCGAAGCAGGTCGCCGTGTCGTTGATGTCGTACTCGGCTTCGACGATGGGCTTGCCGCAGTTGCGGGCTTCGAGTTCGGCCAGCAGGGGCAGGTTCTGGCGGATCTTGTCGGCTAGCCGGAACAGGACTCGGCCGCGTTCCTGCGCGGTGGTGGTGGCCCATGGGCCGTCTTCAAAGGCTGCTTTGGCGGCGGCGACGGCGCGTTTCACGTCGGCAGCGTTGGCATCCGGGACCTGAGCGATGATCTCTTCGGAGGCGGGATCGTAGACCGGAAAGGTCTTGTTCGAGGTGCTCGCGACCCACTCGCCGTTGATGTACATCTGGAAGGTCTTGACTTCGGTTTGAACTCCACTGGGCATGAGAGCCTCCGTGATGATCTGGTCGCCTCGTTAGAAGCTGCCGAGCTGCGCTCGGCCGGGCAGGCGAGGGTGGCTGCCCCTACGTGGTTCTTGCCGCGGCGTGCTCTACCGTCGCCGCAGGCGATGACGTTTTCAAACGGCCATAAACGAAAAAGAAGAAGCAAGCCAATAGCAAGAATCCCAGCGTGAGCCCGATCATACTGACTTCGTATTTCCATACGGACGTAATCTGCTTCGCCGGGAAAAAGGCCAAGGCAATTCCGAGGGCGGTCGTGATCAACCCCGCTCCGCCGGCGAACAAAAGCGTGCCGCGGCCGTATCGACCCTCGCCGGTCGCCCGGCGAAATGCGAACCTCAACAACGCGGCAAACACGTACAGGAACGGCACCAACTGCAGCACCACCGCGAGCGACAACATTTTCTGGAACGCTTCTTGCACTCCGCCGGAGGCGTAGAAATTAATAACGACCAGCACCAGGGAGACCAACGCCTGAACAATGAGAGCAGCATAGGGCGTTGCGTAACGAGGATGAATCTTCCCGAGCCAAGACGGCATATAGGAATCGAGCCCGGCGACGAACGGAATGCGCGCCGAGCCACCCATCCAGGCAGATCCAATCCCGGCAATGGAGAGGCTGAGCATGATGGCGAAGGGCGGAATGATCCAAGCCACACCGACCTTGGAGGCCATGTGGCTGACGGCCTGCACGATTCCCTGCAGCACGCTGATTTCGTCCTTGCGCACCGCGAATAGCAACGTCAGTGTGGCGCCGATGTAGAGCGCACCCGAGATCATTCCGCCCCAGGCAACCGCTCCTGGCAAGGTGCGCTGGGGATCGCGAATTTCGTCCCCCATGATGGAGGCGAGCTCCAGGCCGACTAATCCGAAGCAAATCACACCGAAGGAATTCAGGACGAAGCGGGGATCTGCCGGGATACGGAAGTCGCCGGCCGTGACGGTCGTCCCGTAGCGCAGGTAAATCGTGAGGCCCAGCGTGATGAGCACGGCTGCCGCCACGAAGGTCCCGATAGCGCCGACATTATTCAGCCACTTGCCCACGCCCAGTCCGACAATGTTTAGCACCGTCAGGAATGCCAGCAGGACCAGCGACGTGACCATGGCAAAATTCTTGCTGTCCGCCAGCCCAGCATGGCCCGCTCCCAGAGCGAACACGGACACGCCGACGAAGTACAACATCACCGTCGGCACGTAGAGCATGTTGTTCGTCCAGTAACACCAGCCCGAGAGGAATCCGTGGAAGTCGCCGAAGACCTCTTTGGCCCAGAGATAGACTCCGCCCTCGCCGGGAAAACGGTGGGCGAGTTCGATGACGGCGATTCCCTGCGGCCAGAAGAAGAGCAGAAGCGAGATGATCCAGAGCCAAATGGTGACCCCGCCGTTGGCGGCGATCGAAGGAACGACGTTGAGATTGAAGACCGCGACCACGAACAGCAGCACCAGGTCCCAGCGTCCCAGGACTCGCTTCAGGTGCGGCTGGCTGTCGCCGGCTTGGTCAGAAGAAGACATTCGTGTGAAAGCTTCAAAGTTTCAGGTTGCAAAGTTTCCAGAGGAGTCCCGGGCCAACGATGACAACTTGGCGATACCCACACCCTGAAACTGAATCGGCGAGGCGGACACGGATGCCCGCCTCAGCTGGTTTTGCTAGTGCGTCGCCAACGCCGGTGCCTTTTCCACGCGTTCTTGCTGCGCTTTCGCGAGCGCCGGTGCAATCTCCTCGAAGGCGGTGATGTGCTTGTCGATGTCGGCTTCGGTGTGCTGCACTGACATCGTCCACTGCTCGTCCCACCAGTAAGGCTGGCACATCACGCCGCGGTTCACCATTCCGAACCAGTAGAGACGCCACAGGTCGGTATCGACCGCGAGCCAGTCGCGGTAGTTGCGAATCTCCTTCGGATAGAACATCAGCACACCATTGGCGCCAGCGGTCGCCACATAGGCCTGGATGCCGTTTTTCTTGACGATGCGACGATAACCTTCGACGAGCTTGTGCTCGAGTTTCTCGACTTTTGCATAGTTCTCCCGCGTCAGAACCTCCCGGAACATCGCCAGCCCGGCAGCCATCGAAATCGGATTGGTGTTGTACGTGCCGCCGTGAAAGACCTTGTGCTGCGAGATCAGGTCCATCACCCGCCTATGGGCACCGAAGGCGGCTAGCGGGAAGCCTCCGCCGATGGATTTCGCCAGGCAGATCATGTCGGGCCTGACGCCGTAGTATTCCGACGCTCCGCCCCAGCTGAGCTTGGCGCCGGTTTTGACTTCGTCGAAGATCAGCAGCGCGCCGTTCTTGTCGCAGAGGTCGCGCAGGCCCTGGAGGAAGCCGGGCTGCGGCATGCACATGCCGACGTTCATCATGATGGGCTCGAGAATCACAGCAGCAATCTGGTTGGGATTCTCGCGGAAGCGGCGCTCGACGGTCTCGAGATCGTTGAAGGTCGCGATCGGAACATTGGCCAGGCTCGCCTGAGGCACGCCCTTGCCGCCGGAAACAGCTTTCGGATTCTTGATGTCGCCAAAATCGTCAGCGGGCGGGTGCGGCTTCACGCTGACCAGCGCAGCATCGTGCAGCCCGTGGTAGCAGCCCTCGAACTTGATGATCTTGTCGCGGCCGGTGGCGGCACGGGCCAGGCGGACGCTGTGCATGGTGGCTTCGGTGCCGCTGTTGGCGAAGCGGCACATCTCGACAGGGAAGCGGGTGCAGATTTCCTCCGCCAGTTCCCACTCCATGTTGTGGGGCATGCCGTAGGAGGTGCCCTTGTGCAGGCGCGATTCGACGGCCTTGACGACGGCGGGATGCGAATGCCCAGCCATCAGAGTGCCGAAACACATGTTGTGATCGATGTATTCGTTGCCGTCGAGATCCCGGAACTTCGAGCCCACGGCTTCGGAAACAAAGATTGGATAGGGATCGTAGGCGCGATAGTTGCTGGCCACACCCAGAGGCAGGCGCTTGAGGTTGCGCTTATGGGCTTCGGCGGATTTCGGCGTGCGGCGCTCGAAAGTTTCGAGCTCCTTCTGCAGTTCGGGGTACATCGGGAGTCTCCAAGAATGCTCAGGCCGTGTGCGGCCATTAGATTGTGCCCGGGCAGCGGGAAGCCGCCCGGGGCTTGAAAAAGGCTAGAACATAAATTTTAACGCAATTTGAATCTGGCGTGGATCACGGGTGTGCTTTACGCGGCCGAAATCACCAGGGTTAGTGGGATCCGGAGTTAGCCCATCAGGCTGGAAGTTGCCGTCGCTAATGTTTCCATCCGGGTTGAGAAACTGTGCATGATTAAAGATGTTGAAGAACTCGGCGCGAAACTCGAAGTGCTTCTTTTCGCCAATGGGCAGCAACTTCTGCACAGAAAAATCGAAGTTGTTGATGCCAGGACCACAACACAGAGTTCGGGGAGAGTTGCCAAGAAGCGACAGCGGAGTGGCACTCGTGTTGGTGTAGTCGGGCAACTGAAACGACGCAACATCGAACGCGTAGTGATTATGTTTCCTGGGGTTGAAAGTGTGAAAGGGCGCAACGAGGTTCGGCTTGCCGGGCAACTCGAAGTCGAAACTATTCATGAGCTCCGCATCAGCATTGGATTTGATGCTGATGGGAAAACCCTTCTGGAAGCTAGTGATTCCTGACACGGCCCAGCCGTTCAACACTTTGCCCTTGAAACCCTCGTAGCGAGGAACGGGCAGCTCCCAAAGGTAACTCAGGACCACCCGATGCCTAGCGTCAAAAAGAGATAGCGACCGGTTGCAGCGATCACAAGTCGGGCGAATGATGTTTTCGAAGCTGGAAGCGTTGTCGATCGATTTGCTGTAGGTGTAGGCCACCTCGAACTGCAGCCCGCGGCTCATTCTTTTCTCAAGCGAGGCTTGCAGCGAGTTGTAGTTTGAGGCAGCAGCAGTGTCCTGGGAGAAGATGCTCGAAAACACGGGCACTCCATCGGCGGGGCAACTGTTGCCGGATAAAGGATCGCATCGCGGCGACGAATACTGCCTCAACCCAACCAACGTGATTCCGTTCGGGGCGACCGAGTCGATGCGCGTGCCCGCCGGGATCACGGAAGGACCGTTGACTCCGTAGGGCAGGTGCAGACCACCTGCCGGTGCCACCGTTGGCGTCGCGCCCTCCGTGGTCGGAATGAAGAAGGGGGCATCAGCAAAGTACGGTCCGCATGACAAGTTCAGATCACTGTAGGTGTTAGACATGGCCTGGAGGTCGAGACAAGTTTGCGGATTTCCGTAATTCAGGTCGCGAGTCACTAGAAGTCGATGTCCCTGGGACCCGACATAGCCTACCGACAAAACGAGGTCCTTTGCGATCTCGCGCTGGATGCCAAGGTTGTACTGCGTTGTGTACTGAGCGCGAAGGTTCGGCTGAAGCTCGCCGAAAAGCAAAATCGGCCGGAAGGAAGACCAATCCACCGGAGTTCCCGGCGTTGGAGTAAGAATTCCGTTGAAGGGGTTGGGGGCAATCGTGAGATTGCCGGGGCTGCCGCCCTGGCCCACGAAGGGAGTCATAAAAAGGCCTTCAGAAATGAGAGAGCTGCCACCGAATGGAGGCTCGCCCTGGAATTGTTCCAGCACGAGCTGCTCGACAGGGTTATAGAAAACCCCGAAGCCGCCGCGAATCGTGGTCTTCCCGTCCTTCTTGGGATCCCAGGCGAGGCCTACTCTAGGCGCAAAGGCCTTGTAGTAGCTCGCAGTCAATCCCTTGGGAACACCCTTGTCTCCGGGGATCACTAAGCCCAGGGGAAATACGCCAGCCGAGTCCGCATTCGGGTCTGCACAATTGGGGTTCGTGAAGCCAGCTGCATTGCAAGGAAAAACAGTATCGATTTGTCCGGGGCGGAAGGTCTGATAGCGTTTGCCGGCGTCGTACATCGGCTGGTTGTATTCCCAGCGCAGACCATAGTTGAGGGTGATGTTCGGGCGAATTTTCCAGCTGTCCTGCGCGAACAAGTAGAGCGAGTGACTGCGGATGTCCTCTGACTGCGTGGAACCTTGCAGGTATGAGTCGGGAAGGCCGAGAAGATAGTTACCGATCGTACTTCCGCTGTCATTTGGGCCGCCGCCAGAGTAGGTGTAGTCGCCGTTCGGATCAAAGAAGAGCGTTTGGAAAAAACGTTGGATCCTGAAGTCGACACCAAATTTAAACGTGTGGTTGCCGGCGACTCGGGTGAAGTTGTCGCTGAACTGATACGTATTTCCTACCTGCGGCAACTCTCCTTCGTAGTCGTTGCCGATGGTGAAGCCACCTTGAATCGTAATGAAGGGCACGCCCTCGTGCTGCGCTCCATTCGGCAAATTTGGTGTAATTCCGATTCGCGGATTAGAAGGAATCACACCTGGAGTGTCAGTTGTACCCGTGAAACAGAAAGCCGAAACTGCCGAACTGCACGAATTCTGGACCAGGTTAGTCCGTTGCGGGTGAAGAAACGTGGGTTGAGACTCGCGGAAGTACGTCACCCGGAATTCATTCACTGAGTTGGAGGCCAGCGTCCAGGTATGGGAGATGTTCACTTGCTGCGAGCGGGTCTGGTTGTCGTTGCCAAAGCCCGGCAGGAGATTGGGCGTGGCCGCCTGGAACTTAGTAAATGGCTGCGAGTCGAACGCATCGTTGAAGTAGTAGTAGATGGCAAGATTCTGCTTGTCATTGATGCGGTGGTCGAGCTTCACAGTGAACTGATTGGCATGAGAACGATCATTCGGAACGGACTGGAAGAAGGGATTACCTGCTGCGTCTACGCCGGTCGGAGCAGGGACGTAAAGCTTGGCAAGGTCCACGGCGACAGGGTCGAAACAGTTGGCAGGGACATTGCCGCCCGGAAACGCCGTCGAGTAGGGTACCGATCCACCAACTGTGGAAGGCAAAGGAATATTTGCATTGCAGCGAGCGTTTAAGATTGCCGCAAACGTGTCGGTTGTGATCGCGTTCTGTGAACCGGTAGCAAGGGGAGAGGTGAGATCACTGGGGTTCGGCACTACTACCTGGTCAGAAGCGATGCCGTGCACGACGCGGCGTCCTTCATACGACGCAAAGAAGAAAGTGCGATCTTTGATAATGGGACCACCAAGAGTCCCGCCGAATTGGTTCTGCTTATCGTCCGGGCGGCGCGGATCGAGATATCCACGAGAGTTGAACGCTTGATTTCGAAGAAACTCGTATACGCTCCCATGAAGGCTGTTTGTGCCCGACTTGGTAACGACGTTAATCACGGCTCCCGAGTTGCGCCCATATTCCGCGTCGAAAGTGTTCGACAGCACCCGGAACTCGGCAATGCTGTCAGGGGTGGGCTGGATTGCCGGTGAGTTGACAAAAAGGTCGTTGCCGTCGCCACCATTCACGCTGAAATTATTGGAGCGTCCCCGGCCTCCATTCACGGAGACTGCCCCAGCAGTGTTACTGCCATAGAACAGGTCCGAACCTCCGACTCCCTGTACACCCGGCTGCAGCTGCAGCAGCTGATAGGTGTCGCGCGCATTCAGGGGCAGGGTAGAAACCTGCTTATCGTCCATGACGGCGCCGAGTTGTGTGCTGGTAGTGTCAACCAGCGGAGCCTCCGAGGTCACGTCGACCGTCTCCTTCGCCTCGCCGAGTTGCATGACCATATTCAAGGTCACGACCTGGTTGAGGTCGACATTGACGTCGCGGCGAACATTCTTCTTGAATCCGGTCTGATCAAACTCCACCCGATAGACTCCAACGGAGACCTGCGGGAATGCATAGTCGCCGCTCTCATTACTAAGACTTTCCTGCGCCACCCCGGTTGCCTGGTTGATGATGGTTACTTTCACTCCGGCCACCACGGCACCGCTGGGATCCGAGACCCGCCCCAAAATGCGGCCGCCGGTGCTTTGTGCCAGCAGGAGGGTGGAAGAGAGCAGATAGAAAAGCGCGATCAGAACTCGTGTGGCACTTTTGCGACGCATGGGGATCCTCCGGGAGGTGGAGAGAACGTTGGGCAATTGATTTGGTCAGCAGATCAGCTTGCGCAGCGCACAAACCTTGCTATAATCGCGCAAGGTTAGAGAACCGACCCGCTCACTGTCAAGCGAAAAATAGTGATTCCACGAAGTTGCGGAGCACGGTAACACAGCACTCTCATGAAAGCGGACGGCACCAAAGCTTACTTGAAAATCGGGGATGTGGCGCGCGCGGTGGGCGTCTCAGCTTCGGTGATCCGCTCCTGGGAAAGCTTGGGGCTGACGCGCCCGCGGCGCACGCAAAGCAAGTACCGGCTGTACTCCGCCGCGGACTTGAAACTGCTGAAGCGGGCGCGCTTCCTGCGCCGGGTGCGGGGCATGAACGCACCCGCCATCGTGGAATTGCTCAAACGGGAAGGTCTGGTCAAACCTTCCGAGAATGGCTCGGCGGGGGCGATCGGGGCGCGCCTGCGACAACTGCGCTTGCGCCGCCAGCTTTCTCTGGCACTGGTTGCCAAGGCCGTGGGCATCTCGGTTGGGTTTCTGAGTGCTATCGAACGGTCGCAGATGAGCGCCTCCATCAGCACCCTGCGCAAGCTGGCTCGCTTCTACAAGACGAACATTCTGGATTTTTTCGATCCTGCCGAAGCCGGCAGCCGCATAGTACGCCCGGCCGAACGCAAAGTGCTCGAGGCTGGCCCGGGCGTGCGCATGGAACTGCTGGCCTGGGGAAAGACGGTGATGGAGCCGCACCTGTTCCGCATCGCACCGAAGGCGGGCAGCGGCGAGTCCTACACCCACGAGGGGGAGGAATTCCTGCACGTGCTGCGAGGAGAGTTGCAGTTGGCACTGGAGGGGAAGGAATTTCATCTCAAGTCAGGCGACAGTTTTTACTTTGAGAGTGCGACCCCTCATCGCTGGAAAAATCCTGGACGGTCGGAGACCTGGGTGTTGTGGGTGAATACTCCGCCGACGTTTTGAGGCGGTTCTCAGTTGTCAGTTCCCAGCAAGGCGATGAGACGATCGTTCCAACAGAGCGAAAGCACAAAGTGCGCTTCGCAGTTGCACTCCGGCTCTGCCTTCGGAAATCGGGAGGTGGAATGAAAACCTGGCGCTCGGGCTCGGTAATTCTGCTGCTGTTCGCGGTCGTGGGACTGAATTCGTGCGCGAAAAAGAAGGCGTCCGGCCTGAACCTCCTGGTGTGGGAAGGTTACGCCGATCCGACGTTCGTCCGCGGGTTTGAACAACAGTGCCAATGCAAGGTTTCGGCCTCGTATATGGGATCGAGCGACGAACTAGTGGCCAAGCTGCGCGGTGGCAGCGCCAGTAATTACGACGTGATCTCGCCATCCAGCGATGTGGCAACGATGCTCGCCACCACCGGGCTGACCACGCCGCTGGACTTATCGAAGATCCCCAGCTACAGCCAGCTTTCTCCCAAGCTCACGTCCCTGCCGCTGGTGCACGTGAACGGGAAGG
>Ga0306922_10002400_pt1 | contig 17362 bp, 18 predicted proteins | sample sta12Cox44000082_FD_203758 | JGI IMG/M metagenome (GOLD analysis project Ga0306922, IMG submission 203758) | Lab enrichment of tropical soil microbial communities from Luquillo Experimental Forest, Puerto Rico - statoxic.12C.oxic.44.000.082 (v2)... | ecosystem: Environmental > Terrestrial >... | reverse complement strand
CTCGCCTTCGACTATATTGGCCTCGGTCTCCTCGCGCTGGCGATGGCGTGCTGGGAAATCATGATCAGCAAGGGGCAAGAATGGGACTGGCTCCAGGACCCATTCTGGCGGGTGCAGACACTCCTCGTGTTGTTCCTCGGCGGTCTTGGCGGCCTCGTCTTCTGGGAGCTGCGCACCCTTCATCCGGTCATTAACTTCCGCCCACTGACCGAGCGTAACTTCGCGGCTTCATGCATCATTATTTCCTGTGCATTTGGCGTGCTCTATGGCGCCAGCACGACCTTGCCTGCGCTTTTGCAATCCCTGTTCGGCTATGACGCCTACGTCTCGGGATTGGTCCTGTCCCCGGCTGGCGTGTTTTCAGTGGGGGTGCTGCTAGTGGTCGGGACGGCGCTGGGTCGCGGCTATGACGCGCGCTGGATAATCGTCTGCGGTCTGCTCATTATGGCAGCGGGGTGCTACTGGACTGGCATGCTCACTCTCGACGTCAGCCCCTGGCAGGTCGTGCGGCCACGCGTTGTTCTGATTGTCGGACTGTCGATGGTCTTCGCCCCGCTCAATGTCGCCGCTTTCAAGTACATGCCGCAACATCTGCGTGCCGCCGCGGTCGGCCTGTTCGCTCTCTTGAGAAACGAAGGCGGCAGCGTGGGCACGTCGATGTCCCAGACTGTCCAGGAACGCCGCGAGCAGTTCCATCTGGCCCGCATCACCGACACACTGGATCCGCTCAATCCGCACGTGCAGGATTTCTTGGAACAGAGCCGAGCATCCTTGTTGCAGCAAACCGGCGACCTGATCGAGACGCAGCAGTTGGCCGTACAAGTGCTCGACAATCTGCGGCAGCAACAGGCGTCCTCGCTGGCATACTTTGATGTTTTTCTCATCTGCGCCGCTCTTGGCGTGACGCTGGTACCCCTGGTGTTTTTCATGAAACGTTCCGTGGCCGAGAAAGGCTCCCACATCGGCGCCGAATGAATGCCGGAACGCTGTGCAGTCGGTCCGCCTGGTCGCGTGGGATGCCGGCCGCACACACGAGAGTGGATGAATCGGGAACGAGAAACTCTAAGAGCGACAAGACCCCATTGAGGGCCGAACCGCATTCTCAAAACGAAGGAGCCGACCATGGCAAAAACCTATCGCGCAGTACAGGTGAGCAAGCCCGCCCGCTTGGAAGTGGCGCAGCGGGAACTGGGCGGTGGACCGCCACCCGCAGCTCGCCAAGCAGATCGTGTAGCGCGGCCACGATGCGGCAGGCCACGGCCAGGCCTGGGCCCCGCTGTATTCCGTTTCCCGTGAGGAGGAGACGACGAACGGCTTGCCTTTAACCTCCACGCGGGACGGCTCGTCTCGGCTGAGGTTGTCGATGTGGCCCGACGCCCAGTGTGCGGAGCGCTGCGTCGAGTTTGTCCCGGCGGCGCCCCACGACGACGGTCGAAGCCACTCCCTCGCGGTTTCCTCGCCCGCAGGATAATTCGACCAGTGAGGAAATGCGGCAGCAAGCGGCGCGAGACGATACGGTTCAAATCCTCTCGCCCCGATTCGTTGTAAACAGAAATCCCGTCAACAGTTGCTGTTGTAACTGTTGACGGGATTTGAACTTTCAAAGTCTCCTATTTGTCCCTGCGACCAGCCAAGCCCGCGCCCACGCCGGTAAGCCGCTCAAACATTTTCTCCCAGCCGAACTTCGCTCCCCGGAGTGCCTATTTGCCCCAAGGCTGGGAGACGGCAAAGCCGGAATGCTCGAAGAAGACGCGAGTTCCGTCTCCGTCGGGTTAGGGTACAATAGATTCCTTAACGCTCAGCATCGGTGTACGAGATCCGAATGATCACGCGCCACATCGCTGGCTCTCCGGCTACCCTGGCATCGATCCTCCTCAATTCACCATGAACAGTCGCTCCCTCACTCCGCCGGCATCACTCGGTCCGCTGCCGCCAACACCTCGGACGGAGTTAGCCGCGTCGAGGCTCGGTCGGGCCGATACACCCAGCGGATGGTGCCCTTGCCGTCCACCAGGATCGTGGTCGACTCCGCGGTGTCGCCGCCGTCCGGGGCATGGCCCGGGTCGAGAGCGGCGAACACTTCCACCAGCTTCCGATCAGCGTCCGACACAACCGTTAGGTGGCTGAACTGAGCCTGCGTGGCCTCGGCCTCCTCCCGAGGCTCTATCGAGGCCACGATCACGCGAACCTTCCGCTTGTCGAACTCTGGCCAGGCCTTTTCGAGCTCCCCGAGCTCCATCATGCAGCCCATTCACCACCGCCCGCGGAAAAGGACCAGGACCTGCCGCGACCCGTCCCGCAGGTCGTTGTCCCGGAAGGTCCGACCGTTCGCCAGCGTGGCGGCGAAGGCGGGGACAGGCTGCCCCACCGCCGGCCCGTTGTAGTCGGGCAGCTTCAGGAGCACCCCGAACAAGTACCACTGCAAGCCGGCGAAGGCCGCGACTAGCACCAGGCCGATCACCCGCGGAATACTCCGGCGGCGGGCCACCGCGACGACGAGCAGAATTGCCCCAACCGTCGCAAGCACGGGGCTGTACCAGGGGGTCTTCATGATATGGAGCGAGAACTGGATCACAGTCGCGGCCAGCCCGAGCAGACAGGCGCCGAGTCCGGCCCAGAAATACCCGCGTCCTCGTGAGCGCGGGACCACAGAGGGAGTTGTCGCAAGAGTGGTCATGCCTGAATCTCTCCTTTCGAATTAGAAAATGCACAAGGGTGCTGCTGTCCCCATGTTACCGAAGGCGCTCCTAATTGCGGTCGGCCGCCAAGCCCGCGACTACGGCGGGAAGCTGCTTGAGCATCTTCGCCCAGCCGAACTCGGCACCCCGGAGTGCCTGTTCGACCCATGGCTGGGAGACGTCGAAACCCGAATGCTCGAAGAGGACGCGCGTCCCCTCGCCGTCCGGCTCGAGCCGGAAGCTCACCCGCGTACCGATCAGTCCACCGGCCGACCACGAGAACGCGAGCCGACTGGGCGGTTCGCACTCCAGCACCTCGCAGTGCACGACGAGCCCGTCGAAATTCACTTTCGGGTTCGGCGGCACCTGGAACGTGAAGTGATGGCCGACGCGCGGCTCGAAGTCGTTCGGGAACATCCACTCGGCCAGCGCGGTGCTGTCGGTGAGCGCCCGCCAGACCTGCTCCGGCGGCTGCGGAATCAGAATCTCTCTTCGAATCGTTTTAGTCATTCTTTGCCCCTTTTGGATAGCTGCTTCTGAAGACGCTGGAGATGGTCATCCCAGAACCGCTCGTAATGCGCAATCCAGTCCCGCACCGGACCGAGCCGCGCGGGGACGAGGCGATAGCGCCGCTCTCTGCCATGCCGCTGCTCCGTCACGAGACCGGCACGAAGCAAGATGCGGAGGTGCTGGGAGACAGCTGGGCGGCTCATCTGGAAGTGTCCCGCAATCGTGTTGACCGAACGGTCGACCTCGACGAGGAGATCTAGCATCCGGCGACGCGCGGGATGGCTAATTGCCCCAAAGACATCCGGTTCGCGATCGGGAGTCACCACCATGTTGCCATTATACGTAAGCAAATGCTTACGCGTCAAGTAGGGATTGCACTTTGTCGTCTTGGTCGCGCGGGTCCTAGTAATGTGGTAGTCGCGTACCGTGGCCCAAAGCGAACGCTACATTAGTTGTGGCGTCTCGGGCAGCCCGACCTGAGTGACTGCGACTTCCGCGAGGCCGGCCAGAGCCCGGCGGTCGGTTTGCCCATCCCAGCGGTCCACTGCGTTTTCCTGGCGGCGCCGCAACGTCCAGACGGTCAGATCCAAGCGGAAAGGCGGCACAGGCTCAAGGTGGAACGTTCTCCGGCTCATGGCGGTGTCCCCAGGCCCAGGAAAGCGCATCAGGCCGGCAAGCGCCCTTTGAGGCCCTCGGGGCGAAATGGACCCGGCTCGGCGATCAGTTTCCGCGCGGCGTCCACCTGCTCCCAGACGTTCCACAGCAGCACGCCCCGCACCCGGCCGTCCCGCAGGTAGTAGACCACCCCCTCCCGGTACGGCTCCTTCCACTCGGATACGGTCTCCAGTCGCGAGTCCACCTCGCCCACGGCCTCGTAGCCCAACTCGAACAGGTCCGAGTAGAAGAACGGGAGGTGGTCGTAGGTGACGGTTCGACCGGCCATCGCCTGGCCCGCTAACCGACCCATCGTGTTGGCGTTATCCTCGTGCTCTACGCGGAGCCGCTTTTCCAGGGCCGGGTTGTAGAAGTTGGCCACGTCCCCGGCGGAGTAGATGTCCGGATGACTAGTGCGCAGGGATGCATCGACGCGAACGCCGTTCTCTACGTCCAGCCCCGCTGCCTGGGCCAGCTCCACGTTCGGCTGAATCCCAATCCCTGCCACGACGCCATCCGCCACGACCTCCCGCTCGTCCCGGCCCTGAGCACTCTGAATCTTCAGGACTGCACGGCCCCCGCGCATCTCCAGACCGTTCACCCGCTGCCCGGCCAGGACTTCGACCCCCTTCTGCCGGTAGAAGTCGTTGAGGAATCTGGCCAGATCGGACGGAAACATGCGGCTGCCAATGCCCGCCTCGGGGAAGGCCATCACCACTTTCTTGTCGTTCATCGCCAGGGCCGCCGCGACCTCCGAGCCGATGAAGCCGCCGCCGATGACTGCAAAATGCTGCCCTGCCTGCGTCAGGGCGCGCAGTCGCTCGTAATCATCAAGGGTGCGGAAGTAGATGATCTGCTCGCCGCCGAAGGGCAAGCGATTGGGCGTGCCGCCGGTAGCCAGTAGCAACTTGCCGTAGCCGTAGGCGGTCCCCTGGTCATCGGTAATCCGCTTGTTCTGCGGGTCCAGGTGACGGGCCGTCCGCCCCAGGTGAAGGGTCACCCCCTGGTTTTCAGTCTGGCGCCAGATGCTCTCCAGGGGTTTTCCTTTCCAGAGCTTTTTGGACAAGGGCGGGCGGTTATAAGGCGGGTGCCCCTCGGCACTGAGCAGGCCGATGGAGCCGTCGCGATCGACCTCGCGGATGCCGTGGACCGCCGCATCAGCGCTCATCCCGCCGCCGCCGATCAAGTAATAATAGTTCGGCATGGTTCTCTCCGGTTATTTACCCAAAGTCAAGTTGTCGAACATTCGGAGGCCGGCCTCATTGCTTGTGACCTTCCAGGAACCGTTTCAGGGCCAGCGCACCGTTGTGCTCCTCGTCCCGTGCCGCGTAGACCAGGGTGACGGTGCCCTGCTTGCCTTTCTGCTTCAGCAGCTGGACGGCCTCCTTTTTCTCTTCTAGTTCTTTCCAGTAGCGCTTTTGGAACTGCTCCCACTTGGCCGGGTCATGGCCGAACCATTTGCGCAGCTCCGGGCTCGGGGCTACCTCCTTCAGCCACAGGTCCACCGCCGCGCGCTCCTTGGTCAGGCCGCGCGGCCACAACCGTTCCACCAGGATGCGCGAGCCATCGTCGCGCGAGGGCTTTTCGTAAGCTCGCTTGAGCTTAATCATCGCCGTGCCCCTCCTTTCCTCCGTAACTACAACGCACAACCCAGACCTCAACTTCCGCCGATTACGCCACGGAGGAAAACGCGTAGCGGAGGAATAGGTGACTCCCGCCCCGTTTGACTCCGACGAGCGTTCCCCACAACGGGTGCTCAGGCGCGAAGCGTTTCCCGGCGACCAGCCCCGGCCGCGCGGGTGCACCGTTCCGACCGGCGACCTGGGGGGACAGCGTCAAGAACTGTTCGTCCAGGCACTGCTCCCCAAAGAAGTCGCCCAGCAGGTGCGGCCCGCCCTCGACCAGGATCAGATCACTCGGGCGGACGCGCATCACCACACCCAGGATCGACCGGGCGCTCAGCCTGTCCGCGTTTTCTCCTTCCATGACCTGCACCGACGGCGGCAACCCCAACCCCCGCAGGTGCCGGGCACGAGCCGCGGTCGTTACCACCAGGACCGGAACTTCGCCGGATTGGAAAACACGCAGGCCCGGATCAACCTCTGCGCGGGCCGTGACGATAACGTTGAGAGGCGGGCCGGGCTTCCCCAGGATGGCGCGAAGCCTTTGATAGGCATCGGCCAGCGCTGGACAGACGTAGGCGGGGGTCCAGACGTGGTGCGGCACCGCCCGCAGCGTCCCGGCGCCGACGATCACGGCGTCGGCCGCCGCCCGCAGCAGCCCCATCACTAGATGATCATGAGGGTTGAACCCGCTGATCGGGCCGCCGCCTGCTTGCCCGGGCACCTGAAGCGACGTAACCCCGTCCAGGCTCGTGACGAAGTTCCCGATGACATAGGGCCGGCCCGGGTGCGGCGGGAACGCGAGTCGGCCATAAACACTCGCCAGCTCCGGCGGCAACGGCAGAGCGTTGCCCTGATCCACCTCATAAAGCGATTCCAGCGGTGCCAACGTGCTCATCGCTCTAACCCACTGGCGACAAAGAATTCTGACCGCAGGGCTGCGTTGCTGGCGTACTCACCTCGCCAGTAGGTCGTGCGGGTCATGGGCAAGACCGCGCGTACGCCGCGCATCTCAGTGCAGAGGTGATGGCCCTCCAGGTAGACCGCCACGCCCTGCGGCTTGAGCATCGCCTCCAGGGTATCCACGATCTGCTGCCCAATCCGCTCCTGAACGGTGAAACGCTGCGCGAACAGGCGGACCAGGCGTGTGAGCTTGGAGATACCGATGATGTGCTCGTAGGCAATGTAGCCCACGTAGGCTTGCCAGAAAAACGGCAGGGCGTGGTGCTCGCACAGGGCAAAGAACGGGATCGGCCCCTCGATCACCTGGCTCAGCCGGCAGTCGGGCTCTCCCCGACATTCGGTCTCGAACGCCGTGACCAGCTTGGGGTCGCCGTCATAGCCCGCAGTAACATCCAGCAGGGCGCGGATAAAGCGGCGCGGGGTGTCTTGCGTCGCCGCCGTCTTCAGATCGAGCCCGAACGCCGTGAAGATCTCGGCCGCGTAGCCCTCGAACTTCCGCAACTGCTCTTCCGAGATTTGGCGTCGGTGTAGTTTTTCGGCCGCGAGAAGGTCGTCGTCGTCCAGCTCCAAACCGTCGCCAGCGAGGCCTCCAACCGTTAGCTTCTGCGAATCGGCATGGTGTGGGATGCTCATGTTGCTACTCCTTTCTATCCAGGTAATGTCTGAATCCTCGGACGAATTCCTCGTCCCCGGTTGGATCAGGGCTTCACTTCAAATATGACTTCCAGTTCGACCGGTGAACCGAGTGGAAGACTCGCGACACCAAAGACGAGGCGCGAAGAGACGGTCTGGTCGCCGAAGACATCTCGAAGCAGCTCCGACGGCGCATCGGCGACCTTCGGGTGCTCCGTGAACTCAGGTGTCGCGGCCACGTATACGCCGAGCCTGACGACCCGACTCACGCGGTTCAACGAACCTAACTCCTTTTTCGTGAGCGCAAGCACGTTGAGTGCGGCCGTGTTCGCCGCTTCCCGGCCCGCCTTCACGTCTAGGTCTTTGCCCACGATGCCAACCACAGTGGCCGTGTGGCCCGAGGTGGCGAGCATCCCGCTCAGGAAAAGGAGGTACCCCGTCTGAACGGCAGGCACGTACGCACCAAAAGGCTTTGGCGCATCGGGCAGATGAATGCCGAGCCCGGCGAGACGGTCCTCGGCGGTCATTGTATTTGTAGTCATGACAGTACCTGCCTTCCACTACCAGCGGCCAAAATGAGCGCCGCCATCGACAGACGAAGTTGGGACGAAGTTGGTGACACTTTATGCATTTTTTCCTCTCGCATGGAATTGCGGAAGAAGCCCGCCCCGTCGTGGCGCGGTCTGCCGAGTCCATGACTTGGGACACAATCAAGAGAGCGGACGCTCGAGGCGACACGTTGTCCCGCCCAAGGTTCTGCGGTGATTTCTTATTACGAAAGCATATGGAGAATTCTATGCGAATCCAATTGTGTATCACACCGGTGGAGGCAAACCATGCATCAGCGTATCAATATCACATTGCCGGCACAGACCGTTCGCCTGCTGGACCGTGTTACGAGCAAGGGCAACCGCACCAGGTTCATCGCTGCTGCTGTGAAGCGTTATGCCATGGAACGTACCGTCAAGATCTAGCGAAGTGCCTGAAGGAGGGAGTCATGCGCAGGGTAAAGCGCGATCGGCAACTAGCCGAGGAGTGGTCTGAGCTCAGGCAAGAATAGAAATGGGGAAAAATGTCGTCCTTTGATGACGAGTTCACAGCAATTCCGCCCCGAAGCGTGCCCCCGCTCGTAGTGGATGGCCGCGCAGAAACTCACTCGCCGTCATCCGCCGTTTTCCCGCCGGCTGCAATTCCAGAACCTCGATAATGCTTTCCTCTCTGGCCTGCACCAACAGCCGGTTCGCATTTTCGGAATCAACAACCACGGTGCCCGGCGCGCCGGCATGCGTCCCGCCGCCAGCAACAGCTCCTTCGTAAATAATGAGCCGAATAGCTTCTTGCTCGGCCCGGTGGCAGTAGGTGTACGCCGTGGGCCACGGTCGCATCGCCCGGATGTGATTTACTATGGCGAAGGCCGGCCGCGACCAGTCGATCAGGCCGTGCTCCTTGGTCAGTTTCGGCGCCTTGCTGACCTGCCCTTGGTCCTGTTTGATCCCCCGCGCGTTGCCGGCGGCGATCTGATCGATCACCTTTAGCGCGAGCTGGGCGCCGAGTGGCGCCAGCCGGCCTTCGACCTCGCCGGTCGTTTCCTCCGGTCCGATGTCGATGGCTTCCTGCACCAGCATGTCGCCGGCATCCAGGTGCACCGACATCTTGATGATCGTCACGCCGGTCTGTGTCTCGCCGTGGTATATCGCCCACGCCACCGGCGCAGCTCCCCGATACTTGGGTAACAACGATGCGTGCACGTTGATCCCGCCCTCGCGGGCAACGGCCAAAACATCTTTCGACAGAATCTGCCCGTAAGCCGCGACGACCAGTAGATCGGGCTGAAAATCCGCGATGCCCCGGACTCCCTCCGGCGTGTTGATGGTTTCCGGTTGAAAAACAGCTATGCCGTGGGTCCGGGCGATGTTCGCCATCCCCTCCCCGGTTTGCCGCGTGGAGCTCCGCTGGCGGCCCGGTGACTGGTCGGGTTGCGTCACCAGCCCGGCGACTGCGTGGCCGCTTGCCAGGAGCGCTTGAAATGTCGGCTCCGCAAACGTGCCCGTTCCCATCATCACGATTCGCATTGGCCTCATGCTTCCGCTTCCAGTGCTTGTAACGCCTTTTCGAGAGCTGCATCCGGCAGGATCTCTCCCTTTTCCTGGGCCCGCCGATATTTTCGCTCCAGCGCTTTGATCTCACTCCGAACCGCCAGCCGCGCGATCGGCCCCATCTTGTCGATGTACAGAATGCCGTTCAGGTGATCGACCTCATGCTGCACCAGCCGGGCTTTCAGGTCGCTGCAAGTGATCTCCATCGCTTCGCCCTTGAGGTTGTATGCCTTGGTTTTCACGATCTTCGCCCGCCGCACCTTGGCAAACACGTCCGGGAAACTCAGGCAGCCTTCTTCCCCTTCCTGCGATCCCCTCCGTTCGATGATGACGGGGTTGATAAGTATCTGTTCGTCCTCGGTCTTCGCAGGGTCGGCGGAGGAATTGATGACGATCAATTGATAGGGAAGCCCCACCTGATTGGACGCCAATCCCAGGCCTTTCGCCTCATACATCAGTTCCAGCATCTGCCGAGCCTGGGTTCGCACCCGCTCGTTAATAGCCGTCACCGGGCGCGCAGGGTGCCTCAAGGCGGGATGAGGATATTGCAGTATTTTCATCACAATCTGCCGATTTATCGAAACTAATGAGTCCTAATCCTGTTCTTGTTCTTGCTCCTAATCTTCTTCCGAATTGTAATCTTCATCTTGCTCTTTCTCTTGGCTGTCGCGTCCAGCGACAAATCCGCAAGTTCATTTTCTTATTCTAGGAAACAGATAAAACCACGACACCGCTGGCGCGACCAGAAGTCACAGATCAAACTTCTGTCGTCTGACCTCTGATCTTTGACTTCTGCCCTCGGACTTCTTACTTCCCCGCCTCCATCTTCTTGCTAAAGTACTTCGGCCCCGCCAGAACTTTTTCGAACCGTTCCTGGGGAAGCAGGAAGACATCTCCCGGCATGGTGCTTTTCCCCCTCCACCGTAATGGCAATGCGCAACAGCGCGTCCTTTTCGCCGAGTTTATGCTCGGCCTGTGGCCCTTTTTGCCGGACCACGAAACGGTCTGCCTTGAGACCCATCAGGCCGGCGACAAACAGCTCCGTCTGCGCGCTGTCCAGATCGAAATCGGGCGGTTTTTTCATCGCCCAGTTGCCGGGCCCCTTGCGCTCCATCTCGAGCGTGAACTGGAAACTCACTTCCTTTTTCCAGCCGGTACATTCGAGCGTTTGGACCTTGTTGACGTCGAATTGAAACACGGTCGTATCTTGCAATTCGCTGCGCAGGGGCGTTAGATCAACTGCGGCAACGCTGAAGATCATGTCGCGCTTGTCTTGCTTGGCAAAGATTCCGGTTTTATCATCCGTTTCCTTGCCGAATAAATAGACCCAATCTTCGGTTTTGATTTCTTCTTTGTTTTTTACTTTGAGCGTGGCTTGGATCGCCGGCGCCTCGAGGCCGTATTTTTCCAGATTCGCTGCGGTTTCCGCCTCCAGCTTCTCTGCTTTGAGCTGGCGCAGCCCGCGAATGATGCTGTCCACATTGACGGCATCGGCTGTTCGCCCGGCCAGGCGTTCCGGCTTTCTGATTTTCCAGGCAGCCGGGGTATTGTCGTCCTTCTGCTCCTTTTCGATTTCGTATGTCTCCCCGCCCCGCTCAAGCACCAGGCTGGTCACCTCCGCTTTTTCGGAAAACGACGGCAGGTTCTTGTCGAGATAGGCCAGCGCCCCTTGCTTGACCCGCGCCCGCAAGCTGGCGGGCAGCCCCAGGATCATCTTATCGGCGCCGATTTCTCGGCGAACGAAGACCACGTCTTTCTCTTCCTTGCCAAAGGTCAGTTTCACCTTGGGTTTTTCATCTTTCAACTTCGGCTCGCCATCGGGGTCCGGCTTCACTTCGGGTTTATCCTTCTTCTCGTCCGGCTTGTCGTTTTTCTTCTCTTCGCGAGCCAGGCCTTCGACCCAGAGGGAAACAACGATCGCCTCCGGTTTATCAAAACCCATCTCCGCTTCCTTGGCAGGGTCGGGGAAATCCTTTACTTGCCGGCGTTCTTTGAGAGCGCCGAGGAGACCGATCACAGCCTTATGGTCCGCCGCTTGCACCTTCGCATCGCCCCGAAACAGCTTCCAGGTCGCGGCCGGCTTGCGCAGCTTGAATAGCCCGGATGCGTTCTTGATGTCGATGGCATCGACCAAATCGGTCCGGTCTTGCGGGAATTGCACAAGGTTGCGGTTGCGCAGGATTGCCGGGTTCTCCGCCACCTTGAAAATATCTTCCACGGTTTTGGCTGGCGCCTTGGCCACAGCCCGTTCGCTCTCCAGCCGGATATAACGTTTTTCGCTCTTGTCCCCGGCTTTTTTCACCTCTTTCTTGTCAACCTCCTTCGCGTCATCTTTCTTGGCGGTTTTGTCTTCGGCAATCTTGCCGATGAGCAGCGCATCTTGAATCAATTTCTTCTCCTCGGTCGAGCCGAGGAGCCCGCTGGGAGTCCGTTTGACCTCGATGCGGAGATACGCCGGGTTGTCCTTTTCCAGGCCGAACGCGGCCAATTCGTTATCGGTGGCATCCGGAGTGTCGAAATCTGCCGTGGATTCAACGCGAATCGCCCCGATTCTTTCCAGCAAGTCACGCACCCCGGTGATTGGCTTGGTTTGCTGGTTATCCCGGCCCGAGCCCGGCATCCCTTCCCCCTCGACATCGGCGTCGCCGAACGCCGGCTTTTGAAACCGCCAGTTCCCCTCGCCGTTTTTTTCCAGAATGATCGGTTCTTTTTTGGACTCCTGGAACTGCACATACGTCGTATTTAGGGCGCCGGCTTCCAGCAGGTCCTTGGACCGATAGTCGTTCAGCGTTTTGAAGAGCATTTCCAGTTCCGACCGTTTGACGGCCATGGGCTCCTTGGGTCGTTCGGAAGAGGTGACATAAACCATCGCATGGGATTCCACCCCTGGGCTCTGCCGGCCGAGGGTGACTTTCCATTCCTGGTCGGCCCCTTTTTTTAGGATAACCACGGTTGTCGGCGAATCGAGTTCGTAGTCCTTCAAGTTGTCTCCCAATTCCACTTTTTCCTTGCGCGCGGAATAGACTTGCCGGATGATACTGTTGATCTGGGAACTATCGGCTCGCAGGCGATAGGGCTTCTGCATCTCCCAGCCCTCGTCTTGTTTCACGAACAAGAACGATTCTTCCTTCGGACGATAGTGAACGATCTCGACAGCATCGAATTGATCCGGCGAGGCACGGTTTTTTTCCTTGTTCAAACTGGGCAGTACATAGTCCGAACTCTCTCCCGCTTTCTTGACGCCGAATATTTGCGTCAAGGCAAAGATGCCGAACAAAGCCAGAAATATTCCGAAAAGAATGTACGTAGTTTTAAAGTTCATTCTGACCCCTTTTCGGATAGGCTCTTACCGGCGCCGGACCACCCAGACGCCGAGTCCCAAACCGACCACGGAAAACATCATCAACCCAAAGGGCAACCAGATCATTCGGGAAATATTGGCATTGGGATCCATGATGTAATATTCCCGCTTCTTGGCTTCTATGCCGATGTTTTCCGGCCGTTCGCGCAGCCAGGCCAGGCTGCTGGCGATCAAGCTGTAGACATCGGTTCGCGCCCCCTTCATGTATTCGTTGCAGGCGACCGTGGCGTCGCCGAATACGATCATCCTCGGTTTGGGCGGGGATGCGCCAGACCGGCGGGTGGGATCCATAGCGTCCGGCGGGCCGGATTCCGTAACTGCCACCGCCACCGGCAGCGGTTCCCGGCTCAGTTTGCTTTTCAACTCGCTCAGGCGATTATGATAATAGTCATTGGCCAGACTAACCGGATCACTCAGATTATCTTCCACCCAAATATCGTTTTCGCGCGTCAGGAACAGGCTGTCCACTTGATAGTTGCCCCGGCTGGCGCTGGCTGCCGCCATCGGCCGCACCGTCCGGCAATCATACAGCTGCAAAACCAGATCCTCGAATGCCTTGGCGACGGGATTCACGTTCACCTGTTGCGGATTCGCGGAAATCCGGATTCGCTGCGGTAACTGAACCATTTCCTTCAACGTGCCGTCGGCCATGCGGATGATTTGCCGGTTGGCGACCGTCAGAATCCGATTGTTGCCCACTTCCACGTTGAACTGCGCCAAAAATCCCTCGAGTCCGGTCTGCACCATGGCATCGTTTTGCACGACGACATCCAAAAAGACTACGAGTTTGCCGTTTTTCTTCTTGGGGTCCTTGGGACTCATGTACTCTCGCAGGGCCGATAGCGCATCCGCGGAAAGAGGTTGGCGCGGCCCGGCAACAATGACAACTGCTGCATCGTCCGGTACGCGATTGGTCAGCACCGTTTTGCCCGTCGTGTCGGGTGTGGTGGCCGTGGCACTGAACGTCAAGCCCTTTACTTCATAGTTGCTTTTTTGCAATCGATCCTTTAAAAGGCCCGCGCCTTTATCCAACTTTCCCGTGCTCGAATCGTCGATATCGAGTTCCCCGTGGCCCTGGGTGAAATACACCGGGATCTTGGCCTTGCCACTTTTGAGATAATCGATCGCCGAAATCAGCGCATCTTCGCCCTTGAAGACAAAACGCGGACGATCCCGCCGCGAAGTCGGATCCTGTTCGAACAAGTCGGTGCTTAACTTGATGAATTGATGAGTTTCGTCCGGCGCCGTGCCGTACACCACCAGCAAGCCTTCTTCCCCCAATAGTTGATAGCGGGGAATCAACTCCCGGATCCGGTCCCCATCGCGATGGAAGGACAACTTTTCCACCGTGAGTTTTTTCGAAACCTCCTGACAATTATCCAACAAGTTCTTGACTTCTCCGGCCGCATCACCGTGCGAAAGCAGGACGTAGACTTTGACCGGCTGCTCCAGGTTTTCGAGCACGCTTTTCGATCGGGAACTGAGTGTATAGATTCCCGAAGCGGTCCAGTCGGCAAAGGGCGGCAACCAGATTGATGCCATGATGTTGACGAGCACAAGCGCCCCCAGCAGCAGCAAACCGGTGAGGACCGCGTTGTAGCCGTAGAGCAGGCGCCGCAAGATGGGGTTGGAGCGCTCCTCGGTCCGGGCCAGCATCAAGCTGAAAAACAGGACGGCGAGTCCCCCGACAATCAAAAATATGCAGAGCCAGATCCGCCAGGAACCTTCCCCCTGCCAGGTTTCAACGCCCCCGGTGAAATACTTCCACCACCTTTTCGACCGCGCAAACCCAATTACGGTAATGAAAAAACCCAGCAGTCCGCCTACCACCAGCACTAGGATGCGCGTAGCATCCCGATCGGTCAATTGTTCCGGTTCGCGGGCCAGATGCCAGTAGCCGCCGACCAGAAGCACCAGTCCAAAGCCGGCACTCGCCAGGGCCTCAACTGCCCCTTCCCATTTGAATTCAACGATGACAAAAAGTGCCGTAACCAGTAGGGCGCCGCCGACGCCGAACATCGCGTAAGAACTCTGCTTTTGCAGCCGCGTCAAATGGTCCAGCCAGGTCGTCTGGGATTCTTCTTGATCGTTTGCCATCGCCGTCTCCTGCGGGCCTGTCGGGGCAAGTCTTCAATTTGCCCGATCCGGCGGCACCTTGAAAATGTGCTCCACTTTCACCGCCATTTCCGCGCTTCCAAAACCTTCACCGCAAGGAACAACCAAAAAACCGTCGCGGAAACGTTATACACCAAATCGCGCGGCTGCAGTCTGCCGTCCAGGGAGTTGATCCACAAGTCGATGTACGAAATATGATCAAGGATAATGCGGCCGGGATCATCTTCTGGCCAGTCGATTTTGAGCAGATAGATAGCAGTAAGGATGAACATTCCCACAAAAGTAAGAATGGCCGCCGCAACCTGATTTTGCGTCAGGCTCGAAAAAAACAAACCCATACTTACAAATGTTGCACCGGTAAATATGACCGCGACAAAGAAACTCAGAATGGGGCGATAATCGAACGGTTGTCCCCCTTCCACACGCAAACCGATCAGGTACAATCCCCACGGAACCCAGAGCAATATGTAGAAAAAAAACGCCGCGAGAAATTTGCTCACGACAACGGTGGTTTCACTTAACGGAGCCGTTAACATCACTTCAATTGTCCCTGTCCGTTTCTCTTCGCTGAGCAAGCGCATGGTCAGGACCGGGATGACGAATATGACGCAAATGACGGGAAACCACGCGACGAAATAGTTGCCGACGATGGGCTCGATAACGGCCCGTGGCCCTCCCCCCATACCCCGAACCCCATCCACTTGCCAGAGGGACCTCGTAACAAAAGTTCCAAAGAGATACCAGCCGATTACGGTAAACCCGATCAGAACAATGTAGGCGATGGGAGAATAAAAAATGGCGGCAAATTCCCGCCGGGTTTGCACGACCAACCGATTTTCGGAAATCAAACTCAGGGCCAGAGCCAGATAGACCAACCCCAAAGCTATGAGGACCAACCCGCCGGGCATGAGATAAGAGGAAGCTGTCTTTTGCAAAAGCGCGGGAAGTGAGGACCTTCCCAGCGCTACGAGGATGCTGAACAATCCAACCGCGCCCATGGCCGCAGCTGCATAATAACCCCTGTCGTTAAATGTCCCCTTCAGCCCGATGTAACGCCACCAGTACACCAGGCCGACCAAAATCAGAATAATGCCCCTAGGAATCAAGAAATCGGCCGAGATATTGCCGCCAATAAACCCGATCAGAGCCGCAACAATCCCGATACCGCCGGTAATCCAACCGACCCAGTCCAGCCATTTTTCTTCCGTTTCGTGCCGCGTAAACGCCATCAAGAATAAGAGGCCGGCAATCATGCCGATCAAACCATAGGGAACAAAGAGCCCGCCGAATTGATCTTTGACCTTGAAAACCGATACTAGCACGCCGATCCCGAGGCACAGGAACGCAAATCCCATGTACGTGCGCCGGACCTGCAAATCGCCATCGTTCGCGGCATGAAATAGCAGCCCACCGAATCCCAGCACAAGGAGAAACGTGGCCAACCCCGGACCGATAGCCGAGCGCACGCCGACGGTTGCCGCCGCTTGCGAGTAGGTATTGGCCATCAAGGCGACCGCGCCGATCAGCACCGCCGTCAACCCCATCGTCCCCACCCAGCGCGCCAGCCTTGGCTCATCCGCCTTCATGATCGAAGGCGCCATCTCCTCCGCCGGCTGCCAGTCAGTCCCCGCGGATGGTTCTTCCCGCGTTATCATGCGCTTCTTACTCCGTCGTGTCTCAATCCCATTTGCGAGCGCCGTAGCGGATCACCCAGCCGAACCACCTCGAAGAAATGATCTTCCAGTTTGTGCTTGCGGATACTGAGCTGCCGGATGGTCCAGTGGTTTGCCGTGATTCGCCGGGCGATTTCCTCGCGCAGATCTTTGTTGTTTTCCGTTTGCAATTCGAAGCCGGTTCGCCCTCCCGGCAGTGTCACCGGGGAGACCAGCGCGACTCCCTCCGTTTTACGCAGCACGTCGGCCACCTGTTCAGCTGGGCCGGCCACTTCCACCGTGATGGCCTGCGCGGACTCCAGTTCGGCCATGCGTTTATCGGATCCGATGCGCCCCCAGCAAATCACCATCACTCGCTTGCAAATCGCCTCGATTTCCGAAAGGATGTGCGTCGACAAAATGATCGTCCGCTTCTCCCCGAGTTCCCGAATCAGCGCCAGCGTCTCCCGGATTTGAATCGGGTCGAGACCAACCGTCGGTTCATCGAGAATGAGGATCGGCGGATCGTGGATCATGGCATCCGCCAGGCCCACTCGCTGCCTGTATCCTTTTGACAACGTCCCGATCCGCCGCCGCCGGACTTCTCGAATCCGGCACCGGTCCAGGCAATATTCCAGCCGCTTTAGCCGGTGCTTGCGCTCGACGCCTTTCAGCTTGGCGCGGTAGGCCAGGTATTCTTCGATGCGCATCTCCGGATACAGCGGCACGCTTTCGGGCAAGTAGCCGATATTCTGCCGCACTTCCATCGATTGCGTCATGACATCGAAACCGGCAACGCGCGCCACGCCGCTCGTGGCCGGTAAATAGCTGGTCAAGATGCGAATCGTCGTCGTCTTTCCCGCGCCGTTGGGGCCGAGAAACCCGACGACCTCACCCTTGTCGATTTCGAAGTTTATGTGATCAACGGCCAAAACGGGGCCAAAGTATTTGGTGAGATCGCGAACTTCAATCATCAGGGATTGGGGGTTAGGGGTCAGGGGCTAAGGAACTCCTTCGCCCATTCGTCCATTCAGCTGCTGCAAGAACCCAGATTTGCTGTCCGTCCCTTTCCTCGCTG
>Ga0306922_10002399_pt1 | contig 17366 bp, 21 predicted proteins | sample sta12Cox44000082_FD_203758 | JGI IMG/M metagenome (GOLD analysis project Ga0306922, IMG submission 203758) | Lab enrichment of tropical soil microbial communities from Luquillo Experimental Forest, Puerto Rico - statoxic.12C.oxic.44.000.082 (v2)... | ecosystem: Environmental > Terrestrial >... | reverse complement strand
CGGCGGCAATACCACCATAACCGGCAGCAAATGCCTCCGCCGCCGCGACCAGACGACGGCCGCGTTCGTCGAGAAACGGCGCCACCGTCGAAAATCGCTCTCGGATGGGTTCGACATCGATCACCACCACAACATATGGTGTGGAGATACGGTTGTAAACCCAATATTTTACTCTATCAGAAGTCGATTCGATAATTTCCGGACAAGCCCTTAGGTGCGGATTGCGACGCAATTTTTGCCCCTGGAAGGTCGATGTCTAGGGGTCCTCGTTTTAGGCGTAGACCGTGGGAGCCAGTGCACTATCGACTATGCTCGGGTGCAGAATGGAGACGTTATATTTGAGGTGGATATAACAAAAACCGGTAAACGGCCGGAACGTCAAAATCCAATTGATCCAGAGGACATCGCGATGTCCTTTGGCGGACACGAAGCCGGCCTCATTGGTGGAGTAAACCCAGTTCACGTAAGCGGAGGTACTCTCACCGGAATATTGAACGTCGTCAAAGTGGAGGCCCTTCACTCAAGGCCGATGACTACCTTAAGAGAATACGGTGAGTTTTTTTTCGTTGTTAATAAGACATTCGTCGTACATAAGAAAAACAATTTTCCTCGAAAGTATTTACTCGCTGGTGACGGTGAACTTCTTCTTAAAGGTTGGAACGTCAAGGGTTATTGTAAAGGCAACAAAATAGAATTTGGGAATGGTTCATGGCTTCTGGAATGTACGGCATGGCCTAGTCTTAGTGACGCGAATTACGTTCGCTTTATTTCCGATGGCCCGCCACCCTGAACAAGAGGGGCGCCATCACCGATCCAAAATCCGAAAGGCGCTACACCGCGCGGGTCCAACGTCGGCACACCGTGGCGTCTGATCGACGCCTCTGATACGCTGCAGATAGAGGCAGGCCATTTCGATGTAGGCATTTTTACCGACTGGGCGACTCCCCGGGAACCCCCAGGTCCCCGATCCCTACCTACCCTGCCTGCCCCCTGGGCCTGTCCCATCCAGGCCCCTCGGGCCTCTCCTGGGCAGGTGGCGGGCAGGATCAGGCCCCGGCGACGGCGATCGCCACAAAATCGCGTAGAAGCCGCGGGGACGGGCGCCGGACGCGCAACTCGGTCGGAGGGTACTCCGGTACCCCAGACCCCGAGAAGACGCTCAGGACCCAACACCACGGCCAGCCCGGAGCGAAAAGAACGGCATCCGGAGAACCGCGCGCTACGGAGTTAAAAAAAGGCCGCCATCGGCATTCGATACAGCGTGAACTGCTTCAAATTCGCAGCAAAGGCGCCGGCCACCCACTCACGGCGGCCAGTCGGGCCAGCCGCGGTACGGACCCCTTCTCCGTCAGCAGCTAGCGACGGGCAACGGCGACGGCGAGTGCCAAGTGCCCGCGTAGCAACGCAAGCTCTGCGGCACTCTGCGGCTGGCGCAGGCCCTCGGCAACCGCAATCGTATGGGCGAGCTCGGCGGGCGGCACGCGGGCGCGCAGCTCGCCCAGCACCCGGCGCGCCATTACGCTGCTTGCGCTCGGCCGGTACCGCGGCAGCGGCCTGTGGCGGCGCTCGCAGTCCGATCCGTGCAGGACGATCGCCAGCGCCATCAGCTCGTCGGCATCCAGACCGACGATTGCCGGGGGCGGACGGTTCACTCCGCCCCCAGCGGGCGGCGCCGTGTCGCCCGCGGCGCCTTCGCCAGACCGGGATCGTTTCGCATCAGGCGTTTGATCTCGGTTAATCGTCGCAGGATCATCGGCGCGTGCTCGCCCTCGTCGCGGCGCTGCTGGCGCAAACCGGCCAGGACCGCGTCCTGCGCCTGCAATTGCGCGTAGATGCGGTCGAGTGCAGCCAGCACCCGATCGCCGGGAAAACGCTTGCGCGGCCGGCCTGCACCGGGACGGGCGCCGCCGCGGCCGGTCCCCGGTCCGATACCCATCCTCTACCTCGACACTCTGATTTCGGAACAATTCATCCGCGCCGCCGCTCTGCCGTGATCGCCTCGACCAGCTTTGACGCGATCGGATCGTCCGGCCACTGCCACGATGCCCATCGAGCCAACTCCAGCTCGTCGTCGACCGCCCACACCGTGCGCGGCGGCCACTCCCGCACCAGCCCCGCGAGCACGGCGTCACGGAGAGATGCGGCCGAGGCGCGGTCGGCGGCGCCCGCGAGCAACGTAAACAGACCGCTTTCGTCGGCGGCGGCGATTGCGAAATAGACCTCGGGCGTCGCCGTCGCAGCCCCGGCCGCCCGGCCGACGAGCGGGCCGACGCCGACCGCATCGCAGCCGTCGAGCTCCTCGGCGATCTGCTCGACCAGCGCGGGTTGTCCCCCGCGGTACTGCGCGGCGCTGTCGAACGCCATCTCGGGACGATATCGGTACGGGAGTTGGCGCCGCCGCCGTGCTTCGAGCAGCGCCAAGGCGCCGACGGGCAGCGCATCCGCGGCGGTTTCGCCACGCGGCACGAATCGTAATTCCGTCACCATCATGCCCTCCCCGCCGCATGCGGTGTCGGCAAGATCCGCAGATCGCCCATCACCCGCTCCTTGTAGCTCTGCGCCACCCGCTGCAGCAGGGTCGCGCCCGGCTCGACACAGCCCTCGCACAACCCGTTGCCGAGGCCCTGCTCGGGCACCTCGACGCGCGCAGTGACGATGACAAACGCCGCAGGGCGGTCGCCGCTGAACTGATGATCGCACAGCAGGCACAAGGCGGGCGGATCGGCCCGCCCGATATGACTGATCGTGTTGATCAGCAGATCGAGCAGCACCGCGGCATTACGGTTTCCGGCGAGAGCGTCGGCCGTCAGCCCTGCGAAATGCTCCGGGAAGTACACCCGCATGTCCCACACGCCCTGCCCCTCGTCCTCGACCCGGAGCAGGCCCGCCACCCATTCGCGGCGAGCCCTCTGCGCGCGGCGCATCTTTCTGTTCACGGCAGAAACCTCTCCTCTCCGGCGGCGGCCGGTTGATGTGTCATGCAGTTTAAACGGGTAGTCGTATTGTATCAGAGCAACCTCTCCGGGCGGGGCGGGGCGCGCGGGGCGACGCTGCGCTGAACTTGAGGCGTCGGGGGGCGGCGGCGCGGGCTCGTCTGCCGAGAGGACTCGGACATTCCCAGGAATAGGTCTCTATTCCTGGGAATGACCCTGTCCTCGGTTATCCCCCCGGCAGCGCGGTGCAGCGGCTGCTCGATCTTCCAGATCCGGCAGGGGCCGCCAAATTCCCGCTCCACGGCGGCCTGGGCAGCGGCGAGCCGGTCGCCTCTGACAAACGTGTAGCGGGCTTTGCGCCCCTTTCCGTCAGGCTGGCACAGAACGATGTCCCAAGCCTCGCCCGCGCGCTCTGCCAGCTCGCGGACCTTGGCCTGCATCGCCGCGGCGCCGCCCCAGCGCTTCCTGGCCTGGGTCGCGGCGTCCGTGGATTTGAACATTCCCTTTTCGGGGTAGAGCCGGTGCATCACCGCCGCGTTGGTCGGCACGTGCCCGGCGAGAAACATCTTGTCGAGCCTGGACGGCCGGCTCCAGCGCTCGATCGAGGTCACCGGCATCGGCAACGGCAGATTGGCGTAGACATAAACGTGAAGTGGGGTGTGTTCGCTGCGGTTGATCCCGCGCCCGCGGCCGACCGCCTGGACGATGGCGGTGTCGTAGATGTCGGTATGCACGGTCATCGCGTCGGGGTCGGCATAGGCCAGACGCTCGAACTCGACCCCTTGGCCGGTGGCCAGCAGCCCGGCGCAGCGGGTCCGCACCGGCTTGGCTTCGAGCACCCGGCGGCGGGTCTCGGCGCTGGCATGGCTGGCGATGTCGCGCGGGCGGGCGAACGGCCCGCCGATGACAACCAGATGGTCGACATCGCCGTAATCGTCGTCGCCGGCGACATCGCCGTGGTGGCGGGTGTCGAGCCCGGCGATGCCTTTGAAGCCGCTCTCGTAAGCCTTGTGGGTGACGACGAGGTTGCGGCCGTGGCTGCCGAGCGTGCGCAGCCGGTAATCGGCGACCAGGTCGTCAAGTTTCTTCTGGGTGGCGCTCTTGCCGAACGAGGCGAGGATCTGGTGAACGTGCTGGTGCGGCAGGGCGGGGGCCGGCGGCTCGACGTGCTCGACGAGCGGGAAGAATTTCTGCACCAGACCAAGGCGGGCCGTGGCCGAGGCGATGATGACGGGCAGCTCGTCGAGCCATTGGTCGGGCGGGCGCAGCCCGGGCACGATCAGGTCGGAGCCGTCGACCCACAGGCGCTCGCCGGCTGACGGATCATCATTCCGTGCCGCGCTCGCCCCGGCGATCTCTTCGAGGACGTGCAGCGCCCGGGCGATCTTTGGCAATTTCGTATTGTGACTGCAGGCGGCGGCGCGGGCCTTGCGCTCCGCGAGCGGCATGCCGGGATGCATCTTGTCGTCGACCTCGCGCTTCCAGTTGAGCGCACGCGCCTGGTCGCATTCCGTCGCGGTGAGCCCGGCGGTCTCTACCGCCGCGCTGGCGGTCATGCCGCCTTCGAGGCATTCGATGACGCGCTCGACCTTGCCGAACAGCCCGTCGAGCTCGGCGGTCCTGGCGTGATCGGGCTGGCCCTTGAGCTTGCCCTTGCGGATCAGCACCGGGTGTTTGTTGAGCGCCTCCTCGTAAAAGGTGACGACCGGCAGCTCGACCGTGCCCAAGCCGTGCCCGGTGAAATCCTCCTCGACGACGACGCAGGCGAGGTCGTTCAGGATCGGCTGGGGCAGCGGCTGAAGATAAAGTTGTGCGCGACGATGACGATGTCGGCGGCGGCGCACTCGGCCATTTGCTGGAAATAGCCCACTCGTCGCGGAACCGGCAGCGCGGGATGCCGCCCGCGGCGGGGTCGACGCCATACCCTCCGACCCCATGTTGGCCGCACACCGTCTTGCCGACATCGGCGCCCGCCAGGATCGCCATCCCGACCGGCTCCAGGTTCTTGCAGAGGTATTCGCGATTCGGGATGTCGTCGGACGGGAACGGGTCGCCGCGCCCCTCGAAGACCGCGACGGCGATCTTTCCGGCGAGCCCGGCCTCGGCGATCAGCGCGCGGTAGCGCTCGGCGATCTGGCCGCCGAGGTGGTGGGTCTCGACCGCGACCAGCACGCGGTACGGCGGGGGCGGTAGTTTTTTCCTTTGGGCCTCGCGGTTTTGTGCCTTCCAGGCGGCGATCTGGTGCGGCAGCTTTTTGCCGAGCGCCTCGGATTTGCCGCTGCCGGTGATGCCGCCGAGCAAGACCCGGCGCGGCCGGTTGTCGCCCCCGCGCAGCGGGACATTGAAGAAGTCGTCGATGCCGGTGCCGATCCTGGTGTGGACCTCGGCGCGGGTCGCGGTCGGCAGCGGGAACGGCGGGTCAACGCGCTTGAAGCCGGGGGCGCGCCGCCCCGGCGTGCCGCCCTGCAACGCCCGAATCGCGTTGGCGATGCTGTCGATCTGCGCCAGTTAGCGGTTGAGGGTTGCGGGCGAGCGCTCGCCGGCGTCGGCCTCGGCGAAGCGCTGCTCGATCGCCGCGCGCAGCGGCTCGATGTCGGCCTCGGCACCCCAATCGCCGATATAGGCGGCGATCGCCTTCTTCATCGGTTCGAGAAAGCCGTCGAGGCCGCCGATTGCGGCGATCCAGTAATCGGCGCCGCCGCTAGGGCCGGTGACGCCCGGCATCCCGCGCGGGCGCGGGGGGCGATAATCCGGCTGTGGGAGGGCCAGCGATATGATCTCGTCGATGCCGGGGCGGCGATAGATCGGGCGCGGGGTCCAGAACAATTTCATGGCCGGCGGCCCGCGGGCGGAGGTGCGGAGAAGTCGATAAAAAAGAGCGGCGCGGCTGTGTAGTGGGGCTGGATCGGGTTGTAGAGCGCCGGGTCGGCCAACTTGAACCCGGCCTCGGCGTTGACCTTGGCGGCCCAGCGCTTCAAATCGTCGTCGGCGATGGCGCGGTCGAGCCAATACCATAACCGCAGCGACAGCAGTCCCTCGTAACCGGGCAAACCCTGCGAGGCGGTGAAGTGCCAATGGCACGATCCGTCCCAAAACTCTGCCGGCAGCTTGCCGATCACGTACTCGACCGCGCCGGCGGGATCAAACGCGGGGTCGGTTAGTGGCGGAGCCTTGATCTTGTCGACATGCGCCTGGCTCGACAACTTGCCTGACAACCTCGAAGGATCGAGATTAGCCGACAAGCTCCAGGCAGTTGCCGAGCTCGATCTCGAGGAGCTCCAGGCGATCGCCCCGCCGCGTGGCTACGGCCGGGACTGACCGAAAGAAACCACTTGACACCAAAAGCCCCCATACAAGGTCCGATTGGCGCGGACTCGCAATTATTTGGCCGAAGTTATCAAGCACGCGGGTGGCAGGTCGACCACCTGAGGAGCATCCCAAGGGCACTCCTGCCCCGTCCCAGAAGGAGGATGCGGTGTCCAAGCACAGGGGAGGCCAGCAAGCAAGGCGACGCCCCGACGTGTCATCTCCCTTGGAAAAGCGCACCACCCCTTCCATGGAGAACTTCGATGACCAATACCAAAGGCTTCACCTGTGGGCGCGTCCTCAGCGCTATGTTCCTCACCGGCGCCATCCTGCATGGCTGCGCCGCGAGTGCGCAAACCGCCGCGAGCGGTGCGGACGCACCGCTGAGCGCCGCCGAACAGGCCCAGCTCGAGCGGCTCGGGCGCGGCGAGGTTGAGCTGATGCCGGCGACGCCGCCGGCAACGCCGACCGCCCCGGCGCTGTGGTGGGACACTCCCCATCCCGAACTCGACAGCGATACGATCCGCTATTACTGCCGGGTTGGCGCCGCAGCCTTGTTTCCAAACTTGCTCGACGCCTACGAAAACGAGCTGCGGATGAAGACCTATGCCGATTGCGTCACCGCGCAAGGGCGCCCGCTCGCGCCGCCGCAACACGGCGTCGACGGCCTGGTCTCATCGCACACCCGAGACCTGGCCATGCGCGAGCTTTGCACGCCCAGCCCGGGGTCGCCCGCCAAAACCGCCTCTGCCGCCATCATCTGCAATTCCGCGGTGTTGCTCCAGCTGGTGCGGGACGACTTCGACTTGGTCGACCGGCTCCAATCGGTCCTCTCCGCGTCCGATTTCTCGGCGTCGATGGCGAATGCCCGCAAAGATCCGGGGCTGGAGGCCACCTGCGGCGTCATCGCGACCCCGGCGGTCGAGGCTTGCTATGCCGAGCATTTGCGAGTCAGGGGCGAATGGTTGCGCCAGCAGTGGCTCGCGGCCGCGACCCGCGACGGCCGCATCATCAATGGAGCACCGCAATGACAATGGCGCAACTCCGCCTGACATGAGGAGGCCCCCATGCCCCGCCGCATAGACTCCGCCATTCTGCGCAGCGCCGCCCACGACGCCGAGATGAACCTCGACTTTCTCAAGGCCGCGGCCATGTGGGAAGCGGCGATTTTCGCCTACTCGCCGCGGATCGCGAAATTGCGCCGAGGCCAGGCCGAGCTCGCCCTGATGCGCAAACACCTGGGCGCTTGCCGGCTCCAGATCGGCCGGCCGATCGGCCACGCCTAAAATCCCGCCTGCTGCTCGCGGCGCTATAAAAAGACGATGCCCGAAATGTGGATTTCTTCTGATCTGCACCAAACCCCGTCGCAGTCGCGCACTGGGCCAATGAACCTGCGCAGTGACTGACGGATGCTCTATCCGTAAGCGGTCCGCCTCATCCTCGGCGGCGGATAATGGCGGCGACGCGCGCGAGCACCGCGGCCAGAAGTAACGAAACGCCTGGATTTCACACATAAGCGGACAAACCACGAACTCAGGCGGCCTTGCGAGTATCGGGGGCGACCCTGAGCGGGCGGAATCCGTCACGGCTTTCCATGGCTGGTCGCTCGGCGCTCCAGATGTAGTCCCCGGTGAGGTTCACATGCTCCCAGCCGAGTGGGGAGAGGTGAGCGAGTAGCTGATCCGGAACATCTTCGGTCTGGCGCAGAGCGGCGCGCTCGAGGTACCGCGTGTTCCACAGGATGATCGCGGTGACGAGGAGGTTCAGGCCCGAAGCGCGGTGTTGCTGGTTCTCGTAGGTGCGGTCGCGGATCTCGCCGAGGCGATGGATGAAGACAGCCCGGCCAGGCTGTTGCGTGTTTCGCCCTTGTTGAGTCCCGGCTGGTCTGACGGCGCAGTTCCACATCCCCCAGCCAGTCGAGGGTGAACAGCGTGCGTTCCAGCCGCCCAGCTCGCGCAGCGCCGCGGCGAGGCCGTTTTGCCGCGGGTAGGAGGCGAGCTGCCGCAAGATCAGGGAGGCGGCCACGGTGCCCGTATGGATCGAGGCGGCGACCCGCAGGATTTCCGGCCAATGGGCGCGGATGAGCGCCGTGTTGATGCGCCCGGCGATTAGCGGTTCGAGCGACGGATCCGAGGCGCGAACTGAAACCCGAGCAAGGAGCAGAGGGCGAAGAGATGGTCGGAATCGCCGCCGCCATCGGTGTGGTGGCGGCGGGCCGCGACCTCGCTCTGGTGGTAGAGCAGCCCATCGAGCACATGCGCGGCTTCGCTGGCGGTCGCCGCGATCACCTTGGTGTGGAACGGCGCGTATCGGTCGGAGAGGTGCGTGTAGAACTTGACCCCGGGTTCAGCGCCGTAATGGGCATTGATGCTGCTCGCTTCACGGCCGAAGCCGCCGGCCCGAAAGAACTGGCCATCCGAGGAGGAGGCGGAGCCACCGCCAAACACCGCCGCAAGCGGCTCGCGCTGCTGCTGATTGATCAGAAGAGTACGATCCCGCCAGCAATGTGCAACAGTTCAAATCTCCTTCGAAAAGATGATCAGGGGTCGTCGGTGAGGCGGGTCTCGGCCGCCAGCCGCCGGGCGGCCATACGCTGGTCACCGCCGATCGCGGCTTTGCGCGGATTTCGGAATTGCCCTGTGAGAGAACTGGCTCGACCGGTGCGGTTCTTGATGCCCTGGCGGGGTTATCGCGATCCGCGATGCCGCCCAGGACATCCTGGCATGTCCGGCTCGCCGATCCTCTCGGTCAAGGGCTGGCTGCTGCGACAAAACCCCGCGCTCAAGGGCGGCTGAGGTAAGTGGGGATATTTATGGGTCGATCACCAAAACCTTACCAATCTCAATTCAATCAATGCGGTAATGTTTCTGTCGATGAACCGCAACAAGCTCGGCATGACCTTGGACTCCGCCGCAAGCGAGGTTGCTGTGACGACATCCGACCGTTTTGCGATGGCGCGTGGTGCTGTGTGATGCTGTCTAGGTCGGTTTGTGCTTTCGGTGACAATTTCGGTTACAAAACCCCGGTAAGGACACGATAATATATTGAAATATATAGATAAACAAGGGAAGTGCCAGAAGCCCGTGAGTCTGGCCGCCCGGCATTTGGAGGAAAACGGCATCGCCACCGTAGTGATGGGGTGTGCCAAGGACATCGTCGAATATTGCGGCGTGCCGCGCTTTCTGTTCAGCGACTTTCCGCTGGGCAACGCGGCGGGACGTCCGACGGACCCGTAATCCCAGGCCTTTACCGTAGAGTTCGCGTTGCGCCTTCTCGAACGGGCCCCGGCAGCACGTACGACCGTGCAGTCGCCGTTGCGCTGGAGAGAAAACCCCACGTGGAAGCTCGACTACTCCAACATCGAGCGCTTGTCGGCCGAGGAAATCCAGCGCCGGCGGGAGGAATTCGATCGGCAGAAAGAGATCGCTAGGAACATCCGCGACCAGCGTGGCTCCGAATCGTAACAATGAGTAAAAATGAGCTGAGTGCGACCAGAATACGGGAGAAGGTTGCGATTAATCCTAAATATTTCATCCTATATTGGCTCAAACAAATCCGTCGGCTCTATGCCGGCGGAGGCCAACCGGGTCGTAATGTTTGTGCTTGACAGGAATCGGGGACCACGACAGCACGGCACGAGCCTGTCTCAATATTTTCTTTGAATTGGAGATATCGGGCAGTATCCTGTCTCTGAAGGGCTCCCCAGTTGGGGCGGGGGGCTTGCACTTGGCGAGGGGAAGGATATGACCAAGGGCAATCGAAGCGCGCGCGAGGTGCCATTGGCGTCCTTGACGCGCGCCCTGACGCTGACCGCGATCGTCGGTGTCCTCGCCGCTGGCCCGGCCACCAGGATCGCCGTCGCGGAGACGCCGGCTCAATTCATCTATCGGGTTTCTCACTCGACATTTGGCGATATCGGCAGTTACAGCAACACGGTCGAGCCGGGTCGGGGCGGTACAACCGTCCAGACCCAGGCGCATTTCCAGGTGAGCATGCTGGGCGTGCGGATGTACCGCGAGGATGCCGAGCGTACCGAGCGCTGGCAAGGCAACCGCCTCATCTCGTTTCACGGTGTCACCGACAAGGGCGACGGCCCCGCCGAGGTGAAAGGCGAGGCGCGCGGCAACGGTTTTGTCATCACCTCGTCGCAGGGTACGATCACGGCACCCGCGTCGGTCCATCCGGCCAACCCGTGGTCAAACAACTTCCTTACTTCCAACACGATGATGCGCCCCGATTCGGGCAAGATCGAGCAGGTGCGGATCGGCAGCGGGCAGGAGACAACGGTAAAAATCGACGGCGCGACAATCTCGGCCGTCAAATTCGAGATTGACGGCAGCACCAAGTACACCGTCTGGCTCGACGGACGGGGCGTGCCGGTAAAGTTTGTGGCCGACGACGACACCGGCAAGGTCACCTTCACCCTGGCCAAGTGCATCGGCTGCGGTCCCGAGCCCACTCAGGTGGGGGCGAGATAGCCCCGATTCTCGAGCGGGCAGGAGGCTGGCGGGGTCCGGCGGATTAGAAAAAGGCGAGCGTGCGGATTTCGATGCTCTCGCGTGGCCGCGCGTCGGGTGTCTTCGTCGGGTCATCAAAGGCTGTGTGCGCCGTCCACCGGGCAGAGGCCTGCTTCAGCGACTCGTAGGTCTTGAAGACCAGCGCCTCGTCAGGCCGCATCCGCGGGAACCAATACCAGCGATGCGCGGGATCGTAGGTGATGGCATAGGTCTGGCCGACGCGGTCGGGATAGCGGCGTTCGGTGACCACCAGGCTCTCAGGCGAGATGCTCTGCGCGTCGGCGATTGCCAGTGGCCAAGTCTCGACCGGGTGGCGGATCGGGCGCCACACCTGGAGGATAGCAAAGCGGCGGCCGAGCAACTCGTCGGCCTCGTTCCGCAAAAAGGTGCGGACCCGCTGCGGGCCCGACCATTCGGTGTAGTCGTTGTGGACGCGACGGACGACGTCGCGGATCTTGCGGGTCTCGCGCAGCGCATCGTCGGCCGTGCGCAAGGTGTGGTCGAACACCTCGACGCGGGCAGCTCCGCTCACCGCCTTCACTAGCGCTTCCATCTCCGGGTAGTAGACCCGGCGCACTTCGTCCTCGTCGAAGAAATCGCCGACTTTGGTGTCGTGTCGGACAAAACGAAACCCGTTGCGCTCGAGCGCGAAATCGCCGGCATCGATCCGACCATTGCGCAACAGGACGCGGCGGGGCTCCGACGTACCGCCGCCGACCCGCTGGTCGCTCCCGCCGGGGGCACCGACCAACGTGACCGGCATCGCCTCCGTGTCGACAAAATAGCTGAGGGTCGCCTCGATCGTCTTCGGGACGGTGACCTGCTCGGCGATCTGAACCATGGGAACTCCTTTATTCGCCGAAGGATGATAGAGGCGCCGCAGAGCCGATACAACTCAGGCCAATCGCGCCGTCGCGAGCATCGCGCGGATGTCGGGCAGATGCTCGCGTCCCCAGAACAGCTCGCCGTCAACGACAAAGCTCGGCACCCCGAAAACGCCGATCGCCTCGGCTGCGCGACAGATCCGATCTAGCTCCTCCTTCCCCTCCCCCGCCGAATAAGCCGAGAAGTCCGCTGCGTCGGCGCCGGCCTCCGCGAGCACCGCGCCGATCACATCGCGATGCTCGATGTCGAGCTCGCGTTTCCAGAAGCGCTCGAAAGTGATGTCGTGATAACGGCGCAGCACCGCGTCGCCCTGGCGCTTGGCGTAGAGCATGCCGCAGGCGGCGAGGGTCGAGTCCCAGATCTTCTGCGGGCCGCGGATCACTAGACCGCGTTTTCTCGCCTGGCGGCGGCAGTCCATGTAGCTGTAGCGAACCCGCCGCCATTGATGTGCGTTGCGCTCTTCCTCGATCACCCGGCCGCTGTCATCAACCCGGGCCGAGCCGAGAAAGCTCGGAATGTCGAGCACATAGGGCAGCCAATCGACGCGAACCGCGAAGTCGCGCTCGAGCCCGTAGGCGAGATCCTTCGCCAAATAGGCATAGGGGCTCTTGTAGTCGATGTAGGTCGTGACGGTTCGTGGTTGGGCCATGCCGGTCTCCTATCGTTTTGTCTGCCGCTCGGGTATCATGCACCATTATTCCGGCGTTCCGGCATCATGGAGGCCTCCCGATGGAGAGCGGACACCAGATCGAGACCCGCAACACGGCGTATTTCCGCCATGACTACGATTGCGAGCACGCCGACATGCGGCGGCTCTACGAGCAGGCCAAGATCGATCAGTGGAACGCGGCGACCGACATCGACTGGGCCCGGCCGCTCGAGGGCGATGGCGGCCTGATCGCCGACGATCTGGTCGATATCCACGGTACGAAATTCTGGGACCGCCTTTCGTCGGACCAGCGGGTCGAGCTCAACCGCTATGTCAGCCGGTGGCGCCTGTCGACCCTGATGCACGGCGAGCACGGTGCGATGCTGGTGTGCAGCCAATTGGTCGAGAACGTACACGGGCAGGACGCCAAGCTGTTCCAGGCGACTCAGGTGGTCGATGAAGGTCGGCACAACGAAGTGCTCCATCGTTATCTGGCGCTCCGCCTAGACGGCGAAAGCTACCCGCTCGCCGGCAACGTCAGGGAGATCTTCGATACCTTGCTCGGCACCTCTGCATGGTATCTGAAGACGATTGGGCTGCAGCTCGTCGCCGAAACCTTCGCTGTGTCGCTGTTTCGGATGCTCGCCGAGTCGTCGAAGGACGAGGTGCTGAGGGTGATATGCCGCCGCATCCTGCAGGACGAGGCACGCCACATGGGTTTCAGCATGCTGGCATTGCCGGCGGTGGTGGAAGAAGCCACGGCGGCCGAGCGGCGCGAGATGGAGGACTTTGCGGTGTGGGCGCTGAACCGCACCCTCCGCGGGATCTTCCCGCTCGCCGCCTATGAGGACATGGGGTTCGATCGCTCCGACATCGAGGAGATCCGGCAACTCCGACGGCAACGGGCGGCAGGCGGAGACGAGACCGCTTTTCGCAAGTTCTTCCGGCGCGATCTCCACGCCGGGCTGATCCGCAACATGCGCAAGGTCGGGGTGTTGACCGCCCGCGTCACACCGGATCTCGAGGCGCTCGGGATCTCGCTCGCCGCGGCGTGAGCATCGGCATCGGAAACGAACCCGGGCAAGGTTCGATCCGCTACCGAGGCGCCTCGGAAAAACGAAACACCGCAGCTAAAGCGGCAGTCGCTCTGGGCGGGTGCGTAGACCCGCCCGACAGGGAGAGAGGACGTGGATACCAGTGAATGCATCTTTTGCAAGATCGTCGCCGGAATCAGCGAGTGTCACGAAATTTATCAAGACGATGCCACGCTTGCATTCATGGACATTCATCCGGCCAATGAGGGACATTGCCTGGTGATTCCAAAGGAGCATTTCGAACAGGTGTTCGATATGCCTCCGGCTGCTTTTGGCACGGTAGCATCGACGGTCCGCAAGGTGGCGCGCGCTGTCAACGAGGTGCTTCGACCCGGAGGGATCAGCTTGGTGCAGGCGAATGGCGAACTCGCCGGACAGTCGGTGCTCCATGTTCACGTCCACGTCTTGCCGCGGCGAGCGGGCGACGATCTGTTGATCAATTGGGACCGCGCCAGGGACGACGATCAGCGGTTCGATCGCGACCGCATCGCCGAGATCGCCGAGCGTCTTCGCTCACGACTTCGAGGGTCTGTCTAGCCAGAGAGGAGAACGGGCAATGTCGCTTGATACCGTCAAGGTCCCGACATTGGAACAACTCGGTGAAGTCGCCGCGGAGCTCGGCTTTAGCTTTACCGAGGCCGATCTCGCCGCGCATCGTGAAAGCCTGCTCCCCAGCTTCGAGGCGTACAACCAGCTCGGCCGGATGCCGGACGAGCTGCCGCCGGTCGCCTACCCGAGGCTACCTGGCCGGCGTCCTGTGCCCGAGGAAAACCGACACGGCGCCTGGTATGTCAAGACTGAGCTCGAGGGCGCCACCTCAGGCAAGCTCAAAGGCAAGAAGGTCGCCCTCAAGGACAACATTTGCCTCGCCGGAGTGCCGCTGATGAACGGCGCCTCGACAATGCAAGGCTATGTGCCCGATATCGACGCAACCGTGGTGACGCGCATTCTCGACGCCGGCGGGACAATCGCCGGCAAGACGGTGTGCGAATATTTCTGCTTCTCGGGCGGCAGCCACACCAGCGCCAGCGGCCCGGTGCACAACCCGCACCGGATCGGCTATTCGGCGGGCGGCTCATCCTCGGGCAGCGCCGCCGTCGTTGCGTTGGGCGAGGTCCCGATGGCATTGGGCGGCGATCAGGGCGGCTCGATCCGTATCCCTGCCTCGTTCTGCGGGATCTACGGACTGAAGCCGACGCATGGTCTCGTACCCTATACCGGCATCATGCCGATCGAGCTGACCTTGGATCACACGGGTCCGATGACCGCGACGGTCGAGGACAATGCGCTGCTGTTGGAAGTGTTGGCGGGGCCCGACGGGCTCGACCCGCGGCAATACGGCGGCACGGTCGCGAAACCCTATCGCGAAGCATTGAGCAAGGGCGCCGCAGGATTGAGGATTGCCGTGGTCGAAGAGGGCTTTGGCCATCCCCAAGCTATGCCGCAGGTCGATGCGATCGTCCGCGAAGCGGCCGGCCGGTTTAGAGGATTGGACGCGACCGTCGAGACGGTGTCGATCCCGATGCACCGGCTAGGCGCGGCGATCTGGCTGCCGGTGGCTGCCGAGGGCGCCACGATGCAAATGATGCTGGGCAACGGCTTTGGCTTCAACTGGCAGGGGCTCTACGTCACCTCGATGCTGGATTTCCACAGCGCCTGGCGGAGCCGCGCCGACGAGCTGTCGGACAGCCTCAAAAACACGATGCTGCTCGGCCATTACATGGTGACGCGCTACCGCGGCCGTTATTACGCCAAGGCGCAGAACCTGGTGCGCCGCTTGCGCCGCGCCTATGACGAGGTATTGGCGCGGTACGATCTGCTGCTGATGCCGACCCTGCCGATGGTGGCGACGCCATTGCCCGAGGCCAATGCTCCGGTGGAGCAGATATTGCAGCGTGCTTTCGAGATGCTGGCCAACACCGCACAATTCGATTGCACCCACCACCCGGCGATGAGCCTGCCTTGCGGCCTGGTCGACGGCCTGCCGGTAGGGATGATGCTGGCGGCCAAGGCCTTCGACGAAGAGACGATCTACCGCGCCGCCGCCGCGTTCGAGAACCGCATCGATTGGAAAACGCTGAAGGGGGGGTAAGCTTCGACCGATAACCAAGACGGCGATCGCAATTCGTCACGTCCACTTCGAGGATCTCGGGGCATTTGACGACGTTCTGCGCCGCCACGGGTATGCGGTTCGCTATTGCGACGTCGGGATCGACAATGTCGGTGAAGTCGATCCGTTGGCGCCTGATCTGATCGTCGTGCTTGGCGGCCCGATCGGGGTATCTGACGAGCCCGCCTATCCCTTTCTCCGCGACGAGCTCCGATTGCTCGAGCGCCGGCTCGCCGCAGAGCGTCCGACGCTCGGGATTTGTCTCGGCGCGCAATTGATGGCCCGAGCGCTAGGCGCTTGGGTCTATCCCGCTCCGGAGAAAGAAATCGGGTGGGGCGAGGTACAGCTCACCGAGGCGGGCCGAAATGGGCCGTTGCGCCATTTCGTCGGGGCGCCGGTTCTACACTGGCACGGCGACACATTCGACCTTCCGGAAGGGACCGAGCTCCTCGTCTCGACCGACATCTGCCCAAACCAGGCGTTCAGCCTCGGACGCCAAGCGCTGGCCTGCCAATTCCATACCGAGATCAACGGTCGCGATCTTGAGCGTTGGCTCGTCGGACACGCGGTCGAGATCGCTGCCGTACCGGGCATTTCGCTCTCGGCGTTGCGGCGCGACACTGAACGCTTCGCGCAGAACTCTGCAGAGCGCGGCGCGGCGTGTCTGTCCGAGTGGCTGGTTGGGTTTGCCGAGGATGCAATTTGAGCCAAGCGAGGTCCCGTTGCAGTTGCCCAAGCGGATAACGGAATAAGGCAGCGGGTACTAGCCGAGGCGCCGACGATGTATGATGGCCGAGAGTAGGGGAGATTGGCCATGGATTTGCGCTTCACCACGGATGAGCTCGCGTTCCGCGAAGAGCTCCGAGCCTTCGTCCGGGATAACTTGCCGGACGACATCCGCGAGCGGATGCGGCTCGGCTATGCGCCGCGCAAAGAGGATACGGTGCGCTGGCAGCGCATCCTCAACGAGCGCGGCTGGGCGGCCTTCAATTGGCCCAAGGAATATGGCGGCCCCGGCTGGACGCCGGTGCAGCGCATGATCTTTCTCGAGGAAAACCAGCTGGCGCCCGCGCCCGAAGTCTCCTCGTTCAACATCACGATGATCGGCCCGGTATTGATCCAATTCGGCACCGAGGAACAGAAGCGGCGCTTTCTGCCGCGCGCCGCCAATATCGACGATTGGTGGTGCCAAGGGTTCTCCGAGCCGGGGGCGGGATCGGACCTCGCCGCGCTCAAAACCGCGGCGAAGCGCGACGGCGGCCATTACGTCGTCAACGGCCAGAAAATCTGGACCTCGACGGCACACCATGCCGATTGGTGCTTCTGCCTGGTGCGCACCGATCCGGCCGCGAAAAAGCGCCAGGAGGGCATCTCGTTTCTGCTGATCGACATGACGACACCGGGCATGACGGTTCGGCCGATCGTCTCGATCGACGGCAGCCACCATCTGAACGAGGTGTTCTTCGATGACGTCAAGGTGCCGGTCGACATGCTCGTCGGCGAGGAGAACCGCGGCTGGGACGTCGCAAAGTACCTCCTCGGACACGAACGCACCGGCATCGCGCGGCTCGGCAAATCGAAAGAGCGGGTCAAATTCGCTAAAGAGGCCGCGCACGAGATGCGCGCCAACGGCAAACCGCTGATCGACGACCCCGCCTTTCGCCTGCGCGTCGCTCAGCTCGAAACCGACATCAAGGCGCTCGAGATTACCCAGTTCCGCGTCGTCTCCGCCTACGCAAAGAAAGGGGCCGGCAAGCCCGATCCGTTGTCCTCGGCGTTGAAGATCAAGGGCACGGAGCTGTTGCAGGCGACGACCGAACTCGCGATGGACGTCGGCGGTCCGCTGGCGATGCCGGATTGGGCGCAGGAGTT
>Ga0306922_10002398_pt1 | contig 17367 bp, 17 predicted proteins | sample sta12Cox44000082_FD_203758 | JGI IMG/M metagenome (GOLD analysis project Ga0306922, IMG submission 203758) | Lab enrichment of tropical soil microbial communities from Luquillo Experimental Forest, Puerto Rico - statoxic.12C.oxic.44.000.082 (v2)... | ecosystem: Environmental > Terrestrial >... | reverse complement strand
CAGTCCCTAGCATCGGTGATGTCGACCACATGGATATGCAACCTTCGAAAGCGCGCGAAAGGACCGGCAAGTTCGACATGGCATGTCCTCGTGACCGTGGGCTCGGCATCCGCTGCCGCGTCTGGGTCTTAGACCCAGGCTGCGATCAGGACCGTTCACTCGAAGACAACGGAAAAATTGACCACCTGCTGCTCGGGTAGAATTTCCGGGAAGACGGCGGGAGCCAAGATGGGCGCGGATCGCCAATTTGCTTTCGGGCAGGTTCGATTCGAGCCGCGCAGCGGCGAGGTCTGCCGCGACGGCAGGGTCATCAAGCTGACGCCGCGTGCCACTGCGGTGCTCTGCGCGCTGGTAGAGAGCGCGCAACAGCTCGTCACCAAACAGGAGCTGTTCGACCGCGTCTGGGGTGGCCGCGCGGTCGGCGATAACGCGTTGACGTCCTGCATCCAGGAACTCCGCGGCGCGCTCAACGACGACGCCCGTCATCCGTGCTACATCGAGACCAGTCACCGGCGCGGCTACCGGCTGATGGTGCCGGCCGGCTCGGCCACGCTTCGCGGCACCGCCCTGACCTCGCAGATCGAAACGCCCGAACCGTCAGGTCTCGTGGGACGCACCGCCGAGCTAGCAGAGCTTGCGCGCGCCTTGGACCAGGCGCGCTCGCGCCGACGGCAGCTGGTATTCGTGACTGGCGAGCCCGGCATCGGCAAGAGCTCGCTCGCCGATGCCTTTCTCGAACAGTTGCGCGGCGCGCACGCCGCACGAATCGCGCACGGCCAATGCCTCGACCATCATGGCGTCGGCGAGCCCTATCTTCCGTTGATCGAGGCGCTGACGCGGCTTGCCGGCGCCTCGGACGGCGCAGCGGTGAAGAAAATCCTGGCGGCGCACGCGCCGAGCTGGCTCGCACAGATGCCCTCCCTGTGGACGCGCTCGGAACGCCGGGCGCTGGAAACGCGCGGCCGCGCGACCCGCGAGCGCATGCTGCGCGAGCTAACGCTCGCGGTCGAGGCCATGGCCGCGGATTTTCCGCTGCTGGTGAAGCTCGAGGACGTACATTGGAGCGACGCCTCCACACTCGACTGGCTCGCGCATATCGCTCGCCGGCCAGAGCCCGCACGGCTCTTGGTGCTGGCGACGTTCCGGCCCGCCGATCCTGCGGCCGCCAAGGTGGGTGTCGGCGACCTCATCGCGGAGCTTGCGTTGCATGGGCAATGCAAGGAGATCGCGCTCCATCCGCTCGATCTCGATGCGATCGAAGCCTATCTGCAGGCGCGCCTGGGAGAGAGAGCGGCGCAGGCGCGCGAAATGGCGCCGCTGCTGCTCGAACGCACGGGCGGCAACCCGCTGTTCATGACCAGCCTCGTCGACCAGCTGGCCCAGCAGCGTCTCGTGACGCCGAGTGCGGTCGTCCCGATCCCGCACGACGTCCGGCGCTTCATCGATCGACAAATCGACGATCTTGGCGAGAGCGACCGCAACCTGCTGACTGCGGCGAGCGTCATCGGTCGCGAGTTCGCGACCGCCGCCGCTGCGGCTGCATTGGAGATTAACGTCGAGAAGGTTGAGACCAGCTGCGCGCACCTGTCACTGCAGGGCGTGTTCATCGTTAGGTCCGGATCGGCCACTTGGCCAGATGGTCAGCTCGCAGAGCTCTACTCCTTCCGGCATGATCTCTACCGTGAGCTGTTGTACGACCGCCTGCCGGCGACGCGGCGGGCCCTGAGCCATGCTCGCGTCGGCCGTCGGCTGGAAGCGGCCTGGACCGGCCGGCTCGACGTGATCGCGTCGGAGTTGGCGGAGCATTTCGAGCGTGGCAACGAGCTTGCGCGGGCCATCCCACACCACCAACGCGCAGCCGCCAAGGCCTTGCGTCGTAGCGCTAACGAGGAGGCAATCGGCCATCTGCGGCGGGCGCTCGACGCCCTTGAGCACATTGGGGACGAGGTTGAGTGCACGAGAGTCGAGGTCGAATTGCGCGTCGGACTCGGCACCGCCTTCATGGCGATCAAGGGATTTGGAGCGCCGGAAGTGCTGGAGGCTTATTCCAGGGCCGAGGCACTTTGCAAACGTTTGGGCGAGCGCCCAGATATTTTCCCGGCTGTGTGGGGTCAATGGCTATTTCGATGGGGACGAAGTGAAATGGACGCCGCCTGGCAGCTTTGCGGGAGGTTGTTGGCCCTGGCAAAGAAATACGACGATACGGGGCTCAAACTTCAAGCCCACCATGCCGCGTGGGCGACCTCGTTTGGGCGGGGCAAATTGGCGGAAGTCCACGCCCACGCGAAGTCAGGACTTGCCATCTACGACGCGAACATTCATCAAGGCATGGCCTCGAGTTACGGCAATCATGACGCCGGCACCTGCGCCCGATGGTTCTCGGCACTGTCGCTTGCGCTTGCAGGCGAGGAGGAACGCGCACGCACGATGGCTGATTCCTCGCTCGCTGCCGCGAGGGGTCTCGATGATCCATTTTCGCTGGCGCTGTCGCTCTATTTCGCGTCAGCAACAGCGCAAGTATTGGACGACGTGGCCCTCGCTGCACGACACGCCGAAGCGAGCAGGCAGCTGGCGACGGAGCATGACCTTGCAATGCCGAGAGCATGGAGCACGGGGCTTATGGGATGGTGCGCCGCTGAAAACGGCGACTCTCAGTGCGGCATCGCGTTGCTGACCGAAGCGATCACTGCGTTGCAAGCCGCGCATTCTCGGCATTTCATGCCTTATCTCCTCGGATTGTTGGCGCAAGCGCATATGAAGGTCGGGCATCATGCCGATGCAATGAAAGCCGCAGAAGACGGGATCGCGCTGGCCGACAGCGGAGGCGAACGCTTCTATACCGCGGAACTCCATCGGCTGCGGGGCGAGCTGTTGGTGCGTCCGCCGCACGGCCAGATACAAAAGGCGGAAGCGTCGTTCCGGACCGCCATCGAGGTCGCGAGACAGCAAGGCGCCATGGCATTGGAGAACAAGGCAATCGCAAGCTTGCGCCGCTGGTGCGGAAGAGTGACCGCCGTCCATCGCGCGTAGTGCCAAACCGCATTCCGTCGCGGTTTTGGCCCGTGGGACGCGTAGCAGGCTCCGGCATCATAGGGTAATGGCGAGCGAATAGTGCCCATCTTCATCGACCGTGGCGCGCCAATAAGATCAACAAAGTCCCGTCATTACTAAGAAGGTGAAAGCCAAGCGGGAAGCGCAGCGTCCGACTTGTAGTCCCTTGGCTGAACCCACACTGTCGGCCAACTGATGATTAGACTCCCTATCCATTTGCCTTGCGCTTCATGAATTCCGCCAACTTCCGCTCGCTCGCCTCAAACGCACCCTGACTCAGCGTGCCGCGAAACAGCTCGTAGCGCAGCCACACCTGGTAGGTGCCGACCACGTCCGTCTCGCAGTACTCGGCAATCTCCTTGATCTTGCCCTCGCGGAAGTAGCGCTCCACCTCGCCACCGTCGATCCCCTTGGGCTTTCCCGGCAGGCCCATCACTCTGCTGATCTCGTGAAGCGTGGCCTTGCCCTGCGGGCTGAACGACGAGAAGACGTCGCACAGATCGATGGCATCCTCGCTGTACCGGTGGAAGTAGGGACGTGCCGAGAGCCCCGGTGCGGACACGCCGTGGACCATGGCTCGATAGCGCAACACAGGCAGGTCGAAGCTGTTGCCGTTGAACGTGACGAGCTGCGGTCTCAGCTCCGCGATCTTATCGCAGAAGGCAGTTATGAGCTCAACGGGCCGTCCTAGGCCCCGGTCCGAAGCGGCAGTCGAGGGCCAGGCCGACCCTGCCTCGGTATCTCGAGCATGCCGAGGCCGGTCGGCCTGGTAGGGTGGTTCCACTACCACGTTAAGCAATATACTTGGCAAGCCTCTCGCCATCTGGGAATTGCAAAATCGTTGCGCTGGTTTGCCGAGCTGCCAATTGGCGGCGTGCTCTCTCGTACAGGCACGCGAGCCCGCTGCCAGTATAATCGTGATCGATATTCCCGCCGGCCTTGATTGTACCGATGCAATCAATGATCTTCCCGGCCTGATCGAATTCGAAAGACAACTCGGTCAAGCGGTCGAGATTGCAGTTTGGATACGCGCGCATCACGAGCGCAATTTGCGGTTCGGTGAACCTGATTTTAGTCGTCGGTTTCATCGGACAAACGAGACGGATCAAGGTCGGTTGCTAGATTTCATGCTCCTTGGTCGCTTTGCCCCGATGCAGGACTTGTTACTGTACGCCAAACATTTGTGCGTCGAAGCCACGGTTCAGAAAACTGCTACCGTTAGGCAGCGGCGAAGCGGAGACGGGCGACGCGCGAGGCCGCGATGGCGGCATTCGCGAAGAGCTGGCGAGGGGATAGTTCTAAGATTGGGAGGTCCGCTTTCGGGCAAACCGGACATTCAGCCGACATCGCCGAATGACCGGTCGTGACCCAACGCAGACATTGGAGATACGCAGCGGCAGTCGTGCAATCACCGCCACGACGATGCTGACGCAGGCAGCGACTGCGAACCCCCGCCCGTGATGGGCGTCATGCAGCGACTTCGTGCAGCACGTCGGCCACTTCGCGTGGATGCGTGATGTATGGCAGGTGGGAAGTCGCCATTTCGCGGTAGCGCCATCCCTGCGTGCGTTGCGCTGCTTCGGCGTAGCGGTCAAACACCGCATTTGGCCAGTGCACACAGCGAACGTAAGTACGCGGCAGCTTCTCGGCTGCCGCGTTCTTCCGACTTATCGGCTCTTTGAAATGTCCGAAGGGTGTCGGTCTGAGACGCGGCAACACCCATCGCAGGTCCGCCTCGTCCGTGATGCGCCAGGCCTCAGGCACAAATTTTTCCCACGGCGGCGGTGCGAATCGTGGCGGGAGCCAGCCCTGGCCTTCCTTCTGCACCAGCGCCTCCATCGGCGGCCGGCGGTCGGGCGGGATGATGTCGAGCATGCTCTGGCCGTCTTGCGGCACGAAGGCATCCAAGTAGACGATATGGGCAATCAGCTCCGGCACTCGATCGGCAACGCCGGTGATGACCATCCCCCCGGAGCTATTTCCGACTAGGACGACACCACTCAGATCCTCGTACTTCAAGAGATTGGCGACGTCCTCGATATGAATGTTGAGGCCGATTTTGGGGCGAGCGAGATGCGCGCGGTCGCCAAGGCCCGTGAGTGTGGGGGTATAGACGTCGTAACCGCGCGCACGCAGCAGCGGGGCTACTTTCTTCCAACACCAACCGCCAAACCAAGCTGGATGAACCAGCACGAAAATCCCTTTGTTGCGAATCTGCGCTCGCACCCTCGACGTGCCGGAAAACGTCCCAGCTGCAAGCGTCGCGCCGACAGCCGCAGCGCCGAAGGTAGTCCGGCGCGAAAGATGGACAGGTGAAGCCTCGGTCATCGCAATACTCCACTCGGTTGTGTGCGATGTGTTGCTCACGCGGCCGCAAGTGCGACCCCCGAGAGTGCACGACCGCCTCAAACAATCGGCAGGGACGTTGGTTGGCGCCCCTGCCGACCGGGGCTTTAGTCACTGCGTTTTCTGTCGGGGGTCATCTTTGGGATTTACGTAATTGATACCCCACGGCCCAGTGCTGTTGATCTGGACGACGGTTTCTTCATCCGTGAAGGCATAGTGCGCCATGCCGGGCGCAAACGCGAAGAAGCTTCCAGCCGGCAGCGGCTTGGCGTTGCTCTTATCCGCAACGTTGCCCATGCCGAGCGTAAACGTGCCAGAGATAACGGTCACGATTTCGGGCTTCGGGTGGGTGTGCGGGGGAATGGCATAGCCCTTAGGGAGCTTGAGTCGAAGCACGAACAAGCCGTCTTTTCCAGGGTCGCCGTAGAGTACGCTCGCTTCGGCCCCCGGCGGAACGGACGGCGGCGCCTTCCCCCATTTTACATCCTGCGGCCCAAGCATCGTATGATCCGTGCCTTGGGCAGACGCGGGACCGGCCAAGGCGATCAAGCCGGAAACGATGGCAACTTGAATCATTTTCATGTGAACCTCCCGTGTCTTTAGACTAAAGCCAACTTTTAAGGTGCTGGCTCGGCTTAATTGTATCCCGAGTGCAACCGCTCCCCCCTCACAAATCGTTATGGCGTGCTCCAATGTCGCAGTTGATCAGCTCTCGCCAGCACACCGCGGCGCCGGGACGATGGCGACGTATTGAACTCGCTCTGTGGGCTCAAGAGCTGCTTTCTTTGCTGCTCACCGCAGTCTGCAGGCGTTCGTTGATGCTGGGACCATTGGCGCCGTGGTGAATTTCGCGATGACAGTTCGGGCATACCGCTCCCATGAAACACGGATCGTCTGGCCCGCCATCTCCCAGCCGTCGAATGTGGTGCGGCTCCAAATACGGGATACCGCTGATCGTGACGAACGGTGCAGGACGCGAGCATGCTTCGCAGTGGCCATTCGCGCGCGCGAGGACATAGGTGCGAATGTCGCGGCTTCGCTCATAGACGGTGCGCTTAGCAATGGCTCGATCTGCCTGCGTGGGCGTAGACACTGCTTCGATGGCGCGTCTACGGAGCGTTTGTAGATCGGCAGTGACGCTGTCCTCACCGCTCGATGATATGGTGCCTTCGTCAAGATCAGACGCAGGAACAAGATTGAAGACAATCGCCTGACGCATGCCGCCCGTCCCGTCCGGCGCCGGTTCAACATCATAGCCGGCACATACAAATTCACCCACGAAGCGGACGTTGCCATCCCCAGAGCGTCTGGAACAGCAACAAGTCCTCACCGTTGGCCGCGTGGTCGCGGATCGCGAGATTGCCGCCCTTCCAGCTCATGTCGCCAGATTGTCCCTCACCGAAATAGCGATACACACCATCTGCGGCCCAGCCATCTGCATATCCGTGCTGACGCCCCGAGGTACCAGTGAATGCAATCACGACCGGGTAGTCCTTCGGCGTGCATATCCCGCCTTGCCGCTGGCCTCCGAACCTGCCGTGAATGTCGCGTCTTCGATTGTAGGTCCTGCCGACCTCATAGCCCCCGAATGCCATCTGGGCCCTCCGGTGCTTGTCCAATCAGCCTAGCCGCCTTCCGGCGGCCCCGATGGTCTCGTGAGCAGCCCGGCTATTGGCCGCGACTTCGGGCATTTTGAGGCCCTTCTCGAACAACCGGCTGACGGCCTCGTGGCGAAGGTCGTGGAAGCGAAAACCGGATACATCGGCCCGTCGCCTCAAGCGCTCCCAGTGTGGGCCGTCGTCATTTAGCGGCTTGTAGTCCGGTTGGTTGTGCAACCCAAATCCATTGTACCCGGAAAGTACCCGCACCTCCTGCTCCAGATGCTCTGATTTGCACCTCCTGCACCACTAATCGTTTGAATTTGCCCATCCTGCACCCCCTGCACCGGCTCTCACTTAAGGCGTGATTAACCATCGGTACCGGCGCGAACAGCCAAAAAAGTGAGGGGCCCCAGTTTGCGCTGGGGCCCCCCGACGGCAAGGGCGATGCCGGGTCTCCGCCCTAACCGTATCCCGTCAGTGGACGGTCTCGCCGTGCAACGCGAGGTCGAGACCCTCGCGTTCCACCTCATCGCTCACGCGCAGGCCGATGAAGATGTCGATGACCTTGAGGATGATCAGCGACACGATCGCGTCGTAGACAAAGACAATGACGATGCCCTCGGCTTGATTGAGCACCTGCACTGCGTTGCCTTCAATCAGGCCGGCAGTGCCGCCGTATTGCTCGACCGCGAACACGCCGGTGAGCAACGCGCCCACCGCCCCGCCGACGGCATGCACGCCGAAGGCATCGAGCGCGTCATCGTACCCCAGCATGTGCTTCAGACCGGTGCAGCCCCAGTAGCAGAGGATGCCGGCGGCAATGCCGATACACAGCGAGCCGATCGGGCCAACGAAGCCGGACGCGGGAGTAATGGCAACGAGGCCGGCCACGGCGCCGGTGCAGATGCCGACGACGGTCGGTTTGCCCCGCATCATCCATTCGACCAACATCCAGGTGAATGCGGCTGCGGCGGTCGCCATGTGCGTCACGGTCATGGCCATGCCGGCTTGCATGCCCGCGCTCACGGCCGAGCCGGCATTGAAGCCGAACCAGCCGACCCACAACAGCGAGGCGCCGATAAAGGTCAGCACCATGTTGTGCGCCGGACCGGTGTCCTTGCGCTTGCCGAGGACGAGGCATGCCATTAGGCCTGCCACGCCGGAATTGATATGCACGACCGTGCCGCCGGCGAAGTCGAGAACCTTGACCCAGGCATCGGAGTTTCCGCTGGCGAGAAACCCGTCCGGCCCCCAGACCCAATGCGCGATCGGCGAATAGACGAAGATCGCCCACAAGCCGATAAACCACAGCATGGCGGAGAACTTCATGCGCTCGGCGAACGCGCCTGCAATCAGCGCCGGAGTGATGATGGCGAAGGTCAATTGGAAGCAGAGATAGACGGTCTCGGGGATGGTCGGCGCTAGAGGATTGGGATTGCCGATGCCCTTGGAGATGTCGCTCACGATTCCTTGCAGGAAGGCTCTGTCGAGGCCTCCGATGAACGGTGTTCCCGATCGGAATGCCAAGCTGTAGGTGCAAACGAGCCAAAGAATGCTGATCAGGCAGGTGATGGCGAAGCTCGTCATCACCGTATCACCCACGTTCTTCTTGCGGACCATGCCGCCGTAGAACAGGCCCAGCCCGGGGATGGTCATCATCAGCACCAGCGCCACCGAGGTGAGCATCCAGGCTGTGTCGCCGGAATTGGGCGTGCAGTTCTCGAGCACGGCCAATTTCGGATCGGGATTGCCGGCGCAGGCAGGCGGCGAGGCGGATGCCTCCGCCGCGGGCGCAGTCGTTGCCTCCTCGGCGTAGGAGCCGTTGATTGCCGACATGGTTAGGAACAAAGTGAAGAGAAGGCCCAACGCGAGAGCCATGAGCCCCGCACGGGTTGGTTTCTTGAGCGTCATCGGGTCTAACTCCTGTCGCTAGACTTTGAGTGCGGGTTTCAGAGCGCTGCGGTGTCGGTCTCGCCGGTGCGGATGCGCACGGCGGTGTCGAGCGAGAGGACGAAGATTTTCCCGTCCCCGATCTGACCGGTCTTGGCGGCTGCGATGATCGTGTCGACGGTTTTGTCGACCTGAGCCGCTGCGACCGCCACCTCGATCTTGATCTTCGGCAAGAAGCTCACCGCGTACTCCGCGCCGCGGTAAATTTCCGTGTGGCCCTTCTGACGCCCGTAACCCTTGACCTCGGTCACGGTCATCCCGTGCACGCCGATCCCGGTGAGAGCGTCGCGGACCTCGTCCAGCTTGAAAGGCTTGATGATGGCCATAACGATTTTCATGGGCTTGACCCCCGCTTGGCCCAGTCCTGCAGGTGCAGCTTTGGGCAATCTGTACTTTGACGCGCGAAGCTTCGTTTCGCTCGCAACGACACCGCTGCGAATCAAGCCGCGTGCCAGTTCGCCGCATGGGTCGTAAGTGCGTGCAAACAAAGGGCGTTCGCACGATACGGAAGTCTTGGTTTGACTCTTCGGGCGCGCGCCGCACAAACGCCGCTCAGGTCTGCACAAATTTTAATCAGCTCTCGCGCCGGACCTCCTCACTGAAGGGCTTGGCGGCTCGGACGGCTTTTCGCGCTGAGCCGGATTCCGCGCAACGCGCGGTCGGTCACGGCGGATGACGCGGCGGTTTGTGCGCGGGCGTCTACTGCAAGGCTTGCCCGTGCTGGGTGAGATCCAGACCTTCGATCTCGTGTTGTTCGCTCACCCGCAGCGGCAGGAAGAACTCCACCGCCTTGAGCAGGAGATAAGTGAGCACGCCGGACCAGATGATGACCGCGATCACTGCATAGAATTGGATCAAGACCTGGCGGGCATTGCCTTCCAGCAACCCCGCCGATCCCTCAGGCGAATCCGGGCTCGCAGACAACGCCGCCACCGCGAATACCCCGGTCAGCAACGTGCCGGTTGCGCCGCCGACGCCGTGCACCCCGAATACATCGAGGGAGTCGTCGTAGCCGATGCGCAGCTTCAGCCACGTGCACGCCCAGAAGCAAAAGGCGCCACCAAAGAGACCGATGACCACGCCATGCCAGGGCAGCACGAAGCCGGATGCCGGAGTGATGGTGGCGAGGCCGGCAATGGCGCCTGTGATCAAACCCAGCACGGATGGTTTTCTGCGAGTCCACCACTCCAGAAACATCCAGGTCAGCGCGCCGGTCGAGGCGGCAAGATGAGTGGCGGTGATGGCGAAGGCCGCACGCGAATTGGCACCGAGCGCGGAGCCGCCGCTGAAGCCGAGCCAGCCGACCCAAAGCAGGCCCATGCCGATGACCGCCAATGACAGGTCGTGAGGTGCTAGATTGTCGGTGCCATAGCCTTGGCGTTTGCCGAGCACGTACGCCGCGATCAGGCCGGCGATACCGGCGTTGAGTTGAACCACGGTGCCCCCCGCAAAATCGAGAACGCCGGCGCTGGCGAGAAAACCGCCGCCCCATACCCAATGTGTAATCGGCACGTAGACGAAGATGAGCCAACCCGCGCAGAACCACAAAAACGCGGAAAAACGCATGCGGTCTGCGACTGCGCCGGCGATCAGCGCAACCGTGATGATCGCAAACGTCATCTGATAGGTGACGTACAAGACCTCCGGGATCGCCGGCGCGAACGCGCTCGTCGACTCCATGCCAATGCCGCGCAAGAACAGGCGGTCAAACCTTCCGAGCCAAGGCCCGTCTCCGACGAAACTCAGGCTATAGCCGAGGGCGAACCACAAGAGCGAGCACAGAGCCGTACAAGCGACGCTCTGCGCCATCGTGGCGAGCACGTTCTTCTTGCGCACCATTCCGGAATAGAACAGCGCCAACCCCGGAATCGTCATCAAGAGCACAAGGGCGGTTGCCGAGATCATCCAGGCGGTGTCGGCCGCGTCGATTTTTGCGGCCGTTTCCTGAGCCATCGCCGGTGCAGCCGCAAAGCCCAAGCTCAGCGCGGCGGCAAAGCCGCACGCCATGCGAATTGTGTCCCTGGTCATGCTGTGCCCCCTCGATGCTCGGGCCGTTACAGGGCGTCGACGTCGGTCTCGCCCGTCCTGATACGCACGGCTTGATCGATCCTGGTGACGAAGATCTTGCCGTCACCGATCTGCCCGGTCTTAGCGGATGCAATGATCGCTTCGACGACGGCGCCTACCCGTTCGGATGCCACTGCCACTTCGATTCGGATCTTCGGCAGGAAGTTCACGGCGTATTCGGCGCCGCGGTAGATCTCGGTGTGCCCTTTCTGGCGGCCGTAACCCTTGACTTCGCTCGCGGTCATTCCCTGGACGCCGACCGCGACCAGGGCGTCGCGCACATCCTCGAGCTTGAATGGCTTGATAATAGCGATGACGAGCTTCATGAATTTACTCCGCACGCCTGCGCACGATATCGGCGCCATGATGAAAAATTAAGCGCTTGCATCTGTGTTTTCCCCACAGAAGCGAAATCTCATCAGGGCAGCGTAACTGACCTTTTAGGGAAGCCGGCGCTCACGCAGCAGCCCCTCCTGGGCCACGGATGCAACCAGCGTCCCATCGCCGGCGAAGATAAGCCCGCGGGAAAAACCCCGCGAACCCGCCAGATTGGGGCTGTCATGGGCATAGAGTAACCATTCGTCGGCGCGAAACGGGCGGTGGAACCAGAGCGCGTGGTCGAGGCTTGCGGCCATCAAGGTTTTTTCGAATACGGTGCGTCCATGGGGGATCAGCGCCGAGTCGAGGAGCAGCATGTCGGATGCGTAGGCGAGGACGCATTGATGGATGGCGGGCTCGTCCGGCAGCTCTGCGGTGGCTCGGATCCAGACATGGAAACGGCCGTTCTCGATCCTTTTGCCGAGATAACGGTCGAGCTCCACCGGCCGCCATTCGATCGGCCGCTCGCGCTCGTAGTAGCGCCGCACCGGATCCGGCATCAGCGGCAAAACGCGCTGCTTGATGTCGGCTTCGCTCGGCAGCTCCTGAGGTTTGGCGACCGCGGGCATCCTGGCCTGATGGCTCAGGCCGGGTTCGTCGCGGTGAAACGACACCGCCATGGTGAAAATCGCGTGCCCGTGTTGAATCGCGCTCACGCGGCGCGTGGTGAAGCTCTTGCCGTCACGGATACGGTCCACCTCGTAGATGATCGGCACCTTGGGATCGCCGGGAAGCAGGAAATAGGCGTGCAGCGAGTGCGGCGGGCGTCCGGCCACGTCGACGGTCCGGCAGGCGGCGACCAACGCTTGGCCGATGACCTGCCCGCCGAACACCCGCTGCCAACCCACCTGCGGCGAGCGGCCACGGAACAGGTTTACCTCGAGTTGCTCGAGATCGAGGATGGCAAGCAGATCTTGGACGGCAGACGACATCGCTGACCTTTTCGACTCGACCTCCATCATCATCCGCAGACGTGGGATATGACAATGCTATAGTCGTAGCCCGGAGGCGATCGTGACGTCATCGGCTCGCAGTGCGCAGAGATTCGACGGGGTCATCGGCGGCGCGGGGTTTGCCGGGCTGGCGCTGGCAATCGCGCTGCGCCAGGGGCTCGGGCCGTCGTTCTCCGTTGCCGTCGCCGATCCGGCGCTGGGCCGGGCCGCAAAAGATGGACGCGCGTCCGCCATCGTCGCCGCGGCGCGGCGGCTGTTCGAGACGATCGGCGTGTGGCAGCACGTCGATGCGCAGCCCATCCTCGACATGGTGGTGACCGACAGCCGTCTCGCCGACGTCGTGCGGCCGGTCTTTCTTACCTTCGGCGGCGACGTCGAGCCGGGAGAGCCGTTCGCCCATATGATCGAGAACGCTCCCTTGCTCGCGGCGTTGGCGGAGAAGGCGAGGGACGAAGGCGTCACATTGAAGCCGGTCGCGGTCGCCGGCTTCGAAGTCGAGGGTGAGCGGGTCGAAGTGGAGCTAGCCGATGGCGACACGCTCGCTGCGCGACTCCTCGTCGCTGCCGACGGTGCGCACTCGGCGATTCGCGAGCGTGCGGGCATCGCGAGCCACGGCTTTAGCTACGCGCAGTCCGCTATTGTCGCGACCGTGGCGCACGAGCGCAATCACCAGGGGCGCGCCGAAGAGCATTTTTTGCCCGCCGGACCGTTCGCAATCCTGCCTCTGCCACGCGATTCGTCTGGGCGACACCGGTCCTCGATCGTCTGGACCGAGCAGGCACAAGAGGCGGCGCGCATCGTTGCGCTGCCGGATGGGGAATTCCATGCCGAACTCGAGCGGCGTTTCGGCTTGCATCTAGGCGAGATTGCTGCGGTTGGCCCGCGGCGCGTGCACCCGCTCGGCCTTTCGGTTGCACGCACCTTCATTGCCGATCGCCTGGCCCTCGTTGGCGATGCCGCGCACGTCATCCATCCAATCGCGGGGCAGGGGCTTAATATGGGACTCAAGGATGTCGCCGCCCTCGCCGAAGTGATCGTCGATGCCGCCCGGCTCGGGCTTGATCCTGGCTCGCTCGCGGTACTCGAGCGCTACCAACGCTGGCGCCGCTTCGACACCATCGCCATGGGCATTGCCACCGATGGGCTCAATCGTTTGTTCTCCAACCAATCGGACGCGCTGCGCCTCGTGCGCGATGTGGGCCTCGGCATTGTCGACCGGCTGCCGGCGCTCAAACATCTTTTTATCCGCGAAGCCGCGGGCCTCGTAGGGGAGGTGCCGAAGCTTTTACGCGGCGAGGCGCTGTAGGAACGCGACTATACGAACGGTATTGCCAAGACGTGTTGTTTGAATGCGGGGCGTTGTTCGATGGTGGTGAACCAGCGCTCGAGATGATCGAGCTGAGGCCGCTCCGGCACCAAGCGGCGAAAGCGATAGGCCATCAGCGCGACCGGGATATCGCCCATCGATAGCGCATCGCCGGCGATAAACGCGGTGGCGGCAAGCTGCGCGTCGAGAACCTTCATCGCGGCGATGGTTTTGATCTTGCCGGACTCGATTGCGGCATGGTCGCGCTTCTCCGGCGGCGTGCGCACGAGACCCCAGAACACCGGGGTGAGCGCCGGTCCGGCGACGGTCAGCTGCCAGTCCATCCAGCTGCTGGCGCGCGCCCGCGAGCGCAGATCGGCGGGTTCGAGCTTGCCGGCACTATGTTTCGCGGCGAGATAGCGCACGATTGAATTCGACTCCCACAGCACGAAGCCGTCATCTTGCAGGGTGGGGACCAGGCCGTTGGGATTCATGGCGAGATAGGCGGGTTCGTTGTTCTTGCCGAAGGACCCCCCGACGTCGATGCGCTCGTGCGCTAGGTCGAGCTCACCCACCGCCCACATTACTTTCTGGACGTTCACCGAGGTGTTGCGCCCCCAGATCTTGATCATTGCTTTCCGCCTTCGCTCAGTCGTTACACGAGTCAGCAGGAATCTACGGCCGCCGGAACGAGCAGACCGGCGCGCGGCGTTGCCGACGTTTGAGCAAACATCAATCCAGCCGGCGCGCCTCTTCCGGCAGCATGATCGGAATGCCGGCGCGGATGGGATAAGCAAGCTTGGCAGAGCGCGAGATCAGCTCCTGCTTCTCCGCATCATATTCGAGCGGCCCCTTTGTCAGTGGGCAGACCAGAATTTCCAAGAGCTTCGGATCGACGCTGCCGGCGGGACGGTCGGACGAGGTGGCCATGACATACTCCAAGATGCACTGGCGTTGGCTATAGCACAGAGCGCGCGTGCCAGCGCGGGAATTGGGGCGGCGCGCTGCCGTGGGAGCGACCCGTTATTGGAGCGGCGTTTCGCCGCCCGAGGTTTTCTTGGCCAGCTCGATTTCGGTGGCTGCGACCAGGATCTCGGCACGGGTCTTGAGATCGGGTGCTTCCAAAAGCGCTTGCTTCTCGGCGATTCCATAGGGTGACATCATCGCCAGCGCGTTGACCAGCGCTTCATTGGGGGCGTTCTCGATACCTTCCCAGTCGGCCTTGAGATCGTTGGCCTTGAGAAAATCGGACAGCGCCCGTAGCAGACTCGTGCGGTCGACCTCGTCTTCCCCCTTGCGGGCGGTGAAATCGTCGCTGAAGGGAGCGTAGGTCACGCGGCACTGCCGGTAAGGGGTCGTGACACCGAGTTCCTCGTCGATGCGAAAGCGGGCGATGCCGGTGAGTTGGATGAGGTAACGTCCGTCGCCGGTTTCGGCGAGCTGGGTAATGCGGCCGACACAACCGACCTTGTAGAGATTGGGTTTGCTCTCGGGGCCGGGGTTTGCACCGTCGGGCTGTATCATGCCGATAAGCCGGTGGCCGGTGCGCAAGGCGTCATTGATCATTGCCATGTAGCGGGGTTCGAAGATGTTGAGCGGCATCTGTCCGCGCGGCAACAGCAGCGCGCCTGGCAGCGGAAACACCGGGATGATCTCGGCGAGATCCTCGGGCTTCTCATAGACCGCATTCATCGGCATGGTCGCTCTCCCAGCGCGGCAATGCGGCCAAAACGGCTTGCCTTGAGCCTCGCCCCGAGATGCGCTCCTCGACGCGCGGCCGAGCAGCCCTCACGTCATGAAAACAAAATCGACGACAGCCGCTTGCGGCCGTTCACGGTGGCCTCGTCGGTCGGCCCCCAGGCCTCGAAGAATTGGACCAACTGCTTGCGCGCGCCGTCGTCGTTCCACTTGCGATCGCGCCTGACGATCTCGATCAAGTTATCGACCGCGTCTTGCCGCCGCCCCTTCGCATTCAAGGCTATCGCGAGATCAAACCGGGCTTGATGATCGAGTGGATTGGCCGCGACCTTCTGTTCGAGGTCGGCAATGGGTCCCACCGCTTGCGCCTGCTCGCTGACCTCGAGCGCCGCGCGGGCAGCGGCGATCGCGGGATCGTTGCGCTTGGCTTCGGGTACCAAGGCCAACGTCTGTTTCGCCTGATCAAGCGCCCCGGTTCGCACGTAGCTGCGCGCGAGGCCTCCGAGTGCAGCGAGGTTGCCGCCGTCCTGCGCTAGTACCTTGGCGTAGAGATCGGCAGCGCCGGCGGCATCGCCTTTGGCGAGGGCGTCGTCCGCGCTCCGCAGCAGATCCCTCTCCTCGCCGCCAATGCGATCCTTGGTGATGCGCTCGATGAACGCGGTCACCTGGCTCTCCGGCAACGCGCCGAGGAAGCCGTCAATCGGCTGACCGTTGACGAAGGCGAACACCGCGGGAATCGACTGGATACCGAGCTGCCCTGGAATGGCGGGATGCTTGTCGATATCCATCTTGACGAGCTTCACCTTGCCCTTGGCGGCGCGGACCGCCTTTTCCAGCACCGGGCCCAGTTGCTTGCACGGCCCGCACCATTCCGCCCAGAAATCCACCAGCACCGGCTGACGTTTGGATTCTTCGATGACGTCTTTGACGAAGGTCTGGGTGGTCGTATCCTTGACCATGCCGTCGATGGCTGTCGCCTCGCCGCTCTGCAACATCGTCATCTCGTCCGCCCTTCATCCGTGCCGTCGGCTCGGCGGCTTGGGATCTTCAACTGGATCGTTTGCCCGTCCAGCCCGATCAATTCGCCACTGCCGAGCGCGATCAAGAAAGAGACCCGTCGCGCCGAAAGCTGCATATGGCCAATTAAATGGTGTTAACGGGGGCGTTTGCAATCGATAAGTCAATCCGGCAGCGGCGTCTCTTGTTCCGCGACTGCCACGATCCGGGCCGGATGACCGGTCGCCTCGAGGAACCGCAGCAAGTCGGCACGTGCGATCGATGTCGTCATGGTATTGACCAGCGGATGGCAGTTGACCGTCTCTTGACGCATCAGGGCGGTATCGAGCACCACGCTCACGCGCCGGTCGCGGTCGTTCATCGCCGCAAACGGCGTAACCGCGCCGGGCTCGATGCCGAGGGTGGCGCGCATGAGGTCGGCGGGGCCGAAGGAGAAGCGGCCCGAGGCGCAGAGGCGCCTGTGCAGCGACTTGAGCTCAATCACCGCATCTTCGAGCGCGGTGACCAGGAACAGTGCTCCCTTCTTGTCCTTGAGGAAGAGGTTCTTGGTGTGGGCACCGGGAATGGTTCCGCGCAATTCCCGTGATTGCTCGACGGTGAATAGCGCGGGATGCGTCACCGTCACGTGCGCGATGCCGAGCCGGTCGAGAAAGGCGAAGAGATCGGATGGGGTAGCGGGCATGCAACGAGCGCGCTCAGGCGGCGTTGGGCGGCGGCCTGATGTCGAATCCCTGATTGATGGCGGCAAACATCTGATAAAAACCCGACAGCACCACGATTTCGATCAGTCCGCGCTTGCCCCACTGCGTAACGGCCTGCACCTGCAGATCGTCGGGAACGATCTGCCACGCCATCGTCTTCTCCAGGATCGCATGCACGAGCGCGTAGGGCTGCGGCAGCGCTGCGGAGCGGGCAGAGGCGATACAATCGATCACGTCCGCCGGTAGGCCGGCGGCGCGCGTGTGTGCGATGTGGTCGTGCCATTCGAAATCGGCACCGG
>Ga0306922_10002397_pt1 | contig 17370 bp, 14 predicted proteins | sample sta12Cox44000082_FD_203758 | JGI IMG/M metagenome (GOLD analysis project Ga0306922, IMG submission 203758) | Lab enrichment of tropical soil microbial communities from Luquillo Experimental Forest, Puerto Rico - statoxic.12C.oxic.44.000.082 (v2)... | ecosystem: Environmental > Terrestrial >... | reverse complement strand
GTCGTGATGACCGTCACGGTTATTTTCACTCTACGGCCGTGACGACTGGACGAGGATCCGCGCGAGCGTCGGTCGATCGATGTTGCCGCCGCTCATCACGCAGACGACCCGTTTCCCTGCAAAGCGCGAGCGCGCGACAAGCGCGGCCATGAGCGGCGCGGCGCCGGCGCCCTCAGCAAGGTTGTGGGTTGTCCGCAGCGCCAGCCGCACGCCTTCGGCGAGCTCGTCTTCACTGAGCGTCATGATGTCGTCGAGCTCTCGCTTGAGGATCTCGAACGTGAGATCGAAGGTCACGCGTGTCGCCATGCCTTCGGCGAAGGTCTCGGCCGTTTCGCCGGTCACGCGAGCGGCGCCCTTCCATGACCGCGTGAAGGCGTCCGCGCGCTCCGCCTGGACGCCGATGATTCTGGCCCGGCAGCCCAGTCCGGTTCGCGCGATCGCGCAGCCACACGCGCCGCTTCCGCCGCCGATCGGCACCAGAACGACGTCGGCGTCCGGCAGAGCTTCGAACACTTCGAGCGCGTAGGTCCCCACGCCCGCGATGAGCATCGGCTCGTTCGCCGAGTGGACGTAGCGAAGCCTCCGCTGGTGCTGCATCTGTTCGACCTTCTCGCGCGCCTCGTCAAAGTCCTTCCCGAACTCGATGACCTCCGCGCCAAGCGCCCGCATCGCGGCGTTCTTCTCCGGGTTGTTGCCAACCGGCGTCACGATGGTGCAGGGGACGCCCTCGCGCTGGCACGCGAGCGCAATCGACTGTCCGTGGTTGCCCGTCGACGCCGTGATCACGCCGCGGCGCTCATCGGGCGAGAGGCTCGCGATCAGGTTTACGCCGCCACGCACCTTGAAGGCGCCGGTCGGGTTGTGGTTTTCGTGCTTGACGTAGAGATCGAGTCCGGTCTCCTTCGTGAGCAGCGGATGCCGCATGAGCGGCGTCGGCCGCACGACCTGGTATACCCGCTCGCGCGCCGCATAGATGTCACTCAACTGTGGGTTTGTCATGGATCAGCCGCCGCAGGGTGCGCAGCGTGCGCCACTGGCACGATGAGGTCGGGGCGATCGGTGATGAGCCCGTCGACGCCCCACGCGATCAAGCGCCGCGCGTCTCCCACAGTATCGATCGTCCACGCCTGAACGCCGAGGCCCGCGCCGTGCGCATGCCGGATGAAGCGCTCGGAGATCACCCGCGTCGGGCCGGCAAACTCCGGAACCTGGTAGCCATGGTACTTTCTGGGACCGACCGGCCACCGGAGCTTCGACCTGTAGAGCGCCCAGCGCACTTCCTCGCGCGCTGCGCTCGTGGCAAGGGCCGGCTCGAGCGCCCGCACCGCGCGGAGGGCCAGGTAACCGAAGGATCCCACGCAAACGCGGTCCACGGCACCCGCGTCCCGGATCGTCCCAACCGCCGCGGCCGCCAGCTCACGATGATTGAGCTTCAGCTCGACGATGACCCGGGTGTCCCGATATGCGGCCAGGACCGAGGCCAGCGTCGGGACGCCCGCGCGACACAATTCGTCGGCCGTCCGCGCCGCCACGGCGCCCTCGAGCGTGGTGGTGCGGCCGAGGGTCCGATCGTGATGCACGACCACCACCCCGTCGCGGGAAAGGCGGACGTCCAGCTCGATGCCATCGGCGCCCAGGGCGAGGCCATTGTCGAACGCCGCCATCGTGTTCTCGGGGGCCAGGGCGCCGCCGCCACGATGCGCAAAGACCAGCGGCCGGGTCGACGCGAAAAATGGGTGCAGCATCTGCTATAGAATCGATTTCATGGCGGCCATTCAGACGCTCGGCGAGCTTCGACGATCCGGGTATCGCTCGCGACCCGTCAAGCAGGAAATCCGCGACAACCTGGTCTGCAAGCTGCGCTCGCGGGAAGCGCTGTTCCCCGGCATCATCGGCTACGATGAAACCGTCATTCCGCAGCTCGTCAACGCGGTCTTGTCACGTCACAACTTCATCCTGCTCGGCCTGCGCGGACAGGCGAAGAGCCGGATCCTGCGAGGCCTCGCCGAGCTGCTCGACGAGAGCATCCCTGTCGTGCCCGACTGCGAGATTCACGACGATCCGACCGCGCCGATCTGCGCGGGGTGCCGGACCCGCCTGGCTCGCGAGGGCGACGATCTGCCCATCGCCTGGCTGATGCGCGACGAGCGCTACGTCGAAAAGCTTGCGACGCCCGACGTCACCATCGCGGACATGGTGGGCGACATCGATCCCATCAAAGCAGCACAAGGCGGCCTCAATCTGGCCGATGAGCTCACGATGCATTATGGCCTACTGCCGCGCGCCAACCGCGGCATCTTCGCCATCAACGAGCTGCCCGATCTGGCGGGCAAGATTCAGGTCGGCCTCTTCAACATCCTTCAGGAAGGCGACGTCCAGATCAAAGGGTATCCGATTCGGCTCAGGCTCGACGTCATGCTCGTCTTCACCGCCAACCCCGAAGATTACACCGCGCGCGGCAAGATCATCACGCCGCTGAAGGACCGAATCGGATCGGAAATTCGCACGCACTACCCGGTGACCCGCCACAACGCGCTCGCGATCACAAAGCAGGAGGCGTGGACCGACCGGGGCGGAGCGATAGAGGGCGAGATCCCGTCGTATGTGCGCGAGGTCGTCGAGGAAGTGGCGTTCCAGGCGCGCGCCGATCGCAAGATCGACAAACGCTCCGGGGTCAGCCAGCGGCTGCCCATCACGACGCTGGAGCTCGTCGTCTCCAACGCTGAGCGGCGGGCGCTCGCCAACGGGGAGTCGGTTGCCGTGCCGCGCGTGACGGATGTCTACGCGGCGCTGCCGTCGATAACCGGCAAGTTCGAGCTGGAGTACGAGGGCGAGCTGCGCGGCGCCGAGCAGGTGGCGCGCGACCTGATCCGATCGGCGGTCGGCACGGTGTTCACCGGCGTCTTCGACGGTGTGGATACCCGCCGGGTTGTCGAGTGGTTCGACCTCGGCGGGACGCTTCCGCTCGGTGACACGATCTCCGCCGATGAGCTGCTGGCGAGGACCAAGGGGGTCCAGGGACTGCTCGAGCTGGCCGAGCGGGCCGGCCTGCCTCCCGGCGCCCCGGCACCGCTCGTCGCATCGGCCATCGATTTCGTTCTCGAGGGCCTGTACGCGCAGAAGAAAATCGGCCGCAGCGAGGAGCGCGGCTATTCGGCGGCCGAGGGCGCTTCGCGGCGGCAACCGCGCCGCGAGGAGCCGACGCTCGACGAGGAGATTAGGATTCCAGGCGCCAAGAAGAAGTACTACAACTAGTCATGGCTGATGGCTCAAGACTCGTGACCGACGAGCGACGAGCGACGAGTACCGAGTGAGATACCGTTACACCAAGTTCATCGCTGACGAGCTCGATGATCTGGATCTCGAGGATCTCGTGTCGAAGCTTTCCGACTTGCTGCTGTCGAGCGGCTTCAGCAATCCGTACAGCTCCGATGACAACGATCGCACGATGCAGGCCCTGCACGATGCGATCCTGGACGCGTTGTTCAACGGCGGCGTGCTGCCCGACGAAACGATCGAGCGTCTGCTCGGCGATCCGGCCGATGCGGATCAGGCCGACGCGCGCTCGAAGCTCGAGGAGCTGATTCAGCAGATTATCGAGCGCATGACCCGTGAGGGTTACATCTCCATGCCGCCCGATCTCGACGCCGAGCGCGAGCGGCGTCAGGGGCGCGGCCACATCGGGCCGGCGAGAGACGAGCCCGCGCCCGCTACGTTCCAGGTGACCGACAAGGCGCTCGACTTTCTCGGCTACCGCGCCTTGCGCGATCTCCTGGGGTCGCTCGGCAAGAGCAGCTTCGGCCGCCATGATACGCGAGAGCAGGCAACCGGTGTCGAGACAACGGGCGCGACCAAGCCGTACGAATTCGGCGACACGCTCAACCTGGACGCCACGGGCACGCTCCTGAACGCGGTGCAGCGCGAGGCACGCGCGCGCCTGGAGGGCGCCCTCGCCGTCGATGCCGAGCCCGGACCGGCAGGCCCCATGCGTATCCACGTGACTCATGAAGATCTGATGGTCACGCAGGGCGAGTACCAGAGCTCGTGCGCAACCGTGCTGATGCTCGACTGCAGCCACTCGATGATCCTTTACGGCGAGGACCGCTTCACGCCGGCCAAGCGGGTAGCCTTGGCGCTCGCCCAGCTGATCAAGACCCAGTATCCCGGCGACGCGCTGAAGGTCGTGCTGTTCCACGACTCAGCCGAGGAGATTCCCCTGGCCGAGCTGGGCCGCGTCCGGGTGGGTCCCTACTATACGAACACGCGCGAAGGCCTGCGTCTGGCGCGGCGGATCCTCGACCGGCAGCGCAAGGACATGCGGCAGATCGTCATGATCACCGACGGCAAGCCGTCGGCGCTCACGCAGCCCGACGGACGCATCTACAAGAACGCCTTCGGCCTCGACCCGTTCATTGTCTCGGAAACCTGTGCGGAAGTCGCGGCCTGCCGCAAGAGCGGGATCATGATCAACACGTTCATGCTCGCGCGTGACTACGATCTCGTCAGCTTCGTCCGCCGCGTCGCCGAAATCTGCAAGGGAAAGGCGTACTTCACGACGCCCTACACCCTCGGACAATACGTCCTGATGGACTACATGGACAAGAAGACCAAGACGATTCACTGACGATGACGCGTTCACAGTCGGCAAACCGCAATGCGCAATCGGCAACCGCAATCCGCAATGACTGACCTCCTTCCCCTGTTTCCTCTGCCGAACGTGGTCCTGTTTCCAAACGTGTTTCTCCCGCTGCACATCTTCGAGCCGCGCTATCGCGAGATGGTTGCGGACGCATTGTCCACGGATCGACTGATCGCCATGATGCTGCTGCGCCCCGGCTGGGAACGCGACTACGAGGGGCGGCCGCCGGTCTACTCTGTCGGCTGCAGTGGCGTCATCACGCACGCGGAGAAGCTGCCCGACGGCCGCTTCAACATCGTGCTTCGCGGCGTCGAGCGCGTCCGGCTCCTCGAGGAAGACCGGGCTCGCAACTATCGCCGGGGACTTGTCGAGCCGCTCGGCGAAGGACTGCTCACTGCGCCGCAACGGGCGGAGATCCGGGCGTGCCGCGCGAAGTTGGAATCGATGCTGGCTCCAGCGGTCGAGAAGGCCGGGGCCGACGTGAAGATGCCGACCACGATGTCCGACGAGGACTTGATCAACGCGCTGGCTCAGTATCTCGATCTCGAGCCGCTCGAGAAGCAGGCGCTGCTCGAGCAACCGTGCCTTCGCACCCGGGCCGCATCGCTCGTCGAGCTGCTGGAGATGAAGATGATGGCAGCGCGAATGCCGGGCGGCGTCCACGTTGCCAACTGACGATCAATCGGGCCGCGTGCTACGCCCGAAAGGTCATCCGCGCGCCGAATGCGATGCCGTCGCGTAACCCGCCGACATTGGGGCTCACGTGGAGGCGGTGTCCCGGCGAGGCGGTGACGAAGAGCTGGAATCGACCCTCGGTCTGATTCCTGGTGTACAACTGCAGCGACAGCGAAACGACATTGAACGGGCGCTGCCCGATTTCGTGCTGCGTCTCCGCCACGAGCGATTTCTGATTGCCACGCCAGAGAGTCCATCCGGTGTGCAGATAAATCGGCCGAACGTAGCGAGCCCCGCTCCCGTTGAACCTGAAATTAATCGGCTCGACAGCGGCGTCGAGCTCCGGCGTCAGCGGATAGGCGGGGAACTTCCAGGACCCCTCGACGAAAGGGACGTTGTATTCGGACGGATCGTCGACCGCCGGGGCAGCGCGCCCCAGAGCGCTCTCTTCGGCGAGCTTCTTGTCGAGATCCCGCGTCAGATGCGAGCTGAGGTGCGCCAGCCCTGTCGACAGCGCGAAATCATCGGAACGCCGGTGGACGTAGGCAACATGGAAGAGATAACCCGTGCCACCCACGCCCACTTTCGAGCCGATGTTCTCTGTGCCAGCCGTCTGAAAGAGGCTTCGAAAACTCACGGCGCCCGAACCCTTCCGAACGACCGTCACGTTCAACGCCAGGTGAGCATCCCAGGAGTAGTACGGCGAGAAGATGGTGCGCGGCGGCGTGTATTTCTTGAATGCCGCGTTGAAGGCCGCGTCGGGGAACGCGCCCTCGGCTTGCGTGTCGCCCGTGGAGTCGCTGGGAACCTGGGCTTCGCCGATGGTTGGGACGCACAGACACAGCGCGCCGGCGAGCGCCGCCGAGACGATCGGCCGACTGCGTTTGAAGGATGCGGCGCCTGTCCCTGACGTCGACGCGATCGACGCCGTCATGGGGACAGCCGCAGTCTCCGGCGAATCACGTCGATGATCTTCTCGCCGTGGAAGCGGCCGTTCTCGATGAAGATGGTTCCGGTGTCCACACCGGCAATCGCGCCGCCGGCTATGAAGAGGCCCGGCACGTTCGTCTCGAACGTCTCCGGGTCGTGAATCGGCGCCTCGCGCTCGTTCAGTCGAACGCCGGCGCGGCACATCAGGCTCGAGTCGGCCCGGTACCCGGTCAGGAGATAGACAGCATCGGCCGGGATCTCGTCCTCTCCTGACCCTCGCGCAACCACGACGGAGCTCTCCCGAATCTCCTTCAGCCGAGCGTTGAACCGGGCCGCAATCGATCCCTGCTTGATTCGGTTCTCGATGTCCGGCCGTACCCAGTACTTGATCGTTGACTTGAGCTCGGCACGGCGATGGATCAACGTGACGTGCGCGCCCGCGCGAAAGAGCTCCAGGGCGGCCTCGGCGGCCGAGTTGCCTCCGCCAACGACGACAACGCGTTGGCGGTAGTGCACGTGCGGATCGCTGTAATAGTGGTGGACGTGGGGCAGCGCTTCTCCCGGAACGTCGAGCATGACGGGATGGTCGTAATACCCAATCGCGAAGATGACATTTCGCCCGCGGCGGACACGCCGGAGGTCCTTCGCGGAGCGCGTCTCGACGGCGAAAACGTGATCCCCGCCTGTTTCGGGGGAAGACCGGCTCGCCCCACCCGCCCTTGCCGCCTCCAGCGTCTCCGACGTGACAGCAATCGCCCGCTCGTCGAACGAAATCTGCAGATCGTATGTGTCCACTACCCGGCGGTAGTAGCGCAGCGCCTCCGGCCGGGTCGGCTTGTCATAGGGCGACACGAACGGCAGACCACCGATTTCGAGCAGCTCGGGGGTTGTGAAGAACACCATCTGGGGCGGAAACCGGTAGATCGAGTTCACCAGCACGCCCTGTTCGAGGACCTGGTAGTCGAGACCTTGGACTTTTGCGGCAATCGCGGCAGCGAGACCCGATGGACCGCCGCCGATGATGATGACGTCGCGGACGGACATGGCACCTCATTGTAGATTGCGGATTGCGGATTGCCGATTGCGGATTTAGGATGCGGACAAGGAGTTCCCGATGATCCTCGAGATCCACGGCGGGCCGCACGCGGCATACGGCAACGTGTACACGCACGAGTTCCAATGGATGGCGGCGTCAGGCTACGTGGTACTGTTCACCAACCCGCGCGGGAGCACGTCTTACGGCCAGGAGTTCGGCAACATCATCAAGTATCACTACCCTGGCGACGACTACAAGGATCTGATGGCAGGCGTCGACGAGGTCCTCAGACGCGGCTATGTGGATCCAGACCGGCTCGGTGTGACCGGTGGCAGCGGCGGTGGGCTGTTGACCAATTGGACAGTCACCCGGCTGACGGCGGCGAGATGATGTTCGGCGCGTTGAAGTACCGGCGGATTCCCACGGTCATGGTTCGGTTCCCGCGCGAGAATCACGAGCTCTCTCGCTCGGGCGAGCCTTGGCACCGCGTCGAGCGTCTGAGGCACATCGTCGGCTGGATGGACCAGTGGCTGCAGGGACGGCGTCATGCGGAATACAGCATGCCGCAGTGAGTGCCTGGGCATCTGAACGGCCATCCGGGCGGTGACATCACGCGGGCCCGCGCTACTTGTCCTTCTCTCTTGCGAAGCTCAGGCGATCGAGACCGATCCGGCCGTTGCTGATGACAAGCAGCGGATCCTGGAGCGTCGTGATGGTTTCGAGCGGATTCTGCTCGACCGCGATGAGATCGGCTTCGAACCCCGTCTCGATGAGGCCAATCGACTTGTCGAGGCGGAGCATCTCGGCGTTCACCACCGTCGCCGACTGAATCGCCTCGAGCGGGGTAAACCCCATCTCGACGAAGTGCGTGACCTCCTGACCAATCCGCGTGAGGCTGTTCGGCCCATAGCCGGTGTCGCCGCCGGTCACAATCTTGACGCCCATCTTGTGAGCGCGGACGATGGCATCGCGCAGGCGAGGCAGCATGTGCTGACCGCGAATGCGCAGCACCGGGACGTCGTAGTCGCCGCCGGCTTCGACAAGGTCGATCACGGTCGTGTAGGTCGGATCGAAGTACGTCCCACGTTCTTTCATGAGCTGGAGCGTGGCATCCGACACGTAGGTCCCGTGTTCGATGCTGCGTACGCCCGCCCGGACCGCAGCCATCGCGCCTTCCTCGCCGTGGGCATGCGCCTCAACCGGGACGTTCCTGGTTGCCGCCTCCTGGACAACGGCACGGATCTCGTCCTCCGTGTACACCTGCTTCCGCGGGTCGGTGTCCGCCGTCCCCGCGCGATCGGTCGCGAGAACCTTGATCCAGTTGACGCCGTGCGACAGGTTCATCTGCACGGCCTTGCGGATCCGCTCGATCGTCGTCACGCCGGACATCAGGTCGGCGAGTTCCGGATGCTCGAGAAACGCTTCCTGCGCCATCTGGGGACGGACGTGGTATCCGGCCGAGATGACGTCGGGACCCGCGACCACGCCGTCGCTGACAAGCCGATGAAAGCCGACATCGACGAAGTTCGACACCCCGGCGCTCCGAACCGTCGTGACGCCCGATTCGAGGGCGCGGCGGAACGCGGCGAAATCCGAGGCGTGAGTATGCGCATCGATCAGGCCCGGCAGCACGTATTTGTCCTTCAGATCGAGCACGCGTGCGCCGGTCGCGGTCCCGCTCGATGCACCGATAGACGCGATGCGCCCCCCGGACAGCTCAATGGTGGCGCCGCGTCTGATGCTGCCGTCCCTGACGTTGACGATGTTGGCGTTGACGAGCGTGAGGCGCGGCGGCGACGCCGGACCCTGCGGCGTTTGACTCGCGAAAACCGCGAGAGACAAATGCATCAGCCACGCCGTTGCGGCAATTGTCGGAACCGAGAGCGCTTTTACGTCCACTCGCACCTCCTCTACCGTCCAATTTCGCGTGAATTATGAAGGATGGCCTTGCCCGAAAACGGGACGGAGATACCCGACCATTTCGGTCGTCTATTGGCCACCCGGTGGCCCTGCTGCCCGCTCGGCACTCCCTACAACCCGTTCGCGAAAAACGTAATCGAACTAAGGCGCGTATCTTCTATCATTTGGCGCATGCACAAGCCGATCAAGTACGTCGAGAAGGGTTTGTCGATTGCGGCCAACGGCGCATGGGTCGTGTTCAACAATCTGAACAAGATCAATCAGCGGCCGTCGTTTGTCCCGAAATGGTCGGACAAGCCTTTGCTGAAGTCTTACGAAAAGACCAAGCCGCCGCTTGGCTGGCCGCGCGAGACCGACTCGCTCTGCCCGACCTGTACGCGCGAGGCGCGCCAGGCCATTCTCGACGGCAAGAAGGACGTCAACGACCTGCTCAACGAGAAGGTCGGCGAGATCAAGGCGACGATTCTCGAGCGCGACGGCAAGATCATGATGGTGAAGGACTGCCCCATCCATGGCCACTTCGAGGACGTGATGGCCATCGACACGGCGTTCTTCAAGCACCTGGAAGAAGTCTTTCCCGGCCGCGATATCCGCGCGCACAACGACGAGACCCTGCACAACCACGGCAGCAGCACGATCAAGCACGGCCGCGGGTCGGTGCTGACCGTCGACCTGACCAACCGCTGCAACATGATGTGCGACCCGTGCTTCATGGACGCGAACCAGGTCGGGTTCGTCCACGAGCTGACGTGGGAAGACATCAAAACGGTGCTGGACAACGCGATCACGATCAAACCGCGGCGGCAGATGTCCGTGCAGTTCTCCGGCGGTGAACCGACGATTTCCCCCCACTTCCTCGACGCGGTGCGCTATGCCCGGAACGTCGGCTACAACAGCGTCCAGGCCGCCACCAACGGCATCGAGTTTGCGAAGAACCCGGAGTTTGCGAAGGCTGCGGCCGAAGCGGGACTTCGGTACGCCTACCTGCAGTTCGACGGCATCGGCAACGCCGCCAACTCGCACCGCCGCGTCGGGAACCTGTTCGACGTCAAGCTCCGGGCGATTGAGAACCTCTACAACGCCGGCGTCGACATCGTGCCAGTCATCACGATCGTGAACGGCGTCAACAACGAGCAGGTCGGCCGCGTCATCGAGTTCGCGCTCGACAACCCGAAGAAGATCAACTTCCTCTCGTTTCAACCGGTCAGCTTCACCGGCCGCGACGAGGAGGTCACTCCGGAGCGCCGCGCCGCGCAGCGCTACACGCTCTCCCATCTCGCCCACGACGTGAAATCGCAGACGGGCATCGGCGAGCCGACTCGCGACTGGTTCCCGATCTCGTTCATGGGCACCTTTACCGACTGGGCTGACGTGACGCACGGCGCCGAAAAGGAGTTCGGTCAGCTGACGTGCGGCTGCCACCCGAACTGCGGCGTTGGCATGGCGGTCATGATCGACAAGCAGACGAAGGAGGCCGTTCCGGTCACCGCGTTCCTCAAGGCCGAGCAGCTCGCCAAGGACGTGGCCGCTGTGACCGACGCGGGCCGAGGGCGCTTGCTGTCGAACGTCGGCATGGCACTGGCGCTGATACGCAACTACGATTCGTTCAAGTCGCCGACGCACTTCAAGCTCGTCGACCTGCTGAAGAAGTTCGACAAGACGTTTGGCGCGACCCGGTCGGCGGAAAGGGGCAAGTACGGCAGGGTCGAAGGCGATCGCACCTCGGCCGACATCGACAAGCGGCGGGCCGACCGCTGGAACTTCCTGTTCATTGCCGGCATGTGGTTCCAGGATCTCTTCAACTACGACTTCCGACGCACCGAGATGTGCATCATTCCTTATGCCACGCAGCAGGGCGAGATTTCCTTCTGCGCGTACAACACGGGCCTCGGCTGGCGCAACATCATCGAGAAGATGCACATGACCGCCACGCTGACCAGGTGGTACGAGGAGCACGGCCGTCACGAGATCTTCGCCGGCAACAAGAGCGTGCCTCTCAACTCGACCGAGCATTCGCTCGTGCTGAACGAAGAGGCGGTCCGGGCTGGTGCTCAAACCGACCTCGACCTGCTCGGGATCGCCAAGAACGCGCGTGAAGAAAAGCTAAGGGCGCGCGCGCATTCGGCGGGAGTGACGCCGGAACGAACGAAGGCGCCCGAGGAAGTTGCGCGTGAGGCGGCACATCACGAAGAAATGGCAAAGCTGTACCGGCAGCACGTGCTGAAGGAGCAGCCGACCCTCCAGATTCAGGGGCTGGGCGGCAAGAAGAAGGCTTCGCAGCCCGTGGAGGTTCTGCACAAGCCGATCGTCTAGATCCAAACTTCCAGATTCCGACGCTTTTTTTCCGTTCGGGCCGGCAGATTCTGCCGGCCTTCTTGTTTTTCGTTGTCTCAATCGCCAGACGAGCGCATACAATCACCTCCCAATTTCGGACGTTTGTCCGTTTGCACGAGAGTAGGAGGTTGGGTGCATGAAGCTGGTCTGTCTCGCCTTGGCCCTCACATTCGTCGCGGCTCCGGTCAGAGCGCAGTCCACGGCTACTCTTCAGGGAGCGGTCACTGACGCACAAAACGCGGTCATGCCGGGCGTGACCGTGACGATCCGGAATGCCGCGACTGGCATCGAGCGTACGGCGGTCTCGGATTCAGCCGGCCAGTACGTTGCCGCGTCGCTCGACCCGGGCCACTATCTCGTCGTCGCGCACCTCGAAGGCTTCAAGGATCAGAACGGCGAGACCGACCTCGGACCGGCGCAGACCGCCGTGCTCAACTTCAGGCTGGGCGTCGCTGCGCTGACCGAGAATGTCACTGTCATCGGGTCGTCGCCTCTCATCGACACGGCGACCGTTTCGGTTGGCCAGTCGATGGCTGAGAAAACCGTCCAGGAGATTCCACTGAACGGGCGGCATTTCGTGGATCTCGGTCCGCTGATGCCCGGCGGGTCGACCTCGCCCCAGAACGCGGGGCTCAGCGCGCCGCTGCGCGGCCAGGGATCGTTCTCGTTCATGTCGGCCGGCAACCGCGAGACCGCGGTCAACATGATGGTGAACGGCATCAATCTGAACGACCTGTCGAACAGCCAGGTGACGTTCCAGCCGTCGATCAACACCGTGTCTGAATTCAAGGTCGACAACTCGACGTTCAGTGCTGAATACGGCCGGAACTCGGGCGCGATCGTCAACGTCGCGACCCGCTCGGGCGCGAACCAGTTGCACGGCGAGGCGTTCGATTTCTACCGGAACGATGCGCTCGACTCGCGCAACTATTTCAATCCGCCCAGCATTCAGCCCGACGGGAGTGTCACGCCGAAGTCGGTGTTCAACCGCAAGCAGTTCGGCGCGAACCTCGGTGGGGCGATCGTCTCGAACCGGTCATTCTATTTCGGCAGCTACGAAGGCCTCCGGCACGAGCAGGGCGTGGATCTCAACTCGGGGACACTGACGAACGCCCAGCGTGCAGGGGTCACCGATCCGGTCGCGAAGAATCTGCTTCAGTACATACCTGCCGCGAACGACCTCACCGGCACCCGCGCCATCAGCTCGCCGCTGGCGCCGGTCACGATCGACCAGTACACCATCGACTCGCGCAACAGTCTGCGGCAGAGCGACGAGCTCCATGTCTACTACGCGTTCCAGTCCGACTCCCGCATCGAGTCGAACGCGCAGGGACAGACTGTCGCCGGCTACAGCGATACACGCGGGGGCCACCGTCAGATCCTGACGATCAACGAGACCCACGTCTTCAGCCCGGCGCTCGTGAACGAAGTCCGCGGCGGTTTCAATCGCATCCACATTACCTTCATCCCCAACACTCTCGTCGATACGAATGCACTGGGGATCAACGTAGGCCAGACTGAGATGCCGATCGCCCTGCCGTCGATCACCGTCTCGGGTCCCAACCTGAACTTCGGCGGCCCGGCCGGTTTTCCGAGCGGACGCGAAGTGACGACGTTTGCGGTCGGTGATACGGCGACCTACCTCCATGGAAACCAGATCATCAAGTTCGGCGGCGAAGTCAGACACGTCAAACACTACGGGTTCAGTCAGGATCCCGGGCGCTTCACCTATCCGAGCGTTCAGGCGTTCCAGCAAGGATTCGGCAGCGTGTTTGGCATCACGCTTGGCACCCAGGCGTTCAACGTGTACGTGAACGCCATCGGTGGCTTCGTCCAGGACTCGATTTCCGTGGGATCGACGCTCAAGTTCGATCTCGGTCTGCGCTACGACTACCTCCCGTCGCCGACCGAGCAGGACAACAAGCTCGTCACGTTCGATCCCGCGACGGTTTCATTGATTCAGATCGGCACAAACGGCTTCACGCAGGTGACCAAGAACGGCAGCGACTTCCAGCCACGCCTCGGCGTTATCTGGAATCCCAAAGCAGACGGCAAGACCGTCGTCCGTGGCGCCTATGCGGTTCTGGTGAATCAGAGCAACACCGGCTACTTCACGGGTGAAACCGGGAACCCGCCGATCGTGTCGCCGTTCTCCGCGCAGGCCTCCGGGACGACATCAAGCAACATCAAGCTTGACAATGCGATCGGCGGCGCGTCGGCTGCGTCCCTCACGCCGTCGTTCACGGATCCGAACTTCCTCCCGGCACGGATGCAGTCGTGGAACGTCAACGTCGAACGCGAGTTCGGCGGCACGGGCGTGATGGTCGGCTATTTCGGGTCCCACGGCGATCGGCAGCGCATTCCGATCAACCTCAACCAGTTCGTCACGCCCGGCGGGACGGTCCGACCGTATCCCAAACTTTCGGCCACCAGCCCGATTCTTCCGGGCACCGCGCTCGGCAACATCATCGAGTCGACGAGCCTCGGCTGGTCGAATTACAAGGGCCTCTGGATCACGGCGAATCGCCGGCTGACGCATGGACTCCAGCTGCAGGGCTCGTATACGCTGTCGAAGTCGACCGACACCAACTCGTACGACGGCACGGGCGCCGGCGGTAACGGCTCGCTTCAGGACAGCACCAACCTGGCCGGCAGCGTCGGACCGTCGGACTTCGACGTCCGGCATCGCTTCGCGCTCAACGCCAGCTACGATCTGCCGTTCTCGGGCAACCGCTGGAAGGACGGCTGGCAGGTGGTCGTCGTCGAACAGCTGCAGACCGGAAATCCATTCAATGTCATCACGAACATCTCGACGATTACGGGCGTCTCGTCGGTGCGGCCCGATCTGATCGGCCCGCTGCCCTCGATCGTCGCGACGCCGAATCTGGACAAGAACGGTTTCCCGGTCAGCTATCAGTGGTTCGACGGGACGACGGTCTGCGATCCGACGAAGGCGGCAGGCACTGCCGGCGCGTGCACGTCGTCCTCGGTCTTCGCGCTTCCGTATAACGCAGCCGGAGTGGCGCACTTCGGAAATATGCCGAGGAACGTCCTGTACGGTCCCGGCTTTGGCAACACCGACCTGTCGCTGATCAAAAACATCGGACTGGTGGGCTCGTCCCGCGCGCAGCTGCGCGTCGAGGTGTTCAACCTGTTCAATCAGGCAAACTTCGGCCAGCCGGGCCGGATCGCCACGGTCGGCAGCACCTCGTTCGGCGTGATCTCGAATACGCGCTTCCCGACCGGCGATTCCGGGTCGGCGCGTCAAGTGCAGTTCGCGGCGAAGTTTCTCTTCTAGTCGCTGGGAGGACGTGGTTGGTGATGAGGCGAACTCATCACCAACTACGAATGGCCGCAACTAATCTTTCGTCGCCGGCACGACCCGCACACCCTCACGCACGGCCGCAGTCACCTCGATCTCCAGCATCAGCTCGGGACGAGCGAGTCCTTTGACCTCGACGAACGTGCTGGCCGGCGTCACGTTGCCAAAATATCGGGCTCTGACCTCACGAACCGCCGGCGCCTTGCTCATATCGGTGATGTAGCTGTTCATCTTGACGATGTCCCCGAACGTCGCGCCGGCCGCTTTGAGCGCGGCGTCGAGGTTCTTGAAGACCTGCTCGGCCTGCGCCTTCATGTCGCCCGGTCCGACCACGTTGCCCGATGCGTCGAAGGCAATCTGGCCAGAGATGTAGACCATCTTGACGGGACCGACCGTTTCGACCACGTGGGTGTAGCCGGTCGGCTGCGAGAGCGACGGAGGATTCGTGCGCTTGATGTGCGGCGAGCCCGACTGCGCAAGCGCGAGAACCGGAACCAGCAGAACCAGGGTCAAGAGTCCGAATCGCATAGGTGTCTCCATCCTTCGTAACTTGCTTACTTCCTTACTTCCTCCGTCACCCCCCGCCCTTCTTCGTCGGCTTTGTTGGCGTGGCTGGCTTGGGTGGCGCCGGCCGGTACTCGATCATCAGATTGCTGACCGCGGCGATCGGGCGGCCCTCCTGCGAGAACGTCGCCGGCGGCGTGCTCATCCCCTCAACGGTCAGCTTCTCGCCGAGCAGGCTCACCTGATCTTCGCTCTCGGGGATCGCCACGACGATCGATTCGGTGCCCGTCGGCGCGACCGCCTTTACTCCGCCGGGACCGGCACCGCCCCCGACGCGATCCACGAAATCCGCCGCGGTGCGGAATTCATTCTGCACGACCGCCCGGGCAATCAGCGTGTTGTCCATCGTCAACACGCCGATTGTCGCGGTATAGCGCGTGAATGCGCGCTTGGTCTTCACGAGCTCGTCCGAATAGACGTGGAGGTTGTGCAGATCGAAGGTCAGCGTCACCGGGCCGCGATGCGGCGGGATCTTGATGAGGATGCCGCGAAGCGGGTCGCGGTCCGCCAGCACTTCGCAGAACGCGATCCTGGTCTTGATCCCGACGCCGAGCGGCGCGGGGCAGGTCGTCTGCGGCACCAGCTTGGCCGGCGCCGGCGTGGGCGGCGCAGGCGCAGGCTTCTTCACGGGCGCCTGGGATCCCCGTGTCTGCGCGCCGGCCGGCAAAATCTGGCAAGCTGCGACGACGATCGCGAGGAGGAGACGGGCCGCCGACGTCACACGTGAGGTTCCCGGCAGGGATGGCCTGCGTCCCGCTCTTTTCATGGTCAGTGGTTGGTCGTCACGCTGCCCTTCAACTGCGCAGCAAAGAAATCGTCCACACGGTGCCACGCATCGCGAAGGACGTGCTCGCGCGTGAAGTAATGGAACTCGCCTGGATACGTCATGAACGACACGAGATGACTCTTATCCTTCTTCATGAGCTCATCGATCAGCCGCACCGAGTGCAAGTACGGAACGTTGACGTCCGCCGTGCCGTGCAATACGAGCAGCGGCGTCTCGAGCCGTGAGACGTTGGAGATCGGCGATGCCTTGGCGTACACGTCCGGATGCTGCTCCGGCGTGCCGATACGGCTCGCGGTCCAACCGCCGTGATACGGATCATCATAGTACATCGCGTAATCCACCACACCTGCCACGTCCACCGCCGCGCGGAACAGTTTGGGTTGATCGGTCACGGCAATCAGGGTGAAGAACCCGCCGTAGCTCAATCCCCAGACGCCGATCCGCGTGGTATCCACGAACGGCAGAGTCTTCAGATAATTTGCTGCCATCCAGGCGTCCTTGGCATCGCTGCCGCCGACGTCCATATAGACGCCCTCCCGCCAGGCGCGGCCGTAACCAATGCTCCCGCGATAGTCGGGCGCAATGACGATGTACCCCTGTTGGAGCAGGTATTGATGGAAGCTGTAGTAAACCGCGTAGTTCCGCTGAACGTGCCAGCCGTCGTAGTTCTGGTTCACGCCGTCGCCGTGAATCCAGACGATGGCGGGATGCTTTTTCGAGCGATCGAGGCCCTTCGGCACGAACAGCCACGCCGGCACCTGCTGCCCGTCTGGGCCGGCATACTGTACCGTCTCCGGCTCGACGAACTGCGATCGGTCCATTGACATCGGCATGGAATCCGACAGCCGGGTCGCCTGCTTGGTGGACGTGTCGACCGCACACAAGTCCGCCGAGTTCTGCGGATCGGTGTGCTGATAGACGATCCGCTTGCCGTCAGGCGACCAGACCGGGGCGATGTTGGTGCCACGGCCCGTGGTCATCGCCGCCATCGTCGCGCGCGCCGGATCATTCCCGATGGTGGCGACGTAGAGGTGGCGAGTGCCGTAGCGACCAGGCTCGTTCGCATCGAACGCGATCCGCTGGCTGTCGGGCGACCACGTCGGGCGCCAGGCTTCGAACTTCCCCTTCGTGATTTGGATGGGCGCGGCCGGCTCGCCCGACGA
>Ga0306922_10002396_pt1 | contig 17371 bp, 27 predicted proteins | sample sta12Cox44000082_FD_203758 | JGI IMG/M metagenome (GOLD analysis project Ga0306922, IMG submission 203758) | Lab enrichment of tropical soil microbial communities from Luquillo Experimental Forest, Puerto Rico - statoxic.12C.oxic.44.000.082 (v2)... | ecosystem: Environmental > Terrestrial >... | reverse complement strand
GAAGAAAGCGGCGAAGAAGGCTCCGGCAAAGAAAGCTGCAGCGAAGAAGGGTGCAGCCAAGAAGCCGGCGAAGAAATAGTTTTCGCACGTCACGAAAAAGAAGCGGCGATGCCGTAAGGCGATTGTCGCGGAGAGTAAACGAGACTATGGGACAGAAAGTCCATCCATACGGATTCCGACTTGGCGTGACCAAGCCGTGGCGTTCGCGCTGGTTTGTAGAGCGCGACTACGACAAATTGCTGCTGGAGGACGTGAAGCTGAAGGAAGAGCTGAAAGACAAGCTCAAGTCAGCGGGCGTCAGCTCGATTGAGATCGAGCGTCCTGGCAACAAGCTGCGTATCATCATTCGCACCGCGCGTCCGGGCATCATCATTGGGCGCAAGGGCGCGGAGATCGACAAGCTGAAGCAGGAGATCCAAAAGCGCACCGGTCGCGATGTGTACGTCGACATCCTCGAAGTACACAAGCCGGAGCTCGATGCGCAGCTCGTCGCGGAGAACATCGCGCTGCAGCTCGAAAAGCGTGTCAGTTTTCGCCGCACCATGCGTAAGGCTGTGGATTCGGCGCTGCGGTTCGGGTGCAAGGGCATCAAGGTGCGGGTTAGCGGCCGCCTGAACGGCAATGAAATCGCGCGTTCGGAATGGTATCTGCAGGGACGTCTGCCGCTGCACACGCTGCGCGCCGATATCGATTACGGTTTTGCGGAAGCGCGGACCACCTATGGCGTGATTGGCGTGAAGTGCTGGGTGTACAAAGGCGAGATCCTGCGGGAAAAGAAGCGCGAGCCGCAGGCGGTGCAGTCAGGGGCGTTTTAAGTTCCCACCCTACGGCCAAAGAAGGCCGTTGAACGGGGCACCGGCGACAACGCGAACATTCTAGAGATTCGAGCCGATCGCAAGTGGCGCGGTGACTGGCGACTGGCAACTGGAAACTGATTATGTTGATGCCAAAGAAAGTGAAGTATCGCAAGCAACAGCGCGGCCGCATGCGCGGCAAGGCGTGGCGCGGCGGCGAGCTGTCGTTCGGCGATTTCGGGCTGAAGGTCATGGAGCCGGGCTGGATTACCGACCGGCAGATCGAAGCCAGCCGTGTGGCCATGACGCGCTTCGTCAAGCGTGGCGGCAAGATCTGGATCCGACTGTTTCCCGACAAGCCGGTGACCAAGAAGCCGGCCGAAACCCGTATGGGTAAGGGCAAGGGAGCTCCTGATCACTGGGTAGCCGTGGTGCGTCCGGGCAAGATCCTCTTCGAGATGGAAGGGGTGAGTGCGACCGAAGCTGCCGAGGCGATGCGTCTGGCTTCGCACAAGCTGCCGTTACGCACCAAGTTCGTGGCGCGTGAAGGCGTGCAATAAGGATTCGTGAAATGAACGCAGAGAAGATTCGCAATTTAACCGACACCGAACTGGCGCACCAGCAGCGCGAGCTTGCCGACCAGCTCTTCAAGCTGAAGTTTCAGCTGAAGATGGGGCAGACCGAGAGCCTGAAGAAGATCCGCGACCTGAAGAAAGACATCGCGCGTATGAAGACGATCGAACGCGAGAAGAAAATCGCGGCCGGCAACGGGGCGGTGGCTAAAGTCACGGTGAAGAAGACCGCGATGACAGCTGCTGTAGCTGAGAAGCCCGCGAAGGTGAAGAAAGCGGCCACCAAGAAGACGGCTGCAACGGAGACCAAGTAAGCCATGGCCGAAACAACCGAAGCAACGAAGACCAGCAACGAAGCAGCCGCGGGGCGGCGCAAGACGCTTATTGGTGAAGTGGTTTCCACCAAGATGGCGAAGACCATCGTGGTCGAAGTGAATCGCCAAAAGGCGCATGCGTTCTACAAGCGCGTGGTGAAGCGCAGCAAGAAGTTCTACGCCCATGATGAGCAGGGCACGGCGAAGCTGGGCGATGTGGTGAAGATCGAGGAGACCCGTCCGCTGTCAAAGCTGAAGCGCTGGCAGTTGAAGGACGTGATTCGTCGCGCGGCGCAGGTCCCGGCGGTCGAAGGCACGGCGGTCGAACCTTGACCCGCCCTACGGCCCGAAGAAGGCCGTAGAACGGGGCACCCGGCACCAGAGAAATCGCTGGGGAAGGAGAGAGATTATGGCAGTGATGATGAGAACCATGCTCGATGTCGCCGACAACTCCGGCGCGCGCAAGCTGCAGATGATCCTGCCGCTGGGCGGCGGCACCGGACTGGTCGCTCACCTCGGCGATGTGGTGACGGCCGCGGTAAAGGAAGCGGCTCCCGACGGTACCGCCAAGAAGGGCACGGTGGTGAAAGCCGTGATCGTGCGCACGCGCAAGGAGCATCGCCGCAAGGATGGAACGTATATCCGCTTCGATCAAAATGCCGCAGTGCTGATCAACGAAGCCGGTGAGCCGGTAGGAACGCGCGTCTTCGGTCCTGTGGCGCGCGAGTTGCGCGAGAAGAAGTTTTTGAAGATCGTGTCGCTGGCACCCGAAGTTCTGTAGTAGCTGGTTGTCATTGTTGGGTGGCTGGGAAAGGCCAAGAGGTTTGAGACAGATGCGTAAGATCGTAGATATTCGTCGCAATGACCAGGTTCGGGTCATCACCGGGCGCGACAAAGGCAAAGAAGGCCGCGTACTGAGGGTGTCGCCGGCCAAGGGCACGGTCCTGGTCGAGCATGTGATGGTGGTGAAGAAGGCCGTCCGCAAGAACCCGCAGCGCAACGTCAAGGGCGGCATCGCGGAGCAGGAAAGCCCGATCGCCATTAGCAATGTGATGCTGCTGTGCACGTCGTGCAAGCGACCGACACGTGTGGCCCATACGATGCACGGTGATCGCCATGTTAGGGCCTGCAAGCACTGCGGGACGACGCTGGAGAAATAGCAACTAGCAGCTGGCCATTAGCAACTGGCTGCTTGCAATTGACGACCTCACGAACCGGCGTGACACCCGAAACCGTGAGAAAGGTGAAGCAGGAAATGGTAGACGAGAAAGACAAGAAGCAGAAGGGACAGGGTCAGCCGCAAGGACAAAGCAAGCCTCAGGGCAAGAAAGCCAAGCCCGAGCAGGTGGAAGCCGCAGCGGAAGAGACTTCGGGCAAGCCGGCGCGTCCCAAGGCGAACAATCGGGCGACCGCGCGTATGCGTGAGAAGTACGTGAAAGAAGTTCTGCCCGCGCTGATGAGACAGTTCAGCCTGGATAACCCGATGGCGGCCCCGAAGCTGGAAAAGATTGTCGTCAACATGGGTGTGGGTGAAGCAACGCAGAACGCCAAGGTGATCGATCCCGCGGCCAGCGAGGTCGGGCTCATCACGGGACAGAAGCCGGTGGTGACCAAGGCTAAAAAATCGATCGCTGCGTTCAAAGTGCGCGAGGGAATGCCCATCGGTGTAATGGTCACTCTGCGTGGCGACCGCATGTACGAGTTCTTCGACCGGCTGGTGAATATCGCTCTGCCGCGCGTACGTGACTTCCGCGGTGTGCCCACCAAGTCGTTTGATGGACGCGGGAACTACACACTGGGTGTGCGCGATCAGTTGATCTTTCCGGAAATCGACTACTCGAAGGTCGAGAAAATGAAGGGGATGAACATCACGATCGTGACCACAGCGGGCAACGATGATCAGGCGCGCGCGCTGCTGAAGCACATGGGTATGCCCTTCAGGCAGTAAGTCTGTGGTCAGCGGATAGTGGAAGGAAAGCCAAGAGCGAAAGCGAAGGGCGAAGAGCGATACGAGTAAAGGACAAGATGGCTACAACAGGCAAAATCGCTAAGGCGAACAAGAAACCCAAGTTCTCCACGCGCCAGCACAACCGCTGCAAGATTTGCGGACGTCCGCGGGCCTATCTGCGCAAGTTCGGCGTGTGCCGTTTGTGCTTCCGCAGCCTGGCGCTCAAGGGAGAGATTCCTGGGGTTTCGAAGAGTTCGTGGTAGCAAAAGCAGTGGCTAGTGGCTCGTGGCCAGTGCCTAGAAAGCTGAAGTGGGAGGTACGACCCAGGGTTGTGACGAGGCAGTTGGAAGTTGGACTCTAACTAGCCACCAGTCCACTGAGTCGAGTACGTCGCGGCTAGTTCTTTTCAGCCCTTGTCCGCAGTCGCGGTCATGGGGACCCCCGGGTGAAGGCCCGGACCGAAAAGCGAACGGGCGACGCAATGAGGAGAAACAAGGCAATGAGTTTGACCGATCCGGTCGCAGATTTTCTGACGCGCGTTCGCAACGCCATCAATGCACGCCACCAGAAGGTGGACGTGCCGCTCTCCAAGCTGAAGCTGGAGATTGCCCGCATCCTGAAGGACGAGGGCTATATTGCGAACTACAAGGCTACGGAAGAAGAGGGCCACAAGGTGCTGCGCGTATACCTGAAGTACGGCTCCGATAATTCTTCGCCGATTTCGCAACTTAAGCGCGTGTCGCGTCCGGGCTGCCGCGTGTATGTCGGGCACAGCGAGATTCCGCGCGTGCTGGGGGGATTGGGAATCAACATCCTGACGACTCCCAAGGGCGTGATGACCGGCCGCCAGGCGCGTAAAGAGAAGCTGGGCGGCGAAGTGTTGTGCGAGGTCTATTAGCAACCAGCAGTAGCCATTAGCAAGTATCCGAGCGAGAGAGATATGTCGAGAATTGGAAAGAAGCCGATTCCGTTGCCGAAGGGCGTGAGTTACACCGTTGAAGGCAACAATGTGGTCGTGAAAGGCCCGAAGGGCACGGTCAGCACGCATATGCCTGCGGGTGTCAAGCTGGAGACCAAGGACGGAAATCTAGTTGTTACCCGTGACGACGATTCGAAAGCGCCGGTGCATGGACTGGTGCGGGCGCTGGTGAACAACTCCGTCGAAGGCGTGACCAAGGGCTGGACAAAAGAGCTGGATATCGTCGGTATCGGCTATCGCGCCGAGATGAAGGGTAAGGGCATGGTGGTGTTCACGCTGGGCTATTCGCATCCCATCGAGTACCCGCTGCCGACAGGCATTGAAGTGACGATCGATCCCAAGCAGACGCACCTGACCGTAACGGGTATCGATCGCCAGAAGGTTGGATTTGTCGCTGCCGAAATGCGGTCCCTGCGTCCACCCGATCCGTATAAGAACAAGGGCGTGCGTTATACCGACGAGCGGTTAAAGAAGAAAGTCGGAAAGACGGGTGCGAAGTAGCGGCGTTTGTCGGGCATCTGGGCGCGACGCCGCGATCGCGAGGGTAGCGAGGGACCTGCTGTAAAAGAAATTGATGACGGAGGGGCGAGAGCCACCGTTGCCCGGTTCAGAACCCGGGGATGAAGGAAGAACAGAAATGATTGGTAAGACATCGAAAGATCAGACACGGCGGAAGGTTCATACCCGCATCCGCAAAAAGATTGTCGGGACTTCCGAGCGCCCACGCTTGAGCGTGTATCGCTCGGTCAGCCATGTGTACGCCCAAGTGATTGATGACACCAAAGGCGCCACCCTGGTCTCGGCAGGAACGGTGGAGAAGGGCAAAGGCGCGGCGAAGGACGAGAAGCGCCCGACTGGCGGCAACGTAGCGTCAGCGAAAGAAATCGGCAAGTTAATCGCCGAGCGTGCCAAAGAGAAAGGCATCAAGAAGGTTATCTTCGATCGCGGTGGATACCTGTATCACGGTCGCATCAAGGCCTTGGCGGATGCGGCGAGGGAAGCCGGGCTGGAGTTCTAAAAGCAGTGGTCAGTGGCTCGTGGTTCGTAAAGACGCGCCGCCTGAGAGATTTGGAGAAATTAGGGAATGCCAACAGTAAAGAAGAAGCTTGACGCCAATCAGTACCAGTTGAAGGACCAGGTGGTCTCAATCAACCGCGTCACCAAGGTTGTCAAGGGTGGCAAGAATATGTCGTTCGCGGCGCTGGTGGTCGTGGGTGATCCGTCGGCCGCGGTGGTGGGCTATGGTTCCGGCAAGGCGAAGGAAGTCCCGCAGGCGATCCGCAAGGGCATCGAAGCGGCCAAGAAGAATTTGCTGCGCATCAACCTGACGCAGACCACGATTCCGCACCAGGTGCTGGGACGCTATGGCGCGGGTAAGGTTATGCTAAAGCCGGCTCCCGAAGGCACCGGCGTGATCGCCGGTGGCGCGGTGCGCGCGGTGATGACTTCGGCTGGAGTACAGAATGTACTGACCAAGTCGATCGGCACGACGAACCCGCATAACGTGATCAAGGCGACTTTCGACGCCCTCAAATCGCTGCGCGACAAGAACGAAATCGCGGCAGCACGCGGCAAGGCCGCCGAGGAGTTGTGATCATGGCGCGCGTTCGCAGGAAGGCCGAAAACAAAGCCGAAGCGTCGGGCACGAAGATTCATCTGAAGTATGTGCGCTCGGCAATCGCCACGCCGGTGAAGCACAAGCTGGTGATCAAGGGCCTGGGATTTACGCACTTGAATCAGGTGATTGAGCGGGAAGATTCGCCGTCAATTCGCGGGATGGTAGCGAAGGTTCCGCACCTGGTGGAGATTGTTGAGGGCTAGAACAACCGGTCCTTCGACTCGCTCGCAGGGCGACCTCGCTGAGGATGACGAGAGTTTGTTTGATAATGTAAAGCGGCGCACAGGGGCCGCACGGGTACGGTACACAATGAATCTGAGTAACTTAAAAGCGCCCCGCAAGGCAAATGAGAACAAAAAGCGCGTTGGCCGCGGTATGGGCTCCGGTATGGGCAAGACTTCGACCCGCGGACACAAGGGCCAAGGCTCGCGCAGCGGCTCCAGCCTGATGCGGGGATTTGAAGGCGGTCAGATGCCGCTGCATCGGCGTTTGCCGAAGCGCGGCTTCACTAACATCTTCAAGACCGAATATGAAGTGGTGAACCTGGAGCGGCTGGCGGGCATCGACGAGAAAGAGATTACTCCCGACGTCCTGCGCCAGGCAGGCGTGGTGAACGGCAAGAACCTGCCGATCAAGGTGCTGGGACATGGCGATCTGTCGAAGGCCGTCACTGTTCACGCCCATAAGTTTTCCAAGTCGGCACAAGAGAAGATCGAGAAGGCGGGCGGTAAGGTGCAAGTGCTGTAAAGCAAGTTGTCGGTTGTCAGTGGTCAGTTGTCAGCAGTGCGACTGGCGACCGCAAGCGGTTATGTTATGGGGCATATCAGGAGTCGGCTTCACGTGGTTGACTGACAACCGAGAACTGACAACTGAAAACTGAGGTTCTGATGCTTGAGAAGCTGGCCAACGTATTTCGCGTTCCCGATCTGCGGAAGCGCATTCTGTTTACGCTCGGACTGCTGGCCGTATACCGGCTGGGTGGACACATTCCTACGCCCGGCATCAACGCCGACGTGCTATCGCAGTTCTTCGACCAGAACCGTGGCACTTTTCTTGGTTTCATCGACCTATTCAGCGGCGGCCAGCTTCGCCGCCTGACAATCTTCGCCCTCGGCATCATGCCGTACATTACGGCATCGATCATTCTGCAGCTGATGACGGTGGTCTACGAGCCGCTGGCCAAGCTGCAGAAGGAAGGCGAGCTGGGCCGTAAGAAGATCACCCAGTGGACTCGCTACCTAACCCTGCTGCTAAGCGCGGTACAGTCGCTGGGAATTGCCTTCACCCTGGAGCGTCAGCCGGGCTTCGTGAACAATCCGGGCATCGGCTTTGTCCTGATGACCATGCTGACGCTGACCACGGGCAGCGTGTTCATCATGTGGCTGGGTGAGCAGATCACCGAGCGCGGTATCGGCAACGGCATGTCGCTGCTGATCTTCGCCGGTATCGTGGTGGGTTTGCCGCGAGCGGTTGCCGATCTTTACGACAAAGTCCGTACCCAGGCGTGGGGAGCCTTCACGGTTCCGGCGATGCTGATGCTCGTCGTGGTGATGATCGCGGTGGTCGCCTTCATTGTGTTTGTCGAACGAAGCGAGCGGCGAATACCGGTGCAGTACGCTAAGCGTGTCGTCGGCCGCAAGATCATGGGTGGACAGTCGACGCACCTACCGCTGCGCGTCAACTCGGGCGGCGTGATGCCGGTTATCTTCGCTTCGTCGGTGTTGACCTTGCCGCAGACTCTGGGCGCGCTGCCGATGATCAAAAACAGCCGTTATTTCAGCGAAATGTTCAACGCACTGCGCTGGGGAGAACCGCTGTACACGCTGCTTTACGCCGTCGGCATCGTCTTCTTCGCCTACTTTTACGTATCGATTGTCTTCAACCCCAATGAGGTTGCTGACAATATGCGCAAGTACGGCGGGTTCATTCCGGGCATCCGGCCGGGGGCGCGCACGGCGAACTACATCAACGATATCCTTACGCGCATCACGCTGGTCGGCGCGCTGTATCTGATTCTGATCTCGTTCATTCCAGAGTGGATGATTACCGGCATCCACCTGAACCACTTGTGGGGTCCGTTCGGACGTTTCTTCGAACGACTGCCCACGTGGATCACAAGCGGCTTGAACGTGAACTTTTACTTTGGCGGCACCTCGTTGCTGATCGTGGTGGGGGTTGCGATGGACACGGTCAACCAGGTCGAATCGCAACTCATCATGCGGCACTACGAAGGGTTCACTCCGCGTAGTGGACGGGTGCGGGGGCGCCGAGCGACATGGTAGTTGTCAGCTGTTAGTGGCCAAGTTGTCAGTCCTGCTAACTGGGAACTGGTGGTACGGAGCTACCGGGAGGCTCCGGCCCGCTACGGCGGGCAGAAGGGTCGTAAGGCCCGCGGAGGTTTGTGGTGCAAACACAGACTCCTTCGTCCGTACTGAATGGCATCAAGACGGAGCGCATAGTGGGCCCCATTATTTTGCTGGGTGCTCCCGGCGCCGGTAAGGGAACGCAGGCGAAGCGAATTGCTGAAGCTTACGCGATTCCACAGATTTCGACCGGAGACCTGTTTCGCGAGAACGTAGCCCGAGGAACCGAGCTCGGCCTGAAAGTAAGGTCGATTTTGGATCACGGCGATCTGGTTTCCGACGACTTGGTCAACGATATGGTGGCCGGCCGGCTCAAGCAGATGGATTGTGACCGAGGGTTTATTTTGGACGGCTTCCCTCGCACCGTCGCTCAGGCCGAGTGGTTCGAAGGATATTTGAAAAGTCAGCGGCTATGTGAAGGCAGGCCAGCACCTTACAGCGCTCTCCAGCCGGTTGTTCTGGAGATTGTAGTGGGGTATAATCAAATACTGCAACGGATTAGCGGGCGTCGTTCTTGTCCCACCTGTGGACGGATTTACAACGTCTATTTTCAGCCACCCAAAGTTGAAGGCATCTGCGATGTCGACGGCGGGAGACTTGTTGTTCGGCCGGACGACAACGAGGAAGTTGTTGCTGAACGGCTGAAGGCCTATGAGCGGCAAACGCTTCGACTGGTGAGCTATTACCGCGACCGAGGACAGCTCGTGGAGATCGATGGTGAGCAGCCCGTCGATGAGGTCGCGGCGCAGGCGTTCCGTGCAATAGAGAATGGCAATCGTCTGTAAGTCCGTATCCGAGATCGAGAAAATGCGCCGTAGCGGGCGCATTGTGCGCCAGGTACTCGACAGCGTGCGCGAAGCTGTTTCCCCAGGCGTCACCACGATGGATCTGGAGCGGGTTGCGGAGCGGAAGATCCGCGAGCTCGGAGCCAAGCCAGCATTCAAGGGCTATTACGACTACCCTTGCGTGCTCTGCACGTCGGTGAACAACGAGATCGTGCACGGCATTCCGTCGGATCGGCGAGTGCTGAAGGCCGGCGATATCGTTTCGATCGATACCGGAGTCGTGCTGGATGGATTTTACGGCGACTCTGCGATTACCGTGCCGGTCGGAGATGAGTTGGCTCCCGAGCTGAAAAAGCTGCTGGAGGTCACTCGCGAGTCCTTGCATCAGGGTATCGAGGCGGCGCGGGTCGGCAACACCGTGGGAGACGTTGGCGCGGCGGTACAAGAGGTCGTCGAGTCCAATGGCTTCAGTGTGGTGCGCGAATTTGTAGGCCATGGTATCGGCACCAGGTTGCATGAGGATCCGCAGGTTCCGAACTACGGTACGCACGGAAGTGGTCCAAAGTTGCGCGACGGCATGGTGCTGGCGATCGAGCCAATGGTGAATGTCGGCGGGCACGAGACGCGCGTCCTGGATGATAAATGGACGGCGGTGACGCAAGACGGCAGTTATAGTGCCCACTTCGAACACTGCGTGGCAGTGACCAAGAATGGGCCGGTGATTTTGACGGAATAGGTGGTCTTCCCAGGTTAGCCTTCAACAGAAGGATCGGAACCTGGGTCGCCAAAAGGGGATTTGGGCTTCCCGCAGCCGCGGGAGAAACTGGTTTCAGGAGCTGAATGAGTAAGGAAGACGCGATTGAAGTAATGGCAGTGGTGATCGAGCCGCTGCCCAATGCCATGTTTAAGGTTGAGCTGGAGAACAAGCACCAGGTTCTGGCGCACGTCTCCGGCAAAATGCGCAAGAACTTCATCCGCATCCTTCCCGGCGACCGGGTGGCGGTGGAACTTTCACCCTACGACCTGACCCGGGGCCGGATCGTGTATCGCTACAAGTGACGGCGTTTACCGGGCGTTCCAATCCGGTACCGTCATCCCCAGTTCGCCGCGACGAACGAGGGATCTGTTTTTCGAGGCAAGGAGTCGAAGGGAATTGACGTCATCATGAAGGTTCGGGCATCAGTTAAGAAGATTTGCGACAAGTGCAAGGTGATTCGCCGTCACGGCGTGGTGCGCGTGATCTGCGAGAACAGCAAGCACAAGCAGCGGCAAGGGTAATGAAGCAACTAGCAGCTAGCAACTAGCGACTAGCTGCGAGTGAGCGGACGAATCGATAAACGGTAAGCGGGTTCAGTCCCTCAGGCGAGAAGAGTTAAAACACTGTAGTGACTAGTCCTAGTTGCTAGTTGCTAGTAGCTCACGGAGCAACCATGGCACGTATTGCAGGCGTGGATCTTCCGCGCAACAAGCACATCAGCATCGCACTGACCTACATCTACGGCATCGGCCACTCGCGGTCGAAGAACATTCTCTCGTCCGCGAATGTGGAGGGTGCGAAGAAGGTCAGCGATTTGAATGAAGACGAAGTTAACCGCATCCGCCAGGTCATCGAGCAGGGCGACGTCGAAGGCGATCTTCGCAAAGACGTCTCGATGCACATCAAGCGGTTGATCGAAATCGGATCGTATCGTGGGTACCGCCATCGCCGCAGCCTTCCGGTTCGCGGTCAGCGGACCCACACCAATGCCCGCACTCGCAAGGGTCCGCGCAAGGGCACGGTAGCGAATAAGAAGAAAGCGACGGCGAAGACATAACTCATGGCTAAGGCAGCAGGCTCCGCAGCGGAGAAGAAGGGCAAGACCGGCAAGAAGTTCAAGAAGAAGGAGCGCAAGCACATTCCCCACGGTTTGGTGCATGTACAGGCGTCCTTCAACAACACCATTGTCACCATCACCGATTCGGCGGGGAATACGGTGTCGTGGAAGAGCTCTGGCTCGCTGGGCTTCCGCGGATCGCGCAAAGGTACTCCGTTTGCCGCGCAGCAGGCGGCTGCTAACGCTGCGAACCAGGCACGCGATCACGGGATGCGCAGCGTCGACGTCGTGGTGAGCGGTCCGGGCTCGGGACGCGAATCGGCTGTTCGCGCTCTGGCTTCAGCCGGGCTTGATGTGCGGTCGATCAAGGACGTAACTCCAGTTCCGCATAATGGCTGCCGTCCGCCGAAGCGCCGCAGAGTATAAGTGGCTAGTGGCTGGTAGCTAGTGGCTAGTGAAGCAACTGGCAATTCGGAACCAGCAGTTGGCCGCAAGAAGGCGAAGGTCGGGCTTGGCGAGTCTTACGAGCCAGCCGCTGACCACTAGCCGCTGATTTTCGATCGGGAAGAAAGGCCGCCAAGCGCCCGTAAACCGATCCATAACCGGAACCGCCCGAGCGAGGCGGTCCGATAGGAGAAAAGTAACTTGGCACGTTATCGAGACGCAGTATGCCGCCTTTGCCGCCGCGAGGGCATGAAGTTGTTCCTCAAAGGGGCAAAATGCTTCACGGACAAGTGTCCGATCGAAAAGCGCAATTTCGCACCTGGGCAGCACGGCAAGGACCGCAAGGCCAAGGTCGTGGGCTACGGACTTCAGCTTCGCGAGAAGCAGAAGGCGAAGCGCATGTATTTTACCCAGGAAGGCCAGTTCCGCAACTATTTCGAGCGGGCCGCCCGTTCCAAGGGCGTGACCGGCGAATTGCTGTTGCAACAACTGGAGCGTCGCCTGGACAACGTCGTCTATCGCCTCGGGTTCGCGGTGGCTCGCCGTCAGGCGCGCCAACTCGTGCGCCACGGCCATGTGACCGTCAATGGCCGGAAGGTCGACATTCCTTCCTACCAGGTGAGTGCTGGCGATGAGATCGCAGTGCGCGAGAAGAGCAACAAGCTTGCGGTGATTGAAGGCGCGAAGGAATTCGCCAGCCATCAGACCCCGCCGGCCTGGCTTGAAGTCGACCGCGATGCGAGCAAGGGTCGTGTCCTTGCGCTGCCGAAGCGCGAAGACATCAACCTGCCGATCAACGAACAGTTGATCGTGGAACTGTATAGCAAGTAGTCATACGTGGCGCCCTCGGTGGACGCCGCGTCCCTAACAAATTCGAGCCAGATCAGCCGGGGCGACTCCTTCGCGGGTCACCCGTGCAGCATGGCCGAACAGACAGAAGGAGCAACAGATGCTTTGGAAGGGTTTTCAGAAACCGAAACGGCTTGCCACTGACACCGAATCCTTGACCGACAAATACGGTCATTTCTGGGCACAGCCGTTTGAACGTGGATTCGGTACCACCATTGGCAACGCGCTGCGCCGCGTGTTGCTGTCGTCCATCGAGGGTGCCGCGGTCACCGCGGTGAAGATTGAGGGCGTGCTGCATGAGTTCCAGTCGATCCCTGGAGTGGTTGAGGATGCGACCGACATTATCCTGAACTTGAAGCAGATTCCGTTCCGCCTCAACGGCGACGCGCCGAAAGCGATTTACCTGCGGGCCGACCAGCCGGGCGTGATTACTTCGGGAATGATCGAAGCCGACTCGGATGTTGAAGTCCTCGACAAGGATGTGTACATCGCGACCATCAGCGAAGGCGGCAAGCTCGACATGGAGATGCGGCTGAAGAAAGGCCGCGGCTATGTCTCCGCCGACAAGAACTTCGACGAGGACTTGGGACTGGGCTTTATTCCGATCGACTCGGTGCACTCACCGGTGCGCAAGTGCAACTACTCGGTAGAAGCTGCTCGCCTGGGACAGATTACCGACTACGACAAGCTGTCGATCGAGGTCTGGACCAACGGCTCGGTGACGCCGGCAGATGCGCTTGGACTGGCAGCGAAGCTGCTGAAGGACCACATGTTCATCTTCATCAATTTCGAGGATGAGCTGGAGTCGACAGAGAAGGGCGACGCGATGAAGCCGGAGATCCGCAACGAAAACCTGAACCGCTCGGTCGAAGAGCTGGAGCTTTCGGTGCGCAGCTACAACTGCCTGAAGAACGCCAATATCCAGACGATCGGCGAGTTGGTGCAGAAGACCGAAGCGGAGATGCTGAAGACGAAGAATTTCGGCCGCAAGTCGCTGAACGAGATCAAGGAGATCCTGTCGAACATGGGTCTCAGCCTCGGCATGAAGATCGACGAGCACGGCAACGCCGTGCCGGGCAGCGGCTCGGCTGCTCAGACTTCGGTGCTACCGTCGGCCGTGAACTACGGCGGCAACACGGAACCGAACTTTTAATCGGCAGCGGTCCCGCAACACGGGACCGCTTATGCTATTTTGCGCGGCCTATCGCCGCGACTTTTCAGAGATTGTGAAGGACCACAGACATGCGTCATCGTAGAGCAGGTTGGAAACTGGGAAGGAATACCGAGCACCGGCGCGCACTTCTGCGCAACCTGGTGACGTCGCTCATCGTGGAGGAGCGCATTGAGACCACGCTGACCAAGGCGAAGGCCATGCGCCCGCACGTGGAGAAAATGATCACGTTGGGTAAGCGCGGCGACGTAGCAGCCCGGCGGCAAGCCGCCGCCTACCTCATGACTCGCGAGTCCGTCGACAAGTTGTTCGAGACAATTTCGCCACGCTATGGTGACCGCAACGGCGGCTACTTGCGCATCATACATGCGGGATTCCGGCAAGGTGATGGCGGCGACGTGGCATTCGTGGAGCTGCTGGGCAGCGAAGCGACGCTCGATGAGAAGCGTCAGAAGCGCAACGAGCTTCGCGCCAAGCGTGCGGAAGAGAACCGCAAGGCAATGGAAGCAGCGAACGCCGAAGCGGCAGCGGAAACTGTACCCACGGAAGCTAGCGAGGAGAAGGCCGCAGAGAAGTAGTCGCTGGATACTACAAATTAGAGAGCACCTGTTAGTGAGACAGGTGCTTTTTCTTTATTCCGGGCGATTCGTATTGCGAGATACAATTCCAAATGAGAACAGATGGGCGCCCTCGAACAGCTACGCACTCTCTTACAGGAAATCATAGCTCCCGACCGGAAGACCCTGGCCGTTTGCATGGAGAATGTCGAGAAACAGGTTGCGGCTCTCGAGCAGCGGATAGAAGCACGATTGGATAAGGTCGACGCCCACTTCGACCAGTTGGAGCACGATTCCGAAAAGTGCTGCAACCAGTTGGTAAGCTATCTGTCGCTCAGAGCCGTATGAACAAAGTTGAGCGGGTGCTGGAAACCTCCCGCAAGCGCGGCCAATAGGGTTTTGGGTTACGGCATACTACCGACACAGCTTCGTCAACGGGGCGTTGTCTTGCCAAGTCCCAGCTATAAGAAGGTTCGCTTTCAGCGCAACGAAGTCACCTCGCTCTCTTCGGCAGCCGGCCTCCTCGACAGTTTTATCGCATCCGCGGCGCGTGAATAGAGCAGCAACTGCGCAATGATCGCGCCAGTGGTGTCGATCATCACATCTTGCCAGCGACCGGTGCGCGACGGGATCCCGGTTTGGTGGATCTCGTCGAACGCTGCCGTGACCAGTGAAAGCAGTACCGCGATAACGGCCCAGTCGAGTTGCCAGATGTCGTGGAAGAACGTTCCCCAGCGTCGTTCGAGCAGCGGCCGTAAGCGGTCCCGGTGAGTGTATTTAAGCGCCAGAAAAACCAACCAGCTAAGAATGGCGTAGCCGATGAAATGCCCGGATTTTCGTGCGATGGAATTCAACGTCACCAACAACGTGGGATTAATGGGGCCGAAAATCGCAACAGCAATCTTGTAAAGCAGGCCGAGCGTATTTGCCGAAGAAGCGTAGTCGGTTGACTCTAGCCGGATAACAACGAGCCAGACAGCTACCGGCCACCAGTTATGGAAGAGGCTCCGGAACGATGGGTACAACGATAGAGGTCGCGGCTTATTCGACACGATAGTTGGGAGCCTCGCGCGTGATCATCACGTCATGAACGTGGCTTTCGCGCAGTCCCGCACCGCTGATGCGCACGAAGCGTGCATTCTGCTGCAGCTGGGGAATGGTCGAGCAGCCCACATAACCCATGCCGCTTTTTACGCCGCCGACGAGTTGGTACACGATCATGCCGACGGTGCCGCGATAGGGCACGCGTCCTTCGATGCCTTCGGGGACGAGCTTGCCGAGGCGGTTTCCATCGGTTCCTTCATCGGTAAGAACTTGGGTGGAAGCATCATCAAAGTCGGCAGACTGGAAGTAGCGTTCACTCGATCCCTGCGCCATTGCACCTAGCGAGCCCATGCCGCGATAAGCCTTGAACGAACGGCCCTGGTAGAGAATCGTCTCGCCCGGACTTTCTTCCGTACCCGCAAGCAGCGAACCGATCATAACGCAACTAGCGCCGGCGGCAATGGCCTTGGTGATGTCTCCGGAGTACTTGATGCCGCCGTCGGCAACAATCGGAATATTGGCGTCGCGGACCGCGCGCGCCGATTCGGCAATCGCCGTAATCTGCGGAACGCCTGCGCCGGTGACGATACGGGTGGTACAGATGGAGCCAGGTCCGATGCCGACTTTGATCGCGTCAGCGCCCGCGCGTGCCAGCTCGCACGCACCTTCAAACGTCCCGACGTTGCCGGCGATGAGATCGACCTCAGGAAACTTGGTCTTGACCTTCTGGATAGCGTCGATCACGCGCGTGGTGTGGCCATGTGCGCTGTCTATGGCGAGCAGGTCGCACTTGGCTTTGACCATTTCAGCGGCACGTTCCAGGAAATCCCCCGTTGCGCCGATCGCGGCGCCTACGCGCAGGCGTCCCTGTCCATCCTTGGCGGCGTTGGGATATTTCAGGCGTTTCTGGATGTCCTTAACAGTGATCAGGCCCTTGAGCTGATATTGCTCGTCCACTACCAGCAGCTTCTCGACACGATGGTGGTGAAGAATCGCTTCCGCCTCATCCAGCGTCGTGCCGACTGGCACAGTGATGAGGTTTTCCTTCGTCATCACCTCGCTGATGGGAATGTCGGTGCGGGTTTCAAACCTTAGGTCGCGATTCGTGAGGATGCCGACCAGTTTCTTGTCCTTGGTGGTGACGGGCACTCCGGAGATGCGGTAGTGCCGCATGACCTCGAGAGCGTCGGAGATTTTTTTGTCTGGCGTCATCGTGATCGGGTCGACAATCATACCGCTTTCCGAACGCTTCACCTTGTCGACCTCAGTGGCCTGCTGCTCGACTGTGAGGTTGCGGTGGATGATACCCAAGCCGCCCTGCTGCGCCATGGCGATCGCCATGCGCGACTCTGTTACGGTGTCCATCGCGGCGCTGATCAGTGGGATTTGAAGCTGAATATTGCGGGTCAGGCGGGTTGATGTGTCTGCTGACGCAGGAACGACGTCCGACTTGGCCGGCAACAGCAACACGTCATCGAAGGTGAGCGCCTCAGGTACAGGAAAATGAATCATGGCATTTGGTCCGCGGAGGGATAATTCTTTATTGTAGAGTTGCTAGGAGGGTAAGGCAAACGCCCGTAAGTCTCACATAGCTAACACTCTGTGGACGGCCGCAAATTGGCCTCTGGAGTTGGCACCTGGGTCGGCATCAGCCGTTGAAATTGGGCAATTTCGGGCGTATAGTTTAAGAAGTATCGGTGGGCAGTAAAGGTTTCGGCCGCCTCCGGCAGCGTGGCCAAACCGCACTCATACAGGGCGAAGTACACCGGTGGGCGCCAAGCCCACTTTATTATTCCCACCCTTTAATCCGCTGGTCTTTGGCGAGTCCAGGCGGCAATGGAAGCCTGACGGGTGGGGTTCGCTTGATCGTTGTCCGGTTTACGAAAGAGAAATGGCGGCTGGTCTAGACAAGATCGAAGAAATCGCTGAGCGGGTGGCGAAGTCGAGCGGTCTGGAAGTGGTTGAGGTGGAGTTGCGGGGCGGCGGAAAGGCACGCATGCTACGCATCTACATCGATAAGCCCGGTGGAGTCACGCATGATGATTGCTCGAACTTCAGCCGCGAAGTCGGAACCATCTTCGATGTCGAAGATGCTGTTCCAGGTGGTTCCTACACCTTG
>Ga0306922_10002389_pt1 | contig 17384 bp, 17 predicted proteins | sample sta12Cox44000082_FD_203758 | JGI IMG/M metagenome (GOLD analysis project Ga0306922, IMG submission 203758) | Lab enrichment of tropical soil microbial communities from Luquillo Experimental Forest, Puerto Rico - statoxic.12C.oxic.44.000.082 (v2)... | ecosystem: Environmental > Terrestrial >... | reverse complement strand
GCCTGTCCTAAAAACTGAACAACAACGTCAAAGCTTTCGTAAGGATGGTGGACGACGATGTCCTTTTGCCGGATCGCGGCGAAACAATCCCCGCCGAAATCCCGGATACGCTCGGGAAAGCGAGCGTGATAGGGGGTGAAAACGAGGTCGGGGCGCTCGTCGATGATCAGCTGCTCGGTGTCGTTGAGACCGAGGATCCCATCGCTGGCGAAGACGTCCGCTGGGGCGGCGTCGAGCCTTTCCATCAAGAAGCGGCGCAGATCTGCCGGCATCGTGGAATCGACCGCAAGATGGATCACGTGACCGCGCCGGCGCCGTTTGAGTGCCGTTTCGTAAAGGCGGACCAGATCCTCTGCCTCCTCCTCGATCTCGACCTCGCTGTCGCGTAGGACGCGGAAGACCCCCTGAGCCACCACGGCGAAACCCGGGAACAGATGATCGAGAAACAAGGCGATCATCTGCTCGATCGGTAGGAAGCGGATCCGCTCTCCCGGCAGACGCATAAAACGATCGACCGAGGACGGGATTAGGATCAGCGCCTGCAAGCGGGCGCCATCGGTTATCCGTTCGAGTTCCAAGACCAAGCCGAAGCCGCGATTGGCGATGAACGGGAAGGGGTGGGCTGGGTCGATCGCCAGCGGCGTCAGCACCGGAAAGACATCTGCCATGAACCGCTCCTCGAGCCAGGAACGGTCCCCGGGTTCGAGATCGGCCGGCTCGACAACGGCGAGGCCGACGTCATCGAGTTTTCGGCGCAATCCCATCCATGTGACCTGCTGATCGGCCATCAGCTTGCCGGCTCGCTGCCGGATCGCCTCGAGCTGTTGGGCAGGGGTCAGCCCGTCCTGGCTCAGGGTCTTGATGCCGGCGAGATACTGGCCTTTGAGCCCAGCCACGCGCACCATATAGAATTCGTCGAGATTGTTCGCCGAGATCGACAGAAAGCGCAGCCTCTCGAGCAGCGGATGGCGGACGTTGTCCGCTTCGGCGAGAACGCGCTCGTTGAAGGCGAGCCAGGAGAGCTCTCGATTGATGAAACGTGCCTCGGCATGGAAGTCGACCGACTGGATCTCGGCCGGCCGTGCGGTGGTTCTCAACTGCCCCTCTCCCGATGGATGTTCGAAACGAAATTCTATCGCGCGGACTCGGGCCTGTCATGTCGTCGCCGGACTGTCCGGGTCGACGGCCTGGTGGGCCGAGCCGAACGTGCGGAACCTTCGGTCACGTGGATTCCCGGCAACCCCTGGGATTATTGCCAGGTGAGGAGACCGACCATGCATAAGTTGCACCTGCTGCGGCACGCCAAGTCGAGCTGGAAAAAGGATGTTGAGGATCACCAGCGCCGGTTGAACCGCCGGGGCCGCGAGGCGGCGCGCCGGGTCGGCCGGCATTTCCCGACGGTGGCGGGCGCGCTTGATCTCGTCCTCTGCTCAAGTGCCCTGCGGGCCCGTGAAACCATGGATCTCTTTCTCGCCGGGCTCACGATACGGCCGCGCGCCCAGGTTGAGGACGAACTCTATGCGGCGAGCCAAGAAAAGCTGATGGGCCGCTTGCGCCAGCTTCCCGAGGACGAGGTCAACGTCCTTCTGGTCGGTCATAACCCAGGGCTTCATGAACTCGCGATCACTCTCGCCGATACGAGCTCGCCATGGTTTCCAACGCTCGCATCGGGGAAGTTCCCCACCGCCGCGCGGGCGAGCTTCCAGATCTCTGATTGTTGGTCTGCGCTAGGTCGCTCGCGTTACGAGCTGGTCGATTACGTCACCGCCCAATCACTACGCGGCGACAAAGGCTGACAGCTGGGGTCTGTCAGCACCTTGCGAGCCAGTGGGATGGTAACCGGGCCTCCGTCGCTCAAAGCAGCGCCGTCGAGCTGGGCAGCAATTTTCTCAACGGCCGCGAAGGATCGGTCGATGCGCTTGAGCAAATAGGCGATCACATCCGGCGCGACGCGGAGCTGACGATCGGCAAACTGTTTGATGAGAACAGCTCCCAGGAGCGCGTCGTCTGGGGCGCCAATCTCTACGATGGGGGCCGCACGCAAGCGCGAACGTAGATCGCCGAGCGCTATTCGCCAGGATCCCAGCGGCCGGCAAGCGGTGATCAGCAGGCTGCCTTCGTGCTCGATGCAGGAATTGAAGAGGTGAAGCAGGGCGTGCTCCGGCGCTCGATCCGCATCGTCGATCGCGACCTGCCGTGGAACCTTGTCGAAAAGATGCGGCAACATCGCTTCTGTCAATGTTTCTCCTGACATAATGAGGGCCGATGCCCGCTCCCGCCAGAGGTGAGCGAGATGCGTCTTGCCGCAGCCGCGTGGACCACACAGCACGAGCACCGCCGAGGGCCAATCGGGCCACCGATCGATCCGCTCGACGGCCGTGACGTTGCTTTCCGAAACCATGAAATCCGATCGCCCGAAAGCCGTACGATGGGGCAGGTTGAGAGCGAGCTGGATCATTCGAAGAGGATAATGGTCCGAGCCGGATTACGCGAGTGTCACAAGCTCTCACAAAGCCTGCTCCGAGCGCGCAAGTATGCGCGCCCACCGCACGAGGTAGGACAACCCCGACACCATCGTCGTCGCAGCGACTATCAGGCTCAAGACGAGGTCAGGCCAGCCGGCCGCAGCACCGAGGCCGAGCCGTGCGAGGACGAAGCTGACCAAGATTATCTGAACACCCGTGTTGAGCTTGCTGATATATAGCGGGTCGTAGAGTTTCTGGACGGCGAATACTTGAATGAGCAGGAACCCTCCGACGATCATGAAGTCACGAAATACGACGAGGATGACGAGCGAAGTCCACAGTTGATGCGCCGCACCGAGCGTGATGTAGACGCTGATGAGCATCGCCTTGTCCGCGACCGGATCGAGGAGCGCGCCAAGCCGGGTGCGGCGGTCGAACCGTTTGGCAATGAACCCGTCGAGCGCGTCCGAGATCCCCGCGGCAACAAGAATCCAGAACGCAAGGCCATAACGGCCAACGAGAATCAGCCAAATCTCTAGCGGCACCATAAAGAGACGCACCAGCGAAATCAAATTCGGGAGGTTTAGCCCGAGCCCCCTCATCGTCACGGCCCGGATGCGGACCTTAGCGGGTTGCGCCGGAGACCGGCGAGATGCCCGCAACATCCGCGGAATGTAGTGCACGCATAAAGGTGCTTGGCGCAAACATTCATATAGCTCGTTCGGGCTACCCTACCGCGCGCCCGTAGCCCCCGAGAGTTGGAGCCGCCATATCGGATCGGTGCCGTCGAGACCGAGATCGACTTCGGCAAGACCGGACCTTAGCTGGTCGGAGCTGCCGACATACTTGATCTGGATCCTCGCCTCGTGACGATTGAACGATAGCAGATCAACTCTGCGGATCGCTGGCACTGTGGCGAGCCGGTCTCGCACCCGTACCCACTCTCCGATGCTTCCGATCGGGACGCTGGCTGCAAGGATTGCCTGCTGGTCGGAACGCGGAGCTGGGCTCTTCTTCGATCCGCTTGCGATCTCACCGGCGATGGTCTCTACCGCCCGCTTAAGAAAGTCGTCCGCATTTTCTCCGGGGTTGGCGTCGAGTGTCGTCCCGTGCGTGTCCGAAAGGCGCCCGGATAGGTAGCGCTTGATACTCAGATCGAGACCAACGAGCTTGTCTCCTTCACGCCTCGCAGTCGCCAGCGCAACAATCGCCTCGTCACCGCCATTCCGCTGGGCGATCGCTGTCAAGGCGTCGGGCTTGCCTGCCTCGGCGCGACCAGCATCGATAATCGCCAAGTCGCTCGCGTCGCCGAGCGGAACCGTCAAGCGGATAGCCCCTGAATCGGCCGATCGTTGCCCCCAGGCCTCGCGCCAAGCGTTTGGGTCGTCCCACAGCACAGTCCTGGCTGAGTCCTTATAAACGGGCAGGACGATGAGCGGCTTGCCGCCGCCCTCGACGGCCGGCCTATTGGCCGCCTCGGCGGCTGTGCTCTCAGAGGTATGCACCAACCGCCGAACCTTTGATGGGCGGAAATGAAATGTGTAATCGGCGAGATAACGCACCGCCGACATCCGCTCGTTCGCGACCTCGAAACTTTCGACCATATCGGTGATGGTCTTGTCATCGAGCTTCGGCAACTTGGCGCTATCCGAGGAGCCGGAGAGCCGATCGATGACCAGCACAAGCGCTTGCCGCTGCCCATCGACGCGAGCGAGTTCACGGGCCGCGGCAACGTTGTCGGCGGTGGCATCGACCCTAACCGTCGCCGAAAAGCCCTCGCTCTGGTCCTCGGCGAGCGCGGGCCCTGTTCCAATCATCACGCCGAGCAGTAGTAACAGGCCACCCACTGGACGCCAGAGAACCTGATTTCCTGTGATAGCGGAAACCAGCGGCAGGCCCATTGCAAACCGCCTCCGATCCTATATTTTCTCAGCTCGACAACCGCAGCCAGGCGGTCATACAGTAGTTTTTGAGAGGACGCCATCCACAGCCCGACCCACCGAACCGCCGGGCCGGAGATGTCCTCCCTCACCGCGCAAAGGCCATGTCCCGGCTGAGGGTGGGCGTGCTGATCTCGGGCCGCGGATCGAACTTGCGGGCGCTGATGGCTGCCTGCGTGGATACTACCTACCCCGCGAGAATCGTCTCGGTGGTCAGCGACCGTGTCAAGGCGCCGGGACTCGCGTTCGCGCAATCGGCCGGCATCTGCAGCGCCGTCATCCCACATCACGCTCGCCAGGCGTTCGCTGCGCAAGCTGAAGTCTTGCTCCGCGGCCAGCGGGTCGAGTTGGTCTGCCTGGCCGGGTTCATGCGCGTGCTAGACGCTGCTTTCGTCGAAGCATGGCGCGACAGGATGGTCAATATCCATCCTTCGCTGCTGCCAGCCTTTCCCGGCCTTCGCCCGCAAAGCCGCGCGCTGGCGGCGGGCGTGCGGTTCACCGGTTGTACTGTGCATTTCGTTCGCCCTGAGGTCGACGCCGGACCGATCATCGCTCAAGCGGTTGTGCCGACTCGTCCTGATGACGACGAGGCAAGCCTGTCGGCTCGGATCCTTAGCGTCGAGCATCGGCTTTATCCGCTCGCCGTGCGTTTGATCGCCGAGGGCCGCGTACGGGTCGTCGCCGACAAGGTCGAGATCGACGGATGGCGGGCTCCAAAGATCGCCCTGCTGAACCCGTGCGAGCCGCTTTAGCAGCCCCCCGGCCAGCTGTTGGTGCCGAACCCGGGTCAGGCTATAGCTGGTCCAGGTTCTTCTGTAGACGAGGAAGGTATGGCGGCGATCGATCCCGAACTCGAGCGGCATCGTCAGACGTGGATCGGGTTCACCCGGCTTATCAAATACGCGATCGCCGTCATCGTCATCATCCTTGTCGGGATGGCTATTTTTCTGACGTAGCGCTCGGTGTCGGACGCCTGTCACGGACCGGCTGCTATCTTCTCCGTGATGGCTTGGATTTCGATGCATGCGGCCGGTATGAGCTCGCCGATTCGCCGGTTGAGCTTCCACCACCAGTGGAAATTTTCCAGGGGTCGCAGCAGCCCGCCCGAGATTACGCGAAAACCCCTGACCTTCAATAATTGCAAATTTGGATTTTCTTTCAGTTTTCGTAAAATGGTAAATTGAGAAAACGCCTGTTCATGGCCGCGAGACTTGTGCGGTGCGAAGATTTTATCTAGTTTTGGAATAATATACTGGCGTATCAGATGTAAAGGTGGCAAGAAAACCGGTACCCCGACTACCAGTTTGCCACAAGGCTTAAGTATTCTCACCAGAGTCGCGATGGCAACTTCTATCTCAGGAAGATGTTCGAGAACCTGTTCGCAGACAACAACATCGTAGGAGTTCGACAAAATTTCTGGATATCCGTTAAGCAGATCCCCGACAAAAAACTCATGGAACAACTCTTTCCGATATAACCAAGGGTGAACTTTCAGATCGGTAGCAGAGATAACTAGATTTTCAAAATAAGGTTTAGGTTCCAAGTGCCGAAGCAAAGTTGCGATACCACAGCCAACGTCGATGATACAAAGCTGTTTTCCCTTACACGCAGCAATACGAGCCCAATCGCTGATATCTTGGGCCAGAGCGTCATATCGCGACTGACGTAGAGTATAGAGCTGGTGCCCCTCAGGATCGACGCCGAACGCACGACGAGGTTCGCGAAGATGGCCACCCGTGCGATCCACGACTGTTCTCGTCGTCCACCGGAACGGCCGCCGATTTAACCCAGCCGCCATTTCCGCTCACTCAATTGAGCCCCCGGCGAATGTCCGAGGCTGCGCATTTCCTGCAGACATGATTGGGGGACGCGCGACGCGGGCCATGGCAATGATCACGAACAGGGAGAACCATACGGTGGCGAGCCACCATTCCTCCCAGATCCCGTAGCTGGCGAAAGAAGCTACGAGAGCAGCCATAAGGCTGCCACCCGCGGCGGAGGCGAATAGGCGCGGCCAGACAACGGCGGCGAGCGCGGACCAGGAGAGCGCGACCACCAGCGCGAAGAGCACGGCGCCCGGCACGCCGAGTTCGAGCCAGAGTTGCAGCGGTGCATTGTGAGGATGGAGCGGCATCCAGGTCTGGCCAGGTCTGATCGGGTCTTTGCCGCCGGGGATGGCCCGCGACGCATCCAGGCCCCAGCCGGCAAGTGGACGCTCGGCGATCCGATCGCCGGCGAAGGACCAGATCAACAGCCGGTGCCCGGCCGAGAGTTTAACGTCATCGGCCGTTTCGGCAAGCAGGGGCAGCTGCGCAAACCTGGCGAAAGTCAAGGGTGCGGTGATGATCACAAGAACCGATACGACTGCGGCCACACGGGCGACTCGGACGGGTGAGAGGTAGAGGAGCAGGCTCATCGGCAGGCCGGCGATCAGCGCGGCTTTCGCAGCCGTCCCGGCGAGCACGCATATCGTCGTGGCTGTGACCGTCGCCACGATCAGGGCGAAAACCGCCCGGCCACGATCGATCAGCACGGCGCTGGCGGGCAGTAGCAGGATCGCAAACGAGACCGACGCGCGGTTGAGCGCAGCCGGCTGGTAGGCGCGATCGGTAAAGGGCGCACCGAGCGCCCCGTGAGTGACGAGGTCGATCGCGGCCATTGCAACCCCGAGGGCGAGCCCCGCGAGCAGTAGGAGGGTCAGCCGATGGGGCGCCCTCATGCAACCCGCCGCGTCAGCCAGCGCGAGGCCGACTGCAAACAGCCCGGTGAGCCGCGCCGCGATGATGAGGCTGCGCAACGGATCCACCGACCATAACGCCGAAGCCATCCCCCATACGAGGAGACATCCGAGCAGCGTCGCCGTAAGGGCGAGAGCTGGGCGTGGCCTGGGACCGCTTACCGACAACACCAGACCCGCCGCGCACAGCCCGGCGACCGAGACTAGGGGAACAACCCCCCTAGGCGCGAGGACGAGGAGCGGGAAGAACGGCACCGCGGCCGCGTCGAGACCCACTTCGCACCCCGCCGCGATCCGCCGAGCTGTCCGATCGGACGCAAACCGGTACAGAGCCGACGGAGCACGCTCGTCCTGGCCGATTATCGCCGACATCGTGTGGGTTTACCGGTTTCTCCGCGCGCGCTGGTCGCCTCGGAACACTCGGCAGCCCGAGCTAGGGGCATATTTCGATCGTGGAGAAAAAAAAGCCGATCTCCTGCGCGGCATTCTCGAGCGAATCCGAACCATGCACCGAATTTGCCTCGATCGACTCGGCGAAATCCTTACGTATGGTACCCGAAGCGGCATCTGCGGGGTTGGTCGCTCCCATGATCTCTCGGTTGAGCGCCACTGCGCCGTCTCCCTCCAGCACCTGAACCACAATAGGACCCGAGGTCATGAATGCCACGAGACTCCGGTAAAAGGAACGCTCGGCATGCACCTTGTAGAAACACTGGGCTTGCGCCTCGGTGAGCTGAATCCGTTTCTGCGCAACGATGCGCAGCCCTCGCTTTTCAAAGCGGTCGTTGATCGTCCCGGTGAGATTGCGTCGTGTCGCATCCGGTTTGACGATCGACAGCGTCCGTTCGATGGTCATCGCGATTTCTCGCCGGGCGGAAAGCTTTGCGTATATCTGTCGCCTACTCGGGCTGCAATTTCCGAGGTGTGATGCTCGCTCACGACTTTTGCTCCCAGCCAGATGTGGTCTGCTGCCAATAGGTTAGCGCATGACCAGCCTCGCGGGCGCGGCGCCAGCGGCCCCGGGCGGCCTCGACCGCACCGGGGTCGTTACCGTCGAAAAGATCCGCGCACCGTGCATAGGACCCGATGTCCTCGGCTTCGACTCCATCGACGACTACCAGAAGCGAAGCGCCGTTGGGGTTCTCGCCGCGGTGGGTGAGCCAGACAGGTTGCGTGGCGGCATTCCCGTCGCGAACCGAGCCGTGCGGCAGGAAGGATGCCTCCTCATAACTCCATAGCGTAGTGCTAAGATGTTCGACGCGTTCCGGCGAAGCTGCCCTGACCACGATTCGATGGCCTTGTGTCCATGCCCGCTCAAGCAGCTTGGCTAGCGACCGCTCGAGCGAGGTCGATGAAAGGTGGTAAAAGCCGATCTCTCCCAAGGGGTCTGCCCTACTCCATTTCGTAGTGCTGTGCTATGAACTGGTCCAGGAGCCGGACGCCGAACGCGGTGGCGCCTTTTGGCACGGTCGGGGTATCCTTGGAGGACCATGCCATCCCCGCAATGTCGAGGTGCGCCCAGGGGACATCGCCGACAAAACGCTGGAGAAACTGCGCGCCGAGAATGCTGCCGGCGGCTCGACCGCTCCCTATATTTTTCATATCGGCCGCGTCGCTGTCGATCTCGCGGTCGTAGCTCTCGTCGAGCGGCAGCCGCCAGACTTCTTCGCCGACGGCTTTGCCCGCTTCAATCAGCCGGTTTGCAAGCTCGTCATTGTTCGAGAACAGGCCGGCACGGTGATGGCCGAGGGCGACGACAACCGCGCCCGTCAAAGTCGCCAAATCGATCATCAGCCGGGGTTTGTAGCGATCCTGGCAATACCATAGCACATCCGCCAGCACGAGCCGGCCTTCGGCGTCAGTGTTCAAGACCTCGATCGTCTGCCCCGACATCGAGGTGATGATGTCGCCTGGGCGTTGCGCCGTGCCGGAGGGCATGTTTTCGACGAGGCCAACCACCCCAACCGCATTGACCTTGGCCTTGCGGGCGGCGAGCAGCTGCATCAGGCCGATGACCACCGCGGAACCCGCCATGTCCCATTTCATGTCCCCCATCCCCGCGGCGGGCTTGATCGAAATGCCACCGGTATCGAAAGTGACACCCTTGCCGATAAACGCGAGCGGCTGACTGCGATTACCACCGCCGCTGGGCGGGCTGCCGTGCCATTCCATCACCACGACACGCGGTGGTCGCGCGCTGCCCTGCGCCACCCCTAGCAAGGCATTCATGCCGAGCTTGCGCAACTTATTCTCGTCGAGTATCTCGACAGCCGCCCCAAGATCGGTGAGTGTCCCGGCTTGCGCCGCGAGCGTCTCCGGGTAGATGACATTGGACGGTTCCGAGACGAGGTCCCGGGTGAAAAAAACTGCGCTTGCCGTCATGTCGAGCGGCTGGTAGGCGCGTTCGGCCGCGCCCGGCGCGGGGGTCGCCACGGTCAGGCCCTCGAGCGACGCTTTCTGCTCGGGCTTTTGTTTTGTCTTGTACTTGTCGAAACGATAAGCTCTGAGCCGAGCACCAAAGGCGAGCTGGGCCGCGGCCTCGGTTTGATCGATCGGCGCGCCCTCGCCGACATCAATCGCAATGGTCGCCTCCCTCTCCCCGGCACCGTTCAGATGAGCAACGAGGTTGCCGCCGATGTGCTGGAACAGCCGGGCATTACCCAGATCCGGCTTGCCGAGCCCAGCAAGGACAATGCGGCTCACCGGTAGATTGGCCGGGCCGACGATAGGTAGTAGCTCGTCCTTCTTGCCCTTGAACCGGGGGGCTGCAGAGAGCGCGCGCATAATCGCGCCACCCGCCGCCTCGTCAAGCCGTCTCGCCGCCGGCGTCAGCATCGCCTCCTCCCACACTCCTACTATCACGGCGCCGGAGCGCGGTTCGTCAGGCTTGGCAAAACTGATCTTCATCGCATGACCCCATAGATTGTGACGGCAGCGAGTGGAGCACGCTCGGCGGTCAAACAAGGATTTCGCGATAGATCCAATAAGCCTGCAAGTCAACGCCGGAGATCCACAACCATCGACTCTGAAAATGCGGTCTGGCCCGGTCGAAGCGGGTTCCCTATGATCCACAACCGATGGCGAGCCTCGACCGTTACATTCTGCGCCAATGCTTTGGTGTCATGATTTTCGTGACTGCGGCACTCAGTGCTGCGATCTGGCTTGCCCAATCTCTCCGGCTGATTGATCTGATCGTCAACCGCGGCCTGTCAATCGACGTATTTCTCTACCTCGCATTGCTGATTCTGCCCCGCTTCCTTGACATCGTGTTGCCGATCGGCGTGTTCATCGCCGTGCTCTTTACCTTCAATCGTCTAACCGCTGAGAGCGAGCTAGTCGTGATGCGGTCGGCGGGATTGAGCCATATCGCGCTCGCCAAGCCCGTGTTGATCCTGGCGGGGATTGCCTTTCTGATACTGATCTGCTTGTCTGCCTACTTCCTCCCGGCGTCGAACCGCGCGTTCAAAGATCTGCTGTTCGAGATCCGCAACCGGTTTGTCTCGAGCCTGCTCCAGGAGGGAACCTTCACGACGATCACCGACAGGCTGACGATCTATATCCGCGGCCGTGATGATCGGGGCGAAGTCATAGGAATGCTGATCAACGACAGCCGCGAGCCGCAGCGGCCGGTCACGATCCTCGCCGAACGCGGCGTCTTTGCCGAGACACCGGCCGGGTCCCGCATCGTCATGGTCAACGGCAACCGACAGCAATTCGATACCGAGACCCGTAAGCTTTCGCTGTTGACCTTCGACCGCTACACACTGGATCTCGACAGCTTGCATGACGCCCCGGTCGTTCGCTTTCGCGAGCCTCAGGAGCGCTTCCTCCACGAGCTGTTCTTTCCGCCGGCGGACGCCGATCCCGTGCTACGCCTTGGCTTAACCATCGAGGCGCATCAGCGTATTCTGATCCCGCTCTCCGCCTTCAGCTTCGCTTTGATCCCGCTCGCTTGCCTGCTGCCCGGAGAGTTCAACCGCCGCGGACAGTTGAAACGTGCTCTACTGGCAATTGTCATCGCCTTCCTATTCGAGTTGCTCGATATCGGCGTGAACGACCTGGCTTCTCGCTCCGCTGCGGCGGTCCCGCTGATGTACGTCACCGATCTCTTGCCGTTCGCTTTTGGGTTTGGAATCCTCCTGCGCGGGAACATGAAGCTCGGCTTCCGGCGGCTCAGGTTGGTTACTAATCCCTCGGGCTGAAAAGGGGCCGTTGTCGGTGCAACTCGCAAAAACCCTATCGTCCTACATTGCCCGCCAATTTTTCGCGTGGTTCTGCGGCGTCTTCATGGCGATGGTTATCGTTACCTTTCTGCTCGACTACATCGAGCTGATCCGCCGCAGCGGCACGAAGATTCAAGTCACGTTATGGGTGCTGCTCGAGATGGCGGCCTTGAAGCTGCCGCATACCGCGCAAGAGATCCTGCCCTTCGCGATCCTATTCGGAACGATGCTCGCGTTCTGGCGGCTGACCCGCAACCACGAGCTTGTCGTCGCCCGAGCGGCCGGCGTTTCCGTGTGGCAATTTCTGACGCCCGCCGTGCTCGCAGCGTTGCTCATTGGCGTCATTGCCGTGACGGTGTTCAACCCGATCGCTTCCCTGATGGAGGCCGCCTATGAGAAGCTGGACAGTCGGATCCTGCGCCAAGGTTCGGATCAGTTGTCGCTCTCCGACGCGGGGCTGTGGCTCCGGCAAAGCGACCAGGCGGGCAATCAGATCATCATCCACGCGGAGAGACTTGCCCCGGGAGACCTGATCCTCGACACGGTAACATTGTGGTTCTTCAACGATCTGCTGCGTTTCACCTCGCGGATCGACGGGCGAACGGCAAAGCTCGAAATGGGCGATTGGCTGATCGAGGGCGGCATCCGCTGGGTGCCGAACGAGCCGCCCGAGCCCTTCACCGAGTTGCGTCTGCCAACGACGCTGACGCCGCGCAAGATCGAGGAGAGCTTCGCCTCTCCGGATACGATGTCCTTCTGGGATTTGCCAGGCTTTATAACTTTGCTCGAGCAATCGGGGTTTCCGGCGCAGCGCCATCGGCTGCACTTCAACGTTCTGCTTGCCCGCCCGTTTCTGCTGTGTGCGATGGTTCTGGTCGCCGCAACTTTCAGTCTGCGTATGCAGCGGCGCGGTGGCGCGACGCTGATGATCGTCGGCGGTGTGGTCAGCGGATTTCTGCTTTACTTTTTATCGGATGTCGTCTTCGCCTTCGGACTTTCCGCCAAGGTACCGGTGACCCTTGCCGCCTGGACCCCGACCGGGGTGAGCCTGATCTTTGGTGCCTCGATGCTGCTTCATCTGGAAGACGGTTGATGGCGGATGACGGGAGCTTTGCTTGGCGGCGACTGTTCAGTGCTATCGTCGGAACGCTCTGGGCGACGCTTGTTCTCGTCGCAACAGTTCCCGCCGCCGCGCAATTTAGCCTGGGCGGCGGTTCACAGCAGGATCAAAACGCTCCGATCGTCTTTCGCGCCGATGAAGTTGAATACGACGAACAGCTCGCGCTGACCGTGGCTCGAGGCCACGTCGAAATCTCACAGAGCGGACGCGCCCTGCTCGCCGACACGGTCTCCTACAACCAGCGCACCGACACCGTCACCGCCTCAGGGAATGTTAGCTTTTTGCAGCCAACTGGCGAGATCGTGTTTGCCGATTTCATGGAGCTTCGGGATGCGATGAGCGAAGGCTTCGCCAAAAACGTCCGGATGCTACTCGCCGACCGATCGCGGCTCGCCGCTAACACCGCCCGCCGCACAAACGGCAATCGGACTGAGCTGCGGCGGGGCGTCTACTCTCCGTGCGACCTTTGCAAGAATGATCCGAGCGCACCACCAGCGTGGCAGCTCAAGGCGCGCGAAATTGACCACGACAAGGAGCTGCAGCTGATCGAATTTCGCGATGCCACGATGGAGATCGACGGCTGGCCCGTTTTCTATTCGCCCTACATTTCCGCCCCCGATCCCTCGGTAAAGCGCGCGAGCGGGTTCCTCATACCTTCGGTCGGCGGCTCCAACACGCTTGGCGCCAATGCTACGATCCCCTATTACTTGGTGCTCGGACCGGACAAGGATCTGACTCTCACGCCGCGCTTTATGACCAAAGCAGGCGTGCTGCTCGCCGCCGACTACCGCGAGCGGTTCGGCAACGGCGACCTCGATGCCATCGCGAGCATCAATCACAGCACTGTGGGGTCCGGCAGCAGCGCGTCGAGCGAAGGGCAGGAGTGGCGCGGTCATATCAACGCGCACAGCGTGTTCGACCTCGATGAGACCTATCGGACCGGCCTCGACGTGCAGCGCGTCTCGGATCAGACCTACCTGCAGCGCTTCGGTTTTGGCAACCCGCTGCTGAACGCGATGACCAGCCGCGGGTATCTCGAAGGCTTCGAAAAGCGTGCGTCGACCGATATCAACACTTACGCTTTTCAGCCGCTGCTTCCCGGGATCGGTAACTCGACCCAGCCTATCGTCCTGCCGGTCGCTAACCGCAACTGGCAAAGTCAGCCGGATGCGCTCGGCGGGCGGTGGAACCTCAACGCCAATCTGCTCGACATCATTCGCGAAGTGGGCACGCAGACGCGACGCCTGTCGCTCGGCTCGGAATGGGACCGAACGTTCCGCGACGGGATCGGCGGGCAATACAATTTCTCGGCGGGCCTGCGCGGCGATGGCTACTCGATCAACAGTCTGAGCGCGGTATCGAACCCCGAGTTGCCCTCCGCCTTCTTCCCGGTCAACGGTCAGCCGGCGGCGGCGCCGACCGCCACCAATTTTGTTACCGGTCGTGTCTTCCCGCAAGTCGGGCTCGTGTGGAGCTACCCGCTGATCCATCGCGGCGAGGAGATGACGGAGCTGATCGAGCCGATCGCCGGCGGCTTCGCCGGACCATCGAGCGGCAACCGGCGAAACATCCCGGACGAAGACAGCCTCTCCTTCAGTTTGAGCGACACCGATTTGTTCCGCCGCGATCGCCTGGCGGGATACGATATCCTCGACACCGGCCAGCGGGTCGATTACGGGACTAAGCTCGGGCTCTACGACAAGGACGGCGGCAGCTATCGGCTGCTGATCGGCCAGAGTTACCGCGCCCAGCCCAATACGTTCTTGCCGTTAGGCTCGGGCGCCGAAAACAGGCTTTCGGATGTCGTGGGGCGAGTGGTGCTGTCGCCAATTTCGTATCTTGACCTGATCTATCGCTTTCGCTTTGACACGAGCCCACTCGCCGACCGCGTCCAGCAGGTCGGAGTGACCGCCGGACCGGCAAGCCTGCGCGTCTCCGGCTCGTTTATTTACCTTCCGCCGCAGCTGCAAAGCCAGGTCGTGACCAACCCCGCCACGGGCCAGAACGTCCTCTACGGTAAACGCGAACAGTTAACCTTTAACGTCACCGCGAAGCTGACTCGCTACTGGTCGGTACAAGGTACCCAAACAGTCAATCTGACAAACAGTACAACTTTGGTCAACGGGGTGGCCGCGCCGTCAGCGTCGAGCGCCAGCCTTTATGCTTCCTTGTCGGCGATTTACCAAGACGAATGCATGGCCTTTATCGGGTCGGTGACACAATCAGGGATTCGCAACGGCGACGTCACCCCCGGGGTCTCCGTGCTGTTCAGCGTCGTGTTCAAGAACCTCGGTGAGATTGGCGGAACCATCGCGTCAACCACGGCCAACATCTTGCCATGATAAAGGACCGCCCGCGCTTTCGCATCGCCGTCTTCTCGGTTACAACGGCGCTCACCGCGCCTTCTTTGGGAGCTGCTGCAAACTCTGAGGTGGAGCGGGTAATCTCCGCCCAAGTTCCCTCTTTTACCGTAAAATAACCAGAATTTCGTCGAAATCCAGGCCTAGGCACGGTCAAAAGGCCCCTCAAAATGGTACTTCGTATCAACGTATCAACCGCTCAGGGATCGAATTCTCTATACGAGGGAACAGGGGAAATTCCGGCGCCGTAACAGGGAATTAAATCGTCGTATCAGGGTGATTTTCGGAGGAATCAGGGGACGAACCTTTTATCGCATTTCCCGATCGCGGGTTTGCATCGGCGGACAGGAAGGACCCAACGTCGCTGCCGGTGGTCCGCAAACGCAAGCTGATTTACGCGAATGACAGGCAATTCGACCCCGCAATCTCCACCCCTTTCCAGCGACCATTACGAACCTCGTCGCCGAAGGTCGCCTCGATCGCCGTTCGAAATTGCTGCAAATACAGGCCATGTTCTGAAACCGTGGTCAGGAACAATTTGTTCTGGAAGTATAAAAACGGCTTTAATCGCCTATTCTGAAAATACATAAAGCGATAGAATCCCTCGGTTACTCCGGGCCAGTGTACTGACATGTAATCGTCAAGAGCAACAATCCCTCCAGGTACCAAGACTTCTTGAACTAAGGCTAGGTCATTGCAAGCATGTTGAACCGTATGGCCAGCATCGACCGAGAAGAACTTCACACCATTTTTTTCAAACAGGTCGATCACCTCGGTTGTCGAGAAGCTCATCGTGTCACGCTGCACGATTCTGAAGGAGCGCCGTTGCGAGGCCATCAGAGTTTCGACATGGGAAAGAAACACAGCTAGCGACCCGCGTCCGGAACAGTCCACATTGAGATGTTGTTCATCAAACACGTCAATCGCAAAACATACCTCGTTTTCGTTTCTCAGAGCATTCAACAAAAATAGAAACAGTCCGTGGTGTACTCCAAATTCTGCGATATTGCCGCACACGCCATTCGTGTCTAGGATGGTGCCGATCACGTTTACGATTTGCCACATCCGGTCGCCGAGCCATCCCTCTACGTGGCCATAAACGTGTGAATTGAAATGCTCTAGCCGTTGCTGACGGTTTTCGCTCACGCGAAGCTCTCTTTTCTTGGGTCGGCCGACAGCGCGATGCGACCATGCTGCCCGCCAGGAGTCAAGGCGGGACGGCTCGACGAGAGGCATCCGCATCCTAATCCCCAGCCAGGAATGCCGTGCGGTCCGGGTCATCAATCATCGGCCGATCTCCATGGCCATGTTACTGCCGGCGTCTCCTGCTCCCCCGAACTCCCCGGTTCGGTAATCACCTGACCTCTACAAATTACGCGCACCCTGCGCTCTAGGGAACGGAGCTCCTTGGAAGCCAGGAGGTCTTCAATGATCCAAGATTTTGAAGCAACGCCATCTTGCAGCAGCCTTAGATATTGATTTCTCTCGGAGATATCCGGTCCTCTCAGCAGGATCGCGCTGTACGCCTCTTCAATGAACGTCGTATCATCTAACTCAATCGGTAGCTCGACCTCGCACGGCCACTGCAGAAGGAATTCGTCAAACGACATTCGGCTGCTGGACCACCCAAGATCAGGGTATGGACTGAGCCGTGTAGGGGATGGAGTGGGCCTTAGGCGCTCGGCCATCGCCAACAGCCCTTCTCTAGATGTCGGCCCGCTCCGACCGAGGGATGGGCGGGTCAGCCGACGCCGCGCGGATCGTACAACCTGGGCCAACATTGCGCTGTCGATCCCCAGCCGATGCCGATCGCTCAACAAGCGTTTCAGAACATCGCCAAACTCGGAAGTGCTCTCTTCTTTGGTGAATTCTGTGCAGTTCAATACTTCGGAAATTAGCTGAAGAACCGTTCCCGCTCGGCCTTGTGGCCGCAGCACAGTTACGACCGGCCCGATCGCACGCCAGCCAAACTCCCGATAACGACATAACGAATACAAAACCGTCGACAGTAATGGCCAATAATCGGAGTTGATGATTTTCTCGACCAGCGAGGCCAGTAAAGATGGGCAGGATGGACTCGCTGCTACGCAGTACATCAGCAGTGGAACGGCGGACCGATCCGGCATGTTTTCTGCCGCGGATCGGAGGTCCTTCAGCAACGCACCACGAGGCCGATCCAACTCCAACTCGGGAAACTCGTCGTAAGCACGGTCCAGGCGCTCTAAAGCATCGATCAGCTTGCCTCCACCGAGCGAACCGAGGTTCTCTCCGACGCTGTCAATATAGGCTTGGCCAACAGACAACGAGCCGAAGGTGTCTGTTGGTATCTGTCTGAGGGGTGAACCGAAGCTTCGAGTTCTTGGATCCATGCGGTCCTACGATGACCCGGTGACGCAGGGACTTTGCGCCAAAATCAACTCGTCCCGCTCCGCTCGCGTCGCAGCGCAAGCCGGATCCTACCCGTCGTCCAGCCCAGATTTCTGAGCTCGAATGACGCATGGTCCAGTGCCGGATCAAGGGCGAGAGCACGAAGATACGC
>Ga0306922_10002382_pt1 | contig 17398 bp, 16 predicted proteins | sample sta12Cox44000082_FD_203758 | JGI IMG/M metagenome (GOLD analysis project Ga0306922, IMG submission 203758) | Lab enrichment of tropical soil microbial communities from Luquillo Experimental Forest, Puerto Rico - statoxic.12C.oxic.44.000.082 (v2)... | ecosystem: Environmental > Terrestrial >... | reverse complement strand
ATACCCGGATCTCCAAAGCCGCCTCCACTCCCACCATCCGGCCCCCTCCACATCGAGGGAAACCAGCCTAGCCAGTGGGTCAGCTTTCAGTCGGCGACCTGGGTCAGAATTACAGCGGCGCTAACACGCATGCCGACGGGAGCGGTGACGGGGCCCGCCTTCACCTTGAGTGAGCCTTGTGCTATGCCGGATTCGGGAAGAATTCAAAACCTTCGGAGTTCCTTGCTCATACCGTGAAGAGATCCCTGCTCTTGCGCTGCCTGGTCTTAGTGCTGTCGATCGCTCTCGTCAGCGGCAACGCCCATGCCGCGCTTCATCTGGACAATGCTCATCACGAGCCATGCCCCGAGGAGCATGCCGACCATCACGGAAAGCCACCGCTACATCAACACCGCCATGACCACGGACTTGCGTGCTGCTGCGACTGCCTCGGCTGCAGCTCGGCCGTGTATATTGCGCCAGTCCTCGGTATCACGCTGGCCGATCTGCCGGCGCAGGTTCATTACGACGCCCTGACCGCATCCCTGTCCGGTCGGGCGCTCCAGCCCGATCCCGATCCTCCCAGACCGGCCACGCTGAGCTAACCCGGCGCGCGTGGCGCCCCGGGTTTCGGGGCCGTTTGCCTGAAAGCCGTCGCTTAGCGGCCGCAAACACCCCTTCCCTTTCAGTGCTCGACCGCGAGCTTTCGGCTGTCACGATTTTGCGCCGATGCCCGCATGGAGGATTTCGATGATCGCGCGTCTTTATCGTCCTTTGGTCATGGCATTTCTGCCTGCCGCCCTTATCGCCTGCATGAATTCCCCGCCGACCTCCGCCGAACCGAGCGCGGCGGTGCCGCTCGGCATCGACCTCGGCGGCTCGGGTCCTGTGATCGCAAGCGCGCAACCGGCGCTAGCGGCTCACGCCATCCACGCCGAGGCGCAAACCGCATCCCCGCGGCACAGTGACATGCAGATGGCGCACGCTGGTCACAACGATGCCCACGGCACCGGTACGGTCAATTCCGTCGACCTCGCGCAGCACAAGGTCAACCTCAGCCACAACCCGATCCCCGAAATCGGCTGGCCGGCCATGACCATGGAGTTTCCGGTCGCCCCCTCGATCGATCTCAAGGCGATCACGCCCGGCACGCGCGTGAATTTTACGATCGAGCAGGATCAGGGCGGGATGTACGAGATCAAGGCGATAACGCCGGCCGGGGCGAGACAATGATTGTCCCCTGCCCTCCCCTCACCCGCCGCCGCTTCATGCAGGGAGCGGCTGCAGCCGGCGCGCTCTCGCTGATCCCCTTCCCGCTGCGGCGCGCGCTTGCTGCGCCCGCGCCGGTCCTCAGCGGAACTGAGTTCGCTCTCGAGATCGGAACGGTGCCGCTGACGATTAACGGCCGGCAGGCCGCGGCTACCGGCGTCAATGGCCAAGTCCCGGCGCCTATCTTGCGCTGGCGCGAGGGTGACACAGTGACGCTTGCCGTCACCAACCGCTTAAGCGAGCCGAGCTCGATCCACTGGCACGGCGTGCGCACGCCCTCGCCCATGGACGGCGTACCGGGGCTGAGCTTTAGCGGCATCGCGCCCGGCGAAACCTTCGTCTACCGCTTCCCGGTGCATCAGAGCGGGACCTATTGGTACCACAGCCATTCGATGTTTCAGGAGCAGACCGGGCTCTACGGTGCGATCGTGATCGCGCCGATGGCCGGCTATGCCCAGGCATTCGATCGCGATTACGTCGTGTTCCTGTCCGACTGGAGCTTTGAACCGCCCGAAACAATCATCAGCAACCTCAAATTCCAGAGCAACTATTACAATTACGGACAGCGCACGCTTGGCACTTTCCTGGACGATGCGCAGCGCAAAGACTTCGCGGACACCGTCGCGGACCGCCTCGAGTGGGGCAAGATGCGCATGAGCCCGACCGACATCCTCGACGTCTCGGGCGCCACCTACACCTACCTCATCAACGGCCAGCCGTCCGGCGCCAACTGGACGGCGCTGTTCCGTCCCGGCGAGCGGGTGCGTTTGCGCTTCATCAACGGCTCTTCGATGAGCATCTTCGATGTGCGCATTGACGGTCTGCCGATGACAGTCGTTCAGGCGGATGGCAACGATGTCGTGCCGGTCACCGTCGACGAATTCCGCATTAGCGTTGCCGAAACCTATGACGTGATCGTTCAGCCGACAGCCGGCCGCGCTTATACGATATTCGCCCAAGCCGAGGACCGCACCGGCTACGCACGCGGCACTTTGGCGCCGCGTCCGGGCATGGCTGCGGCAATTCCCCCCATGAATCCACGCCCTATGCGAACCATGACCGATATGGGCATGGGCGGCATGGATCACGGTTCGATGTCCGGCATGACGATGGACCAGGCCCGCCCCATGTCCGGGATGGACCAGGGCACGATGCCCGGCATGAACCATGGTTCGATGCCTGCAATGCAAATGGGCCACGGCCCGATGTCAGACATGTCCGCCATGGAGGCGAGCCCCGAGGCCAAAACACTTCGAGGCACCGTCGGCGTCGACAATGTCGCGATGATGCCGACCGAGCGCTTACAGAGCGCCGGTGAAGGATTTCCGCCAGGGCGCCGAGTGCTCACCTACGCGGATTTGCGGGCGACAAAGCCCGGTAGCGACCCGCGGCCGCCGACGCACGAGATCACGCTCCATCTTACCGGCAACATGGAGCGCTTCATTTGGGGCTTCGACGGCAAGAAGTTTTCCGAGGCCGGGCCAATCCAGCTCAAGCGCGGCGATCGGGTGCGCTTCGTGCTGATCAACGACACAATGATGGAACACCCGATCCATCTGCACGGACTCTGGAGCGAGCTGGAGAACGGGCACGGCGAATACCGTCCCTACAAGCACACGATCAACGTCAAACCAGGTGAAAGGCTGAGTTATCTCGTTACTGCCGACGTACCCGGCCGCTGGGCCTTTCACTGCCATCTCCTCTACCACATGGAGACGGGGATGTTTCGCGAGGTGCACGTCGCATGAGCGCCCGCATCATCCTCGCCGCCGTCCTCTTCGCCTTCGCTGCCCCTGCGGTCGCCGAAACCCCCGGGGCCAATATTGAGCCCACCCTTGCCATCGAGCCGGGCGCGATACAGCCGGTGATGGACCAGGGCATATTCGCCCATGCCATCTTCAATCAACTCGAGGGCCGCTGGAACGGCAGCAATACCCAATTTCGCTGGGACGGACAGGGCTGGATTGGCACCGATTTTGACAAGCTGTGGGTCAAGTCGGAGGGTACGCTCAGCAAGGGCGCGCTCGATGACGGCCAGCAGCAGTTCCTCTACAGCCGCGCCATCACGACCTATTTCGATTTGCAGGGTGGCCTGCGCAGCGATCTCGATTCCCGGCCCACACGCAACTGGGCCGCATTCGGCATTCAAGGGCTTGCCCCCTACTTCTTCGATCTTGAGGTCACCGGCTTTGTCAGCGGCGAAGGTCATCTCGCCAGTAAGCTGGAGGCCTCTTACGACCTCCTGCTCACGCAACGCCTCATTCTGCAGCCGCAAATCGAATTGAACGTTTACAGCAAGTCGGACCCTGCCCGACAGGTCGGCGCCGGGTTTTCCGACATCGATACCGGCCTCCGGCTGCGCTACGAGTTCAGCCGCACATTCGCACCCTATCTCGGCGTCGTCTATGAGGGGAAATTCGGGCAGACGGCGAATTTTGCGCGACAGGCGGGCGAGAGCACGAGCGACGTCCGCTTCGTCTTCGGCATTCGCACCTGGTTCTGAGGGAGGTGGCCATGCGCACTATTATCGCCTCCCTGCTGATTGCCGCGGTTATGTTCCTTCTCGGCGCCGGCGCTGTAATCTATGCCGGTTGGTACGACGTCGCCGCCATCACGCCGCATTGGCCCGCTACAGCCTGGCTCCTTGAAACGGCGCGCGCCCGCTCAATCAAGGCGCAGGCGGCCGGCATTGTCGTGCCGCCCGGGCTAACGGATCCGGCGAACGTCAACATCGGCGTCGAGCACTACGCGGCCCATTGCGCTGTCTGCCACGGCGCGCCCGGCGTGCCAAAAGCTGACATTGCGCGAGGCCTTTATCCCTCGCCCCCGGATCTGGCAAAGGTCACGCCGCTGTACACGCCCGCTGAGCTGTTCTGGATCGTTAAGCATGGTGTCAAAATGACCGGCATGCCGGCCTGGAACGACCATAGTGACGACGAGTTGTGGGCGACAGTCGGTTTTCTCGAGAAGCTACCGGGCATGAGCGAGGAGGACTACGCTAAGCTCGTCACGGCCAACATAGCGCATGGCGGGCATCATCATTAATCGCAATTTAAGTTACTTGATAGAACGTGAATTCACTCAGATTAAGAACGTCCTTTATGTTGGGCAATCCCAGTCGCCCAAGACGCCCGTTTTCCAGCCTCCGAGGCATCGCCGTCACAGCGCCAGGAGATCCGCCCCGGCAAATCGCTACGGAAATCTACTCCCTTCCGACTTGGCCTTTGATCACTGAGATAACAGCCAGTTGCGTAGGCCGGTTTTTGCGACCGTAATAGCCGCCCTGTATACCTCGTCCTCGCCCGCGCGCGCAGCCAAGGCGCCCATATTGAACGTCCATGGCGCTTCATCCAGTTGAAACAGGTAATGCCCATGGGCAAGTGCCGAGCGGACACTATATAGCTCGTTCACGACTTTTCGATCGACGCCACTGGTCGAACAGAACCTTTCCACGAACTCGCGAAACAGCTTAGTCGGCCCTGGCCCCATATCTCTGTTGCGCACCGGGCACGGGATCGGAGATGGTCGATCAACCATCGTTTCAATAGCCTGTACACACGCGAGGAAATAACTTGAGATGCTGATATCCCACAATTCCCGTGCAGCATAAATTGCTGCGGCTGAGCGAAGAAAACGCCTTCGTCTCACGCCATCAAGCTTTACAAAGGCGCTGACAAGTTGATCCAGATTATCCGGTAAATAAAACGTATCCAAGGGGATATCTGCCGGCGGGAAATTCGCGAAATACTCACTGGCCGGAACTATCGGCAAGAGCACACCTTGTTCGGATAAGGCATTCGCCTATCTGCGCTCGCCCGCTCCTGAGCTATCTCGCGGGCGCGCAGGATAGGCCGACGCCTTGCCGAAGCTGTAGAGACGCCGGCTGCCGCGGAGTCGAGTGGGCCGGTTAAATCTATTTGGACGGGATTATCAAGCGGGCGTTCCCGGCGGCGAGTAACCTCTAGGCTGGTCCGGCTACGGGATGTTTCCGCGGGGCGAGAAACGGCGTCCCGTCGCGCGGGCTTCGTCGTCGTCGAGGTCTCGTTGCGCCGCGGCGGCAGCCGGGTACCGGCGCCGCAGCTCGGTCAGCGCCGTGGCGATGTGCTCCGGGTGCTGCGAGGCGTTTTCGATCTCCCACAACCACGCCGCGCCGTCGCCGGGGTAGACATGGATCACCAGATCCGGGCCGGCGTCATAGCCCTCGCCGTGCTCGCCCGGCTTGCCCGGCCACGGACGGATCTCGATCGCCATCATGTCCTGCTCGACGAAATAGCGAACCGCCTCGTGCCGCTCAGTCATCCTCTGAACCTCCTGTCCCAGAACGCGTTGTGGACGGTTTCGCCGTCCGCCTCGGTGACGACCCGCAGCCAGCGACCGGTCGCGGCAACCAGGCGCCAATGCCGAATACGGCCATTAGGCTGGGCCTCGCGCCGCACCGGCGCGGCGATCGCCGCCAGGATCTCGTCTGCGGCAATATCCTGACGATCCGGCCTCCTGGAGACTTCCTCGTCGTAATAGCGCGTGCGCCAGAACGGCGGCGGTGGGAGCCGGTCAGCCATCAGCCTCGCTCACATAGGCGATTTATGCCGGCCGCGCCAATGTTACGCGCGAGGTGTTGGCCGCAGTCGAGGCGGTGGGCTGACTTCACCGCACACCGCGGCCTTTGCGAGCATGTCGTCCCGCACACTTGTTTCAGCCGACGTGAAGAGAGCGATCCGTTAGTCAGAGGTGTCGTTCTATGGCGCCGAGCGTGGCGGCCCCCCGAGGCCGCCGGCCACCTTTTCGCCGTGGTCGGGGTAAAGACACGAAAGTGCATCGATTGTCCGGCTCGATAGAACGAATCGTCAACTCAGGCGGCGAGCATCGATTCTCGGCGTCTCAGTGGCCGGAATGAGCCGTGCGGCGGCTGATCGTCACTGCTCCAGACATAATCCCCGGTCAGCCCGATATGCTCCCATCCGAGCGGGGCGACATGCTTGGCGAGCTCCGGCCTGACGTCGCGTCCTTCGCGGCGCAACCCGTCGAACGCACGTTCGAGATACACCGTGTTTCACAAGATGACGGCGGCGACTAAGGAGATTGAGGCCAAATCAAACGATTTCTCTAAAAAATCATGGTTGGTTGCGGGCGCCGGTGGATATGTGGGCAAAGGCGAGCATTTCCCCGTCTTTGCGCAGTAAAACGGGGGAAGCGCCGCCGTTCGGCTGAAAGCCGATTGTCCACATATCCACGGGCGTAAAGCCTGGGTTCTGCAAGGAGCTGGCTGGTTCTGACTGCTGGGGGGCAAAGCAGAGGATCGGTATTTCGGGAACGGATATCCACAGGAAGACCTAAGAGTTAAGATGTTAATAGAATAATAGTTAAAGAGTTAAAGGCTTTGCAGGGCAGGAATCTTGTATTCAGTTCAAAGGCTTGTGATTTCAAGGCGTTCCTGAAGTCCCGATATTTTGTTCCTGTTGTCCCGAAGACCCGTTCCCGAAATCCCGGTGCTTTGTTCCCGATGTCCCGCGGGCGTTCCCGATATTCCGAAAGCGTTCCTGATGTCCCGACAAGGGCGGTCCCGCCGCTGCGCCCCGCTGAAACGGGATGCAATTCGGGAGCCTGAATCGGGTGGGATCCTACGATAACCGCCTGATTCGGGACATTGGGAACGGCCCGGCGGCTGCTTTTCAGGCGTGATAACGGGCGTGCAATTTGCGGGCGAAGCCGTAGAAGCCCCGTTGATAATCCTTCGGCATGCGGCTTGAGTCATCGGCGAGCCAGGCGTCATATTCGCCCTTGATGGCGTAGACGTCCAGCCCGGGAAAATCGCGCCGGGCCAGGCCGATCGTCTGCTCGGAGAGCGGCGGCAAAATAGTCAAGGGCGGGAGGGATGCGCCGGCGCTGTCCCCTCCCCTGCCCTCCTGGCCGCGGCTTACGCCCGCCGCGGCGGGCCCGGGTTCTGGTTTCACGGCCGGATCCTGGTTCTTGCGGATCATGCGGATGGCGGGCTCGATGCGCACCGCCTCGAGCCGGAGCTCGAAACCGGGAATATCGTTTCGATCCGCTATCGCCAGCATCTCGAACTTGAAGCGGCGATAGGTGCCCTCCGCGCCGGATTTCTCGAAGAGAGTCGGCAGCGGAATGGCGAAGCCTGCGGGCCCGGCCGCGCCGGCATGTTTGCGGGCGACGCGGTAAAGCCATCGTTCGCGCCCGCCTGAGATCGAGAAATACAGCGGGTCGATGGCGAGCAGACCGCCGTCCATCAGGATCCCCTCGTAGAACCAGTCGGAGACGGTCAGGCTCATGCCGAGGCTTTTCCCGGTGTTTTCGTCGACGAGGTCCGACCAGCTTTCGATCCAGCTGAATTGCCGCTCCTTCTTGCGGCCCTTGGGGCGGATATTGGTCTTGATGGTGGTCGCCTGCAGCCGCCCGAGCGCGTCGCGTAAAAGCTGGTAATCGCGGCCGCCTGTGGCGCGCCCGATTGTTTTCAGGACGTCGTAGGCCTGGAAATTGAGGGTGCGCGGCAGGTCGTTGCAGCCATTATTGCGCATGTTGTTCAGCGTCGACGACGCCCAGATCAGGATGTCGGCGTCCCAGATCGTCGCCATCCCGAATTGCGGCGTGGCGAACACCTTGACGTAAATCGTGCCGTCGGGGCTGGTGTATTCGATGGGTTTGAGCCGCTTGCGCTTGGCGAGGCTGAAAAACGGCCGCTCCATGGTCTCCCGCGTGTCGCGCAACGGGAGATCGGCGATATAGGGGATGAACAGGTCGAGCTGCGGCCCGGGCCTGTGCTTCGCGGTCATGCCGCTTCCGGTTCCCCTGCCCTATCGGTGTCTTGCGGCTTCTAGCCAGAGGCCTTTAGCGGCCTGCGGTGGCGATGCCGGTCTGCGTGAAAAGCGAGACGATGATATGCGTGTAGAGGGTCATGTCCCCTGCCCTTTCATTTCGCGCTCGAGGGCCTGCAACGCCCGTTCGACAATCTCGCCGAGAGTAACGCGATGCGAGAGCTCTCCGGTCTCGTATCTGGCTTGCTCGGCGGCGACAATCTCGTGGAACCGGTCATGCGCGCGCTGCGTGATGCGGGCGTTCAGGAGAACCGTGCGGCCCGTTTTCGGCACAGGCTGCCTTGCTGCAGCGGGCGGCTGGAGCACGGGCGCGCGGCTGGGAAATCCTCCCTCCTCCGCGATCCGGCGCGATGTTTCGGTGGGCACGGCCCCCGGCTCCGACCCCGTTTTCGGCGTAAAGCCCGTCAGGTCGATATTGTCAACGAAGATGCTCGGCCTTGATCCGGACATCACGCTACCTCTGCCTGCAGAGCGGGCGCCGCGGATTGTTGCGTCAGCATGGAAATCACCTCGGCCGTGAATTCGCGGGTATTGCGAATCGCCGCCGGTATATTGCCCACGAGGTCTAACTTGAGGGCCGACAGGGGCCCGCCGAAGGAGAATATCGCGCGGTAGGCGTCGCGCTCGTGCAGCGCCGTGCTCAAGACAGTAATTCCTTGTTTGAGCATGTCGGCTTCGAGGCTCTTCAGAGTGCGGGGCCGGACGACCGGGTTGGTTTGGGTGAAGAGCACAGCGAAAGGAATTTTCTTGTTATAGGCCCGCTCTTGCCGGGCGATGAACTGGATCACCTTTACGGCCTCGATGGCGTCGAGCTCGGATCCCTTGGTCGGTATGAGGACCAGGTCGGACCGGGTCATGGCATGGGCGACCATGACGGACGCCGTGCCCTCAAGGTCAACGATGACGAATGCGGTTTGGCGCGCCGCATTGTCGATGGTGTCGATCAGCGTTTCCTCTGTCACGCCGCCGGTGACTGTCAGGTTCTGAGGCTTGCCCGGCTTGTTGCTCCATCGCAGGACCGGCTGGTTGGGGTCGGCGTCTATGATGGTGACGGTCGTGCCGTGCTGGGCAAGCTCTGTGGCCAGCAGAACGGCGGACGTAGATTTTCCGGCTCCCCCCTTGGAGCTGGCAAAGGAAATGGTCGGCATGGTGTTCCCCCTCGTTGACGGAATGATTGCCTAATGACGACAGTTTGTCAACTGCGGATAAGCTGTTGGCTGTATGCCAACTGTTGACAGTTGGCTTGCTGTTAGCAGTCTGTCGTCATTGGCTTGCGGGAACGATGGGCGGTTCCCCATGCTTACTAAACAGGTCGCTTAACGCCTCGGCTATCATGTCCGTTCATGGTCCGTCGCTGGCGGGCGGCCAGGATTTTCAGGCGGTCGCGGATTTCGGGCGGCAAATGGGCCGTAATCGGCACGGTGCCGGTGCGACTGGGCTGGCGAGCAGGGGCCTCGGCCATGGGCGCGCCTTTTGCGTCAACACGACAAGGCGCAAATTATACACCTACGGCGTCGGCCTCTTGCGCTGACGCGGTTTGTAGGTTCCATCCGCAACCGAGCTGCTCGTCGAGAAAATGCCCTGTCAGGGGCTTTTCGACTGGTACGAGGCTGAGTTGGCACAGATGCGGCAGAATGGCGAGTTATCTGGTGGCACAGTCCTGCAACCCAGCTCATAACCCCCAACGGGCAACAGTTTGCATGCCCAGCCATTCGCCTCGTTCCAGGCCCTCAGCGGTCGCCGCTACAGCGCCGACGAGGGCGGCGAGATCGAATGCGAGGATGCCGACGACCCGCCACGACCTGATCCGCAGCGGCTGCCAGGAACAGCGTTCTATGAGACTTTCCGCGGTCACGCCGGCCGCACGTATGAATTCACGCAGACCCGCTCACGCGATTTCACATAAATTCACGCCGCCTATTCACAAGATTGCACAACTTTTCGCGAGCGATTGCGGGGCCGCAGCACCACCATAGTCAGCGGGCAAAGCGGAGCGAACGATGAACAGCATCACCTCCCCGTCCCAGTAACTGATGAAGGATGAGGAACGATCATGACTACAATGAAACTAGCTAATATCCAGACTTCTGGGCGCGAAACGTTCCGCGACGACAACGGCGCTTTCAATAAAACGCCGCTGTCGGAGCGACTGCACGGCTCGGACACCGCCCGGCCGACAACGCATCATTGGAATTTCCAGCGCTACCTGAAGACCTTTGGCTTGATCACGATGGTAGGGGCGAGTGCTACCCTTGCCATGCCGATCGGAAAAGCTCAGGCGCGTGGCGATTTCAGTAAGACGTGCACCAATCTTAGCTTGGGCACTATCCCTACGGATCCTCACGCGGTTACCCTGTATGGCCATTGCGGAACGGGGCAGAACGGCGGCGTAAATACCCAGGCAAGGATAAACTTGAATGACTGGATCACTAATGACCATGGTTGGCTAAAATGGGCAACTCACGGCGATTTCGGAGACACTTGCTTTGCTTTTCTTAGATCCGTCAACAACAGCGTTACCGGCATTATGGACGGCGGATGTCTCTATGACTCTCCAGCGGGCCAGTCCCCATACAGAAACAGCTCGATAGACCTAGACGAGCATATTACCAATAATCACGGAAATCTAGACTATGTTCCTTGAAGGATTCGAGACGGAGCTAACTGTCATATCAGACAGTACGCGTAATTAGGGGTGGACCCGAGATTCAGGACCACAGGGGTCCGTTCATAAGGTGAAGGCCGCTCCTCTTCCTCGTCAGATGCATATCACGGTTTGTTATTGTTGGCCCTGTGGAGTTGTGGGCGACGCAGCGGCGTCGTCCAAGCGCAGCGGCAAATCCACGGGGCCCTCCTCGGCCACCCACGTCGCCGCCGGAGTTTTGTAGCCCAAGGCCTGATGCGGTCGCGTCTCAGGGTAGGTTTTGCTCCTGCGCGGCGATTGCGAGCGCTTGCTGCATCAATCCCTTGCGGCCTTCTTGACACGCACTCGATGCGGCGGCAACCGTCTCTTGCCTACGCGGCGTGTCAATCGCCCATTGGCCGATCCCGAGAACCGTATTGCGAAGGGTTGCTTTCAGCCCATCGCAGCGGTAGCTAAATCAGCATAGATCAAATTCCGCCTGCCTTTGTCTCCGATGAAGCAGATCCCTTAAAGTAGAATATTTCTTCATATGTGAGCCAGTTCACACTCGAAGCCCATACGCGCCGATATCATCGACTTTGCACAAATGCAACCCCCAGACTCCGACGTACTTAAATTATCAGTAGTCGGCGGCGAGGAACTGACGGGACAGGTACTAGACAACGCTCCAACAAAGATACTCGCTGAAGGAAACACGTACCATGCCAAATGTAAGTGCTCTTCCAAGTCCTGGGCCGGCTTGCGTTCCAACAGGGGTCACGAGCCCCAGTCACGAATTCGACGCGTTTCATTATGACTTCGGAGTCGCGACGCAAAATGCAGTGCCTACGGGTTCCGTTCTGCATCCGGATAATGGCGACGAAGCGCGATATATCGACAAGTCTGGGACCTACAGCAAGGGTTTAAAGCAAGCGGGTCCAGGCCTTGTGGATCTGCCAACGTTCAGCCAGTTCCGCACAGCCTATTCGGCAACTGGCGATGGTAATCTTCAGGCGCTCGGTACGCTCATCGGCACCCCAGGAAGCGTGTACAGCAAACTCAACGGCCCTCAAGCCGCTTTCGCACTCTCGCTCGCCGGCGCAGATTCGCGCACTTTTGTCTCGCCGGCGGCATTCACTGTCCGCTCAAAGGAATACGCCGTAGAACTGGTCGAACTGTACTGGGCTTCACTGCTGCGTGACGTCCCCTTTTCTGAGTATGAGAGCGACGCGACGGCAATCGCGGCGGCGAATGAACTCGATTCACTCGGTGCAGCATACAAAGGGCCACGAGACTCGACGGGAAAAATCACAGCAAAGACGCTGTTTCGTGGTGGACTATCGGTCGGTGCGACTCATTATTTTAACGGGGAGCTAGCAGGGCCGTATCTATCGCAGTTCTGCTTGCAGCCGACTGCTATGGGTGCACAGAAAATCAGTCAGATGACCACCACTTATGCAGCCGGGATCGATTTCATGACCGATTTTAGTGAATGGCAGAATATCCAAAACGGCGCCATTCCGACGAGCACGGTTACTAACGATCCCGTGGCGCGATTCCTGAAAGATGGACGCGCGATGGCAGCTTATACACACGTCGACCAACTCTATCAGGCCTATTTGGTTGCTTACCTGACGATGAGCACTCTGGGTGTGCAACAGAATCCGACGTCGCCATACACCACCTACACAAACGAAAAGCCTTTTGGCACGTTTGGCGGCCCGGACATTGCAGCAACTCTTGCTGCTGTGGCTCGGGAGGCGCTCAACGCTGTCTGGTATCAAAAATGGCTTGTGCATCTCCGGCATCGGCCGGAGTCGGGTGGCGGAATCGTCCATATCCTCAAAACAGGCGCGGGTCCAATTCTTAAAACGGGCCCAACTACGTCCGACACTCTGGACAATGCCGTGCTCAATTCCGAGGCCTTGAAGCTGAGTAATCTGCGATACGGCACCTTCCTTCTGTCCCAGGCGTTCCCTGAAGGCGCGCCCACGCATACGTCTTATCCGACCGGTCACGGCACCGTAGCGGGGGCGTGCATCACGGTACTGAAGTTCTTCCTGAATTGCGATCAGCCTTTTGCCAGCCTTTCGGTACCCGTTGTCGAGCCGTCTCCGGACGGCCTGTCGCTTGTGCCGTACGTGGGGGTTGACAAGTCCGGCATGACGGTGAATGGCGAACTGCACAAATTGGCGCACAACATATCGTTCGGACATGGGATTCACGCCGGTATTCATTGGCGCAGCGACACGGACTGGTCAATTATTTTGGGAGAAGCAGTAGCTCTGAAATATTTGCAGGATCAGGCGTACGGATACAACGAGAAGATCACTATCAACCTAAGAAAGCTGGACGGCTCAATTCACACCATCAGCAATTGAGGCGAGCTAGTATTAACATACAGGGTTAAAATACTGCCAAGACGCAAGCCATTCTGAAACCAAATTATACAACCCGGTCGGGCCAAAACGAAGGTCAGCTAATGGGGTGGACCGGCTGCTTTCCCAGCTGGGCTAGCTTGACGGCTAGCATTGAGTAGGAGAAGCAGTCATGAAGTCCGGGATGGAGCCCAAAATGTCGTCACCAGGCCAGGGGTGATCGGCATCCACATCGATCGACATCGGGGAACGGCCGCCGAGCGGCCTAACCTGAACGGCCTGCGTCTCTCAAAAACGACCCTTTTTGGGGTCGCTGCACGATTTGTTTAAAACTGCACGCTAAGCGACTTGCGGCAGGAACGCCGTGCGAACTTCGCGTAGCGGCCGGAAGTCGGTGCCGGGGTTGCCGCCGTTCCAGATGTAATCGCCGGTGAGCGCGATGTGCTCCCATCCGAGGGGCGCGACGTGCGCGAGGAGATCGTCCGGAATAATGACACCCCGGGCACGCAGGTGCTGGATGGCGCGGTCGAGGTAGACGGTGTTCCAGTGGACGATCGCGGCAGTGATGAGGCTCAAGCCGGAAGCCCGGAAGCTCTGATTCTCGAAGGTCCGGTCACGGATTTCGCCCTGGCGGTGGAAGAAGACCGCACGGCGCAGGGAGTTGCTGGCCTCGCCCTTGTTGAGGCCGGCATGGCTGCGCTGGCGCAGCTCGGGGTCGGACAACCATTGCAGGGTGAACAGGGTGCGCTCGATCCGGCCGAGTGCCCGCAAGGCGCGCGACAGGGTGTTGCCGGCACCGGCCGCGCCGAGCTTGCGCAAGATGACCGAGGGCATGACCTTGCCGGCCTGGATTGACGCTTTAAGACGCATGAGCACCGCCCACTAGCTGACGACCGCAGCGGTTTCGACCGTGTCGCCGATCAGCGGATCGAGCGGCGGATAAGTGCCGGGCTTTTCGATCGCGTAGAGCTTGCGATCCTTCAAGTCCTTAATCCGGGGCGCGAAGCGAAAGCCCAGCAAATGGCAGAGGCCGAACACGTGATCTGTCGCGCCGGCGGTGTCGGTGTAATGCTCGGCGATGCGCAAGTCGGTCTGGTGCACGTGGTGGTGCAGCCCATCGAGGACATAAGGCGCCTCGCTCATCGTCGCGGCGAGCACCTTCGTATAGAACGGCCCATATTGGCCCGATACGTGGGTGTAAAGAACTGCGCCGGGATCGATGCCGTACTTAGCGTTGATGGCGCCGCCGGGTCCCGCGCGGCCGCCGGCGCGGAAATATTGGCCGTCCGAGGATGAGGTCGTGCCGTCACCCCAGAGCGCGGCCATCGGATGACGGTGATGGGCGTTGATGATGGCGGCACGGGCAGCGACGTAGTTGTCGTCGCTGACGTGCCATTGCGCGACGTTGATCAGATGGTGGTAGCTGAGAGCGCGCGACGCGTCGGCCATGCGGGATAGGCCGAGATTGGTGCCGTCGGCCAGAATCGCCGCCAGCAGGGCTGGCTTATCGGCTGGCGGATTGCCGGTGCGCAGGTGGGTGAAGCGGTCGGCAAAGCCCGTCCATTGCTCGACATCGGCCAGGACCTCGGTGATACGCACCCGCGGCAGCAGTCCCTCCAGCTGGTTGGCAAGTAAGCGCGCGGCATCCGGGACGACCGGCTTGGTTCGAGCGATGTAGAGCTTGCCGTCCTCGATCTCGACGCCGTCGAGTTCGCCGCGATCCGCCCGGGCAGCGACGAAGGTCAAGCGTTCGTGCAAGACGGCAGCACGAGCAGCGACATAGCGCTCGGGGTCGGTTTCGCCGTCAATTTCGGTGTCGGCTGACGGCGCCGGCAGCAGGTAGGTCTCAAAGGCGCGATAGTCGCGGCTGCCGACTACCCAGATGTCGCTGCCCTTCAGGCGATCACGCAGTGCGGCAAGGACGGCAGTCTCGTAGAGGCGCCGGTCTGCTGACCCATTCTCAAAGATCAGCTTGCGCCATTTCGTCGGCAGAAGGAGACTGGCGGCCGCTTAGGCAGAACGCGAGTACCGTCGCGGTTCATCGCCTTGAGAAGTTCGACGGCGGCCAGGACGGGGTGCTGAGGCGTGTTCGGCTGGAGGCAAAACGCCTCGAGGAAGCGGGGGCTGAACCGGCGCAAGACGCTGTAGCGCTCGGCCGCGGTGACGAGGATCTCCGGGTCCGCGACATCGGCGACCGCCTCGATGATCGGCAGGACGCCGTCAAGCTGCCTCATGCCGACCTCGCGGTCGACGGCGGCGACACCGTCCTCTCCGGTCTCCTTGGCCCGCTTGAGTGCCGCGATCGTGCGGCGGAACAAAAGCAGCGCCTTGGCCACATCCCGCTTCGTGGCCTGGAAACGCCGCTCGTCCCGGTTGCGGGCTTTGGTGAACAAGGAGCCCATGTACTTTTCGAACATGGTAAGCGTCGCGTCTGCGAGCCGGGCCTCAACGTCGGCAACCTGGGCCACGAGAATGGCGGTCCGCCGGGCCGGTTCGAGATCAACGATGTGCTGCACGGTCATGATGGTGCCCTCGTCGACTAGGCGTCCCAAGCGGGCCGCATGAATCCGGCCGGCACGTTCCGGGTCGATCTTGAGAGCCCGTGCGTATTCGAGCCGGCTGAGCAGTTCGAGAATGTTGGAGGGTGCCGGGGACTCCGAATAATCCCGCAGCCACGCAAAGCGGGAACGGCGCAGTTCCGGATCGACCGTGAGCAGAGCGTTGAGTGCCGCTCGCTCAGCCTCGGTCAAGCCATCCGCCAGAGCCTGGAACACCCGCTTGCGGGCGCGCACACGGGCTGTCAGTCCGATCCGTTCCAACACCGCTGTGGCGGGGACGAGCACGTTGGCGGCGCGCAGATGGACGAGCATTGCCCGAACGATCGGCTCACCGCGGTCCGTGGCCCATGCCGTGTCCGTGCCCACCTGGAGGCAGGCACGCCAATCGGCTAGCCTGAAACCTCGAAGATGCAGATGCTCTTGCAGCTCGACGGCGTGCTCCCTCCGGGTCTGATCGCGGAGCGCGTAGTCGCTAAAGGCGGCTGGGGATACACCAAGCTGGTGAGCCACGAAGCCGATCATTGCTTTCGGAGGATGCTCGCCAGGTCCCAGCCCCTGGCCGGGATATCGCAGCAGGCACAGTTGAATAGAGAACCCAAGCCGGTTGACGGCGCGCCGCTTTGCCCGGACGAGCGCCAAATCATCGGCGCTGAGGACATAGTGTTTGGCCATCTCGGCGTGATCGACCGGAATGGCAAACAGGCGAGTGCGCTGCTCGGCGGACAGCAGGGAGCGGCGGGGCATGGTGGCCTCTCATTTCGATGACGGGAGGCCGTTCATAATCGTATTGCCTTTGGAACACCTTCTGAAAGAGGATATTGAAAGGAAAATTGCCAGGAACCGCCGTGGCCACCAGATCCATGCGCAAACGCTCGTTTGTGAAAGACGCCCAATCTGCCAACGGCGGCGCGCTGCTCGGCTATGCCCGCGTCTCCAAGGGCGACGAGCAGAACAACCTCCTGCAGGCCAAGGCGCTCAGAGCCGCTGGCTGCCGGCGCGTGTTCGAGGAGGTGGCCTCGGGCGGGCGTTGGGACCGGCCCGAGCTGCACCGCATGCTGGACCACCTGCGCGAAGGAGACACGGTCGTCGTCTGGAAGCTCGACCGCCTGTCCCGCTCGCTGAAGGATGTGCTGCACATCATGGAGCGGATCGCTCAGGCAGGCGCCGGCTTCCTGTCGATCACGGAGAACATCGACACCACCACCCCGGCCGGCCGCATGATGATGCAAATGATCGGCTCGTTCGCAGAGTTCGAGCGCGCCATGATCCGGGAGCGGACCTCGGCCGGTATCGCTGCCGCCCGGGCCGAGGGACGTGTCGGCGGTCGACGCAAGAAGCTCGACGCCGCCAAGCGGCGTGAGATCGCCGAGAGCGTCATCACCGGCCGGAAGTCCGGTGCCGAGATGGCGCGCCTCTACAACGTCAGCCAGCCGACCGTGTCACGGATCGTCGCCGAGCATCGGGTCAGCCCATAAACCCCGAGCGCCGGATTGAGCGCGGTGCGCATTTCGGGGTCTCCGTGGCGAACGGTTTATTACTTCTCCTCGACCTGAGCGATTACCGCGCGCGATTGCCGGATCAAATCGGACAGCTGATGCCGGCGAATGAGGGCTTCGGTAGTATATCGGCCGTGCCGTAAAGTGTATTAGCTGAGACTTGATCGGACAGACGGTGTTGGCTGTGTGAGCCGATATATGGCTGTCGTCCGTGGTCATGCGGCCATGAGTTTTTCCTTTGCCAGTGGTAGCGCGTCAAGAAAGG